>Ga0179593_1427283_pt1 | contig 14211 bp, 24 predicted proteins | sample CZODoug2_1_08_16_FD_185931 | JGI IMG/M metagenome (GOLD analysis project Ga0179593, IMG submission 185931) | Vadose zone soil fungal communities from Angelo Coast Range Reserve, California, USA - CZODoug2_1_08_16fungal (PacBio error correction) | ecosystem: Environmental > Terrestrial > Soil >...
GAGGAAGTCTTTTGCTGGCGGCAAATGGGGGCAATGAGCGTTGGCAGCACGCACAACGTGTGGGGAGGGGGTGACAAATGGAGAGAAAGGAGATGGGATACGTCAACTGACATATTTGGGAAAAAAAGAGACCAGAATCAGAAGGTTTCATCCCAGAATTTCCTGGGCACTGGTCTACGAAAAAGGACTGAATAGTAAGGGAGAAAAAAAAAGGTTGGTCAGGATTTCGGTTGAGATACTACATAGGGGTGGGCCCGGGCGGCACTTAAAAAGAATTTCGGCGAAGCGAACGGCTCCCCGCTGAGAAAAGGGCTTGGGTCTGCTTTTTATAAAAAGAAAGGGGGCAGGAATAGAGCGAGAACTCGTCTCAAAAAAGGGGTCTAAAGGTAAGAGGTAATGGCAACTTTTCAAATAATAAGGTGGCTTTGCCAGCATTTCACTCGAAAAAGAAGTCCGAGTACGCTCTGCACATTGGAAAACGAAAAAAAAAAAACGCACGAACGGGCGTCAAGTGTGGCAAGGAGAAACAAAAAGAAAAGGTAGCCGGTGGGTCCGCTTCATCTAAAAGGTGACCTGAAAGAGCCCAAAAAATCAGAGGGAGACGACAGCCTTCGCAATCTTCAGGAGCAAAAGAAAGACACAGGTACAACATGCCAGTTTGGGGAAGAACCGAGGGAACGACGTTTGGTAGTGGGCAGGAAAAAATGAAACCGGCACAGTCAACACTAACAGAAACGGGGAGTTCGTAAGGGGGGGAATAAGGAAAATCCTGAGGCGCGTTATGGGAAGTAGGAGGTCAGGTGCGATAACCACTGTAGAAGCGAAGGGATAGGAGCAGACTGAAGCCCTTTCCGAAAAACCCCTTTAGGCGGAAACGCCGGTGAATCCTTTTAAGGGCTTGACCGCATGATTGTCCAAACGTTCGGTTTTCGCGTGAGAGAAAACCGAGTAGGGGCCGGAAAAGTGAAATGAGACTTCAGTTACCAGGGAGAGAGGACATCTTTTACTATGAAGGCTCAGGGGGTCAGAACGCCTGAATATGGAAAGAAAACTGGGATGGGAGTCCGTGGGTGAAACACCACCTGGGAATTAGGGGAGGATGTGGAGCCTTAGAGTTTCCTTCGTAAAAATTAGGGGGGACGTACAATAGGGCCGTCTTTCCGTAACCAGATCAAGAAGAACTTTAAATTAAGGTGGAGAGACTCCTAACTAATTTATATTCATAAGACACATATTGGACTTATACAGACATAATTGGGTTTTCGATAGCTTCATAGGGTTCTAAAAACAGAGTCTGAAATTGGGAAAACAAGTTAGGGGGGCAAGGGGAGTAAAAAATAAGGAGGGGGGGGGGAATACACAAAAGGAACGTTCGTCGGGACGCTCTTCTACGATGCAAAATCTTTGAAAAAAAGCTGGGGATGACTACACGACGTTGGGGAGGGGGTGGAGAGAATTTACAAAACGACTCTTTAGGTTTTAAACAAGGATTCAGGATGACCAGGTTGTACGTGCAAATGCAGAGACAAAAAGGATGGATCCTCCTTGCATCAAGACAGGGCTAAGGGGGAGCATCCAATAGGCGATACACGGACTACACAAGTCGGCTTAGGTAAGGCCATCACCGTGGAAAAACAAGCAGACAGGGGGGGTTTCACCAAACGAGACCCTCACCATGACTGAGGAGATTCTCCGCGAAAGATCACATTTTCAAAAGGCAGGGAGCGGGTAAGGCAGCTCATGCGAAAAATAACTGGGTTGAAGGAAGATATTTTGGAAAAAAAAAAGTTACAACTCCGGAAAGAAGAATGCAAGGAAGTTTAAGATGAACAGTCTTCTTTTAACGGGCAGGTGTAGATATGGGGGGACTTGGTTGGAACGAGCTTCGGTAAGGAGTGAAGACTCTGGGTCGGGGGGCATATCGGCCAGACGCAACGAGAAGAAAACCGAGGATGGTTTTCCAGTTTCGGAAGAGAAAAAAATCATAACCCATAAAGGAAGATCATACAGGATATCCGGACTCTTCGAATGGCGTCTCGGAAGGGAAGGAGTAAACACCCAGGTGTTTTACTAAAGGAAGAGTAAAAAGTTGACGTTTTCTAAATATAGTGAGGGGGAAAAAAGATTAGTGTGCACACAGAGAAGGGAACGAGGGGAATATGAAGGCACGGTTGACTAAAAAACCATCTCCGGAATTACACCACTTAAAAAGGATTTACTGGCCGTTCAAACACGCAAAAAAAGATTCTTGGGCGGCGAGGGGAAACCCGATACACCGGTGGACGGACGGGTACTTCAGGGGGTTAAAAATCAACGAATTGTAGTGCAGCGGCGAAGGTTCCATCACGCAAGCCAGGGAATACTACTAGTTGGAGGACGGAAAAAAGAGATGGCAAAGTTGAGCCTCCTGGGTAACTAATGGTACCGAACACCAAGGATAGGGGGCATAGTCGGTGTGATACTTGAAGCAAACACAAAAAGGGGCGGGGACAACTTTTGGTAGGAATTTGAGGATGAAAAGGTCCAGTGAACCCGAACCTCTGACAAAAAGTCTCGAAGAATGAAGGAACGACGTCTCCTTGGGCGGGAGAACTATCATCCAGTTGAGTTTGGTAGACCAACGAACCGGAGCGTGTTTTTTCTTAGAGGAACGCCAAAAAAGGAAAACGTTCAGGAAATTCACCATGGCTGAACTCTGCGCGAGAAGAAAAGTAAGGGAGAGGGTGGGGGAAACTCCTCGGGGTGAGACATTCTCCGATTTGACGGATGGATTAAAAATAGCGAAAATAAATCTACGAGATGTGACCAAAACTCTAGCCGACCGCATATAAACTGGGGGGGCCAGAAGAAAGGCGGGCTCACTTATAAGGAGACGAGTGTTCGTTGTTTCATTTCGTTTTCTTACAAAAGTCCCAATCCTGACCATCCAAGTCTATTCGACCGGATACAAGACCACCGGATGAACACCGCAAAGAACAAGGAAGCAAGCGTTCTTTTATAATACGCTAATTTGACAAGGAGAACAGTCTTGTTGGGGGGGATATCTTGATATAAGAGCAGAAGAGGGTCAAAAGGGGTAGGACTGCTATTGCCATCGTTTGGGAAATTTATATTTTTCTCCTGAAAGACAGTAAATAGGGACTAGAAAAGGGGAAAAATGTAAGTTCTTCTAGGAATTTTTTTCAAGTAAAAGTCTGACTCAAGGGGCCAAAATCCTCATTATTTCTCCAGAGGAAGCCTCCGAGATTATCAGTAATTAAGGATAAAACAACCAGGAAACACAATTCGGGGGGAGAAAAAAAGGATGGAGGAAAGGAGAGTAAAGGAAATAAGGGGGGGGTTTGTCGTATGAAAACCTTGTAATATCTCTTCCCGATCCGAAACTTAAATACTAATCGTGTACGGACTAAGTCAAGATCTTAAATAGCAGGAGGAAAGCGCCAACACAAACGTTTATAAGGGAAGATATTGGGGGAGGTGGATTGAGCACGCGAATGCGTTGACAAGAAAGCAATCGTGTAAACATGGTTGCACAAGATCATTCCGTTCAAAGACTACTCTACTATCAAGACGGGGTAAGACACCGCCCACGACATTACGTGGAGACACAGGACACATGGGACAAAGGTAAGCTGACACAACTACCAGGAATAACATGTAAAAGGTGCTGAGTGGGAGAGGAACAAGAATTGTCATAAGACTAGTAGAAGACGGAAACCACTAAAGGTGGTCTTGTCTCATGAAAAAACTCACAAAACGCGAGGAGTGAACGCGGAGGTGGGTTGGACGGCGCGTTGGCACGATAGCTGAGAACCAAACAGAAAATGGATCGCGAGTACTGCCCCAACACCAAATGGGGAGGGAGGAGGAGCGGTGAGCCGCTGGTGCATACTTCGGGGTCAAAGCGAGGAGAAAAGGCCCACAATAGGAAACGAAAATACATAATTCAGGCAGAAGGGTCTGAAACTAGAGAGGACGGGAAAAGGCAGGAGTTAGGAGGGAATTTTGGGTGCCTATCAAGGATACGGAGTCCGCTAGGGCGATGTCAGCGGGCGGGCAAAAGGAACTGATCTACGCGAGATTGAGTAAATACCTTTCGGGGGACAGGAAACAGAAGTCTGGAAGCAAATCTTCAGTACTAAAGGGAGAAAAAAACCGTACTACGTCGTGGAGCGTCCATCACCTCCATGAAGAAAAATATGATGTAATGTACAGGGAACTGGGGCTATGAGGTAGGAGACCAAAGACGACTCGCGTGGCAGGAACTAGAGTGTCGGGCCACGGTGAAGCACAGGATGGGAAGCACCGCAGGGGGGGGGGAAGGAAGCGAACGGGGAAAAGGTCTAGCGTGCGAGGGCGATGGGATCGGCTTGGGAACAAAACGCTCGCGTCATGGGAGACACAGGTCGGAGTACCCAACTAAAAAAGGGGATGAAAAGGGGTCTGGGGAAAAAGGGAGGAGTAGAATTAAGTCGGGGGCACCGGGGGCGTACGGAGGGAGTGTGGGTGGGATGCTTGTGGGGGGGTTGGGACCGGGTGGAAATCGTTTAAGCGGTTCTGCAAGACCTCAAGGTTTTGGGGGGTTTCACTTGAATTCTACATAGCAACTAATATTTCCGGAGAATGGGGTAGCTGGATTCATCTGCGGGGGGAGCAAGAAATTCTAGAAGGGAGTAGCGGGGATTAGGGGATGAAGACATGAGGGGGAGGGGCATTTGTCAGTCACAGGAAAGAAGGGATGGGGGGAGAAAGGAAAGAAGGTTTCGAAGGTGGAGACAGAAATAGGAATGTGATAATGAAGGTTGGCACTTACAACGGTATCACATCAGCAAGGGGAAACTGTCCTTGGGGTCAGGGAAGGAGAGGGAAGCAAGGACGTCTATGAGGTAAACGGTCTCAGATGGGGGGAAGTGAAATGGGGAGGATGCCTTGACGACTATTGCTGGGGGTTTGGGGTCGAATAGCACTGGCGGGGAAAAGAAAAAAAAGATAAGGAACGGGTGCAGTTCAATGGCAATAGAGACGGGGGAAGCGCATCGGGGGAAACTCAAAACATGGGGCTTTACTGATAAGGCAGTGGGGGGGAAGAGCCACCTGACCAACTGGGTAAAAACTGCGGTTAGGCGAAGGGCATTGTGAGGAGGGATCCAGGGCAGAAAACAAAAAGGCGACCTTTAGGGGGGAAGGGCAGTCACGTAAGCTCGTCAACCCCAGGGGTAGGGGGAAAGGAGTCAGGAGGCGGTCGGGGTCTGAAGGGAAGGGAAATGCTGTAGCTTCCGGGAAAACAGAATGAAAACCTCGAAGAGGAAAGTACGGTAGACGGAAAAGAGAAAAGCAAAGTGGTGTGGAAAAAAAAACCGAACAAGGGGTCGCGGAACCTCAGCGGAACAGAAAAGCAAAGGAGCACATGCACTGAATGATGGTGGGCAAACTGATAGACTCATACAAATACGTATCTTTGACAAAGGGAGAGACGAGGCTCACTTACCAGAAACAGTAAAAGACGAACAGTATTTTGTGAATTTAGTAGTGGGGCGGATCACAGCAGGCGATTTGATGAGGTGATGGATTTAGAGGGGTTGGAAAAAACTGACAAGGGAAAAAAAAATACTTTACTGAGGCATATGATTAGAAAGAAGGTAAATGTGGAGTGCTCCGATTTACCGAGGGAGCCGGTTGAAGTAAAAAAACTAAAGGGTTATAGGGGAACGGAAGGAAAAGGTTGGAAATGCACGTGGGAACAATGGGACGAGCTGATCCTCGGAAAAAAGCAAGGGAAACGCTGAGTCGAGTCTTCAAGCGGAAAGAGAAGTAACAACTAGTGCCCTAAAAAAAACTAACGACATGGTTTGAAGGAAACCTACATTCTGTACAAAGGAACTAAAAACTTCCAATTGGAGGGCCATTTCAGGCGGGTTTCCGCCGTAAGCCATTAAACATCGCAAATATGGGGCGAAATTGAGGAATCAAGGGTTCAAAGACCAGCGAGGCTGATAAATGAAGTGGAGGGGATGTGGTGGAGTCAAAGTCCAAACTACTGAGAAACTCTTACATTCCACTCATTTCAGAAAAACAAAAAAAAAGTTACCAAAAACAAAAAAAAAAGAAAAAATGGCAGGTGGGTTGCAACAAAAACGCCACATCACCACGTAGTAAACGGCAACTGTAAAAGAAATGAAGGAATATGACAAGTTCGCGGCTAAGTAACTTACAAGTGAGAGGACAGCCGGGAATGGGGGCTTTGCAGGAACGAAAAATGGTTCTAACTCGAAAGACACAACACAATAGAAAAGGGGGCCCTTTTAAGGGGAAAAGATGTACAGAGGAATAAGGGAAACCGGATCACAGTCAGGGAAGGAAATGCCCAGTTCAACCGAGGGAAACACGGTCAGTCATCTGGGAAATGCAATTACGTCAACTACAGGAAACGCATTCGCGCAATACTAACGCTCAACGAGACAGCGTCGTCACGGTCACAAAGGGGGAATTACTCACTCTTAAGGAGCGGATCGGGCAAAATATGGAAAGTGCGTTTGAGGGGGTGCAAAAGGCCAGGGGGGTTAGAGTGCCATGGTCCGAATTGGGAAAAAGGCAACCGCGGGATCAGCAACAGGGGACAAAGAAAGAGTTCGTTAACGGAGCGCAGAAGAGGCTGGCATGAGGGAATCACCGGCAAAGTTTTACGAGCATGGATTGGGAAAAAGTATCGCACAGATGGGAAGCACAATTGCCGCAGCTCTTTCAAGCGAAAAAAGGACAAAAGAAGCAGGCGCGCGGCCATGACTAGAGGACAGACCGCGCGACGGTTCCCTTGCGTGAAAGCGGAAATTATCTGTGGGAGACGAACCCAAGATTCTGTCAATTGCGGAAAGGAAACACGTGGATATCAAACGGGTAACGAGTATAGGACAGCGCGCGGCAGAAAATAAACTCACTAGGAGAGAAAATATTAGTAGAAAAACAAGTCGGGTGAGGGACCTTTGAAGGGTCGGTCGGGGGGGCGGAAAAGAAGACGGATTATTCTTAGAGAATGAAGGAAAAAAAACCCTCAGCTCAAAATTGGGGGTAGAAGACGGAAACAACTAAAAAAAAACAGCGGTAGGGGGGGTGCGACCACACGGCCTTAACTTCGGGGGGCTCAAAAAAAACGCCTAGAACAACACTCAAAAAAAAAGGCATCGGGTGGGCAACTGATGCAAAACGTTCAAAGGGAGGGAACATCAAACAGGGAAATCAAAAGAAAAACATTCTTTGGGAAGCCACAGGGGAAAGATCACCTGGTTTCAGGACGTCAATCTGAATCATCCGGGAAGATCTCAACAACAACGGATAGATGACCTGGGAGACTGAATTTTTGGTGCAATTGGGGGGGGAAGAAAAACACGGACGGTAATCTCATCCGAAAGTTTGGCTGGTGAGAAGTTGGCTAATGGAAGACCTGGGATACGTACTGTCGAAAAAGATTTGCACAAAGAGGAAAGGCGCGCGGAAAGAGGGATTTCTCGAAGAAGGGTTAAGGTGGCACAATGGGGGGAAAAAACACTAAATCAAGGTCGGGGGGCAGCGACGGGTTGAAATCCAGCTACCAGGTTGGAAGGGTGGCACGGGGACGGGCAGAAAGATCTAAGCAGCAATTTAAAAAGGAAAAGAACAGCTACCAACCACGGAGTGGGAGCGGGGTGATTGATACAGAAAGTAGAGGGGGCAGAACCTGGCCCCAACGGGGAACAAGCGGAACAACGTAAAAATCATGCAAGGGGTAAATAATAGAGGGGGCGGTGCTAGAAAAAAACTGACAGTTTCGACGGTCCAAAGAAAGGACCCCTCAGGGATGCGCGAGGGGGGGGGGGAAGAGGACGACGGCTTAACGGGGCGTTCCAACAAATGCAAGGTGGCTGAAATTTTTCCGCTTACACAGAATTAACAAAAAACATGAGGCGCGGCAAGGAAATGGGAACGCACACAGGGAATCTGGCAGCCTCTCGATGAGATCGGAGTCAACGAAGAAATGCACAGGAACGAAAACCAAAATACTAACCACGACGGGGGGAAAAAAAGGAACCCAAAAAATTAAAGCAAAAAAAGGGAGGACAATCTGGGGACAGGGGGATACGATTACAAGCATTTGGATGGCTGGATGACGGCAAAAGGTCGGGCAAATGCCCTTCATAAAAGCGCAGTTGGAATAGGGGAATGAGCGAAGAAAGAGGGAAAATAGAAAGAGGAAAAGAACAAGCTGGGACAAGAGTAACGTGTCCGAAATCTCGGTTCTTAATAAGTTGGGGGGGGGGAGGGGACGCTTCCTCTGGGAAAAAGCTGTGAATACTTGCGTGACGTGGGCTAGTGAATACGGAGGAGGGACCAGGGAAACGGGGAAAATTCGGGGAACCTTCGCACTGGGTCAGAGGCGTATAGCTTCGCCGGCGGATATTTCCTTACAGGACGCGATGGTGAGGCGGTTCACAACAGGCTCTTAAACAAACTCGGGACACATTAATTGGGGGAGGGTAAAAGGGGGGTCCTGGCGGAAAAGGCCCGTACTAGAGGGGAGAAAGGTGACGTGCTGAAAAAATTATCCCAGACAGCGCCTTCGGTATCTAAACCATACAGCTTTGAAATATCACAGAAAGGAGGGACGATAATAGGGGTGGTTGCGATTTAATGAGTCGATTCCTTTACCTCAGTGGCTTACACGTGGGGAAAGAAGGGAAATTTCAGTGATCCGGGGGCAGTTGAAAAAAAAAAATCTATAGGGCCGACTCGGCTAAGAGAAAAGCGGGGGCGATGACGGGCTGAACGACTCCACTACTTCTATTTTTGGGGGGTCGAGGAAAAAACCGCTATGGAAAGGGCCCAAAGGGAGGCCATTATGAACAAGCCGTAAAACCAATATGAAAAGCTACAAAGTTCGGTGCCGCTGGGCCAAACTTATGAGATGGGAGACGGCAGCGGAAAGGGAAAAAAAAACATGCATATCAAGAAAACAAAAGTTCCAAGCCCGAACACTAATGGGTGTTTCAAAGAAAACGACCAAACCCCAAAAAGGGAACAAGCCACAGTCAACTAGAGCCCTGAAAAAACAGACAAAGGGGGGAAAATGATATTCTGGAAAAGAGTAAGAAGTCAAGACGTTGCACGACTCCAAAGTATGCAAAACCATCGACGAAGGGGGAATTTCTATCTTTGGCGGGACTCCAAAACAGAGCCGGCTTAAACGGAAATTCGGGAGTGCGTGTTTCCTAAGGCCTGGGGGAGGACATGTGCGTAATATGGAGGAGGGGAGTGTTCGCACATCTGCTTTATCAGCCTTAGAAAGGGAAAAGTGGGCTCTCTTAGGCGGCCGACCTAAGCCGGAATGCCAACGCAACAGAAAGAGACCGGGCGACCTATCATGGACGGAACTAAAAAAGCTCGGCAAAAAAGCTTCTCTAACATAGGCAGCTCTGGGTACCGACATCCAGGTCGACACGAAAGAGAGGAAACACCAATCACAAGAGTCATTTTTTGAATCGGACCAAGGAAAAGACAAGTGAGAAGGATACTAGATGGAGCAAAGCAAGAATGAGAAAATTAGAGCGGAACGGGGCACGTGGACAAAAGGACACGAGAAGATGATAGCGGCGGACCTTGGAACAGGAACAAAACCATCTCGAAAAAAATAATAAAGATTTTTAATGCAGGGGGACAGGGGAACCAAGGAAGTGCGGAAACGGGGGGAAGCTACCCGAATAAGGAAAACGGCACACGTTTTCTGCTTTAAAAATCAGTACCCGGTTCACCTGAAAAGGGGCAGGTGGAACGACACTAGTAGCTGAAAACATGGGGGGGGGGAAAGGAGGTGTGGTTATCCGAAACTCATGCCGGAGGGGCCCTGAAATGGAGAATGGTCTGTGAGAAAAAATGGCCAGGTGGAGGTCAGGCGACCTGTGTGTAGCGCTAGGCGACAAAAAACAGGCAAAGCCGACTGAAAAGTCTTGAGTGCAAAACAGGGTAACCCGGTGCCAGGGTCAGGTAAAGAAAAAAAGTAAATAAACAAGAGCCTAAGCCGGAAAAAGAAAATGCCGACGCATGACAGGGAAAGCAAGGGCCGCCTCGGCACCACGGTTCGTGGAGAAACCTCCAGGAAAAGCAAGTTCTTTTTTTGGGAAAAACGTAAAGAACCGCACAATAGGGGATAGAGTGGAGGGAAACAAGTTATATATTCTATCGCGTGAACAACAGGAAAATAAAGGAAGGGGGGGGTCCAGGAAGGAACCAGAAATACATGGAGAAAAAGTTCGTTGAAATCAGGAGCCATAAAGGATCGACAGGCGTGAGCCGGAGATCCCGTGCATTCGTACACAAACGAAAAGAGGCGAACACGCTTGTACAGGGGGCGAAGGATTCAAAGGGAGAAAAATGGGAGGAGCGGAGCGTTCGAGGGCATGGGAATTGTCATGGGGGAGGTCCAAAGGCGAAGCTCCACCCTTTCGGGGCGCAAAAGACGAAGAAAGGGTTTTGGGGTCGGGCAAAGGTAACGACATAAACAGAAACAAGAAAGGAACTCTGACTTAGGGGTCACGGTCATGCTGGTTGTGTCGCGGATTAAGGACGGGAGAACGGCGAAGGAGTGTGTCAGGAGAACGGGCCACCAGTGGACAGGGGGGGGGGGGGTGAGGGGGGGGAACTACCGGGAACTCGGGAGTAATACAAGAAGAGAAAGGAAAAAGGGTGAAAAGAGGGGAGTCAAGAATGGGAAAAGTCAAGGGCAACGTCATCAATGAGACCGGGATCCGGCTGATTCTCGACAGGGGCGGAAGCGGGATACATGGAAGGTTCACGGGAGGGGGGGAAAAAACCAAAAAGGGGTCTTTATAGAAGTCATAGAGAAGCAACAACAAGGAAAAGTAGATCGATACGGTGGGAACTTGGGGTCGGACGGAGCCAGATACATGCGTCCCTCCACGTCGAAAGCGGAGAACAAGAGCAATCCGACTGGCGGACAATGGGATGAAATTTTGAGGGACATTGTGGAGGACAAGGGGGTGAAGTCAGTCCTGTGAACTAAACCTGACGATCAAACTGCATGGTGGAGAAACGCATAAAGGGGAAAAGCTTAGTGGATTGGAAAGGAACCAGCAGGAAGAGAGACCAAGGATAGAAAGAGGAAAAGTAAAAATGGGACGGTAACAACTCCTAAGGAAAGCACAAAGCGCGGCAGGATCGGCTGGAGGAAAACTCAGGTTTCGCATCCAGACAAGGGGGGGATTGACCGAGGAGAAGTTGGAACTTTTTAAACAAGAAAGGACCAAAGAATCTAAAGATGCTGCAGTCGTCCAGAGTCTAAATACAAACCGAAGCAGGATTCATCGCAACTTCAATTCTATTCGCGGGAATGTAAAAGAGGTTTTGCAACAAAAAAAGCAGAGCTACCCAATGGGAAAATCCGGAACAGAAAGACTTGATGAAGAGGTCCTAACAACAGGAAGATAGGGGAAAAGTGAGATATCTTAAATCAACATGAAAACTAAAAGGGGGTTTACCTCAAGGGGGTGTTATTGATGCGGGAGAAAAAGCTCATACCGGAGGACCACCGGGGACAAAGTAAAAATGAGGGAACCCATGTAATATCGCTACATGATTTCTTGATTGGTATCTGGGAGAGGAAGCGGGGGGGGGGAAAGGGACTTGAGAAACCCGGGGAGTCACGGGGGGGGGGGGTTGGCACGTGGCGAAGAGGCGAACACGAGATTCGGGGGCCCATAATTGTCTCTGGGGAGTTAGAATGTACACAAGAACGTGAAAAAAAGGTGTTAGGGCGATGGGGGCGTACAAAAGGAGCCAGGGAGCTACAATCTAGCCAACTCATGAAATACCAGGGCTATTCTAAAGAAGGCCTTCGTTGGGGGCAATTGATAAACGATAACAAAGGTAAATCACATGGGCATGGGGGCGTTTCTGAGGAACGAAAGAAGCGTTTTATTTTTAAAGATGAATTTTAAAGAGGGGAGGGGGTCCTGTGGAACTATATGCTTTCAGCGGGGGCAAGAAGAAGGGAAGCCTCATCTCGAGTGAAGCGGCATCGAGCTAGCCCAGTTGCATATCGGGCGTCACTCGAAAAGTGAGAGTACAATCTGAACGCGGAACAACCCCTAGGAATATGAATAAAGGAAATTGGAAGGGAAGTTCATATGAGAAGCTCCGAACCGTTCAGGCTTTAGGAAAGTGCAATTTGTGAGGAACGGCCCCTGAGGTGCACAACGGGAAGAAGCATATTGCGGGGAGTGCAGAGACGAGCATGTAACTACAACCGCGCACCCTACCGAATAAGCAAAAAGATAAGATACTAATCCCAAAGAATGAAGGACTGAACCGCTAAGAGAGGAATGCGTGTAGCAGGTGTGGAAGGGATGGCGTAATATGTGAATCCTACCCATTCAGGGGAAGGGGAACAAGTGGGAAACTGGGGCATGCAAGATTCAAGAAAGGAAGGAAAGGTGAGAGGTATTTCTTCTAATCATCAAAAGGGAGTATTGATAGAGGGTGGGCACTGGGGGGAGAGAACGGAGGCTTGAAAAGACAGGGGGGACGTAAGCGACTAGTGTGGTGATTAATTCTAAGGGCGGGAGTGGTTATGAATCTTCCATCCCTCACGGTGTCAAATCTGTTTTTATCGAAAATTTTAGAAGGTCCAGGCCGGGGCAATTCAGAACTGGCCAATGGACATCGAGGTGAAACTCTAAACTCTAGAGGACTGGGTGGGTAAAGAAAGACCATCGTAACAATATGGGACATCAGGGAAGCCTAGGCATGGCCCTAAAAAAGCGAAATAGACGCACCAGAAACAATTCACATTCAATGAAACGGGAATGACAATTTCATCAATTAAAGGGGTAAAAAGGAAGGGACAAAATAAAATGAAGCGTCGGTCTAAAAAAAAACAGGAGGCCAGTTCGAGCGGGGGTGATAGCTCTTCAAAAAAAAAATCAGATCACTTCTATATACCAAGGAAGGGGGTAGGTCTGGGCAAAGCAAAAGGGACAGAAGAGGAGAGCAAGAAAAATAAGGAGGCCAGGGTAATTGAAGAGGTGTGCAAAAACCGGCACACACAGAGGGACAGCAAGGTGAAGGTAAGTCAATAAGTCTTAGACGGAGAATACCACATTCGGACGGGGAAAAAACCAGAAGGGGAGGGGATGGGACATAGTTCAGCAACCTCTTTAGTCGCACCGCCAACCTAGAAAATCAAGTGGTGTAAAAGAAAGAGGAAGAGGAAAAAATTATACAGGAGTTCGGGAACATGCCGAGGGGACAAATTACTTTTTCGGCAAACGGGGGAAAGGGCGAGCTAAAAAAAGACGAAGAATCAAACAGGTGTACAATCCGGAGTCCGTCTCTACTAACGGAGACGCGGAAGAAGACTCTCAAAGTAGACGCAACTGAAGGGAGAGATAATAAACCAATAGGACTTAAGGAGTGCCGGACTGGGTTAGTTGCGGCCGGAGACACACCTGCGGGGTTAAAGGGGGGGGAAATGTTCCAAAATGGAAACAAGGAGTGACCTTAAGTAAAACTCTATCGCGAAAGATGAGACGTTAGTATCGACCTAGGCGATAAAAGGAGCACAAGCGTAGGACGTTCAAATGGACGCAAAAAAATAAACAACAATTTTCCGCGCAGACGCGCAAAAACCTCTATCATCAGCGACGGAGGATTTCCTACGAGCAATAAAAAGAGTCTCCGGGTCTGTCCGGGAAGGGTCAAAATCTTCTACACCCAACCGGGATCGAACAGTTGACTGGGGGGAGAAAAGTGGGCCAAAAGGATAGGGGCAGGTCGGGGAGACATCAAGAGCAACTATTGATTCTTAGAAAAAGAACTCACGGTTGAGGCACGGGGACCGCAGGGGTGAGTAAATTAAGTGCGTCGCCGGTGAATTATGGCACTCCTCCTCAGGAAACCATCCGCGCGGGGATAACCTAGAAAGAAAAAAAGAAGCCGTCCGCGAGAAAGGGGAGAAGCTGAAAAACCACTTGAAAGGGACTTAAGGGACAAAGAGACCCATCGAACGCAGGGGCAGACTCTGTTGGCAAACAATGTTTCTGGCACCAAAAAAAAGTTGTATGTTCAAAGGCTCCATATCCGCAAACCCAGCCAAGAAAAATATCCGCCTGAAAAAGATAACGCAAGGGGGGGAGAGAGATGGCCGGGCAATCAAAAGAACGGCCAGAA
>Ga0179593_1619502_pt1 | contig 14211 bp, 22 predicted proteins | sample CZODoug2_1_08_16_FD_185931 | JGI IMG/M metagenome (GOLD analysis project Ga0179593, IMG submission 185931) | Vadose zone soil fungal communities from Angelo Coast Range Reserve, California, USA - CZODoug2_1_08_16fungal (PacBio error correction) | ecosystem: Environmental > Terrestrial > Soil >...
AAACCCTCGGAGAGGGGAAGGGGCCATTGACTCTCTACAAAGGAGTGAAAAGGAAAAAAAAAAAGATATCCGCCTGTCTTCGAACTGGAAGGGCAATGAAGAAACGGGGCACTTGACGAAAGGAATCTCACTCCAGCTTTGTTGGAAAGTACGTGCGATTGGCGAGAGGAAGGACTTGTGTGGATAGAAGAAGAGGGGGCTTCTGGTCAGGGACCAATCCTTAGAAGGCAGGAGGAGAGGTATCCAAAAAAAACGACATGTACAAAAAGAGTGGCCAGGGGGTCAAGGGACATCGTGCATATTATATCGAAGGAAAAAAACATCCTCTATCATACAAATTGGTGGGCCCGAAATCAAAATTAAAAGCGCGGGAATTTCGAAAAGACGATGAGAAAGGAGGAGGAACGGGCAAGGATTAGACCCTCGCGAACAAAACAGGGAGATTCTACCGGGCCGAGAGCCTATGGAGACGGATAAATAGAGGAAAAAGTTCTTCGAAGAGGCCAAGGAGGAAGGAAAAAATGTTCCCTAATTCGACCGGGGAGAAGGGGGACCTGTTAGAAGGGGGGGGGCAGAAAAATGGATTAAAAGAAGATCCGGCAGAACGCGATCTCCAGGGGGGAAAACGCTGAGGAAAGACTTTCGATTGGACTTGGCGGCAAGATAGCGTGAATGCGAAGAAGGAAAACTAGAGGATGGGGAAAAAGAAGGCATCCTTAAAGAGCCTTAAAGACGGGAGAGCGTGTGATGGAAAAGAAAAGAAGCGACTCGACGTCGATGGGACGGGCAAAGAATCTCCTGAAAAAGGTTGCAACAGATAAAAAACAGATCGAACCGAGACCGAGGACCGAACGACTGCTTGACCAGGCGCACGAGCTAGGGACGCGAAGAAACGTATCTGATGGGGGGTGTCATAGATAAGGGAAGGATGCCTGACGGTTAAGGGGCAGCAGATAGCCCGGAATGGAGCCAGAGCGACTTTGTCTTTGGGGCGCTGAGAGAAGGACAATCGCCGGGCAAGCGAAATCTCAGAGAAGGGAGGGGGGAGGGTCATGGGCAGGACAGGTGACTTCTTTTTTACCGTCTTGCGGGCTGAAAAAGAAGCTGTCCAGATGCGGGTGGGGGACTCCAACAAGGCTGAGTGTAGAGGCGGGGTGAAGAAAGGGGCAGAACGGCTGAATATTTGCCAAATAAGGTCCTTCGCGAACTTAAACCAAGATCCTGGGGGGAGTACTCAAAAAGCTACGAGGAAAAAAAGGAGAAAAGGTCTAGCAAACCGTGTGTCATTCCAGGAAAATTGAGCAGCAGGGGTGTAGGCTTCATCTCCACTCATTCCAAAAAGGAGCAGGGAAAAGAGGCTCTTAGGAAAGGAATCGTCTTCGGGGTGTCCGGTCTATCTCGGGAGGAGAATCGCCATAACCAACAAGAGAAAAAACCAAAAACAAAGGAACCGAGAGAGAATCAGAAAGAAGATGCGAAATTCTTCTGAATCCCCTGTGTGAGAAACGGAGAAAGGTCTGAAATTGCCGAAAAACCCTAGGTAAAGGACCAAATTAAAAGCAGAGGAGAAGGGGCTCTCCAAGATTCCGCGACGCAGTTAAGGGAGAATAAGCAAGGGGAAACGAACTTCGGACGAGCAAAAGAGATCCAGCATTGCTTGTTGATCAAGAACTGGGGGAAAGGAAGGATTGGAAACAAGGACGGTGAAAAACAAGTCACTCATCTTCCGCCCACTGGCCAGAATCTTCAAGAAATTCACAAAATCTCTTAACCCGCTCAACCCAAAGAAAAAGGGATCAAAAAGAAAAAGAAAAAGGTCACTGCTACGTGCTCCAGGAACCCGTCAGGCCTATCCATCAACACACAAAAAACCGGCCGGCCTCGTCGCACGATCAATGAGAAAATGGCGGAAGCAACAACTAATGTGTTGAGTCCGCGGCGTGGCGAAGGATGGGAGAAGCCCGAAAGACGGAGAGTTAAAAGAACTAGATTGAGCTTCTCTTGCAGGGGGGTCCGCGACAAGAACGGCAGGACGAGTGGGAAGAATAAGAGCACTAACTTCGGATGCCAAGAGAAGTAACCGAATGAAAAAAAAGCATAAGTACAGGGCGCACGGCGAGCGTGAGAAAACGAAAGATGGGTAATTTCCGAGACGAAAAGGGAACAGGGAAGGGAAAATCCAGTGGAGTAAAAGGTGGGGGAAAACCCAAAAAGAGCTCGGACAATCGGCAGGCGGGACGTAAACCTAATAGAGAACCGGAACCGGCGAAAGGATAACAAGGAGAGTCAGAAACGTGGGGGATGAAAACACTATGGTGGCTAAGACCTGCTGCTAATTTTGAATGGGGGAGACCTGCAAAAGAAGGCGGAGAGGAAGAGTGACGGCTGTAAACCACGGGGAGGGTCGTGGCAAAAATTGGGGAAACAAGATCGACGGGACTGAGGGAAACAGAGCTCCGATAAAATAGCACTCAGGTGTCACGAGAGTGAAAAAAAAGAAATTGGGCGGACATGGGAAAAAAGCAAATCGCTCATTAAAGGAAAGAAGCGAAAAAGGAGCAGGATCTAGGGGAAGAGCCTACAGGGCAAGCCAGGCGTCAGAGCTCGAAACTCTTCGCGGCCGAATGAGAGGCAAGGCGATTAAGATAAAAAGGAGAAGAAAGAGAGACTAGAAAACCAACAACAACTTGGATCAAGAGATCCGGGGGGAGTCAACTGTGCATCGAAGGAATCGAAGGAGGGCTCCGGCATTAGGCAAAGAACAGCTTTTCCGTGAAGCGAAAAATTGGTGGGGAGGAATAGGTGCTTCTATCTTTGAAACTCAGCACGCGTTATGGTACTATTCCTTCGGGGCACGTCATGCGAAAAGATTTGATGTGGAAACTGAACGTACAATGTCGCGCGTGGCAGGATCGGATTCGCGGAAGAAAGAGTGAGGAATCGTGACCAGCAAGCAAGTAAATCTCAACATAGGACTGAAGGGGGGGGAGAAATCACAGGAAGGTCAAGGTGAAAAAGAGCTCGACGATCTTGAAAAAATGCCCCTAAAGAGGGATGACCAGGCAACAAAAACGAGTCAGAAAAACGCGGAGTACGCAAAGAAAAAAAGTACATGTCAAAGGGCGTTAAAGAAGGCCATCGCTAGAATTCCTTCCCCGCAATGCGACGATGGAAGGGGGGGGGAGGGGGAATGAGTCCACCGGGGCACCGGATCAACGCGGATAAAATAGGAGAAACAGGGGGAAGGAAACGTGGTTCGAGGGTGCTGGCAGATATCACGTCCAAGGGAAACAAGGAACGGGAACGATGGAAATACGGGGGGAAAAGAGCAACTCGTCCCTTGGCCCTCGTGGCAGGGAGGGGGGAAAGGGATGAATAGGCAAGATCCCCATCATCGACAGACCGAAAAAAACTTCGAATGAAACGCCGAGAACGGATTTGGACGAGAATCGACCCGCAGGAGAGGTAACATTGGGTGAGAGCGAAGGAGGGTGACCAGTGTCGCAAATCTCGGCAGAGAACGGCACACAAAAGAAAATTTAGGAGGGGTCGGCAGGCGGAACGCGAGGGAGCAGATATCCGTAAAAAATGATGGCGGAAAGTCGAAAAGGGATTTGTTTTTGAAGCTAGGTGTATGCAAGCGGAGTGATCGAGAAAGAGGAAGCGACGGGACAGGGGGGAGTAAATGCTTGGGAATGTTTCCGTCATGACGAGCGAAAAAAGCCACTGGGAGAAAAAAATGGATTGGAGTCTGTCGGTGCTCCCTCACGGATGTCAAAAGGACCGCCTTCGACGAAAAGGCAGCCCACGTGGAGCGAGACAAGGGGGAAAATTTCTCAAGGGAGTAAAAAGGCAAAGGGGGAAGTCGAAAAAATGAAACGCATCGCCGATCTCCCGCAAGAGTCGCGGGAAAGATTCTCGCCTCGCGGCAACTGAGTGGATGAAAGATCTCAGGATCAAAAACAGGAGGCTAGGAGCTATATAGTCCCAGAAGAGAGCGCAAGGGGAACTAACCTCGAGACTCGACCGGAAAAGGAAAAAGAACAATTACGTTTGTGCCGCCGGAGTAACGGCGACATTAGGGCCCACTTTGTTCGCACGATCGCAATAAACTTAAAAAAAAGAGAGCATTAAGGGGACTGGAAACTCGCGCATATTTAGCAAAAATAGAGCCTTCAGGGAGGGAAATAATCGAAGGAAGGTTGGAGCAAAAGACTTTATCTTAGAAAAACAGAGAATTCCATTCAAAATGAAATGACCATCCGTTAATGAAGGGGCTCATCATAACGGCACTAAAAAAAAAACAAACCAAGTCTATCGGATCCATAGGGGGCCAAAATGGCACCGTCTATCATGAGAAAGGATCGTACATCGGGTAGAAAAAGATCCCAAAACAAACTCAACCGTGAGCAGGGAGGTGCCTAAAGCGAGAAGAAATTGCGGGGCCGCAATGTGTGAGTCCGCGAAGAGATCGGAAAAGGAATGTAGAAGGGTCCATGACGAGCCACCAGTCGCTGTAGGGCTGGGCGAAGAAAGAAAGATAATGCCTGTGGCACAGGAGAGAAAGCCATCCGACCGACGGATGCCATGGTCAAAAAAGGGAATAGAGAAGGTACGGTCTCTGCACGAATCGAAAAGAAAAGACGTGGAAGCAACAAGTGCGACCAGCGATTAAAAAAAAAAGTCACGGTTGAAGGCATTTTGCGAAAAAGGGCAAACAAATCTCTCCCAAGTGGAATGCGGGGACGAGTCAGAGGCAAGACAACTCGCTAAGTAGGGAAAGAGTCGCGCGGCGGGGAACGATCGGGCTCTCACGGAGGGGCCATAAGAGAGTCAAAGAAAAAGACGATCGTCGGAAAAGTAAAATGAAGAGAATGATGATGGAGTCACACCCATAAAATCCTAGGGGGTTGGGGGGGAGAGGTTAACGAATAGGGGGACTATGGAAAGGTTCAGGGATATCGATCAAGAGACTGAAAAAAAATCGACTGGAGACAGTGTCCGAAGGGGGTCGAAGAAGTGGATAAGGAAAGAAGACAAAACACTCTCAGTGATCTGGCGAGCAAGACGAATATCAGAAATCTAAAGGAAAAGAAGAAAGAAGCACGAAAGAGCTCTGGCGAATTCAGCCCGGGGCGCCCGAAAGGGCGATTTCCGCAGGTGAGGCAGCAAGGATCAGATAGACCGGGAGAGGTGACAGGAATGGTCATAGGACGAGAAATGGGAAGGCCGTCAAAAGGGAGGAACGAGAAGGAAAGTGTCGGAGCTATAACGGCATTGGGGCAGGGAGGGGGGGGGAAGATCTAAGCTAGAAATGAAGAACGTTCTTCTTCCTTCGCAGCTCCTCGAATGTGGTCGGACTAGAAAGTGAAAGCAGAAATGAAAGAAACCTTATCGAGCGGAGGGGAGGAAGACCGTTGAACCGTTCGGAAAGTTGAACAAAGTCCGTCGATCTCGCATAGACCATGGGGAAATCAAAAGGAGGGAAACCCGAACGTTGTCTTCATCGATCCTCGACGAGAGGGCCTTAGATGCACGGGCAACATTGAAAACAAAAAAAGAGAAAAAAAGACAACTATCTCTGGGCGGAAGAAAGGAACTTCAGTTACGGCATGGGGGCCGATCGGCGAGGAATGCAAAAAAGGTCCCGCCAATGCGACGGGGGGGGGAAGGTGGGGGAGAAGGGAAATTTACCTGTCAGAAAGAAGGAAAATGAGGAACACGCTGAAAAGGAACTAACTTTTAATGAAAGAAAGGGGGGGGGCACTGTGCCCATTCACTATGGAGAAACTGGCAGCCGTCGGAGAGGCACCGAGGCAAAAAAGCGTCCTGAAAAAGCGATTCGTGCGAAGGAGAAAAGAAAAATAAAACAAGGGGTAACCTCATGAAATGGAACATCGCCCAACAGCAGCAAAGGAGACAGACCGCGAGACGCAAGTTGTAGAATCGGAGAAAGGCTGTGGGAGTTTCAATTCCTCTGTACAGCACGGGTGGAGAAGGATTTTGGTTTCGCTTTAAGGGAGACGGAGAAGCATAGGGCAGGCAAGAGACTTGAAGTGTGAGTCTCATCTCTACGGGAAAGCCGAAACTCAGGGAGGGAATCGAATAACGCTAGGGGAAAGCAACTGAGGATTTTCCAATTAGGGAAGTTAAAGAGAAAATTGGGAAAAGAAATTGAAAAAAGAGAAGCATCCATCTTCTTTGCTAAAAAAAAAAAAGGTAATTTGGAAGACTCGCCAAATGAATTGGTCTCAAATTAAAAGTCGCTAGGAGAAAAGAAGGATGCGGCAGCGAAGATAAAGAGAAAATGGAAAATCTTGTCATCCGGAAGTACAAATACAAAAAGCGACGACGAAGGATGAAAAGTCAGGTCGCAAGAAGATAAGTCTACCGCGACGATTATGATGCCAACACAATTGGATTAAAAGATAGTAGAAAAAAACTAACGATGGAAGAACTCCAAGGTCTCCCCAGTATGAGGAAAGCAAGGAGGAATCCGTTACTAGACGGAAATGCTTGAGTGGGCCTGTCTAGGGGGAACTATTCTGGCTACAGTGATAAGGGCAAAAAAGTTTCGCCCGTAGAAGGGCCCGAAAAGAGAGCGGAAAAGTCGTAGACCCGACAGAACCCTTCAACAGCTACGAAAGAATCATAAGATGTTGGAGAGAAGGCAAGAAAGGAGGGAAACAAGTTCACTCATCTTCCATTCCCCCAAAAAATAAACCTCATCGGGGGATCAAAAAAAAGGGCCTCTAGCGCACCAAAAAGAACAAGGATTCGAAAATCGACAGACAAAGCTTTCACGGCTATCTAGTAAGGAAAAAAGGAGGGCAAACACTAGACCATAAGCAGAACCTGACCGCGCAGAGGGAGAACTCAAGCAATTGAGCGATTGAAGAAAAAGGGGGTCAAGGAGATGGGAAAGGATACTGTTCGCAAAAAACTTTAGTTCGACCTTACGACCTACCATCGGAGGGAGGGCTTTAGGAGTGGAGAGGGAAGAATCAATCACTTAAGCGGCTGGGCCAAGAAAATAAAGGGCGCTCACGACCGAGTCTACAGGGTCGTCATCCGTCTAAAAAGTGCCTGGAAAACCATCGTAAAGGTCCGAGTGTTAAAAAAAAACGAAAAAGGAAAGGGAGGGAAGTGCTTCAACGTAATTATGGCCCTCAAAAAAGAGAACGTGCCAAGTAGGTAACAGGCTTTAAGAGTTACTTCCCGCTACGAAGCCGAGACCGTCTCATTAAAGAAGCTGGGAGTAAGCTATCTTTTGCATAAACTTGGGTAAAAGAACGGCTGCATCAATGAGTGACAGGAAAAAACAAACCGCAAGGGATATGAAAGGGAAAAAAAAGAGGACCTCGTTGATTTGTCGGTTCACACAGGTGTAGTAGAAGGAAGGTCTGGAAACTATCTCCTGAATATGTCACTACGGGGAAAAAGGGGCGATCGAACCAAAGACAGGTAGACGAAGCGCGACAAAAATGATAAAAAGGGGGGAGATTAATGTTCTAATGAGCATACCAAACCGCAATGATCGAGAGAAAGACGGAGAAACCATGGAGAGACAACGAAAACCTGAGACGAGGGCGGGATCAAGAAGGAAGGCCCTCTCGGCGAATGGAAGGCCCATTTCGCAGCAGATCAAGAGGGGGAAGGAAAAAAGGAGTAATCCTCGCGTTGCTGGAACTGTGGAAAATCGCAAAAAAAAAAAGTCGAAAAAAAAGGGAGACGGACCGGGGCATCTTTGCGGAGAATTGTAGAAAAAAAATGGGATGATGAAAAGAGAATTCTAACGATTTGATCCAAAAATCGAAAAAGGGTCGAAAAGTTGGCCTTAACGGTGGTCGAGAAAACGACCCAGCTTGCAAGAATGGGCGTCAAGCTAAGAAGGAGAATCATACATATTATTATGGTGTGCACCAAAGTAAGGAAGGAAAGTAAACGTTCCAAAAGAAAAAAGAGATGAAAACTGTCTCAAAGAACACACTCGTTGAGAACACCTCTCGCTAGCCGCGCACCTGAAAGGGAATTTAAGTTGAAAGGCCACTTCAAAAGAAAGTCGTCCGCGGGTGCCAGTAAAAGGGACCAGAAAGAAAGGGGCAAGGGTACTTTAGTTTTAGCCAATGAAGGGCCAATGCGAAAAAAGGGAAAGATAAACAGAAGGGACCGCTTTTGCCGGAACTCGTTTCGAGGGGTGCGAGGGGGGAAAAAACTAAAACCCTTGGAACTGATGCGGCAACCGACGGTGTGACGAAATTCTGAGAAAAACTCTTCGAAAAAAAAAAAAAGTAAAAAGGAGGGAAAAGGATGAAAGGACAATCCCCCCATCATCGGGGAAGCGACTGGGAAAAGGAAAAATGGAACAAGAAAAGAAAGTGGAGAGCAAGGGATCATGAAAACCGCTACGAAAACATTGTGTTGGAGCAACGCGAGGGGGTCTTTAACAAAGTGAAATAAAAAAAACGAAGGAAGAAAGGTTGAAAAGCTGGGGGGGGGCGCGGGGTGCTAGCGATTCCGGGTGAGGGGCACGTGAAAAGGGTCGGAAAACAGATCGACTTGTGAGGGGGGTGGGAGATGCCAGCGACGTCTATCGCGACAGGGATGGGGGGGAGGGAGAATATGAGTGACTTGCTGTTTGACTCATTGCGAAATCCAAGAAAGGAATTGGGCTCAACGAGAGCTGGAAGGAGTAGACTCGGTTGAGAGAGGAAGAAAAGAAGGAAGACTCGAGAAATGCCTTATAAATGCGCCAGAGACAGCAACTAAGCTAAACAGGACGAATTGGAAAACCCGGTAGTTACTGCGGAAATTTCAAGGCACAGAGGATCGGAGGAGTACCGGCGGTAAAAAATGGGCCGACGGGAATTTAAAGCCCTCGGCAGTAGGGGGGTTTGAAGCTGAGAGCAAAAAAAAAGGGAGAAAGAGAGAGAGATAGCCCGCCACCACTGAAACAAGCGCACTGATAGCAGGGAGCACCAAAAAGAAAAAAGGCTTACTCGCAACTGTAAAGTTTGGAAAAAAGAAAATAACAGGAGGAACCCAACTTTTGACGCCTCTACGCATGGAGAGCAAGTATGTCCTCTTAAAGGGAAGTAGGAGGAAACTCATTAATGGCTTTCACTTCTTCAAAAAAGTAAAGAATAACCAAATCTTCTTGTAAAGAACTGGAGGGACTTCCTACCCAGAGAAAGGAAGGAAAATCAGTCCTAGCTTCAACAAAAAAGCAGGGAAACGAATCCTTCACCTAAGTCGCGAGACAAAAAAGGGCTCCTTCTCTAAAAACAAGAAAAAACCCCTTCGGTGCGCCTCAGAGGGGAATCACTAGAGAGGTCGAAAAGGGGGAAGGAGGAGTCAAGAACCCAGCTAAAAAAAGTCACGAGCCGCGCCGAGCATATGGGACACTGGTAAAAAGGAGAAAAAAAAAAGGTTGGAAAAGCTCGGCGATCGATCGGGCGCGTCCTAAGTCACATGGAGGAAGAAAAAAAGAAAGATAAAGGGAGTCAACATGGGCAAAGAGGGTCAGCCAGGGACGTCAAAAAAAAGAGGGAGTACAGGATTCTCATGCAGAAGCGGTAGAAAAGAGGACTGCCAGGGGGGGGGGGGGGGGGGGTCGGGGGGGGGGGGTTTGGTGGGGTTTTGGGGTCCGTCCGAGCAAGAGAGTTTAAAGATTGCCTGCCAAACACAAAGAGTGCCTGGCAAAAGAGTGGGGACGTACACCTCTGGTCACTGAATCCCGGGGGAAGTGCCCCTAAAAGGCTGCCAAATCAGAAAAAAAGTCGGCGAGTAAAGGGAGTCCGCACGAGCCTACTCAAAAAAAACGTTTCCGGACACTGGAGGAAATGCTTCGGTGAGGGAAGGGGGGGAGGAAGAAAGGCTTCATCGAATTAATTGCCGGCAGCCGGCCCGCGGGGTTAAGAAGAGAGGAATCCGGGTTGGCGTGGGACATCATCCTATGTAGAGGGTGACTCAAGGAACGGCGAAGAGGGGGGAAAATAAGAACTTCTATCGACCTCAAAACGTCCGAAGCGAGTCAGAGAAAGGATGGAAAGGACAGGAATAAAGAAACCAGAAACGCATGATAGGGATGGAAAACAAGGATCAGAAGCTGCCCAAAAGAGAAGGGATTAAAAAAAAAAGCTGGCAACTAATTCGCCTTCGAAAGCCCCGAGCGATGTACAGAGATGGCAGGAAAAAAAAGAAAGGGAGAAAGGAACGATAAATCCGCGATGTTGAACGCCATCAAGAGCGGGATGAGCCGGAAACGAGAAAATACAGGGAATTTGTATACTATCCCGCCGGCATTTGGCGATCGTGGGCGGAGCTTGGTCAAAAAAAAGCGGGAAAAGGGGGAAATCGCATCAGGAATAGAACATCTCGGCACTGAGCTCGAGCCAAGAAAAAAAAAGAGAAATCGAATGACCATCGTGCATTTTATCGGAAAAGCCGACCGAAAGAAAAGAGTAAGGGGGGCCTTCAGATTAAAAACGCTGCGAAGAAGGAGAGAGACCGAGAGGAGGGCACTGGGGGCGGAAGGTCTGAAGAAAAAAAAGCGGTTATCAGCAACAAACGATCGCTTAACAACCGGAATACCCTTGAGCTCGTTTAGGAAAATAGCCTCTATCGGGGTACAAGCAATGCAGAATGAGTACGATTTTGCTTGCCGTAAGTGGGGTGCCTAAAAACGGATAAGGAAGATAGCTGATCTCATGGGGGAGTAAAAAGGGGTTCCTGGAAACTATAGGAGGGTGGGTGCTGGAGGTATCGGCACTTTGCACACCTGGGAAGTGCAATGAAGAAGGGTAAAATGAGAGTGACAGCAGTCGGCCGCAGGAGAAAAGCTTAACGAGATAGAAGGAGGGGGGGTGGGCCGTACGGAGGAAAAGAACGACCAGACATGTCTAGGAATGGAATCGTCAGTCTGGGAAAGATCATATCGAATCCGCTACTGAAACAAATTGTGTGTCCGCGCAGGGAAAGTGAAATGACCAGGGTCAGCCAGAATTCAAAAGCCTGCGAAGGGAAAATCTTCTGGATGTGAGGGCGATGGAAAATCCTCTGTGAAGGGCCAGATAGCCGTGAAATAAAAAGTCGGGGACGGTAGGGGTTCGGAGGATAAAAGCGGGCCGGGAGAGAGACTCTAGTGATTAAAGGCGAAAAGGAGGATTGGCAGGGAAGGAAAAAGAGGGGAGAAAAAAAATAACTTTGGAAAAAACAAGCTGGATTTAGAGGAGGGATTTTAGAAAAGATGAAAAGGGGGTCGTCAAAAATGACCTACAAGGAGAATGCCTCAGCTGCCAGCGGTAAGAGAGAGGAGAGAAAAAAGTAGTCGATACCGGCGGGGGGTCATCCGCTGAATTCATAAGATTGCGCAAAGGAAACGAAGGAAGATCGAAGTATCTCGCTTGGCGACTGGGAGGAGTCGGAAAAAATTAGATAACTCAAAACAAGGTCAGAGGAAAAGGAAGATCGCCAGGACCACAAACGAATGACAATTGGCCCGCGAGACAAGAGAAAAAGCATAATGCGACTGAGACCGGGAGGGGAGCCCAAAGAGGAGGACCAAGGCAATGGGGGGGAAACCATGCGCCAAGGATAAGGGAATGGCATTCGCCTAAGGGTCTTAGACGAGTAGGGGAGAAATCAAAGAAGAAGAAAATCAATCTTGTTGGAGCAAAAGAGCTGATGGCGGCTAGAAGAAAAAGCATCAATGACAAAAAAAAGGCAATCCTCCGTCGCTCATCCTATAGAACAGAAAAGGAAGCCGAGAAAAAGAGAGGCAAACCCAAGAGAAAATCGAGGGTCGAAGCGCCAAAAAAGGAAGGGAAAGCATCTTCTCCTCCTTCAAGCGCATCCAGCATCGAAGATAACCGAAAAAAAAAAAGAGAAAAGGAAACAAAAAACGGGCGCGCAAGAGGGCTGACTGGAAAGCGTCTAGTGCGCACAACTGGTTCAAGGGTATGAAACAAGCCCGTTCTGTTGAGCGAGTTGGGGATAACGAAGAAGGAAAAAGTGGAAACGATGTCTTCATTGACTCTGTTTAACTCAGGAAATGGACGAGCAAAATGATGGGTGGGGGGCCCACATGTGTGGTGGATTTTGGGATTGACGGGGATAGCACATGCGCTGAAAAACTACGGCTTCCAGGGTCAAAGAATCAGGTCGCAAAGTGCCAGAAAAGAGGGGGTGAGGGCATCGTGTTATCCGCCCTACTAGGCGAAATCAACTGAGATAATCAACTGGGTCATTGGCAGAACGCCGAAAAAACAAGGAAACAAAAACTCCACGTGCATGGGCGGGAAGAGCCGCTAAGCAGAGGAAAGAACGCAAACAAACGAAATGGACCAAGCGGAGGACACCCACCAAGACCGCTATCCACGAGGTTTGGACGGACCGGAGAAATCAATATGCCAGCTCTAGAAACAAAGAGATAACTTTAAATCGGTGGATCAGGGACAAGGGCACCCCCATGAGTAAGTCGGCGAAAAAAAGCGGGGAGAAGAGAAAGTGCACGCTGGTCCGCCTCAAAAAAACAAGACAGGAAGAAGGGACGCAGAAGGAAAAAACGAGGGTCGATGGCGGGAAGCAGACAAGAAAAAGTATAAAAGATGCCTCGACAAAGAAAAAGAAAAAAGTCGAGAGGCAAGAGGAAGAGGGCCACACCAACCGGCGCTGTCGCGCGTGGCCTACTGAGGGGGGCGAAAGCCCGAGGTGAAAGAAAACGAGGAAAAGAGTCAAAAAAAAGAGAAAGGAGAAGCGAAACGGCTCTGACATCGGCACGAAGAAAAAGGGCAGACAGGGAGGATTGTGGCCTCCGGCATTGGATAGGGGCGAGAGCGTGTCGTAGACGAGAAGAGAGTTGCTGGAAAAAAGAAGCAAGGAAAAACGAAAATGTGTCTAGGGCACTTCGCTCTTCAAGGCACGTTGGAGATCGAGACTTGAGTGGAAGAGAATGACCAGCCATAGAGCGACTCGAACAAAACTTCCTTCGAGCAGAGACATATCGGACTAAGGCAAAGCTCGGTTAAAGTTTTCTAAGAATAGAATCTGAAACTGGGCAAAGCTCGAGGGGCCATCCAAACTAGTGGGAGCATCACAACGCGAGAGAGAGAGGACTGAGCGTTTACGTTAGAGTCCCATAAAAAAGAAGGCTAGGGGACGATGGCAGTTGCCCAGGCCAACGGGGCAAAGGGGTTCCTGCAAAAGAATCGCAGAGAAAAAGTTGGAGGAACTCTTTTTCTGGAAAAGGGGAGGAAGAGGGCGGATAGGGAGGCAGGAGAATAAGTTCAAGGGAAGGGAAAATAGGTTGGGAAGGTATAGCCAAGAGGGAAAGAGTTTGGTGGGGGGTGTTGTCACATGGAGGAAGGGGAGACGGAGGGAGATGGGAATGGGGAAAAGGGGGGTGGTGGGGGTAGTGGAAAAGCCGGAGAGGGGGCAAGGCAGAGGTACTGAAGGTTCTATAGACGAGAAAATGAGTGAGAAGGAGGGGGGAATGATGGGGGGGGGGTAGGGAAACAGGCTGAAGGTAGGAACATCTCGGGAGCAATATAGTCTAAATTCGCAGTTCTTACCCATGCAAGGTCTGGAGGGGAAAGAATTTCTTCATCAGGAGCAGATTCCTTAAAGGGAGAAGTGATGGGCCCGGAAAGAAAAGCCAAAGAAAATAGGAGAACTGAACCAGACAAACCCTCGTCATGAACTCAAGTGAAGTGGAAAGGGGTACGCCCGCCGCTAAAGAACACTTGTGGTTGTAAAAGAATTGCGTGAAAAAGCCATATTCTCGGGGCCCTAGCGCGTCAAGGGGAGATTCTTGGGGTAGGAGAGAATGCCGGAGGGGCGCATGATCCCGTGGGAAGGGGAATCCAAAAAAAAAAAAACGCGTTTGGAAAAAGCGATGGGGGGAAAGCCGTCGTGTCGGGAACGAGGGATTGTCAGCAGGAAGAGTGACTTTAGGGAACCTCCCGGTAGTGAGAATGAGGTGGAAAAAAACACGATGGATTGATTCGCTCATGTAAGAAAAGCTAATGAAGGGAAAAGAGTGTCTCGTTACGGCGTCGAGGCTTATGCGGCCAGAGAATCTTGGAGAAGAAGGACAGACAGGGGCACAGTCCGGCGTCATGGTTTCGGCAGAAGGGTCAAGGCAGCGCGTCATAGGGGGGGAAACGCTAATCCGACCGGCAGGTCTCAGAACGCGGGGAAGGGAGAGCCCTA
>Ga0179593_1373575_pt1 | contig 14210 bp, 14 predicted proteins | sample CZODoug2_1_08_16_FD_185931 | JGI IMG/M metagenome (GOLD analysis project Ga0179593, IMG submission 185931) | Vadose zone soil fungal communities from Angelo Coast Range Reserve, California, USA - CZODoug2_1_08_16fungal (PacBio error correction) | ecosystem: Environmental > Terrestrial > Soil >...
GCCGATTAGGACCAGTGATCGCGATTCGTCTGGGCACAGTCCTACTTGTGGAAAGTGAGACATTTGAGGCCTGACCCGTCTGATGGACGAATGGGTTCGGCGGTCGAGTGGGGGGAAAAGAAAGGAACTAAGGTAATTGCAGGGAAGTGCTGGCTTCGAGAAATCAGCCAGCAGGGTGTTGGGATCGGCGGTACACCAGAACTGAAAAGAGAAGAGAGGTTCGTCCGCAGATGTCAAATTGCCTCTGAAAAAAGTGCTGATCAGGTTGGACCGCCCACCTCCGCAACAAAGTTTATTGGGGAGACAATCCAGGAGCAAAACGAAGCATAGCAGCTCGCGACTATCAAAAGCCATGGAAAGGACAGACAAGAACCAGGTAATGGCCTCAGCTGCTGGAATGAAAAACGGGGTCCGGCATGACACTTTCCTCTATCAGAGTAAGAGACGGGAAAAAAAAAGCCGCGTAGGCTGAAAAAAAGAGAAAAAAAATAGGAGACGAAATTCAACCGGGACACCCCCAAAAGAAACACGCACGAAAAACTATTGAACATAAAAAAAAAAAAAAAAGAAAACCTAATGCCCGGTGAACTATCTTTCCATGGAAATTGAAACACATCAAAATTGAACGTCGCGGCGGGAGGGGGATGCGGCGTGCATGTCCCGCGGGACGGGGGAAGAATGGACCGATTAAACAGGGAACCTCGACAAGTAAACTGACCGACCACGTCGTCCAACAAATCGACACTCGGCTTCGGGGTCGAAGAGGAAGCAGTGAACAGCTTTTTTATGCGTAACAAGAAAAAGGGGAGGCAAGGGGCTGAGGGGTGGAAACTGGGATGGGGACAATACACGAAGGTGGGGATCACACAACAAAAAAACCCAAAACCAAAAAAAGCCAACAGAACAAACCCCCAAAACAATAAAAAACAATCAACAACCCGAAAAAACACCCAACCCATTACATCAATGATCCCGTTAAGGCAGAAGGGAAAAACCCTGTAAAGCGTGGACAAAAACAAACGCGACCGACGCAGCCTGGATAAAACGTGAGGGGCCTGTGGAACACAACCACGAGAGGCTTTTTATTTAGTACATTTATTTGGAATGAAAAAAAAGACAAGAGCACAGGGATGGACATGGGAGATCGGCTAGTGAAAGTCAAGTTCCCAACGGGAAGAGAGCCGAGCAAGCTTTCTAGAAAAAGAATGCAATCGAGAGGTGGAGAATCCCCCCTTATACTGGAACCCGGCAGTGATTATGTCCCTCACCCACGTAGCTACTTGGAAAATCGGACACAACGCATAAAATTGTGCGGAGACGGGAATGCTCACAATACTTTGAAAGGAAGAGAGGAGGATCTTAGGCTCAAAAACGGCTACAAAGTCAACACGGTTGTCACATAAAATAAAGTAAACTTAGAATATAGAAGCTCCTGCTACCAAACAGAAGAGTGGACGAGGTAGGGGGGAAAAAGAAGGAAGTTCATCCAAAGTGTTGTCGCCGGGGGAACAAGGATCTCAGAGGATAACGTCGGTCTTCAGTGCTTGAGGGGGTAATTAAAGACACACACAGAAAAAGGCCACAGGTAATACCTACCATTACACAGGACGTGGATACAGCCGTTCAACAAGGGATTGAAAGGGGAGAAAAGGGAAAAAAAAAATCGGATTAACGAAAAAAGGACTAAGCGAGCGGGAGTAGTCACAAGCTTCGGGCGCCTAAATCCGTTACACGTTGCTGGTAGACACGCGTGAGGACTCGTGCAAGGGAAGCGGGTGCCAAAGGAAATTCAGAGGGGAGCGGGAAAACCGCTTGACCAAGAAGGGGGACATGGTAAGTAGACAACCAAGAGATGGGAGAGGACTGTACGCGCAGCAAGAATCAGAAACTCGGGATTCGCGGCGAGGCGGGAACTTGCGGCCCTAAGAGGGGGAGGGAAAAAAAGGGTGAAATCCCGCCTTCAAACCCAAACCCAAAAAAAAAAAAACATCCTGCTAAAACCTACTCAAGAGGTTGTGATCAGAAGGGCATAGAGGGTAAGTAGAGCAAACCGAAGATTTAGCTGGAGCAGACTAACAATAGTGAGGGCAAAAGGAAAGAACTCGACAAACCAGCATCATCTCACTGGAGTGCAGCACAAAAGTTATCGGCTGACAATGAGCTTGTCGTTCAAACAATTAGAAAAAACGCCCCGTGAATGGGACAGGGGGGAGTTTTTCGCCTCGAGGTGCCGGAGCGAATACGTTCCCGAGAGAACGGAACTGACCAGAAGGAAGGTAAGGCACACCCATCGACAAACGGCGACAACACGTGCCGAAAGAACCAAATCAAGAAAAGCTTGATTAAAAACTAAAAAGGGAAATTACAGATTCGAACCCATGCCTCCCGAATGACAGGAGGAAAGAGGGAAGAGAAGGGGGGCTGTACAGAACAAACAAGAGCGAATCGACAAAAATTTGGTTGTTGGCAAACGCGACAACCCGGAAAACGAGCAAAAGTGGGAGAAGGGGGAAAAGAGGGGGGACCTAAATCACTAGAACCTAACAACACTTTGAGTAATCATATAACGGAAAAGCTGAAAAAACTGGGACGATGGCGATTTCTGGAAGAAGGTGGAGTCTTGACAGGCTGGAAAGTGTCAATAAAAGGGGAACCCGAAAGGGACGAAAGAGGGTAACATATAGTGCAAAGTCGCCACCCAAACAACCGTCAGCCTCCCGCCCAAAAAAGGACGGGGGTTGAATACTATATCCTAACGGAAGCCACGGGGTGGCAAAGAGAACCACAAAAGACCAAAAGTAACAACCCCAAACATCGATGTAAACAGCGCAGGGGTCCGGAATGACCGCACCACGAAGCGAAAGGGGACAAGAACATAGACTATAAACCCCTGATTAAGGGATGAAAGCGGTACTTAAAGGAGAAGGAGAAAGAGTTTGTTATAACACAAGGGCGACAGTGAAGAGAATGGTGGAACCAGAAAATGTGCCAAGTTTAGATGGCAAACAATCAGGGGGTCAACAATGCAGAAAAGAAACCCCTTAGATCCGTGTCTACCAATTCTACTGTGAAGAAAAAATACAGGCGAGGACTCTGAGGGTCCAGTTCTTCCTCATCTCTCCTCACAAAAACAACCTATAGAAAGGGTCAAAGTAATGGGAAAAGAGAACGGCACCTATGCCGCGAAGGGTTATAGCACTCCGAAGGAGGAAGGGGGAACATAAGACAAATTGTACAACAACTTGGAAAAAGGGATTTTGTCCATCACCCGGGGCCAGCCTGTTTCACAACAGCTTCAAAGGGGGTAAAGAAAAAAGATAGACAAATTATGCAAGCGGAAAAACAGTACAAGCTGTTCCCACACCACGAAGGGCGCACTTCCCAGGATCTGCTCGGGGCGAAGAAAAAAGGGTTGAGAGGGCAAAAAAAAACTGCCCAAGGCGACATGTAACGCGATTGGGCACAGGGCGGTTCAGGCACCGGCGCGGAACATCTCGGCTATCTTCTTGAAAACACAGAAAAAGTTTTGAAAGAGGGGAGGGAGCGAACAGAAAAAAGAGGCGTCAACCGAATCGCTCCAGCGTTCACCATCGAATCAATTAAAAGGCCCCCGGGAACGACCCCCTTCTCGCAATCACAAAATCTATTGAGAAAAGAAAGGGAGTAAAGAAACTACCAAAAACTGGGAGTCAAAAAGGGATAGCTATTTGACGATACCCTATGTACTAACTCGGAAAAAATGGGGGAAAGGACTCGTACTAACTGCACTGTAGCTCACCGGCTGAAAAAAAGTGGTTGACACTAAGGAGAGAGACATCCAACCGGAAAAGAGGGGATGGTAGAAGGGATGGAAGGGGAGGCAGTTTAAGACATCGTCCCATGGGCAAGGTGAAAGAGGTCGCGTCGCTCTAGGGGGCGAGGAACCGGGTTTTACCCTTCTCTGGTCCGACTAAAAGGGGAAGGGGGAAAATTCTGGAGGAAAAGCAGAACTGCTTTCTGCGCAAGCGGGCGACAAACCCTGTTCACATCGCACTTTGACAGAGAGAAAATCACAAGGAACTAACAAGCTTTACATTGAGCCGCTACAATGGGGAGTAAAACACGCGACAAAATAAATATAAAAAAATAAAAACTCGAAGTCAAGGTCACAGAATGACTAACTCGTCGTTCCGGACACACGGAAACAACGTACCACACCAAACGCTGAAAAAGAACACCGCAACTGAAAGACATACATTTGGTACGAAGACGGGTGGTGGACTCTTTCGAAAAGAGGAAGAAAAAGATCGTCAGCAAGCAAGGAAGCCACTACTGATGCAAGCCAAGAAGAGGAAAAGCGACTCTAGCGCCGCGCAAGACTTGGACATTTTTTTGCGTCACTAAAAGAACAAAGCTGTAATACGTTTTAAACGCGATCGACGTCGCAACGTCGAAAAGAGGGAACAACACATTCCTACCAGAACACGAACTGATAGAAAAAAAAAGAGGGGCAAGACTACTAATTTCGAGAAAACGGGGGCGGCTAGTTACCACGACTGGGGGCAGAAAGGAAAAAGGTGGAATCAAGAGTACCCGACTACCTCAAACTAACAGTGGAAATGGAAGGATAGGAAAGTTGGAACAGGGGTTTCGAAAAGGGAAGAAAACAAAATGCAGCAAGCAGAAACGAAATACATAGCCGCCACTAAGAGCGCATTTAGAAGGGAAGCGCACCACAGAATACGGGCGGTTTAAAAATCCAACATCCTAAAAAAAAAAAAACATTCGGGGGGAAAAAGAACTCTTCAGAATAGAAGAACCAAACTGCAAGAACTGACGGAAACTTCTACTTTTCGGGGGTCTCGTGCACTATGGGGATAAGAGAGGACTACTCGCCGCGGCGTGCCAAGGTGTGATCTATTCAGAGGAACAGGGAACCCAATATGCGGGCAGCTATTGCAACCGCGCTAACAGGGTAACACTAAAAAGGGAACGGGACCACACCAAGGCAGAGCGGTGAGAACCTGAGCTAAAAGAAGCAGATGAAAAAAGGCTGCCTAATCCTTTATGCCGACAGAGGAGAAGCGCGTTACTAAAAATAAGTCCTAGCACAAAAAGCAGGTGCCTCGAGCCTGAACAGTGGGGTGCAGCACCATCCGGTGGAAATCGCACACCCAGACACAGGAACAGAGGAAAATACGCAATACCACTTTTCTCGCACACGGGCGATCATCCGCCTACCGGGACAAAGTAGGAACAAACTCCCGGGGCAGACAACGAGAGATGCGACAATACTACCCTCCAATCAAAGCCCCCTAAAATCGACCACTGACCAGCTCGTGCAATGGGCTCGCATTTGAACAGCAAACGAAAGGGACCAACAATCGGGTTTTGTCCTAAAGGTAGTGTCTGAAGGATCGGACAACGCGTGCAACTAGGGAAAGAACGAACCACAAAAAAGGGAGAAACTGAAGACACTACGACATCACAGCAAGCGACGTTCAAGACGCTTACAAAAACAGGGAGGTAATGTACACAGGAAAGAAGGGAGGAAGTTACCCAGGCTTCTTCAAGTCAGGACGGGGTGGTCACAGATGGCACAAAGATCGGACAAAAAGGCGAGTGGCGCAGGGAAGACTCCTACGCAGCGGCCTCAAAATCGAATTCAAAATGAACGCCACTATACACAACTGCCAAAAAAACACAAATCTCCAATCCAAGACAACACACGAAACGGAAAGAGTTTCGTGATGAAAAGGAAAGAGGAAGGGAAATCGTCGCGAAAAAGTGTCGGCCCTCGTCGGGAGAAGCTGTATTGCTCAAAACTATCACAAAAAAAGAGAGTCTGGGGAGTCCGTTCAACACATTATTACGAGAACAAAAGGGCGCGGGAAGAAACTACAGGAACAGAAAAGGCGCCCCATTAGAAGCTTGGGGTGGATAACCTCTACAACCATAACAGGGATCTGGACGCGGGAAAAAAGGGACCCTCATTTCTGCCATTTCCCGGCGTTCGAAGACCGACGCCAACGAGACCGCCAGGCCAAAAACTAAAAGGGGAAGAGAAGGGACTTCATACCCAAAAAGGCCACACTCAAAGCTGAGGAAACAAAAATGAGGCGAGTCAACGACGTACTAGAAACGGCATCGAAAAAACACAACACACGGAAGATGCCCAAGGATACTGATAGAACGCTATGATCCAATACTGCACTTGAAAAGCACTGGGCAGACAAATTGGGGGGGGAGGAAGGCCGGGTGAGATGGGAATGGGAAACCAACGTAAAGAATGGTGCAAAAACGGAGGTCGCGTTGGCCGGTGTAGGGCGGGACCACGGTGGGGGGAAGGTCGAGAACAGAAACTCAAGCAGGTGTTTTGGTATAGCGATCAACAAAAACACGCCAATAAAAGTCGGAAGTAGCGTGTACAAAAAGGCTTCATGTTGAACAGCCATCGGAAAAGTATTTGAGAGGGAAAGCGGGAAACCGACGCCTGCCGCAAGCTTTAAGAAGACCGATAATCGACGTCGCCGGAGTGGAAAAGGGGAAACAGAAAAAAACTGTCCGTGAACCACCACAAAAGGCGAGTCATTTCCTACCGCAGACCCATCGCACGAATCGATAAAAAGCAAGACGCGCGCCGTGGAGAAAACGACACGATGCTCGACACAGCTCACACTGAAACCAGAGCAGACACAACAACCGAAGGGAAAACGTACCTAACGACAAAAACAAATGGCCCAATAAATCCACCAAAACAGATAGTCAAAGACAATCTTGAACGAAATACAGCGTGATGTGTGAGGAGCAAGCCTTTGAACAACCACAAGGCAGGACAACAACAGGAATTCGAGTAGCTGACCGAAGAGAACGTCGTTGGTTCCACTGATCAAGAAGAGAAAACACTAGGCAAACCGACGAGGAGGAAACTGGAGCTCGTTCGCCCAAGACAACGAGCATAAGGAAACGATTGTAGGCGTCATTGGAGGGGAAGGGGGGAGCGGGGCGAACTCAAGAACAGAGACAGCTGCGAGTAACAGGATCTGACCACGGGAAAAGCAAAGAACGGGGGGGCCATGTACACGAAGGAGAGACTGTCTCCCCAGAAAGCGCACATGCGTACAGCACGAGGGGGGAAGGAGAGGGATCGTGCGTTCGGATTACCAGGGGTTGATGGGCAACAAGACACTTTCAGGATCGGGAAATAGTGCTCTATAGGGGAAAGTCAAAGGGGAAATTATCTAATCTATCAGAAAAAAAAGCCCACATAAAGAGAACAAACAAACTGGGGGGGAAAAAGAGTCCCGGACCAAAAAAACACAAAGTACGGAAACCTCCAGTGCTTCAAAAAAGGGGCACTCCATCCAGTGAAGACGCTCTTTAACATCTTCTACACCCGTAATTGTGCGCAGCGGCGTTATCAGAAAAGAGGAAAAATTGCGCGAGGCTCAGTCAAACCGCTGACGAAAGTACGCCGTGGCTCCATCGTCAAAACTAAATATAGGGAGAGGACGAAGACAACCCCGCAGAACCTTCTCGTGTAGGGCGGGGAAAGACCAATGAACGAACAAACGACCCCTCTCTACAACATAAAAAAAAACACAGGGTGTGGTGCCAGCCGAAGCGCAGCTCTCTGACTAGAGGGATCACCTTCTGTCGTAATGATTAGACTATAAGGGAAAAGAAACACGTGAAGACAACCAAGTCAACCGGCGTGAAGAATCCGGTTAACTCGTTACGGTATCCACTCAGTCAAACAGCGGAGTCACGTCCGAAAGAAAAACCGCGCATTCGTTGAAGAAAAAAAGATTAAACAAAATTCTGAGTTCCATGCGCCACTCGGCCGGCGACCCAAGAGAAGGAATGGCGAGGGTACCGACGAAAATAAGCAGTGCATGAAGCAGCCGTTCACGAGAAGTAAAGATCTCAGTGTAAAAAACCGCTTACAGCTGTAGTAACGAAGACAGTCAGTCTGTTGGCGATTGGCGCGCAGCCGAAAATATGAATAGAACAACGTAGGCTACCTTACGGTGATAAAGCGGGGGAGGAGTTCTTAAGACTGTGACGAAGGACTCCGGCAAAAAAAAAAAAAAACCCCAAGAACCGCAGATACCCCAGCAATCAAACAGTGGGGCGATAGAAGACCAGTTGAGGGGCAAGGACCAAAAAAAGACAGAGAAACCACAGGAGGGAGGTTGCTAGGGCACCCGAACAGTGTATATCTTAAAAAGGGACGATAAGAAAGAACCATAAAATATCGAACGGATGCAGAAGGAGCGGAAAACAATCGACAGAAGGGAGAGATGACACAACACTCCCCAGTAGCAGCTGACCGGGACCGTGGTTTTAAAAAAAAAACGCCTCTGTCGATAAAAGAAAAGATGGAAATGCTCAAGAGGAAAAAAAAAAACTACCGAATACGTGGGCAAAAAGAGGAAAAAAAAGGGGGGGGGTCAACAGGTGACGATAACAATACGAGTCAAGGATTTTACAACGAACAATGAACCATGACGAATGTCTAACCCCCTCGACCCAGGAACAGCAAAAAAGGAGGGAAGGGGGAGTAAGCGCTTTCTTTGACGCGATGAAAAACAACGGGGGGAGGGGAAAAACCCACAGCGAAAAAAAAAAAGTCGAAGAGATGGGAAAACGGGTACGGAGACACATAAAGGGACGAACAACCGATCCCGACGCAAAAAACGGGAGCGTAAAGCACCATATGCTACATATAAGGTGGGATTTAGAGAGGGGAGGACTATTTCGCAAAAAAATGGAAAAGGGTAAGAGTGACGCAAAAGTCCAACTTGATGCGTAATTTACCCAGGGGGAAAAGAAACTCCAGCCCATTACATACCAAGCACAAAAGGACCAAAAACACGTTGTTAGAAACGAGCACATTCCTCTAAACAGGGGCAAAAAACCGAAGACGGGACAATATCTAATCGCCAGGGACGACATGTCCCAACCCATCCCAAGACATATCAATAAGCCATGTTATACCCCGAAGAGGACAACCGAACACTGCGCGAGACCATCGTACGTACTGACAGATAAGGGGGGGAGAATTATTACAGGTGCGAGATTTAAAACAGAGCAGGGAAAGAATTGGCAAAAAAGCAGTGTACAAAAAACCTTCCTAAATAAAAAACGAAAAAATCCCCTGTCCTTTCTCACAACGGAGGAGCCTCATCACGAGGAAAAGCCACTGGCGCACGGATCACAGGCAGGGGAAAGATCTCAAACAACAACAAACACACTTAAAAAGAGGGGAAGTCAGACCTAGATGACGGGACGCAACATACAGCGTCCCACACAGGGCACAAAAAACGTAACCACATTAAACAAATGAACTAAAAAAGAGAAGAGGGGGCCTCCTGGTGGGGGGGGAGAAGGAGTTGTTTAATTCTAAACCCTGGTGAGTGTAACCCAAAAGGTTCACCCCATCATCTAAAAAGAAGCAACCAGGAAAACAAACTTAGGAGCTTTCAGTTCGGTACGCGCTGGTTCGATCGAAAGGTCGCATGGGTTTCACTGCCTGACTCGGGATCCACACTGAGGGTTATAGGATCAGACCTGCGCCATAGGACAGAGCAAAGGGGAAACAAAAAAAAAGCTGGCTTCACCGGGACGAAGGGTGGGGGGGGGGGGGAGATGGGGGAGGTGTTGGGGGGTTGGGTGGGGGGGGGGGGGGGGGGGGGGGGGGGGGGGGGTGAGGAAAAAAGAAAATATTCTTTAACCCTTCAGTTTGGTAAGGACGATGGGTCTCTCGCCACATAGAGAGCAAAACTCCTCTACGTCACCAGGGGTTCAACACGATGACATCGAAAAGAAAAAAGAAAAACTCATCAAGACCAACACCTTTCTCGTAAGCAAAAAAAAAGAGACGTTCTCCAGCTGAGTTTAAAGAGGCTTATTGAACAAATACAGAGGTGCTGTTAGGCTCCCTATGTCTAGAGAAAAGGGGGGGGGGGGAATTCTCGTTAAGAAAAAAACGTTCTCCGGGCATACAAAAACTAGTCGTTTTCTGCGCTGGATCTACTCCAGCACCGAAACACAACGAAAAACGGGAAAAAGGTTACAAACAAAAGAGAGGGTTAGCGGTGTTCGACATCGGCACGGCAAGGTACGAGTTTGAATGGGTAAAAGAGAGAACGGCGGAGTCACAGGTGGAAGGAGAGGGGTGTTCCTACACATGAGCAGTATCGAGGGACAGGGATAGAGGAAACGGAGGGAGACTACTCTAAAAATCAGTGGCTACAAAGAAAAAAAAAAAGAAGGGTCCCATCAGAAAAACTGGAAGGAAGGCAAAACCAAGACAATACGTCAAAACAAAGGAACATCCCGATTCACAAAAATTCGAAATTAAGAAAACAAACTAAAAAAAAAAATACATAAATCGAAATCAGTCAGATATATCAAAACTAAAAAACTAGAAAATCACCACGCATAAAACCTAGGGCTTTGTTACCCGGAACAAAAGTCCCTGAATGGACGACCCAATCTAAAACAACCTCCGGTGAAAGGAGGTAAACGTTCTTGTTGGGGGACATGATACAAACACTCTTCACATCAACACAAAGAGAAGAATTCAAGAAAAGACACGACGAATCACTCAATCACGAGCATCATGATCTGAGGGATAGAGTAAAATCCCTAAAGACTGGACTCATGGGAAGGAGAATAACAGGACCAAAGATGTTTTCAAGCTTTTTACAGCGAGATGACGACTTCGCTGAGGAGAAAGGAAACAATCGTCCTGAAACACCTACCAGAACAGAAAAGAGGTCCAGAAATCGGTACAGACTCCCTGAAAAGGTACGAAGGGAAGTGACAGCGGAGGCAGGACTTGTACCACGAAGGAGAAGGAGAAAGGACCAAAATTAAAAGGAGAAAAATCAAGCATGTGTGTACGTAAGACAGAAATCAACCTCTGCACGGTGAGAGAAAATGGGGGCCGCCTAAACCGGGTACTTCGAACACATATACAGACAAAAAAAACAGAACGACCGACGGGGCCTCACTATAACCTGCTGTTACACAAAAACACAAGGCATCCCACACCGGATGAAAGAGGGGAAATCCACTAGCACCATCGGCCAGGTGTGGTCGCGACGGGATAAGAAGAGGGGCCAGAACACTGACGGGAAAACAGACGTCTTACTTTCGGACCGGCGCCTTAAATAGACTAAGAGAACACCAAACATCGGGAATAAAGAAGGGGGATCTACTATCCACACTACGCACCAGCCCAATTATGCTTGGAGAGGTTAACGACTACGTTTCCCAAACAAAAAGCATCACGGACAGGTTCACAGGTACAGTCTCAAACGACTCATGAAAAGCGCTTTAAAAAGGTCACCGTGAGAAGAAAAGAGAGAAGGGGTACTGAAAAGTAGTAACAAATAAAAACATATACGTCACATCACATTTCCGAGCCATAAAATGGGGGCGGCGGAAAAATCACCAAAAGAAGAAAAGCCCTCACGACGCACGCTACGCCCACGCTACGGAGCCAATGGGGAGAAACGCGGAAAAGCAATAAAAACGAATCGCACGGAAACCACATAGGACAGGTAACCTTGCATACTTCTGCGCAGTCACATCAAAGAGAAAAAAGACACATCCCACACGACAAAAACAAAACAAACCGGAAGCCACACACCCAGCTTTTCCATAAGAACGGAAAAAAACCTATAAGGGAAAAAACGACCCGGTTTACCGTGCCAGGGGAGTCTTAATATCGGGCGACTGCTCTCGGAAATCATCGACACCGGGAAAGGGAAACATTCCGAAGCAAAAAACTCACGACTTGCACGAACGCGTTTCAATGCAGTCAGGGACAAATCGCTCCTTGACAGGGTAAAAATGCTGCGTGCTGCTACAAGGGTGGAAGAAAAGGAGTACTTGCGGCAAGGACAACCTAAGGGGTGCTGAAAGGGGGAGAAAAGAGAGGAGGCTGCATAACCGCCGCGATTTCCGACATGACCGTCCTTCCGAACTCAAAAAAGCCATTCCAAAAGAAACTGAGCCAGGACAAAGGAGTCCCGTCCACAGACTTAAACAAACAGAAGAGACCGGCCTCGAAAAACGGCGTCCCGGGTACGCTGGATTGACTCCAAAGAATAAAGTGGAAGCTGGCGTATGCATCAAAAAAATAAACAAGGGTATTCTCAATAAAAACGAAACCATTCAGCAAGCGGCCGAAAGGAAAAGAGGGTTGTAACCTAGAAGACCACAACACCACCCTGCTGCGTTCGCTGTCCGAAAAACATAAAAAAAAGGAAGTTGCCAAAGGACGCGGGGTAAACGAAAAACCAAAACGAAAACCCAGAGAAACAATTAGGGGACTACCCTAAAATCCTTTAGAAAACGCAATCCACCGCAACAAAGAGGGAAAAACTATTGTAACAGAAAACATTAACACCACAAGCGAAACTCACTCTATAATCGACAAATAGCTCGACAAAAAAAAAAACTACAAGAGGAGGAAAAATAATATCTTCAATATAAGACTTAAACGAATAGGGTCCTGGGCAATGAAGTTTGGGCAAACAACAAACAAACAACAAACCCCACAAAAAACCAAAAAACAAAAATCGCTACGATAGGGAGATGCCGTCCCCCGTCTGATGTACGGACCCGGTTGGAAGTCCGTAGGCGAAATAACGGGAAGGAAAAGGGGAGGGGCGGGTGGTTCTAAAACAATCCCGAGAAGGTTGGGGGGATAGGAAGAAAAAAAAACCTTCGAGACCTGGAAAGAGGAGGAATGGTCGCTTTTTAATGTAGGACCCGAAAAAATGATCCGAAAAAAAAGCACAGCAGACAAAAGAGAGGGGAGCACATAAAGAGGAACAAAGACGACCTTGCAGCACTTACAAAAAAAAAAAGAGAGAAAGTGGAAAGGATCCACGACTCGCCCGGTGGAAGTCCTCAGCTAAAAGAACTTCAAATGTCTGCAGGACGGAGGTCGCGGAAATCGCGGAAAAGGGCACGCAGGAGGAAGATCTGCCCGACGACACATACGGGCGAGCCAGTCCCACTGGCACCACGTAAGCACTCACGAGAGGGACCACGCGCGAGCAAACAGAGAGGTCCAAGACAAAATGAAAGCGGTCGTAACTTCGCGGGGTGTGCTCGTCAGGCTTCGCCTGCATTCAAACTACAGAACCACAGTAGTATTAAGAGTGTTAAACCACCTGCGTGGGGAACAAATACAAAAGACCGAAAAACTGAGGAAAACACCTACAAATCGGGAGAGCTGAAGCCGAGGGTCGCCTGATAACAACCCGCCCTAACTAAAATAGGTGGATGATAGGTGAGGGAGGTTCAATGGGAGCGGGTCTATAAAATGGGAGTATTCTTAGTTGAAAGAATGAAAGTACGTATGAACAAGTAGGAGAAAGGGGGAGTTATGAGGAAGAAGAGAGAACAGCATCGAGCACAGTTCGCCTTACTGTGTTACTATAAGGCACACGCGTTTTCAGCGACAAATACACCGGGAGTCAGCGCATAATGAAGGATATGGAAAAATATTTATTCTCGGATAGTAGAACGGAGGCAAAGCGAGAAGACCTGAAGAAAGAGGCCACACAGACGCTGCAGTCGATCGTTTGACAACCCAAAAAAAAGGCAAATACAAAATACATAATCAATAACCTAATGAAAGGCGGAGTGAAATCTCGAAAACCAAGAAGTAAATTGGAAAGTCGGAGTACCTTGAAATAGAACAATCGCTCTAAAGCACCGGGAATATAGCGAGGGTCAGAGGCCGGCGAAGAAATTAACTAAGGAAAGTCCAGAATCCGCCCTAAAATGACGAAAGAACAAGAAAAACAAAAACCCGAATATGTCGCAGATGGTAAACAGCCGTTAATTAAAGACCCGGTGGCGCAGAGCGCCTGATTGACAGAGGCAGATCTGCGTTCTGACAAACAACCCGGATAGAGGAAGGGGGTATGGAATTGTAGGAGGAAAAGTGAAGGAACCTTAACAAAGGAAAGTGAAGGACAACGCAGGACTCGGGGACGAAAGGATCCCTCGAGGCAAAAAAGCTGAAGGGAGAGACGTCTCAGAGCAAATCTCCCGTAGTGTAAGAGGAACACCATCACAAAAGAGAAATTGCGCCGTAAAAGCGCACTCCACGCGAGACCCACGAAATCCGGTTCGTTTTGGGATAGATCGGTGAACAGTTCAGCTAAAAAAAGGGCTCTAATATATAGGGAGGGGGTAAA
>Ga0179593_1423540_pt1 | contig 14210 bp, 17 predicted proteins | sample CZODoug2_1_08_16_FD_185931 | JGI IMG/M metagenome (GOLD analysis project Ga0179593, IMG submission 185931) | Vadose zone soil fungal communities from Angelo Coast Range Reserve, California, USA - CZODoug2_1_08_16fungal (PacBio error correction) | ecosystem: Environmental > Terrestrial > Soil >...
CCACCGTAACTTACTTAAGGAGGGAGACGAGTCGGTTGGCTTTTATCTCAAATCAAAGAGGCCGCGAACGCAAAGCAGGCTTTAGAAGGCCCATCAGTGAGCGGTATTGAGGGGTGAAAGAGGACGCCTCTCGCCAGAAAGAGGGGGGGAAAGGAAGACTCAAACCAAAAGCGCCTTTCCGCTCGGAGGGCCGTGCGCCTTCACGGCAAAGGACGAAGACTGGGCACTTGAATCAAGCGCATGCAGGCGCTGCAGCAATGGGAGAGGGGAAGGGGGAGACGGACAATCAGAGCTCAAAGAACCCCCAACACGTTCCCGCCCCTTCTTCTTGATAGAGGAGGAAGGAGGTATCGGCGGCGGAAAGGGAGCGACCCTCCAAGGGTGGAAACGCTCTCAGGCAGGGAGAGAAAAAAAAGGGCGCAAGGAAGGGGGGGGAGAAAAGGGGTACTGACACAGCGGGAATAGACCCACCCTGATCAGGGTCGAGGGGGTATCAACGGGCATGAGAAAGGGACAGACGATCACATTGACGAACGTCACAAAGGAGAAATACCGGCCTACCGGAGAATAGACAGGGGAGATTGGTACGCAATCATAAAGGATGTCCCCTAGAAGGGTGACCGAGCTAGCCTGGAAGGTCAGGAAGCAAACAGTACTGAGGAAAAGCCTGGAGAGAGTGGCCCGACAGACAAGGTCGCCGCATACGTGATTAGGCCCGTGTATAAAACAAGAGTGCGTCGCCTGGAGGGGACGGGAGAGAACCGACATCTCTTGAAGTCCGTGCACATCAAAAACCTCACGAAAGCAGACTTGGCCCATGTAGGGGGAATGGGAGAGGGACTACTCTACCAAGAGAGATGTCCTTGTCGCTGACATAACGGAGAACGTCTTAATTTGGACGGAAAAAAAGCTTTTATCGACTGAAGGCGTAAGCGGTCGTGATAGGGAGGACCAGACTGAAAACCTTGCAGAAAGACCCTTGATGCCCTTCCGGTAACTTCTGGGGGGGAGGAAAGTGATTGAGAAACCTTGTCAGATGAAGAAGGTCAAAGGGACTCATCTCACGCACTGTGGGCCCCGGCGGCGAAGGGGAGGAAAAAAAAGGAAAGGGCCGGATTGTAAGGATTCTCAAGACCAGTGGAGAAAAAAGTATTTCCGGGGTGAGAAGAGACCGCTGTGGAGGTCACCAGGAGATAGACCTCCCTGAACCCGAGAGGTAAGGAAAGAGAGATCGGCCGGGACCAGGAGCAGGGGGTTCGTCGCAAAAAGGATTACTCCTAGGAAAAACACGAAGCTTGCAGGTCGCCCTGTGTCCACTAAGGGAGGAGAAGAAAACAGGCTGGAAAAGGAAAAGGGCAAAAATAAGGTGCAAAAATGGAAGTCGTGAATTGCTATGCCATGAACGTACAGCCGGGTGCCTTAAGAAAAGAATACGCGCCGCGTTGCTCTCTGCACAGGTATTGACGGCAGTGGAAAAAGGGGTCGCCGGCGATTTAAAAAGAAAAATGTATAAGACAGCACACAGAGCGGGAGCGTGGAACCCGCTCAGGAGAGAAGAAGCTCTCGCACTGAAAAAACATGAGAAAACTCGCTAGAAGAAAACACGAGGCCGGAAATGGCGACGATCTAACAAATAAAGAAAAAAAGACCGTAGAACCGAAATCTATGTGGCTAAGTCATCCTTGCAGGATGTACCTGTCTTGTAGTTGCACAGGTCAGAAACTAAGGGAATTGGAAACGAAGGGAGGAGTGGGACGGGACGCGCGAAAAAACACAAAGACACTGACTGGTTCAAACATAAGAACTCGAAGTAACGGGGGAGGCAGAAGAGGGAAACCGCTGAAGAGGACTACCTTCTAGAGTCCAACACTAAAATATAGAGATAAGGAAAGAAGGTGAGGGGCACCTAGATGCAATCGGCAATTGCGAGAATTTGTGAACTAAGGAAGAGGGCAGAGGTGCACGTGCGCTAGTGCCTTAAGAAGGATCATTAGAAATGAGAAGTAAGAAGAAAGGCCAGCTCGGCAACGCGAAAGGCTGAAGAAGTACTTTCTGTAAAAGTGGGCTGTTGGCCTGCGGGCGACGTGAATAGCCTGGTGCTCATTAATGAGGCGAGAGTTTTCGCAAAGGATGAAAGATGACTGAAATTATTGGGGCGGTCACCCGAGGACTCTGGACTGGGCTGAAACAATAGGCAGACAGACCTTCAATCAAAGGTACTCCACCGCGGGGGGGGAGAGCGTGAAAAAAAAAAATGAAAAAATCGTTCATGAAATCGCATTCACGAGAGAGCTGTTCCCCGGGGGGAGGATCCGTAGCCAACCGATTCAGAGGGGAAAAAGGATGGGGCTCGGGGTTTAAAATACGGGAGGCCGACGCGCGAAGGTTGCCGCGGATCAAACAAGCTGTGGTGGGAGCAGCCGCCGCCGCGGGGGAACCGGGAAACCGGGAAGCGCTAAGAAAGAGAGAGGTTAAAACATGAGGCCGCCCCAGCACGGTCTCCGCCCACGCGTGTCTAAGTGCCACACGACGGGGGGGACACGGAGTGAGATCATTCAACAAAAAAAAAAGGGCAGCGGGTGGGAAGAGGCGCCCGAGCCATTTGTCGACGACAAAAAGGAAGAGGCGATCAAAAACGATACGGCAATCATCACCGATTCAGCCGCCGAGCACTCAAGGAAACGGGCGCTCGAAGGGTAACTGAGGAAGGAGGGGGGGGGGAGCCGTAGCCCGAAGGACAAGGAAAGCGATAGACGATCCGTACATGCAGGCCTCACCAGCGACGGAAACTTTAAGCCTTAAAAAAAGGCTCCCCAGATGCTGGTCAGCACAAAGGGAGCGAAGATCAAACCATCTAAAAGAGGAAGCGCATAGAACAAAAGCGGCCAGTATCGGGGGGAAATTTCTTGGGGGTGGAATGCGCACGACAACGAACGATCAGAACAGCGAAGCGAAGGAGAAAAAAAAGAGGGCGCTCACAACCGCCCATCAAAAAAAAAAGTTCGGGAGCGGTCGCATAGGAAGAAACTATATCAGCCAGCGGCGATCACTGATGTGGGATAACGAATAAAGCGGATCAGATGTCAGAGGGCTTGACGGACTCCATCGGGAAACTTCCTTGGGCCATGCGGTCGTGGGCCAAAGCAGGTGAAGGGCACAGAAAAAGAATGCGTCTCGGAGGGGACGAGTTGGCAATAAATTCTTATCTGACCGATGGAACAAGGGAGGAAGAATAAAGGTCTCTAAGGCCCGATCGTTGCAACTTTCGTGAAGGCAAATCTTAAACCGAAAGTCGGGGTGGGATGGGGTGGCTTATATCTCAGGGAGAGGCCCGAAGGAAGTTCTTGCCGAATCCGAACCGCCTGTAAGCGCCAAGAGCATTGGTCCAGAGGGAAGTGGGAATGAAAAAACCGTGAGAGATGCGAAGGCCACAATAGAGGTAAAAAAGGGCTGCAGCGCCTGCAAGGAAAAAGAGAAGCAACACTTGAAGAAGTGCCAGAAGGTGATCGTGAGCACGGCGACGAACGGCGTGCCGGAAACTGGGTTATGGAGGAGGACATGAAAAGACGTTCACAGAGAAACTGTGGTTCAAGGACGCGAAACGCTAAGGATGGCGGTGGACTCTGGGTTTACTAATTAAGAGGGCCCAAGCTTCGCTGGGCGAACCGGGAGGACAAAAAGGAAGTCTCCAGGAGGTCAAGCAGAACGCATCGGGACGCGAAGTTTATCTATAAAAAAAAAAAAGGAAAGGAGGATAAAGAGAGAAACTAGCGTCCCCACTAGAGAAAGACTTACCTTAGTTTGGGATGGCTGGACTCTGGACGGGAAGGAAATTGTATGCTCCAATAAGAAGGGCCACGTCTGACACCAAAAGAACCACAGCCCAATCCGAAAGAGAACTTAAAAATTTTGGGCTCAAGATCGGGAACACGGAAAAACTAAGAAAACTCACCAGCACCTCAGAGCAAGAAAGGAAGTCGCTCCGTTGGACGAGAACTCCCGACTTATGGTAAGTGGAAAGAGTCTCGCGCCCGTGCAGCGCTGCAGCCAAGCAAAAAATTGGGGCGCCCAGCGCCTATGGCGCAACCGGTATTAAACACAAACCCTTCCCTGGCCAGAGGAGGGAAGGAAAGGGAGCGGGGCGTCTAGGAAGAAGCTCCAGAGGGCCGACGTCGGCCGACGCAGAAAACGACAACGTTTTGAAGGGCCAGCCACTAAGCGGGCGGCTTCGGCCCAACGAGTTCGATTGTCTAGGGCGGGGGAAGACAGGGTGCCTTGGAAGCGGACCGCCGATAGGAAAGCAGTGGCCGCTCTGGTCACCGCCGAACGCCAACCTGTGTAGAGGGTCCCCAAAACTCCCCTAAGGGACAGTGGCGACCGAGGAGCAAACATGCTGTCCCGCGGGGGACAGATTTAAGATGGAGAAGAGGAAGTAGCTTCGGGACTGACACAGTACGGGGAAAAGGAGACAGGATGAAGCTCTCGAACAGGGTCGTCCGACAGATCAGGAAAGAAAAACATTGATAGGGGCACGGTGAGCGCAAAGGTCTGCTAAGTTTACAGACATTGGCAGGGCGAGACTTGAAAGGTGAGATCTTTCAGCAAAAAACAACATACCGAAAAGACCGGCAAGGGGGGGTGAGAGGCGAGGCAAGGAAGCTAAAGGAGCTCCGTGGCGCTAGAAAGACAGATTTCAACAAGGAGTCTTAGGGGGCGCGCCGCGGTGGAGGAAGATTTACCGGATCTAAAGAGGAATAAAGTCGGTCTGAAAGTCACCATACTAAACAAAGCTCCAGACTTCAGAGCGTGCCACCGGGAGTACAAAAAGGGCTGAGTCGGCGATTTGAGGAAGGGGGATTCAGGAAAGTCTTTTGCTATTAAGCACCTCCAGTACCGCAGCTCCATCAAGGGGACTGAGGCGCCAGGAGGAACAAACAGACAGTGCCGATTGGGTCTGGGTGGGAGTTAGACTAAAGGACGGTGAAAGAAAACATGAACTGTAAGGTTTGCAAGCTTGAGCTGATCGCAAGGAAAACAACCTTGCCACACTACAAAAAACTATTCGTACGCTCTGATCAGGGAAAAACGAGAAAGCGGCGCAGGATGTTTAGAAACTTAGACCCCATCGGGCTCACGGCGGCAAAAAAAGAGGGGAAAGGTTCAACGATGATTGAATAAGAGATCCCCAAGGGTTCGCGAAAGGAGAGGGGGGGGGCGGAGCACCTCAAATTGCAAAGCACTGGCATGCTTTAGGAGCTGTCCCATTTAAGGAAAAGCCTGGAAGTGACTAAATCGTCAATCTAAAGGAGGGGGAGCTAAGAAACAGGGAGGGTGCGTTTATCAGGACAAGGTTAAAATGTAGCTTTAGAAAAAACTCGAGTGTAAGCCGCGGAGAAGGAAAAAAAGAAAAGGAGAAGAAAGTCGGATTGCGGCGAAAATCGGAAGAAAGCTTCACCCCATATATCCCCAAATCACGGAGACTAGCGCCAACCGAAGGTCAAAAGACCTCCAGTAATCTGAATAATCGAAGGTACTGGCAAGGAAAAATGTTTACGCGCTGGGGTTTGGAAAAGAAAAAAGAATTTGAGGGAGAAGAACAGGGGGAGTTAAGAGGTCCTTCAGGCAAAAAAAATAGGGATTCGAGGTGGGGGGGACGCAAGTCGGAGAGCATAGAGCACGGACCAGAACCTATCCCGTCTGTATTAAGCATAGTAGAGCGTGAAAAGATTTCAGCTGAGAGAGGGGAACCAGGAAGTCTTCCGGCATGATCGGGGGAGCAAACAAACAAAACAGGAGGAAAAGAAGGAGGGGAAGGAAGGGGGGACTGGGGGTTGAAGGGTTGTGAAAGGCTCGCTCAACAAGAGAAGGGCTAATATATGATGAAATACCAGGGAGTGAAGGGTTTGCCGGGGAGAAGGCTGCCTGGAACGAAACCTCGGAGAAAAGGAGAAAGGAAGGCCTGTGCAGAGAGGTAAAAAAAAAAGCAAAAAAGGAGGCCGAAAATAGAGATTGCGGGAGATGTGCTGTTGTGCTTAGTTGGGGAGACTTCTACAGAGCTAGAAGGAGGGCGAGATGGGGGGCGGGCGTCGAGAAAGGGGAAAGCATAGTGAAGATGTCGTGATAACTGTCAGGGAGAGAGGGCAAATCGGTTGCCCGCTACCCCGAGAAAGGGGGCCTCAAGAGAAAAAGGGGAATCGGTCGACCTTTCAGGTAAACACCGGTGAAGATCCACACGCGTCGCGGAAAGGAAGGCGGACAGACCCAGTATGTGAAAAGGGGGGGAAGAGGATCTCAATTCACGAGGCAGGGAGGTTTGAAAGGGGTAGTCTTTCCCAACAGCAACGAGAAAAAAGTAGGGAAGTGTCGAGGGGACCAGATCGGGGTCGGACTTCTCTCACTAGCTGGTGCATCAGAGGCTAAGAAATGGGGGAGAGAGAACCCCAGAACAAGAAATAGGCCTGCCTTCAGCTAACGGGGGAGGGTCAAGGAAGGGACCGGGAGTCCAGCCTGGGAGTAAAGATCGAAAAAAGAGCACCCCTTCCAAGAGAGGGGGGGGGAAAAACTAGTGGTATAAATAAACCCACCAAGAAAAATTCAGGGAAAGGAGAGGCTACGGCTCCGCCGAGCAACAAGATGGAGACTCTTAGAAAGATAGCCAAAACCTACAAGGACTGAAGAATCACTGCATCATCCTCCGCGCAAGACCGAACTGGGGAGAAGGGGACAGGCAATGGAAAGAGCGGGGAAGGAAAAAATTGACTACAATACCTACCGGGGGCTGATATCCGATAGGTGAAAAAGAATCGCTAAAGCGGCTCGCCCCAATTATCAGGCTCGAAAGGGGAGGACTGTTCTAGGTCCAAGACGTAAAAAAAAGAGAGCGCAACCATCGAGATACCTCAGCCCATCCCGCAGAGAGTCCCGGAGGTCTGCGGTGGTTCAGTCTTGACAACTACTTCACGGAATGAAAGGCTCGCAAAGAAAGAGGACGGGAATCAGCAACGAAGAGAACCGTCGAAATGCCCCGAGGTAGAGGGATGCTCCGGGAGCGTAATAAATACGATAGCTGCATCCGGCAGTTGGGAAAGCAGGACTGTTTTTAGGAGCGACTAGATCGAGGCAAGCTCGTCAACGAAGACATCTTGCACCTCAAGGGGGAAAGAAAGAGGGAAACAGGGCGAAAGAGAGGCTGTGCTGTGAGAGAAAGGGAAAGAACACGGTTCGGGTCAAGGAGGGAAGGGAAAAAAGAGTTCACTGCACGGGCAATTGATCAGGCTGTCGCTGGGAAGTGGGAACTAAAAAGAGAAGGATGGCCTCTCCCAATATGGGGGTCGGGAGGCCAGAGTGAGGGGGGGGAAAAGGAAGCGTCAACAAAAAGGGCGGGGAGTTAAGTGGGATCTCTCGAGAGAATAAAAAGAGGGAGGAGATGCTGAAGAATCGGAAGTCTTTAAACTGACCGCCAAGACTTGTCATCGGACTTTTGGGGGGGATAGAAGAGAATGGAGGCGCTTGAAAAGAAAACAAACCGGAGAGAAGCCAGTGCGAAGCGCTAAGGGAGAGATAAGGGAAACGGAGGAAAAGGGACCAAGTAATCTTGACCGAGAACTAGGAACAAGGGGAAAGGCGCTGATTTGCTGTGGGAAGGCGTCAAGGAAGAGAAGGAAAAGAGATTTCCTCAACCTTCGGGAGAGAAGGGAAGAAAAATGGAACATGCCGGGATGCTGTGGACCGCTGGTGGGGGAAAGGACTGTACGGAACCCACGCGGGGAGATCCCCGTGCGGGAAAAACACAAGTCTCCCATGCACTGTCCGGGCAACAACGTGGACGCGCAAGGGGGGGGAAGAGAACAACAACGCAACGGAGGAGGAAAAAAAAATATAGAGAACAAGAAGTCACAAGAAGGAAAACGTAAACGGGAAGAATGCGACGCGGCGTGTGGGAAGGACTTGGAAAAGGAAAAGCTCCAGCTAGAAGTCGGTCTGGAAAACAGAGGGGAACCAGCACAACATCAACAGTAGAGTGTCGGGGAGGAAAGAAGGGAAAGACGAGGCGCAGACTAACAAAGGGGAAGGAAAGACCAGCCCTGAAAAAGAAGTGACGCGAAGGGCAGGGGAAAGATCACAGAGGGGGACATGTTGGATTGTCTACGTGAAGAGGGGATAGAAACGGCAATGCGCTTCATAGGCCATGGAGCGAAAGGGGGAGCGCACAGCTCCGTAAATCGCGGCGGAAAGAACACACAAACCCTTGAAAGTCTTCCACTTGCGACGTGCAGGCGTATCGGAAGGATGACATCCAGAATAAGAAAAAGAGGGACGCGACGAGAGGACGGAAAGATCAGAACCAGGCACCGGGACAAGCCTGGGTTGAGGAGCTTGTCAGAACAAAACGAAAGGTAAGATAGGCACCGATGGCGAAGGGAATCGAGGAGTCAAGGGGAGTCTCGGACACACCTATCATCAGCGGAAAGTAAATGCGTCCCACAAGGGCAGAAAAGGAAAAAGAAGCAAGTGGGTTTAAGGGCGAGAAACAGCACAGACAAGCAGGGGGACTGGGGGGGGGGGAAGCTTCATGGCTTGTCCCAGAGGAGTGAAACGCTGTAGTCTGAAAAAGAGAGTGATAGAATAGGGAGAAGAGAGAAGCACGAGGAGGATGATCATCGAAAAAGAATAGAGAGAAGAGAGAACCATACACGGGCGCCGCTCTAGTCAGGGGGGAGGGGGGGAACGATCGGGCGTAGCTTAGACGGGGAAAGACATCGGTCCAGGAGACGGTGCGAGAGACTGGAAGGACAGAGCACCAACCTCACCGGTAAAGACATTTTCGTCTTTGCAAGTTGTGAGAGGAAGATTATTCTGGAGAGGATTGCCTGGGGTTGAAGAGAAACAGAAGCATGTCAGGCCAAGTGACGGAGAGACAGGGAGTCGCCGCTGGTGATCGCGGAGGTAACACATATCATGAATAAGAAGCTCTTGCCGACGTTCAAAAAAGAAATTACAATCCTCGGAAATTTAAGAGACCCACCGTCCGAGGCAAGGAAGGTGGGGAATCGCGGCGGATTGAATTTCAGGCCGTCCGTAGGGAGGGAGAGGAATACAAAGCTGCAGAGAAAAGAGGGGGGATCTTGCTTCTGCCGCGAAAAACCGAATAAAGGAGGGGAACTGTTTGGGAGAGATCCCCGGAAGGTGGTTATCAACACATGGCGTGGGGTTATAGGGAAAGATGGGGGATCTGGAGAGAAAGTCGACTCAAAAGGGGGAAGGAAAAGACCATATAGTATTTGCGTAGTCGGACGTTCACAAAAAAGGGAGGAGGAGGGGGGTTCTAGCTCAAACAAGACTCAGGGGAAGATCACCAAGGAAAAAAAGATAGGAGACGGCCCGTGAGTGAAAGCAGGAGAGGCCAATCAGGTTCGAGGGACTGCTGGGTTTCTTATAGACAAAAGAAAAGAGGGCAAAACAAACATTCAAAGGGAAGATCTGGAATCGAGCCCAGTCGGTAACAAGAAGGGGGGGGTCGGTGGGGCAGAGAGGGAGCTCACTGAAAGCTGTCAAGATGAGAAAAAAGGGGGGGGAGGAGTTGATCATGTCGCAGGAAGGGACAAGAGTAGCTGTCAGAGGCACCCGTCGGGGAGAAGGGGGAAAAGGAACGCGGAGGGAAATCTCAGCAGATGCTATAAAATTCCCACAGGTCTACAATGAGGAGACGGGAGGGAAAAACAAATCACCTTTCAAGCAGCGACTCAAACCGCAGTCACCAAAGAACCCAAATAGGGACTCCTCTAAGGGTAGGAGCAAAGAAGTCAAGATTGTTTTTACCAGCTCGGGGAATGGGAAGAAAGCTAAGGGTGGTCTAGGTTCCCCTCTGAGGGCTCAGGCAAGCATAGCGAACGGAAAACCGCGAAACGGCGGGAAGGTCAACATAGTCCGTTATAGAGGAACCTCTTTGGAAAGAAGGGGGAAAAATTCACCTTCTAGTCCGGGAGCTCGGAAAAAAAACAAAACAACGGAAGGGAGGGAAGGAGGAATAGAATAAGGAGGGTAAGTCAGGATTGTTTTCCAGCAAAATGCCACAGGCTCGAATAGGGAGAGGGGGGAAAAAGAAATAAGGGCGATGGGGTTCTAGAGACTATGAGTGCCGGGGGGGGAAAAAGCAAGCCTCATGCGTGACTGCTGAAAGTGAGAGGGGATAGTACAGTCAAGGAAGAGGGGCAGAACATCGGGAGGGATAGAAAAACCCTAGATGAGTTCGTATTAGGGGAGGGGGTGGCCTCTCTGGGGGGCATCAGGACTCGCTAGGAAGCAGGTGAGGATTGACACGAGAGGATTGAAGAAGAATTGTTGAGAAGGTGAGGAGCATATGCTTATTAGAGGGCCTAGAGGGAGGGACTTTCAATATCAGGGCTGGGTCACTCGCACATGTGTAGCAGGAGAATTATCAAAGAGGTCCGAAAAAGAAAAGGGTTAAGAAGTCACAAAAGATTAGCGGGATCTCGGAAGGGACCCAAAGGGTAAAAGAGGGGTTAAACCTTGGTAGGCCAGGAATTAAATAGGGCATTTCTTTTCGGCAGGGGGGGGAAGAGGGGAATGGAAGCCAACCTGAGGGCTAACCTGGGGAATGGAGGGGATGTGACTTTGACGAGCTGGAGCCTTCTAGAGGGAAGTGCTGGTGAAGCGAAGCTTTGATGCTATAAACAAGAAGGGAATACTGGTGGAGAAGGAAGGGAAGAAGAGACGAAATCGAGAAATACGGTGGAATTAAAAGAAAGGCCGCCTGGAGAGCCACGCCGTCGATGGACCCAAAGGTGAAAAAGATTTTAACCGGGAAGGAGAAAAAGGAGGAAAAAACAAACATACCATAGAAAGCTCTTGTTTAGACGTAGAAGAAAGAAAAAAAAGATGGCGCTGCAGTAACCGCGATACATCGGGAAAAGAGATACGGGAGGGAAGCAAGAACATGAAGACACCGCGTCCCGGCGCTCACCGAAAAATGGAAAAGTTGGAGATCAGAAGGATTTGATATATGGGTAAGTCTTCTAGAGACAGCCGGGGGGAGAGGAGAAACAGAAAGACCGGTACATATAATCAATCAAAGGAACAAGAAACTGAAGACGGGCTCAAGGGGGAGGGCTCAGAGAAACTCTATAGATCAAGAGATCTCGAGGCCGCTGAAAAGCCAGAAAATCTCCCGAGAAGAGGGTAGGTAGGTGTGGTTTCCGAACAAGAAGAAAGTGAAGACTCAGAAGAAAGAAGTTCTTACCATTCTACGACACGGGGGGAGAGCGACAAAGATATACACTCCCGAGGAGGAGGGGAAAAACGCCTGGCGGAGGGAGAAGATAGCGGGGGGAATCTCAGGCGAATGGTCAGAGAGTACGGGTGTTGAAGATCACGAGAGGGGGAGTCAAGCTAGGAAAAGCTCAATCGTTCAAAGAACTGGGGGGAATGGGGAGAGGATCAAGCAGACTGGCTTATGAGGAGAGAAAGAGGAAGTCGGGCGTCCTCGCTACGAGGGAAAAGATGAGGATAGATGGAACGAGGGCAAAAGGGAAAGGCAGGGGAAGATGACCTCGGCCCAGAAGGGGAGAAGACTCTCGGTGGATTTACAATCGGTAAAAAGAGGAGGTGGCTGCCTTTTGTATATCTCGGTAAAAAGAGAGCGTGCCAAAGATTGAGAGAGCATGAGGGCCGTCCTAAGAGAGAAGGCGTACTTCGCAAAGAAAGGAAGCGGGAATGGTGAAGAGGGAGAGGACGATGGGCTGGCGAGAAAAGAACGGAAGAATAAAAAACAGGGGGGCTAAGAGAAGGCGGCTCGGCTCAGAGGAAAGAGGACAAATTTACCAGAGGGGAGCGTTACTTAGAAAAGGGAGGGGAAAGAGGAGGGAGGTATGGTTAGTCTGAGAATGCAAGTCCTAGAGGGGAAGGAAAGAGAAGGTGGTCTGCTTCCTCGAACTCTAAGGCAGTGGGTTAGGGGGGGGACCATTTTTTTCATACTACTTGAGGAGGCCATAGGAGAGGGGGCAGAAAAATGACCTTCCACCTCGGAAGAAAATGAAAAGTGTCCGTTTCACTCTCGGACTCGGAGGGGGAATAACAAAAAACTTAGATGGAAAAAGAACTTCTCTAGCCCTATCTTCATAGGGAACAAGTGTGATTTCTGGGTGAGGAATTGGGGGGGAGGGGAGAGAACGCTTCCCGGTTTCACTCTAACTTAGAGGAAAAAAAAAGCGGTCGCAAAAAAAATCAAAAAAGGAGAGGACAGAGACTCTGTGGAGCATCTGGTCCTCATGAAAAGCGAATAAAAAAAGAAATCCAACTCCTTTACCGAGGTAGGAAGAATGCGCCTGAACGCTTCTGGGGGGGAAAAAGGAACGGTGGAGAATTGACGCGCCCTGAAAGTGCAAAAAGAAGGAGACTAAGGTGTTCGTCTACACGCCTAAGACGTCGAGAAGAAAGAAAACCCCAAACGGAAGGGAGAAGAGGCTGGTGAACTTAGCAGGCGTTATACGGTTCTTAACGAACAAGAACTACGAAAAGTGCCTCTTCGGCCATCAGATATATCACACAAGTAACGACACTCCGATTGGTTAGAAAGAGGGTAAAAGGCAATCAACAAGGGTACTAGAAAACCGTATCTGTTGGCGAAAAGAGGAGATCTGACGTGCCCTTCCAGAGAACAAACTCATCAAGAGGAAAGAGAACCTGAAGGAAAAACTAAAGAAACTGTCCTAGGGGTACTCTTCCAAGAAAGGGGGTCTAACGAAGAGGAGGAGGGAAAGGAGGGTACAAAGAGAGGTGGATGAGGGAGGAGGGGAAGAGGTAAGTAGTATCTAGAGCGGATAAAACATGTTCTTAAAATAGAAGGGTGCCTCTCTACGAATCGGGACTGAAAGAAGGCGACGAGCAGAACTCTTTCTAGGTATAAAGGAAGGGGAAATCGGTGCTTGAATGGTAACAGAGGGTCAGGGAGATACCTTGAGGAGCTAGGTCTTCACGTGGAACTAAAACGGCAAAGGGACCAAATGGGAGATTTTGACTTGGAGGAGAAGAGAAGATAGGAGGGAGCGCTCTGATGCTTGTAAGACTAAAAGAAACAAGGGACAGTCTTAAAGGGAAGGAAAACGAGGGTGAGTCCACGGGGGGTTTTGGCGGATGAACGGAATCGGATGAGGTAGCCAGGGGTTTCTAGTCGCCAAGAAAAGAGCATCAAGTACTGCCGATCTCCCAGGAGAAGTGGACGGTGAGACTGCTCGCGGAGGAAATTGAAGGGGTAAAATGCCTCCAGGGAGGGGGGGAGAGGGAAATAAAATGCCATAGAAGGGAAGAAAAAAAGTTGCTCGCGTCGCGTACCCAACACTCCATGGGGAAGGGGGGGTACTGTGGGGGGAAATGCTCGAAACGCAAAAATGTGATCAAAAAGCGCAGAACATGGGGGGGGAAGGGGAAAGCCGGGGAGCCTGCTCAGCAAAGGAGACAACGGAAAGGGAAAAAAAAACGACAGACGAGCATTTATTACGGGAGAGATCAGGCCGGGTAACACAAATTAGTGGCTAGGGGGAAGCTCACAACTCGGGTATCCATCAATTAAAAAAACGACGGCGAGCCGGCGCCCAGAGATAGGAAGAGAGGGGGTAATATAAAATCACATGGGAGTGCGAAAACCTTTTGTGACAGGTCTCACACATTCAAAAAATCACTAAGCGGAATCGATCGCACAGGGTGTGGAAAAAGAAAGGGGGACTGGGACGATCGCGCCCGGGAGAAGGGAGGGAAGGGTCAAAAAGGTTATTGGAAGGCGTTGTATGGCAAAAGATTCTGTCAGGGGCTTTCTATTCAACCCCGGGAGCGCAAAAACGAGGGAGAGAAAAGCTGCTTCCTCAGCTTACCATGCTGGCAAAAAAAACTCGCGGGAACTCCCCAAGGAAGAGGACAAGGAGAGAGGCGGCGACGCAAAATCAAGCAGTCACACAACACTAAGACATCTGGGTGAAGCAGTCAAAACGTCCGCGGTTGTTGTAAAAAAAGGAAGGGGAAGGAAGGAACACAGGACTCGAAGGAAGAAAAATGGGGAACGAATGAGGCTTGCTGGCCTGCAAGAAGATCGGCAGGACAAACCCTCGTCAGCGGGTATTGAGAGAAGATAAGAATAAGGCGGGGCTGAAGGCAAGATTGCAGAAGAGAGGGGAAAAAAAAGGACTTCGCCGGCCTTG
>Ga0179593_1527437_pt1 | contig 14210 bp, 18 predicted proteins | sample CZODoug2_1_08_16_FD_185931 | JGI IMG/M metagenome (GOLD analysis project Ga0179593, IMG submission 185931) | Vadose zone soil fungal communities from Angelo Coast Range Reserve, California, USA - CZODoug2_1_08_16fungal (PacBio error correction) | ecosystem: Environmental > Terrestrial > Soil >...
GGATAACAACAGGGGGGGGGAAGGCGCCAACACGGAGCTGAACATAAGAGGAAGAAAAAACTCGAAGCCAGAGAATGGTGTGCGTCAAATAATTCAAAAATTCTCTTCACGCATCGGCGTTGCAAAAATGGGAAGCGAAGCAGGTAACGATCACCGGGAGTTTTCGACAGGTCTCATTCTTTGGGATGGTGTCCACTCTTTAAGCGAAAGCCGAAATCCGAGAGTGGGAAGACCATGCAAAAAAATTAAGGAACCTGAACCATTAAGGGGGAGCGAAGTTTTAAATCTTCAAATAATGTGTCATTCAACACGGCTGCCGTCACGGGGAAAAATGAAGGAGAACGGCAAAAAGAATGACGATTAGAGGAAGTCCAAAGAGACATGGAAAACCTACGAATATCTTCCACACCTTTCAACAAGACTCATTTTTGTATCCGGCGTTCAAGGAAGTTTGGGGGGCCCCTCCAGAAAACAGGAACAGGAAAGCAGAATAAGCTCTTGCAGAAGTAAGAGGAAGGTCAAACTTTCTCATAGCGGCAAAATCGTATTTCCGGGTTTGAGTGGCTCTTCTGGGGAAAATAAAGGACAGTAGTAGGGGGGATGTGCCGTTCCCGAAGGAACCGAAGGGGGAGGGGTCGTCGTCAGGTCTGAATCCAGTTTCTTGTGTGCGAGAAGAGTTATGAACCCCACTTCCTCCGGCCGTATTCCCTATAAGCCGGGGCCATCAATCGCGGACGGAAAATGACTTGGCGCGTCGGGGAAAAAACAAGAGAACGAGAGACCAGGGCAAAGTCGACTGGACTCAGGCTGGGATTCGTGAAGAAAATGGAGGGGAAGAAGATTTCCCGCGATTACCAACATAGGAAGACCCGTTGGGGGGATGGCGGCAAAAATGCGGAAACCGGAACGGCTTGGCTGTTGGCACTCGAGTAAAGAATTGCCTGGGCCGGAAGGGACTGAAGTGGCAGTTTATAACTCTAAGGAGGCCCAGGGAGGAGGGGCAGAGTGGCTAAGGGGGGTAGGGAGAGAGGAGGTGGGGACCACGTCGTCTTCATGCTACCAGTGCCCCAGGGATACGGGTTGACATCCTCAGTTCCTGTTACAGGGACGCTGTTCTCCGGTCACAATTATGTCGAAGCCGGAAAGAAGGAAAAGGGTCCGGAGGATGTATTAGTTTTCAGTAAGGGGATCTATCCTATAAAGGGGCGCAATTTGTCCCCTCAAGACCGCGATTTTCAAAATGAAAAATGAAAGGGAAAGGACCCTGAAAGAAAGGGGGAAAGGGACTGTCACAATGGAAACAAACAAAAACAACGGAGGAAAATAATATATTATAGGGTGACAGCCGCATCGTAGGTCGTAAGGGGAAGGCATCCGTAAAGGCAGTGGACAGAATTGAAGAAAAAACCGGAGGGAAAACCGCAGAAAGGCCGGGGATAGTAATACTCCCTCGATTATTACTCGAATCTCTCTAACTAAAAGGCCTAACTCATGCGGGTTTTGCAAAAGCGACCTAAGAATTGCGGAACAAGCGTCACGGTACCCTTCCCACAGCGGAAAAAACGCTCAGGGCAACGTGGGCGCAAAGGAAAAAAAACCGTCAAAACTAAACCTGGCAAAAGGGACAAGACGGCACTGGAACCGCAGACGGTAAAAGAGGAAACACTCGCGAAAGTCCGGACAAAGAATCAGGATCTGTCCTACCGCCAACGCAATCAGGGGAAAAAAAATCAGACTGCAGTGTTGACTTGAGCCAGCATTCGGTGTGGAAAGAAAACGCAAGTTAAGGGAGTAAAGCAGGAATGTTTAGTGAGGACCGCCTATCCTTCCGGAAAATTGTCCCAAAAAAAAGGACGGAGAGGTAGAAGCACGCTTGAGAGGGGTAGAAACAAAGGCTCGGAAGGGAGAGTTGGCCGTGAAAAGGCGGTTTCTGTCTCGGCAGCATCCAAAGGAGGAGGAAAAAAATTGGGGACTGGTCAGGGGCGCCAAAAGAGAAAAAAGGGGATAACGAAAATTCCCTACCGAGACTCAAAGCCTGCCTAGAGGGAGCGGGGGACGGCATCTACTAAAAAAAGGGACCAACATACCGGTCCGTGAAGATAAAAAGAGAATGGAAGCCAAGATGGACCCTGACTCAGGGGAAAGAATAATATCTTAATCTCCAAAAGAGTCGTCTTCTTCGCCTTAGGGTGAGGCCAGGGAAAAAGGCAAAAAAAAGACTACTTAAGGAAAGACCGCTGAGAAAAAAAAAAAAAAAACAAACCCCTTAAAAAAACAACCCGAGACGATCCCGGCATTGTCGGCCGCAAAGGAGGGGAGACCTCGAAAAGCATCGGAGAGGAGTCAGGTTCAACCTACCGTGGAAGGAAGAAAACGGAGGGCAATTTTCAAACTTGAAGGCCGACCAGCACCGCAGAATGCGACTGGAAATAAGGGGTAAAAGCCGAAATTAAAAAAAGAAGCGCGGGGACGTGTTAGAACGGGTGCCACCATCATAAAGGGCATTCGCCTAGAGGAAACCGAGGGAGGTAGTTTGGAATTGAAGTCAGGAAAAATGCCTTACAGGGCACTCAGTTCTTAAAGGGGAAGCGCGGGGAAGGAAGCTGCTGCCCCGGAAAAGGGGGGGGGATCTTTGGAACTGCTGACTCGAATCTACTGAGAGGCGCTTCGATTGAAGAATGTTCTTTCTGTTCATCTCAGGAAAAGAAAAAGGGCCATAGATTTGAAGAAAAAAGAGGAGGAGGAGAAAAATGATGGAAAAAGAGCGCCGTATCTTAAAAGAAATAGGACCTTTCCATCTAATAAGGAAAAAAGGGATCACAGCACAGGGTGAAAAAGAGGCCACACTAGCGGGTCCTGGTAAGCGGAAAAATTGAAAGAAAATATCCTGTACTTCTTCCTATAAAGTAATCAATCGAATAAAGAGGTTCATGGCCTTAGAGATGGTGTCCAGAAAATAGCCGCAAGCAACTCACAACATCTCTCTTTTAAAGATCCAGTCGCATAGGCCGAAGGAGGGGAAAAGAGGAGAGGGGGGAGTGAAAACGGAGAAAAGAGGAGGTCAGAAAAAGAAAAAAAAAAGGGGTCTGCGGGTGGTGATTTCGAACGCTCCGCCGAAGTTCGACGCTTCTGTCTCTGCCAGAATAGATGCGGCTACCGACAAGGCCGGATCAAGCCAGGTCTACCCAGAAGGGCTTAGGAAAAGAGTTCATCAGACCGATGTTCTTACAAAACATCGAAAGAAAAAGATGAGAACCGAGACTCTTTCTCTTGGGAGCTTCTTCTTGAAGCAAGGAGTGCTCATAGGAAGGAGTCCAACTAAAGGAGGATGCCGAAACTTCTTCCAAGACCGTCACGATCTTGGAGGTGTTCCATGGGGGATAGTAGATAACAAGAACGGATCGAAAAAAAAAAGGGCATGGAAAAAGCGGTGTTGGTCAGCCTATTCCTAAAGACCCCAGCATAATAAGAAAGAGGACTCAGAGACAAAAAAATTGTGAAAGAAATCGGAGAAGGCAATGATTGGGAGTCTGAGGCAGCCACAGAGGCAAAAACGAAACACGGGCAAGGGGAATGACTCAGAGAAAATGAAAAAAATCTTCAAGGATACCACTCTCTTAACCGGAACTTTTTAAAGTGGAACAAAATTCTGGAAAAAGAAAAGGCCTGAAAAATCACAATGGTACGGTCAAATCAATACACTTATTAAAAAAAGGAGCCGTAGTTCCGTAGGGGGGGGAGAACAACCTTCTGAAGACCCAGGCGGGCCCTTGGGGGGGTGCTCAAAACAGGTGACTCCGTACGTTTTAGGGTCTTTAGGGTAGAGACTTGAAAGTGCAACTTAAGAAAGTCTTTCAAGAGGGGACTTTTACAAAATTCCTGAGCAGCCGGATTGAAAGGTGAAGCAGTAAACAATGGGCAGGAAAGCAGGGGATTTTTCTTGGAAAAGAATCCCTACCCTCTGGGGGAAAGATACTAGAAAGGAGGGCCAGGGGGTTTGACCGAGGGAGGGACCCCGGGAAACTGGATGAGAAGCCAGCAGTACTTGAGAAGTGGTTACTAAAACAGCCTAAAGGCTGTAAGCAACAACAGCAACAACACGGAAAGCGGAGAGGCTTACCTTCTTGATCCGGCAGCGTGGCGTGGAGGGCCAATCCCTCTGGAGAAAAGGTCAGGAGGGGAAAGGGGGATACAACTTGCGCAAAAAAAAAAAAAAGGAATAATACTAAAGGGAGGATTATGGAACGGAAACCGAAAAATCTAGAAGACCGCGCTCATTCTGCGCATTCGGTGGGGAAAGGGAGACATCAGGGAAAAAGCAGCAGAACAGCGAAAGAAAAAACTGAAGGGGCATGTGGGAAAGATCTCCAGGGGGGACAACACAAAAGCCTGAAAAAGGAACAATGGGAATCATACGTTATCAGAGTTCACAAAACTCGCTAAAGGGAGACGACCGCCGGCAATAATAAAAAACTGGGAAAAAGAAAGAGGGAAGAGCGGAAGGTGGGTGAGGGAAAAAAAAGGACTTTTTCCACTCTCAAAGTCGAATTGTTCCGAAGGGGTTTTACTCTGAAAAGGTCATCGCCTCCAAAAAAGTTCTTCACGAGAAAAGGAAAAATCCAAAAGAATGGAACCGAGATCGCGAAAAAGAAAAACCAATTGGACAACCTCTCCAAAACAGCAATTCCCTCTAGGGTCACGCGCCGGGGAGAAGGGGAAGGAACTGTACCGTTATGATGGTTAAGACTGGCTTGAAAAACATCAAGGCACTCTCGAGGATGACCTACATCCGTGCAAAAAATTCTATCTTTCATGGGAAGGGGGCAGCTACTTCCCATGGAGAAAATGAGGGAAGGAATGGGGATAATGGTTTCCTCCAAGGGGCGCTGACGAGAAAGATCGGTAATCTCCCTCTTAAGGCAAGGCTTCTTCACGTCCTAAGGTGAAGGCCAGGATGGGGGAGGGAAGCACAGCTGTTCTTCAGGGGTAAAACAGAAGAAGGGGAGGGAATTTTCTTCCTTCAAAAAGGGCTGTAAGACCTCGAAAGCGTCATAGCGTGCGAAAAGAAAGGAAAGGGAAGCAAAAATGCAAGTCACGACGGCTTTCAAGAAAAAATTCTAAGCCCGAACCAAGAACGACGAACATCCCAGAGTGAAGAAAAAAATGGTTAAGGGACAGCTGATTTCTGCTTTTCCTAGGAAAGGTGGACACATCACCAGGGAACCAGGGCTTATCGAAGACGTAGGAAACTGAGGTATTTCATCGGACAGCCGGAAATTTACTTCAGGGGGCAGGCGCCCCTTACCTAAGTGGGTCCTGGAGAAAGAGCCAAAAAATAGTTAGGCCAAAGAGAAAAAAACTGCTTTAGGGTCGATTGAAGTGGTAAATCCGGTCGTGCAGCAAGAAAAAAAAAGGGGGGGCGATAAAAGAGGTAGAACACGAGAAGAAGGGAGAGAGGAAGAGGTACCTCTCTTGCCAATCGAAGCGCCGGAGCTTAAAAAAAAGATGGACCCCTTCAATCGAAGCACAAGAAAAATCAAGGGGGGTGGGCCCACCAAGGGAAGCGGGGGAACTCCGGCAAAGGGCGCCCCAAGAAGTAACTGAAGAGAAGCATGGAAAGAGGCCGCTGGGAAAAGGAAAAAGAAAGAGCGGTGGGCCAGAGGGAGGCAAGCCTAATCCTAGCACGAGAGAAAATCCTCTGAACTCCCGCAGGATAGGCGGGGCCGAAGAGAGGAACCATGGAAGAAGTTGGTCGGGAAGGGGAAAAAAAGAAGAAACTTCAGGGGGTACGCAGTCATCACGCCTAAATTAAATCGCTTTCTTCCAAAAAAAAAAAAGTGCAGGAAGACACAGAGAAAGGAGGCGGGACCAATCAGTCTGAAGGAAAAAGGAAGGTTGGGCATTCTCTTTCAAGCCAAGGGGCGGACCAAGAAAATCAAGAAGTGAGAAGGACTGCTGAAAAAAAAGAGAAAACCCCGCTTTCTCAAGAAGTCGTCGGAGGACAGTAGGGGGAGGGCATACCTGAGAAAAAGTTTTAAGTTTCCGGGGAGAGTAGATGTGCCCGAAAATGACAGGAAAGTCTGCGAAGGAGGGAGGGAGAGGGAGCAAGGATGGTTGGTCAGGCAGAGGCATACCAGTAAAAATAAGTCCGATTTCTCCAAGACATAACCAAAAGGCGTCAAATAGCGTGGAAACATGACAGGGGCTAATAGCCATCCATAAAAGAGTCCTACTATCAAGAACTTTCCATGGAGGCGGACTGACTCAAGGAGGTCCGTCGGTAAGAAAGGAGGCTATGGAGACCACGGGAAAACCGACCGAAGTGTTTGAGCGCGGGCCCTCAAAACCATTTGACTCTTCCAACGGATCAAGGAGGAATTGGCGCAATCTCGGTCCTCTTAAAGGGTGCAATCAGTAACCGTCTTGGGGGGCGGCCAGGGGAAAAAACCCGTGGGAAGGGGTATTTGAGATGGGGAAAGGGGGCATGAGACTGCAGATTCCCAGTTTCCGCAGAACGCGTCCTCTAAGGACGCCGCATGGCCGGGGGAAGGAGGGAAAGAAGGGTACAAGGGAGAAAAGGCATGAGGGGACTGCATATTATCTGGGGTTATTAGATATTTTGGGAAAGGCGTTTCAGTCATAACCAGAGTATGAAGAAGAAACTGCGGGAAAAGATCCGGTGGGGGAAAAATCAAAGCGGGTCCAAACCAAGGGGATGGTGCTCTAATAAATAGTATTGACGAGAAAACAGGAGGGGGACACAGGAAGGCAAAAAAGAAAGGAAGAAGTCATAAGAAGAGTTTACATCCTGCATCTGTGAAACTTCACGTCAATCCTCTGCTTCAAGAAGGGGCCTTTGCCATGGAAAAATGGGAGTGGGAAAGAGGGGCCACTTGCGCAGAAGGGAAGCTGGGAGGGAGAAAAAATGATGAAGGCTCTCATCTGTTTCATAAAGGCAGTCTGTTTCATTTACGAGACATAAGGGAAAGAACAAAGGGAAAGGCTAGGAAAAGTAACGGAACCCGATTGATGTGGTCAGATTAAAGAATACACCGTCACGACCTCACGAGAAAACTACCACCGGAGAAAGAAAAAAGGGAAGCCCGAAGAAAAACAAGAAAGACGCAGGGGAGGGCATGAAGCCCAAAGAGTTTTAAGTCTCATCTCCCGTGGGCGGGCCGCCATCAGATTGTTCCAACGGAAGGATTCCACGTAAGGGAAGATTATATTAGATCGGAAGGGGGCCTTATCATTAAAAATGGCCCTGGCCAGGGCTCGTGCGCCGACAAGAAAACGAGAGAAACAGGAAGAAAGTGCACAGAAGGAAAACAGATTATAGCGGGTGGTCCTTTTCTTCACGGGCTTTGCTGAACAGAGAGCAAGACGCTCAAAAAGGCAAAAAAGAGGCCGATCTGGGGGCGGTAAACGGAACATCTACTCTCCCCTTGGTCAAGATCGTTCCGAAGAAGAAGAGCCAGAACAAGAGATGTACGAGGACGCCGAAAAGAAAAAAGCACGGCAAGAGAAAGAGCGTTAAGCATGCCAAATTGACACTTCTCAAAGAGTCCGACGTCCAATGGCAAATGGGAAAACTTGAAGAAAGAGAAAGAGAAGGACCAAAGGGGGAGGCAGACCAGCAGAAACGGAGGCTCCAGGAGGACCGGTCACATCTAAAAGAGACCGCATCGCACGGCGTGAAAAGGCCGAAATTCAGGTTCGAGGGTAAAGGCCGGAGTAGTCACAGAAGGTATGAGCCACTCGTGATCTGCATCCTTGTTCCAAGAGCATGGCGGAGTTCCGCGGCCGGGAAAAGCCGATCGGGAGTGTAAGAAAGGACAGCGTGAAAAAAGAAGGGAGAACCAGGGGAGACATAAAAAGGGAAGGGTTTACTGTTTTTAGCGCAGCTGGCCGCTGCTGTCGCTGGATGAAGTCGAGACGGGGACAGAAAAAGGGGGTAGGAAGGGGCAGGAAGGTTCCTCCAAACCCTGGAAATGCGGAGCACGGACTGCTGAAAATAGGGGGGGGAGAAAGGAGGGGAGGTTCTGGGGCGGGTCAAAAGCGCAGTAAATATCTCTCACCACCAAGATTAGTATTAAAATGGAGTGATAACTCTAGGGGGGGCGAAGAACTCGACAGATGAAAGAAGCTCCGAATGAAGTCATCAGCAGTTTTTTTTGAGAGGCCCACCACTTCTCTGTTGAAAAGAAGCGCGCGGAGGGGGAAAGGAGAAAGAAGTGAAAATCTAAAGAAGGTAAACCGATGATTCAAAAAAGAAAAAAAAGGAGTTTCATGCCTGGCTAGGCGGTGTCTATGGTGGAAAAAGGGGGGGGAAAGTCGGCAAAGCCAAAGAGGGGAAACGACCAAAAAAGAGCTAGAGGAGCAGACATAAATCAAAAGGGAGTAAGAAAGAGGAGGTCCCTCCTTTTGGGGACTGTCACACGCTTCTTCAAAGGAGACCTGAATTTCGCAAGAAAGAAAAAGGAAGGGACTAGGGTAGTCCAGAACGGCAAGGAATCGCCAGAGAGGCCACAGCCTGTCTTAAAAACGCAGGTTGGGCAGCGATTCGTATACCGGAAAAAAGGCCCTATCGGGAATTTTTTAAAAAGAAGGGACCGCCGGATCAGTCAACACGATAGGCGAAAGACGTAGGGGGAATGTCACTCTTGACCGGAAACTCGAAAGTTTGTCCATGTAGTAGATGCCCGTTCAAAAAAGAAAGAAAAGGGGGGGGATCTGAGTTCTTCGCCGGCTGTATGGAGCGCGATCAGAGGAGGGGTGGTAAACCACAAGCAAAGAAAAGGAGACTAAAAAGGAAACGGCACCTCTCTTACTTCCGGAACTTTGTCGCGGTGGGAAAGTAAACACGAGGACGTGGCGAAGGAAAAAAGGGAGAAAAAAAGTTCAAGAGAGAAGTACTGACTAACGTGAATAAGAGGAAATATTTCCTCGTAAAATCGCTGAAAAAAAAAAAAGGAAAAGAGGGGGGACAAAGGAGCCCGGCCAAAACATGGAAAACGGTAGGTAAGGGGTGGGGGAGGTTAATGCAAGCTCCTTAATTAGAAGGCGGCCGGACTTTTCGCGAGGGGTGCACGCAGGGGGGACGGGGTCTTTTGAGGGTGGATTAAACGAACAGGGTCTTTCGTTTTCCGGGGCCGGAGGAAAAAAAAGAATCCCAGAAGAGAGGAAGAAGCCATACACAGTGAAGGGCATTTATTTCCATTATTAGGAACGACAGGAAAACCCGAGAGGACAGAAGTATCAGGGGAAGGGGTTCGAAAACCTTTCCCTGGGGAAGAGTTCCGGAGGGGTCGGGGAAATCCGGTTGTTTTTCCAAGAAATCAAGTCCCCCGGAAATTGAAGGATGAGCGAAGCAAGAAAGGCTACGAAAAAGTCTGCGGATCTCAGAGAAGAGTTAACTCGGGGAGTTCTTACGGGGAACAGCCGTCAGCGTTGCGAGAAATACCCTGAGGTCAAAGAGGTGAAGGGACGGGAGGGCACTTGAAAAGAGTCCTACTACGGATTTAATTCATGAAAGGTTACGCAGAAAACTGAGACTAGCGCGGAAGAGGAAAGAAAGTCAAGGATGGATACAAAATGAAGCGGCATCGGGGGGGGGGGGGGGGGGGACGTTGTACAAAGCGGAGGCATGAGAAGGCTTAGGGAAAAATGGGAAGATTAAGACAAAATAACAAACAGAAACCTTAGCACAAACTTTCAAAACTTCACTTTTTAAGAAATACCGTAATACACTGAAGAAAAAGGGCCCGCAGGGATACAAAAAAGAAATCCTCTTTGAGACCTCGCAAAGGGTTTTGGAATAGGGGAACTCGAAGTTTCCGACTGAGAATGACCATCGGACTAATGTGCACACTCTAATCCTGATAAACGCTCGATGGGAAAGGGAAATGAGTGGAATCGCTAGAGCGTGTCTTCTCTTCTAAAAGGGGGGCGCAAAGTCATGGCCGAGGAAGGAATGGGGAGCTTGCCTTAGTCTAATCTATAGGCTGCAAAAACTCACTTCTCTTCAAAAATTCCCTACAGGAAGAAGGGGGAGGGGGGAGGTAAGGGACGACAATCTAGAGACCAACATCTGAAGATCGTAACGGTGGAGAAAAGGGAGAAACAAAAACAGGAAAAGGGCCAGGCAAAGGGACTAAGTAGCGCCTGAAAGAAAACTGTCTGATAATAATCTGTACAGAAGTACTAGAATATTCAAGAGGTAGGGGAAATGCAGCCTGTGAAAAAAGAAGACGACAGGCCCACCATCCTTCTTTGTGCTTTAAAGAAGGAGGAGAAGCTGGGCCGGCTGTGTTCTTCGGGGAAGAGAGAGATCTTCATCTTGCGTGAAATCGAAAAAAGTGGTCAGAAGAAAGGAAGTGTGGAAGGCTGTCAAGGGTAAAGGGAACCGGGACACTGATAAACTGGCATCCATTTTTCCCCGGGAAAATTTCGGTATTTCAAAGGTAGGGGAAAAGCAGAGGGAGGGAGGGGACACGAACCAAATAAAAAAGGCCATGAAGGGGGGGAATGAAGGACGAAAGGGAGGCCTTGCCCTTCTTTCGAGTCCTTCCAATGCGGGCGAATCCAAATGTACATTGACCCCGGGGGGGGGGGACTCTGGGGAAAAAAAGAGATCAGTCGTCGCGGGGAAAGGGAAAGTGTGAGTTCTGGCAGAGGCGGGTCCCTTCTATTTCCAGGCCACTTGGAGATAAACAAGGAGAGAGGGGAGCCGGCCAGGGAGCTGAAAACAAACTCAAATCAGTAAAAAGAAAGCAGGGAAAAAAAAAAAGGGGTTTTGGCTGCAAGAAGTCAAAAAGGTCGCGGTTTCCGGGTAAAAGTGAACCGAAAAGCATGAGAAGAGAAAATGCCGGAAAAAGAAAAAGGAAAGCCTTCGCATTAAGATGGGAAGAGGGACGTCGGCAAAGCCTGACAAAAAAATCCGAGCCGTCTTTCAAAGGGAAGAGCAAACGACCAATGCCTGGAGGGGGGAAAAGTATGAAAAATCGGGATCATTGCCCGCCGGGTGTCTTTGACGAAAGGCGGCGTCAACGGCGGCGAAAAAAAAAGGCGCCGGAAAAGAAGAACGGAAAGGAGAGAAGAAGAAAGAGGTCGCCGCGGGGGTCGGAAAAAGCCGGGGCTTGAATCACCGAATGGGGGCAGTCTCGGGAAGGTGCGGAACCGAGGAAGAAAAAGGGGACGGCGACGCAGAGAGGGAGTAGTCAAGTTCAAAAGGGAGCTCTAATTGCGAGATAGGCGGCGAGACGGGGGGCGGGCTCAGGAACAGGAAAAGTCGGAAGGACGAAAAAAAGCAATGTGCGGAGGAGCTGTAGGGCATGTGGAGGGGGAAAGGGAGATGTGGGGAAGGGGACGGAACAGGATGCCTTGAAAAATCGAATCTCTTACTGCCAGGACTTTGTCGCGGTACAGCCAAGCGAGGCGGAAACAGCGGGCCATGGAAAATGCCGGAAGAAGGCCGTTCGTTACTACCCGGAATGGCCCAGATTTCCGCGAACGCAAGAAAAGGGGTTAGAGAAAGGAGAAGGGCGCTAACGGGTCTGGGGGAAATCTCCTTATATTGAGCGTCGCGGACTTTAAGGGGGAGTGGTCAAGCATGGGACTGAGCCCAGGAGGTGTCATAGTTCGCAAGGACGGGAGTTGAAAGAGAAGAGGAAATGAAGAGAGCGATCCAGCAAAGAGGGGTAAAACCGTGCCTCGGGGGCATGCCCGGTTTGAAAGTGAAGAAGAAGAACAGGGGGGGGGACCCTGAAAAAGAGGGGGATAGATTTAGGGAAGGGAAGAAGCCTTACCAGGGGAAGAAGGGGAAGTCAAAGATACGTTTTTTTCCATTTATCAAATGAAAAATAAATGGAAGACCCGGGAAGAGAAAGAGTATGGAGAATGTGACGAAAAAAACGAGGAGAAGAAGAGCAGAAGATTAGTAAAATATCTATATTTACTCTTTTGGAAAGGGCGTAACACTCGGAAAGAAAGAATTCGAGAGAGAAGACCTTGGGGAAAAACCGGATGGAAGAAGAAAAAAAGCTTCGAGGTACATATCCGCGGAAATGAAACCAGAAAATCTCCTCAGAAAATCCGCGCTTCATTCTGCAGAAGAGTTGAAGGTACGAAAGGGGGGAAAGAACCAGAAAGAGGTCTGCTGGTGAAAAAAAACTTGAAGAGATATAATAAAGCCGGCAACGGCCCAGGGCAACTACCAAACCAACAGCCGGGGTTCCTCCTGACGGTATCCACGGGAACAACTCGCTGGGGCAAAGAGGGAAGGGAAGAAGAAAAGCGCAGAGGGGGGGGTAAAAAAATGCTGTTCCACTCTAAAAACGGAGAGTTAATTTGTTCCAGAGTGGGGGTGAAGGGAGGAGATCCGGTGAGCACGATACGGAGAAGGGAATCGCATGGATGGCCATTTACTTCTGGGCTCTTTTCTCTAGAGAAGAGGAGTCGAAGGAGAAAAAAGTGGTACTCGAGGAAGAAAAAAGCTGTAGGAGAGCAAAAGCCGGGGGGGTTTCCCCTTTTCCTTCCATCTTCTTGAGAAAAAGAATAAAGCGAAAGAAGGAAATACATTAAAAGGGAGAATCTTCAGTCCTATCCAAGGAAGAGGAATCGTGAATTGTAGTTAATAGAGAGGAAAACGCATCTCTTTCCATTCGTCAGGAGCACCCGATGGGGACTCACAAAGAGGAAGCGAAGAAGGGGCTTAACATTCCCATTATGGGAAGCCTTTCCGCACAGAAGAGAGAAGGACCAAGAAAAGGAAGGCTGGTAAAGAGGGAGAAAATCCCGGCATTCTGAAAAGAAAACATAAAGGACCCTTTTTGGGGGTGGGTTTTTGGGGAAAGTGAGATGAAAAAGAAGAATCCTTTTTTAATTCAACGTACACCCTTCGGGCAAAAGTTAGAAGAAAAATGGTACTTCTACTTGAATGGCCTAAAAAGCCGCTGCCTTGAAACCGTCTAAGGGAGTCTGAGAGGAACGGGTTACCCCATCAAAAACAATGCGCAAGGGCATGAATTTATTCTGTAGGGGAGATAGAAGCCTGAAAAGGCGAGCGAAAAGTTGGGGTCGGTAAAGCTGCTCTTCCCTACTCGAAGTGTTGTCTGGAAGGGAAAAAAAAAGGCTGGATCATGGAGTGGGGAAAAGGCCACTTTTCTGGAGGAAACCATCCGTGCGTCGAGAACCAGCTGAAAAATGGATCTACATGTAACAGGAGGGGAGAAACGCGGGGGCCTTGGAAAGGAGGAAACTTCACTAAAGAACAGAAAAGACTACTAATCATTCTATCAAGGGTGTTCTGTCAAATCAAGATTGAGCGGTTCCGGGGAGGGAGGCCCTCAAAGGAAAGTCTAAGCAGAAACCTCTTAAAGTAAAAGAGAATGAGAGGGGCTCCTTCTTTTTCTTAGGGAACACGCTTAGTCTTCAAAGAGCCGGCTGGGAAGAGGAGAAAGAGGAGATCAGAAGTATGCAGGAGAAGAAAAGGATTAGCAAACGTGTGTCTTTACTTTCCCAAAAGATACGGGCGGCTACCGTTGGAGAGAGACGGGGGGGAGTCTGGGGGAGGCCGAAAAACCTGTAAGAACAAAGTCCTTTCTTAACCAACGCAGGTGGGGCGGAGGCGGAGAAGGGTGGCAAAAAAATAAAGAAAAAGACGAAGGGAGCGATCGTAGGAAGAGAACTAAAGAGAGAAGTCTTCCAAAGAGGCGTCCATCTAATGGGGAAAGAGTATATCAGTGAAAGAGGGGAAAGGGGAAAGAGAAAAGGGCAAGAGAAGAGGTGCAGGCAAAGGTTTGCTGTGGGGTGCTCAGATCTCCTTGGGTGGGCTCAAAGCCGCTAAGGAAAAGAAACAGAAGAAAATAAAAGTCCAGGAAAAAACGCGAGAAAAAAAATCGCGGTTAGAATCGTCCGCAGGAGGAAAAGGGGGGGAACACTATCCCCATCTTCCCTGGAAGACATCCTGCTCTTACGGAGGGACGGAAGAAGGAGGAAGGGACGATGGGGCCAGTACATCTAAAAGTTTTTGGAACGTGGAACAAGAAACCCAAAACAGGGGGATGGGAAAAAAAAAGAGGAGGAGGCGGGAAGGCTGGATTAAGGGGGGAAAGGTACGGAGGGCAGGGGCTACCGTCTGGAGGGGCCCAAAAAGGGGGATGAAAAGGGGTAAAGAAGGCAGTGGCCGTAATCTTCCCATTTGAAAAGTC
>Ga0179593_1723302_pt1 | contig 14210 bp, 18 predicted proteins | sample CZODoug2_1_08_16_FD_185931 | JGI IMG/M metagenome (GOLD analysis project Ga0179593, IMG submission 185931) | Vadose zone soil fungal communities from Angelo Coast Range Reserve, California, USA - CZODoug2_1_08_16fungal (PacBio error correction) | ecosystem: Environmental > Terrestrial > Soil >...
AGGAGGGGGCAGGAGACTAGGCTCGACTGGTCTTTGGACAGGAATGTGGAAGAGAGTGACATTGGGGAAGGCCCTGGTGGATATCAGGGAGAACTTGGGGAAAAATCTGGGGGGAAAAGGTGACGCAAGTGTTCCGTGCAGGGGGAACTTATAACACGGAAGCATAAAACTTTCCGGAAACTGGGGAGGGGGGTAACTGCAAATGGGCGTCAGTTGGATTGCCAAGGCGGTCCAGGGCAAATATGGGTAAGGAAAGGAAAGCGGACTGGTGCGAAGAAAGGGTTACTGGATGCATTACTTGTTAATCCGGGGAAGGAGTCCGGGGGAGGAGATTGGAAAAAGGGACAGGGGGGGGAAGAAAAAATTCGAGAGAAGGAAAAATGAGGGAGCAGAGAAGAAGGGTGCACGAAGTATTTAGAAGGGCAAAAACCGAAAGCACAAGGTGCTAATGTCGGGGGAAAAGGTGCTCAAATAAATTGGGAGGGATGTTTCCATAATTGCGCGCGCTGATCTGCGTGCGGAAGAGAAAAAAGGTCACAGGGGAAGGGGGGACTGATAAAGAATTTTTTCGCATTCGAATGGGTCCATCCTTGGGGCGGGTCTCCCTTTCAGGGCCGAGGGGGGGGGCTTTTGGTTCTAAGACAGCAAATGGCCTATCTTACGTGCGCTCAAAAGAAAAGGGAACATAGGGACAGGGGGTGTTCGCCCCGTTTGGGCCCCCAGAAAAAGAAAAGGAAGTCCCTGAGAGAAGGTTTGTACCCCTTCCACGGGGGAAAAAGGGGGGAAAAAAACGCAGAATAGACCGCGATGGGCACAATTGAAGCACCGTGAAGCTAAGAAAATTGCGATGCCTCCGGAAAAACACAACTAAAAGCCCTCGGGAGCCGCAGTTTGATTGTTGGAAGCGGGCCGAGACCATGACTAAAGTTGGTGGGGGGGAGCGGCATTCTATTTGGGGGCAAGGGGGCCGCCAGAAGGGGTAAGGGAGGACCTGATTATCCAAGCCAAACCTCAAGCGAAATTCATGTAAATCCGATCAAAACGGAGATATCAGGGGCCAGAAAAAAAAAAAGAGTCAAAAGGTGCCCAGACGGCAAATCAGAGTACAAAAGGCCGCTCTACAAGGGTCGGAAAAACCCACATATTTCAAACTGGTAGCTGGGGTAGCATGTATTGATAGGAAATGGAAAAAAAACGCGGCCGCGATACGGAGCTAGGGAGACGAACGACGCCGGGGCGACAGGCGTATGGAAATTCGCAAGCTTCAACACCGTCACACAAAACACATCGCCGACGAGAAGTACGAAACAATCAATTGATTAGGGCGTAGGCAACATTGGTTACCATGGACAACTCCCAACCTATGAAGCCTGGGGGAGAATGGACGCGGCGGGGGAAGAGAGGCTAATATTCCTGATGACAAGGTATTCTCAAAAAGCGTGGGAGGGGAGGGTTAAGGCAAACACTTATTGCTACGGCCTAGAATCGAAAAGGGGCGGGGAGACCTCGGGAATGAGGGAGATATGAACTTCAAAACGGGAGTTCAAAACAGAAAACTCCTTTCGAAATAAAAGGCTTGAGGGACCGGTCAACCGGCAAAAAAAGAAAGGTGGACAAGAAAAATTGGGGGAAAAGATCGTCCAAAAAGATGTCGAGGAATAGGAAACGCCAGGAGAGCATCACTACCAAGTCGAATGTAACCACAGAAGGAATATCTCGAACAAAGGATAAGAAAGATGGGCCTGAGTTGTCATCGAGAGGGATATTAGGGGGGATGACTAGGGGGGGGAAGTGATTTAATCTGTTGTGAGAGAGAAGACTACCTAACTCGTGGTGACTTCCAAGACAGGTAGAAAAAACAGGGGGGCGGGGCTCTGCCGTGCACTTCATGAAGAGCTCATCGGGGGGGGGACCATCCTACCTTCAAACGGGGAGGGGGGAGACAAAAGATCTTCCCGTAGATAATTGTTAAGAAAAATACCACAGAGAGGAAGCTGGGCGGTAGGAAAAGTCCCCTGAGTTTGCGTAATCGCCCTCTAATCCCGGACCGCGCGCTCCCTATCATTGAGCGGCAAAGAGAAAGGGGGCTGGGGGGGAAAACTGAGGGAAACGGGAACTGGCAATAAAAACCTCATTTGGTTCAAGTACAAGGGCAAGGAGGTCGGAAAAAGTGAGAGTGCGAATGGTTTCCCCTTCTCTGAAAAAAAAGAGGCTGAGGGGATGTCGGAGTTCCAGAAGAGTCGAGAGGGATCTTGGGGTACATCCGGAGATCCAAATCCTTGAAAAAGTCCCCCATGAGAAAGAGTGGGCAGTGAAAAAAAGAGACGTTCAGGGGTGTAGACCGACGGCCCTTGAGTAGAGGAAGGGGGCCAGGGGGGAAAATGTGACACGAGTCCGCGCCAGATAGACAGAAAGGGTGTCAATACATGATTTGAGAGTGGAGCTGAATGAGGGATATCATCAGCAGAGGAAAAAAGGGTACAGGGGAGCGAATGCTCTTGGTCAAAAAGGGAGTGGAAGAAGGGGGGGTGAAGAGGGCCCGCACTTCCTATGTATCTTCCAAAAAATTTCAAAAAGGAACTGGGAACGACCGGAGGGGGGGGGAGTGGGTGGGTGGAGGGAACGCAATTTACGTGCGCGCGCTGGGTCGAAGGAGACAGAGTGCGGCGGAAGGGAACCCTTTAAAAAACAAAGGTGGAAAAAAGGGTAGAACCAAATGGTGAATCAGTCCCTGAGCCGTGAGGGGGCGGGGGGTCCAAGAGGAACGAAAAAGGGGGGGGCATTAAAAAAAATGCTCTGGGGGAAACTGGGATTATTCCATGAAAAGGGACTACAGGATAAAACAACCGCCCGCCCATAGATAGGAGTAGCAATAGAAGGATTTAAAAAATACGGGAAAATCCATTCGAGGGAAAAAGAATAGACTACAAAAAGCGACTGCTACCAGAGACCTCAGCTCATATCAGAAGGAAAAGTAAAAAAGGCCCATTGTCTGAAAAAATACCTTTCACGTTTGGCACAGCCATCCACTTGTCGCAAACTCCTGAAATAGAAACGGATTTAAAGGTCTGGCATTGACATTAAGAAAAAAAAAAGAAACATCCTTCATAGAGGGCGGGCTACCCAGTAAGAATCCTTGCCCCCTGTTGGAAAGAGCTTTTCAGTCAAAGGAAAAACAACTCTCATACAATAGATCAAAAAAGAACCGGCTCGAGGAATCAAATTCCGACCGACAAAAAATTGGTCAGGCAAGAACGTCTTGGGCCGCTCTGCCTCCGCCTTTCATCAAAGAACCCGGGCGCAGTTGCCGCCCAGGTTGGGGTGGACCAAAATCAACAGTTTCCGCCAGAGGACCGTTGAGAAAGGGACATTGGAAAAGGGAACGAAAACAGAGGAGGTCAACGTCCCCCGCTGGGCCCAGATTCTCCCTTTCTATCAAAAAACCAGGGATCCCTATAGTCAAAAAGGAATATCGCAATGGGGACTGACCAACTCCTCGCCTCGTGCTCATGCCAAAGGAGAAGAGAAGAAAAACACCCAAACGGAGAGGAGTAAGAGATAGACTTCAGAGGTGCGGAGGTAAAAATCTTTAAGGTGGTATTCTGGAAGGGCACATCAGGGGGGGAAGATAGACGCGGAGGAGTTGGGGAAAGGGCGAGGGGACGTTTAGTCGCCGGGGAACGATACACTTCGACCGGCAACAGAAACGAAAAAAGGGGGGGTGAAAAAGTGTTGGACCGTGAAAGTGGAATTTTGCCAGGGCTGGGAGAAAGGAGTGCAAAGCATGAAAAAAAAGGAACTTGGGGCTACTAATGGTTTCGGAGACTGATGCCGAATTCCAAGGCAATTTAAAGGGGAGGGGTGAGAGGGAAGAGTGGTTAAAGTTCCGAAAAGATAGGACAGGTTGCAAAGGGAGAAATTCAAGGGAGGGGAGAATCGGATGAAGGACTTGGGAAGGGAATTAATTCAGAATCAAACCGAGGAAGGGGTGGGGCCTCATGCTTTTGGGATGGCTTCAAATTAAAAAGAGCTGGGGTGAACTGGGCCAGAATGAAAGGTCGAAAGAGATCTGACGTCTCCTGGTCGCCGAGCGGGGGAGGAAGGATGGACAATCTGTTTTGGTGGAGGGCTTTCTGCCAACTTGGATCCTCTTGGAGGAACTCAGGTTCGGCGTTGAGGGGAAGAAAGCAAAAGGAAAAAGAGGCAGTGCGCTCACTGAAAGCAAGATTTACAGGTTGTTCCAAGAGGGGCGGGGGGTTTGCAAAAAAGGGACAACGAACAATAGGAAAAAGGCTGACAGAGCACCGCATTTGGGGTTCTAAGGAAAAAGTCCACCGGGGGGGTGCAACAGGGGGGGACTAATCCTTCCGCCGACCTCGCAAAGAAACGTTAATAAAAAGCGTCGAAGGAGGAAGAGGGGGGGGATCCGGAAAAAAGAAAAAATCGGAGTCAGTTGGTCCTCAGTTTTGGGGGGGGGGGGGGGGGGTAAGAGGGGAACGAGAACAAGGATGCAGAAAGTTGGAGGAGAAGCGAGTAAACGCTGTCCCACCTTAAAGAAGAGAAAAGTTAAAATATGGCGCCTAGTAAAGGCCAGGGGAAAAAGTGGGAAAAAAAAAATCACCCAGGGAAAGGGCCGAGAATGGGGGTATATCGTGTCACATCAGAGAAAAAATTGCCCAATCCTGCAACGTAGAAGAAGAAGGGGGTCGGTTCACACACTTGCAGGGAGAGGGGGGGAGGAAAAAAAGGGGAGATTTTATGGCGAAGGAGTATTGAATCCCAAATAACACGGGCTTCGAGAAAGGCATCTATTCGGGGAAGACTAAGGAAAATCGTGCGCATACAGTAGTGGATTCGCGAGCCTCAAAACAAGTATAGGAAAGAAGAATACATGGGGTTCTATCCATGTTGGCAACAGGGAAGCAACAAAAAAAGGGGTGAGAAGAGCACGAAATTGAGGGAGACGGGGCGGGAGTGATAGTTCGAGTTGCTAATACAAATGGGAGAAGGAACAGGTCGATTGAAAAAAAATTGGGGTAGGAGAACTGAGCACACAGTTGAAAAAGGAGCAAGGTCATTCGAGGTCAATAGCTCGGACATGGAAACTCGGGAAAAAAGGTTGGAATGCAAACGAAGAAAGCCGCAAAGTAGAGAATGAAGAGTGGCCATTATGACCGGCACAAGAATACCAAAAAAGGGTAAGGGGAAATAGGACATATAAGTGAGAAAAGGACTATTAAAATACTTCCCTATAGATCAGGAACTCGTCCCACTCTCTCAAAAAAAGGGGGTAAAGAAAGAAAAAAGAAGGAAGGGGTGCCTGGGAAGGTTGTCCGCGACGTGGGAGAGCTTTCGAAGAGTTGTCCATGACGATTCAGGGGGTGGGGAGGTCGTTCAAGGAAAAGAGGCTCCGTTTGGTACCTGGAAAAAGAAAGGAAAAAGTCAGGGGACCCCCCCGCGTGGAGGATCTGCAAGTTGACACTTCTAACAGAAGAAAAAGCTAACGTCCGAGCCTAAAAGGAGTAGGTCCTCGGGGGGAGGACAGCTCTTGGCCGTAGCTAAAAGAAGGGGGGTGGGGTAGCAAAACCTCGAGTCGGCTGGGCGGCGAACAGCAATTTGAAACATTCGGGAATCACACTACGAAGTCCTCACTAACCAGACCCCGATGCGCGCACGGAAGTCTTCGAATTGGAGGGGGGTCAAAAAAAGAGTAGTGTTGCACATGGGCATCTAAAGCCCTCAGTGTGTGTCCAAGGCACGGAGGGGTTCAAGGAGAAATGGGGTGGGTGATAAGTTTTTCCCAATACTCTTCCGAAAACTAAAAAAGGGGGTAGGGAAAGGTTCAGGAATAAGATCGCCGCCGATTTTTTTAAAATCGCCAGGAAAAAAACGCTCCTTCCCGTGAAGGAATGAAAAACCATTTAGAAACGACTGAATGGGGGGGGGGGTGTAAGAGAGGTGGCGGAAGTGTAAAATGAGGCTGCGGGGGCCCAAAAATACCAGAAACGCGAATTACGGACCGTCGCGGGTTTGTCGTGTTTTGGGGGAAAAAGGGGGAAGTGCCTGCAAGATATCAGCGCGGTACGGTGGAATCTAATTACTCACAACTTGAGGCATCCATGGGGTTTCGACAGGGACTTCAAAAATCAAAACTGATGAGGGCCAAATTACAAAAACCTTTAGGGGAGTTTGTGGGGGGGGGGGGGGCGATTTAAAAAGATTTTGCGCGCTCGGTGTCTTCACGTTTGGCAAGCGGAGGGCGCCTGGGGGAGGGGGAAAAAACGGCAAAAACTAAGGGGTAGAAAAAATTCGGTAAGAAGTCATAATTTCCTTAAAGGAATACCTTTGAAAAGACACCAGAATGAAAGGCATGATGCCCTGAAAAAGGAAAAAAAGGGTAAATATATTCCAATTCCCTTGTCAGGGAGCGTTGACAACAGAAAAAAGAATCTGAATTATAAGGGAGGCACAAGGGGAACGAAAAAAGATATAAAAGAAAAAAGCGAGGCGACCAGAGATGAGGCCCATTAATCATGGCCAGGGGACATTCTAAAAAGATCGTTTTCAAGGGGGGGGGGGGGCAAAAACCATCTAATTTATGCAAAAACGCTTCGGTTTTTGAAGAGGGGCAAAGAAAAAAAAAAAAAAATAAAGCCCGCAGAAAAATCTCATTCCAGATCCTTGAAATCGGCGACGGAGATCCCGGGAACAAGGGAAAAATATAATTTTCGGACTTTTTCCAACACCTCAAAAGGTAAGGCCTACGGCCATGAGTCATCAAGCTGTCCGACGGGGGGAAAAAAAGGGTCTTCGCAATAAGGCTTATGGTTCTGCAAATCAGACTGGCGAAAAGAACCGCCAGGGGAAATGCCGCCGCATTTGGGTTTCCAAAATCAACATCCGCTCCCCAAGGACCCGTACCGTTTTATCGACGACCAGGAAACCTGAGCACAGGTCCCCTCGAATTCAAGAAAAGCCCTGATCCACCATTAAAATTAAAAAAGTACAGGGGAGAATCGACAATGCGGCACGAACGCGCAATCGGACGAGACCATTCATCTATGATAGTCTCTCAAAAGATATGGGAGAATATAAGGGGGGAGTGGTCTGGGGAAAGAAAGGTCCGTTGACATGGGCAATTGTCAGCTTTACTGGAAGGGGGAAGGGTGCTGAGGGGCAGGGAGAGTTCGAACAGGTAGGGGTGACGCGGTAAGGGTTTCGCCCTGGCTCGGACTTAAAAAGGATGAAGCCAAGGTAAAACGTGTTGGGGTGAGTGCCGGGAGAAAGTTGGGCCAAGGCGGTCAGGGAAAAGGGGTAGTGCAAGTCTGAGGTTACGGGGGAATGGTTTGTTAAGGGAGGAAATGAAGTTCTTAAAAAAAAAGATCCTGCAGGGAAAAGAGGTACATAGAAGGGGGGGTCCGAGGATGGGAAACAGGGGGCAAGATAGAAAGGGGAAGGAAGGATGGGGGAGAGAGGGGGGGGAAAGGAGGCGTGTAATCGAATGCCATACCGGAAAGCGTGGGGGAAAAGCATGATTGGGGGCTAAGGGGGGAAAGTGCAGAAAAAGGGGGAAGCCATGCTAATTGGGCGCGGAAGAGAGGAGGGGAAAAAGGCGAAAAGTTCTCGGGGAGTGGTCCGTCTATATGACAAGAGTTTTTCAAACGGGGGGCTGGGCTCTTCTGACTAAAAGGTCTTTCGAAGACTGAGGGCCGCCGGTGGGGAGGATGCGGACGCTAGCAAAAGGAATCGATCGATGCAACGGGGAACAGGGACAGGAAATCACACTTTTTCGCATCCTGGTTCTGGGGGGGGTGGGTGTGTTGGGAAACCCCTTGTCAACAATAACTAGAAGGCAAGACGAAGAGCTTTGGGTCTAAAACTTCACATGGGGGGGAAAAGTTAGCTCCGCCCAAAAAAATCCTCGAAAGTCTTTAATCACAACTCTGCTCACTCAATTGCTTACCTCCGAAAACGAAAAGAAGGAGGGAGAAGTAAAGTGACCTCAGTTTTAGTTTGGGGGAAAAATTGAAAAGGAAAAAACCAAGGGATGTCTGTTGGCTAAGACGGTCGATTCACTGTCCCACAAGGACTAGATTCTATAAACAAACTTAAGAAAGAAAACGATCATGTATATCGCCAGGAAATGCGATGTATGGGAAGCACGTTCTCAGGCAAATTTCAATGAAAATTAGGCGGGCGACTACCTTGGATCACCACTGCCGTCTAAAGGGGGGGACAGGAAAAAAAAAGGGTCGACGGGAGCCTGCAAAAGAGAGCTCCGGAGAAAAAACATGAAGTGCTCTAGGAAGAATAGAGGAAATACGAAGAAATGGCTCGAGCATTTGGAAAAAGAGAAAAAGCAAAAAGCAAACATCTTCCAGTGAACGAATTACGTCGGGGAGGAGGGGCGGTAGGGGGAGAGGGTGGGAGATAGGGTTTGGGGAGTAGGAAGGAGGGGGGAATTGAGGAGAACTTATTATGCCTGGAAAAAAGTCAAAGTTACCATAGGGAGAAACAAAGGAATAACAGTGAGCCCAGCCAATTATATTCGGTCAGTCGGGGGGTTCATATAGAGGGGGATCAGACTGGAATACATAGCTATTGCGAAAACCCAGAAAGGGGGGGAATGTGGGGTAGGGACTTAACGCAGGTCTAGGAAAACGAATAGCGGGAAGGTCGTACGAAAGAGGTCTCCGTGTTAGAAGGACTGAGGAAGGCGAAAAAAAAACGGGTAGAAGTGGAAAAAAGAGCCAAGGCCTTGGTTGGCGAAAGCTTGGCCCTTAAAAAGGTTAATTCAAACTAACCATAAAAGTGGGGTTGGAAATATGGAGCGAAAAACATCACCACAGATGTACGCTAGAAAAGAAAAAGAGCAAGCGACGTCGCTAACACCTCCATAAATACGACAAACAACAAGCCGGAAGGATATTATTTCTAGGGAGCGAGAGAAGAAGGTTTGAGGGCTCACGGTGCGTCCTCCTAGTAGGGCACCTGGGGGGGGAAAACGTATGGGTTTCATTCGTCCATAAACAGGGGGGCTCGTTTTTGGGGGACTAATGGTCAAAAAACTTCGGGGCAAAAAAAAGTTTTGGACTGGATTTGGCACTTCTAAACCTTTTGAAAAAAAAGAAAGAAGAGAAGGCAAAACTCATGACGTTCCTTCGAGGCCGTGCTCTTCGAGTGGGCCGGGAAAAGAAGAATTTTCGGTGCAGTGTCTCAAAGAAACGTCTATTACGGCTGGCGGGTCCATCAGAAGGAGGAATGCAAAGAGAGCGCCCGCTACTAAAAAAGACCGCCGATCCCGATCGTGTCGCACGAAGTCTTCGACAGGGGGGGGGGGAGGTTACCTCATGAAGTTGAAAAAAAGGGGGGGACTAGAAAGCCCTCCTTATTCCCATGGCAAGTTGATGTGAGAGAATAGGTTGGTGTGTTAAGAAGCGTGGGGGAGGAAATGTGGCCAACCCACAGCATCGGCGTCAGATTTAGGGAAGGAGAAAACTCAAGGCTACGGGAACGCCAAGGTTTGTACAGAAGTCCCAGAAGCTCGCCTGAGCCGTCGAAAGGGGAAGAACCCGAGGAGGGGGGAGAAAGAACGTAAATCAGTTGGACGGGAAAAAACCTTTTGACCAAACTGGGCGCCAAGCGGGGAATCGCCGGGGGGGATTAAGCTGGTTTGTAGCTTCTTGGGGGAAGGGAAAAAAAGATCGCGGAAAGGAAAGGGCCCATTTTGACTTCTCCCAAAATTTCTTACCTTGTTTCGCGCCCAGCGGGCTAAGGGACCCAAAAAGAAAAAGGGAGGAAATGACTGACTCCCGGGAGGAGGGGGGGGATGAGAGGAAAAACGGGGGGGGGCTTTAAGGCTCGGTGTGATTCACGGGCATTAAGGAAATCGAGGTACAGTAAAAGGAAACACGTTTGGGCACCAAAAAGGAAGGGTAGACCAAAATGCGCGATCAGCCTTGATCCGTTCTGGGGGGGGGGAAAAAAGGGGGGTGAACAAACAACACCAGGACTGAAAAAAATGGGTTAAAGCATATTCACGCAGTTGGAGGAGCATACGTGGAAAGGGGGGAAGTCGGCGAGACAAAGAACCCCGAGGGAAAGAAGCAATAAAAATACATGGGGGAGGGAAGGGGGAAAAAAGATCGAAAAAAAAAAACTAAGATACAAACCGAAAAACGTGCGGAAAAAGGACTACACTCACGAAAGCGAACCAATTAAGCATGTCCCCCGGAAGCAAAGGTAAAAGGGGGGGGCCCTTGGGACCGCCACTTCAGACTGATGGGACCAAAAGGGGTCGGGTTTTGAAGTATGCTTCGATTACTTTCAGTCCTAACAAGACCGTCATGGGGCGTCTCCATAAAAAGAAGGAGAGAGGTCATATCCCGTTGCCCACCGGTTCCCTAGAGGGGGGTGACTTTAGAAAAAACACTAAGGGACAAGACAAAAACCGGAGCGGCCAGAGTCAGTCATGAAGAAGGAGAAACCCAAAAAAAGCGCCAAACCGGCTTTAGTTCCTCTTCATTTAGCACTTACCTCCTTCATCAATGAAAAAAGAGGGAACCCGCCGTTTACGCAGCCAAGGACCGGAGAGTACGGGTTATCAAGTAGACGCAAGGGAGAAAATTCAAAAAGTCAACGTCCCCATCTTAAACCGTAACAAGCGTATCCCCAGGGGAGCATCTTAAGGTCCGGGGGGAGAATCTAAAAAACATTAACGAAAAAAAGGAACCTGAGCAGACATTAGCTCTCTCAAAACAAAAAAAGAGGGGGGAGGAGAAGGGAAAACGAAAGGGTCCGCGAGGTCTATCATTGAGATCTTGAACCTTGCCGGGGAAGAAACGCTCATGGAGGTAGGGAACCTGGGTTAAAAAATTGCAGGGGACTTGGAGAGGACGTTTCAACTTGGGGGGGAGGGAAGATTAGACTGTGCAGCAGGTCCGGCGGAATGGGGGGATGGGGTGGACTTGGATTCTTCATTTTGGGGCAAGAGCAAAGGGGGAAAGGGAGAGACGCAATGAAAGCGGGGACTTGGCGAGGGGAGGGATGAAAGCTGAGGACTTGATGCCAGAGCCTGGCAGAAGCCGCAGTTTAGCGAGAGGTGGGGGAAATAAAGTTCCCTAAAAGGAATTGAAGTTGAATGTAAGTAGAGGGGGATCAATAATGAGGAGGGCGTCAATTAAGGGAAACATCATTCAAAAAACCGAAGCGTGGGGGCATCTCGACTTGGCGCAGGCAAATCACAGAAAGGTGTGATTGGACCATGAGGAAGAGGGAAGCGGGGTGCGGTCTCACGGGGCGGGTCTCAAAGAAGCTTTTGACGTGGACTTATATAGCTTTTTGGAGCATTTCGGGGGGAAGGGGGGACCAGCAAAAGGGGTTGGCTCCACCTGATGGCAAGAAAGTTGGGCGGCGTGCTGTATCTGCAATGGCCTAGATTATTGCTCATCAAAGCTCCAGGGTCAGATTCTTTCACCAGCAGAAGAGTTGGGGGGGGACACACAAAAAGGTCACAGAACGGCTCTGCTGGCGCACCAGGGTCTACCCCTGAGTTGTGGCAAAAAAAAGGGAAAAAACAATCCAAAAAGGTTAAACGCAATGTTCAACGGGAACGGAAGACGTAAAACGGGATCAAAAAACACAACACGAAACGGTGACGTGGGTAAGTCATCAGTTGGGGGTGGGGGGGGGGGGGAAGAAAGGGAAAAAGAGAGTGCAGTAAAGTTGGCGTAAACATGAGACAAAAATAACGGCCTGGAGATGAGAAAGGGACGTAAAAACGGAGCCAAAACCGGAAGAATGTATAAAAAGCGAGTATGGTCGTGACCAAAAGCTGCTAAAAAAGGTCCAATTCACGAAAAGTCTAATCCATGGCCGTCGTGCTAAACAAAGGAAATCAGGGGGGGAAAAGCCAAGGCCTGGAGACCGCATCGGGAGGGCGCGGGGGAGGATCTCCCTCAAGGGGGAGGACTATCAACACGACGAAAAGATGTACGAGGAAAAATCGAAAGCTTCCTCAACCAACATCAGAAGACCCATAAAAGGAAAGTACGCAAGAAGGGATGTCTGCAAGTTTTACGCATATTCTAAAAAAGTCCCGCCCGGGAAGAGGAGAAACTCAATTATAGAGCGAGAAAGGTTTGGTAGAGGGCGAAGATCATAAATTTAGGGAAAGAGCCGATGAACCTCCAACGTGAAGTGTGTAATAACGGCCCCCCTTAGTTGACAGCGGCAATCGCAGAGAGAGTCGAGGACGGTCATGTGAGGCAGAGGGCTGGGAAAAAAAAAACGGTGAAAATGAAGCACGGCAGCCGAACGGGGTGGTCTAATAATTAGGGCAGGTAAAGGGGTAGATGTTTGGGAACTGAAAAGAGGGAAAAAAATGGAAACCATAGGAAAACAAGTGACAGAGCAAGAACAAACTTCCTTCTATTTCACCACCCCTCAGCCTCTAATAGAAACCAAAAAAAACTAAGAGAATGAAGTCACTCGAGACTCGAGTAGGCGACCGTCAAGGGGAGGGGAATAATTTCGGATCAGTGGGGGTTCGGGGGGTCGTCAACCATAATTATGGAGAGGGTTTGCCCTTGAACTGTAGACTATTCAGGGGGAAAGGGCGGCGGCTATGCCGTGCACTTCTAAAACAAGGGTGGGGGGGAGCGCACGTCCACTGAAAACCGAGGTCAAAACTTACCGCCCTCGGGGCTACTTCCGGTATCAGATTGGGAATTGTAAGGGACCTCATATGACGGGCTGGGGAAAAGGCAAAGCAGGGATGAAGGAGTTCGCAGCTACCCACTCCCGATACGCTCAGCATGCGAAAAAAAAGATTCGGAGGGAGGGGTCGCCGCGGGTACGGGGTGGCAAAAGGGGGAAGGCTTTGGGTAAAAAAAAGGAATTTATGCGATGGGGGGGGTTTGAGGAAAGAGTTTCTGGAACTGGGGGGGGACTCTGCACGAAGAGGCGGAAAGGTTCAAAAACGAGAGGGATGCGTCGCGTTTTTTGAGAGGGATCCAACTCGCAAGGCTCAGTCCGAATGGCCCTAACAAGGTTAGAACCGACGGCCAGGGGATCATCGAGGAAGAAATTAACTGAAACACAGAGAGGGGGGGGGGGTCATATACCATAGCCTGTGCTCGGGAAAAGAAATTCAAAAATTGGGGGGGGAATTCGGAGTGCCTGCGTAATCTGCATTCAAACTTGGGGGCCAGTTAAAAGAATTATGAGTCAAACTGGCGCTTGAAGCAAGGGTTCTAAGAAAAAAAAGGCGAAAACAACTCAAAAACTTAAATCGTGAGTGTGTGTTTGATGTATCCAAGATGGAACGGAAGGACGCGAGGTGTCTGTAACGACTTGAGAGGCGAAAGGAGGCCGGAAGGGCGACGCACTGTTGTGAGGGGTAGAAAAAGCAGTTTCAAACTCTCCTCATCCATAAGGGGTCTTGGACCGGGGCAAACCAAATGATGCAGACAAAAAAGGGGGGGTAGAAAATGCCCCTGCTCGTTGATATATAAGTCCTGACCCTTTGCCGTCCCAGTACAGCACGAACACAGCACAGCTGGAACAAAAGATATCAAGAAGGAAGGAGAGAAAGCTACAAAAACCGCTCTGGAAAAAAAAGAAACTAACTAGAACGGACCATGATATCCCTCTCAAAAAATAAGAGCAGGTCGCCTTAGCGAGGAACATTTGCCTTCAGAAAAAAAAGGAGGCTGGGAGTTGCAGGCCTTTCGCAAAATGCAACGAGACACCGTGCGTTTGTGAAGGGGGGGACAGTGCGTACAGGAGGAAGCAGCGAAAAGAAGGCATTCGCCTCGATCCCATGACTAAAGGGAAGAAAAAAGGGTCTAACACCCCCCGGGGGGAATATCTTGAGGGGGGAAAACTCAACCTCTCAAAGACCGCAGAGAAGCCGCCAGGGAAGAATTAAAGGTACTACAAGAAAAACACGGGGGAACAAGACCGAGCATTGCCTCTGACTCAAAATCCTTGAAGGAAACTGACCGAATGACCATCAAAGAATCCCGTCCCACAAACATGTACGCCACAAGACCGAGGGGGGGGAGGAGATCAAGGGGGAATGAAAACGAAAAAGAAAGGGCACCGCGTCAACCCCACTCGAACTGCCCCTTTTCCTGAGAAAAAAAGAGCGCCAGAGGGCAGATCGGATGCCTGTAACTGTTATACCGGAAAGGACCTCAAAATTAAAA
>Ga0179593_1369814_pt1 | contig 14209 bp, 15 predicted proteins | sample CZODoug2_1_08_16_FD_185931 | JGI IMG/M metagenome (GOLD analysis project Ga0179593, IMG submission 185931) | Vadose zone soil fungal communities from Angelo Coast Range Reserve, California, USA - CZODoug2_1_08_16fungal (PacBio error correction) | ecosystem: Environmental > Terrestrial > Soil >...
CCGTGAATCAAACAGAAGGGAATACAAAAAGAGGGAGAAACTTGATGCTGGGTCTACTGTTTGGGAGCGACCTCACGCCGCTACGGAACGCACTTCACGAGAGAAGAAAGGAACAAACCCAACAAAAAGAGGAAAGAAAAGACCACGGAGTTCCCGGCCTTCTGGGAATTTGAGTGGCGGGAAAGCAAATAAAAGAATTGAAGATTAGCGTTGAACGACCCATAACAACCTCAAAAGAAGATAGGAGAACAGGGAAAACCGAAGATTTTCGGCCTCGCTAAAACGACGTCCTCCTCCTAACTTCAATTCGGAGAATAGGGGAAGGATGCCGATCTTTCCGCGTCCTGCTCGAAGGCTGCTGGGAAATAAAAAGTTGGGAAGCCAGGAGAGTATAAAGCGATGTTTTGCGGCCTAGAGAGACCGAGGTGGTGTATTCAGAAGGGAGAAAGAGGAAGGAAATGGAAGCCACGTAACACCTTAATTTATCGGTTACCCTTTTCTCGTACTTAAAGGGGGGGAATAGGGGGGAGGGGAAAAAAGTAGAACGTAAGAGGTGGGCCCTGGACCAGGCGATTCTCCTTCGCAGACACTATTAAGGCAAGAAGCAGGGGGGAAGAAAGAAGGACGCGTTTCCACCCGCCGCATTCCCGGGTCGAAAAGACAGGAGTAGAAAAGTGACCAAAAAGGGAGAAATAGACAGCCGCTCAGCGATTGGTCTCGTCTGTGTAGGTGCGAAAAGAAAGGGAAAAAAAAGGGACGGGAATGGCCAGCGACCTGTCCGGTGAGACATCAAGGTTCATGCTCGCTTGGAACACCTGGGAAAGGGGAGTGTCGCAGCTAAATAAAAAAAAACGAGAAGCCGGTCGGGCGGGGGATGTCTCCACTGAGAAAAAACAAGACAGGGGGAGATAGAGGAGAAGGAGAAATTAAAAAAACGATTGACTGGCTTCTTTTGTCATCGACGGGGCCAATGCTCTGTGGGACGGAGTTGAGACGGAGTGGGTGAGGGGGGGGCTAACAGAACGATCCAAATATGCAAATTGCACCAACTACTCAAAAGTAACAAGAAAAGAAAGAAAAGAGAAGAACAAAGCGGAAAGAGAGACACCCAAGACCCCTAACATTTCCTTCCAACCCCAAAAGCCTTTCCTCTCAATTGATAGAGGAAAGGGAGAGCGGAAAGTGGGAGGATGAGAGGAGAATTCAGATATTTTCAACCTTAACCTTATTTTCATATGAAGGAAGAAGGGAAAAATATCGAAGAAAGAAAAAAAAATCGTCGATCTCGACGCCCGAAACACTCAACCGTAACTGAACCCTTCTGCGAACTTGCACTGGGTCTTGGGAAGGGAGCGAAAACTGAAGGAGAAAGAAGAGAAATTCACAAAAAACAGGGCTACAAACATCATCCCCCAACTAGCGACTCCGAGCCATCCGAAAACAACAAAAAAGGGTCAGATAGAAAAAGACCGCCGCAGGGATAGGGAAATTTGAATCTCCCACAAAAATCCACGAAAAAGATCGGTACACGAAAGAACAAGAAAGCATGTGGTGGACCCAGGACATCCCACCCAGGCGATATTTGCTCTGGAATGGAAAACACGTCTCCTATGAGGGGTGTGACAGCCTCGGGAAAGTGAGGGGAATGACGCCGTGAAAAAAAAGGCAGGCGTGGGAAGACTACCCTCGTAAAGTTGTGACGCTATTGTTCCCCCTCCGGAAACGAACGAAACGCTTAAAGGGAGAAAAGCGCTAACCGCTCCAGTGTTCACCGGTGGGGGAGCCAGGACGGCGGAGGGTATAATGGAGAGGTAGAAAAGAAGTTGGGGAAAGAAAAAAAAACAGTGGCAACATAGCTGCCAGCCACTCTATGCCTCTCAACTTCTGCGAACGAACGCAAGTGAAATGGAAAGAAGGGGGGAGAGAAGAGGAAAGGTCAAATGACGGCGATGAGCTACGGTGCCCGAAAAGAACTTCTTCGCTATCGTTGGGAAGCGAGAAAAGAAGGGAGGAAGGAAAAAGGAACGTCCTTTCAGTTCACCGTACAATCATCGGCCGTCATCGCCGTACCTCGCCTAGCAAGACATACAGAACGATAGCGGGTACAGGACTCACCAGGCGAGTTCGCCGACTGTTAGCAGAAAAGGGGCAGGACTGGCCCCACTGGGAGGAGTTCTGCTGTCAATCTCCAAGACCAACCAAATCAACCTCCGAAGTGGGAATACAAACACCGGCAAGGAACGCGTGGCGCCTTGTATTTTCCAGAGTCCTCAAAGTTAAAGGGAAGAGGTGAACCCGTGTGAGAAAAAGATCGTAGACCCCTATCCACTTTTAGCTCAATCATCTGCCTTCGAATTGCCGCTTCAAGGAAAAGGAAAGAAGCGAGGTGGCTTAGAATCAAGAATAAGGAGGCCAACGTGTCATTCCAGCGCAACTATCGCCTTGGTTGTGTCCGCCGGGGATCCGGGAACAAAAGAAAAGGAGGTGGAGAGGAAGAAAAAAAGGGTGGTGGCGATCCACGGTGAAACTCTATCGTCGTCACGCGACAGTCAAAACAGGAGGACGGCCAGGATCCGGCAGGGGAATCTGTGGTTGGTATCCTTTATTCGCGGAAAGAGAAAGGAGGGAGGAGGGGAGGTGAGCATGCGCGCGGTCCATCGCGCACCATCTGCCCGGCGTCTCACAAAAAAAGGGGTAAAGTAAGGTGGAAGGGCGAATCGAGATCATTGGACTCGATTGGTACGGGGGAGGGGGGGAAGAGGCGAAGGGAGCCACCGGGCATACGGTTGAACTCTCACCGCCAGCCCTTCTCGCAGCGCAAAACCAAAAGAGAGGGTGAGTTATCAACATGTGCGCCGCGGTTGCGTGTGCTCAGGCCGTCGCGGGTCGGGGGAAGGAAACGAAGGAAAAAAGGAAGAAAAGAACAGTCCTTGGGAGAGGGGAGGAAAGTGTTAAGCATTTTGATCGTTTTTGCAAGTGCATAGGGGAGAACCTTGCGGAAGAAGACACGCAACCGAACGCCGCAGCGCCGGGGACCCGTCTATGACCACATAACCCGAGATTAGAGAAAGAAACACGCTACAAAAAAAACACGAATCGCACCACGTTCTTTTTTTCTCCGGGGGCCAATACCAACAAAAATCTTCGTGAAGGGAAGGGGAGTGGGAAGCGCACCACCACTCAATCGCTTAGTGCAAAGGGGGCCCGAATAAAGGGCACGGATGTCCAAAAAGCAGGGACGCGGGCCGCACTCGGCATCGCAATTCTCGGTATGGCGCAAAAAAAACGACGAACGAAAGGAAAACGGAGGGTATGTAGAATCCCTGCTCCCTGGGTGCCGAACCGGCGGGAGCTACCCGGGGCATGAAAAGATGGAAAAACCCAAAGAAACCGATCCATCACCCCGCGTCATCAACGGCCTCGCGGCGAAGTGGCAGCAATAAAGAACGGGAAAAAGAGAAATCATGCCCAACGACATGACTGGCCCGCTGGCCTGGAGAAATCCTGCACCCGAAGAACAGGGGGGGACAAGGACACAGAAACTGTAAAGAACGGTGGGCGACCGCACCCGTCCGCTTGGGGGGCAGAAGGAACAACAGGCCAACCCGCACGGTAGTCAAAAGGAAAAGTCGAAAACATCACCTCCATCCCTGCGTTCAACACTCAAGCTCAAACATCAAAGACAGGGAAAAGGGGGCAAGGAAGAGTCAGTCTCCATCCTAACATACTCCTTAAGAATCTGCTGCGAGGAGGAAAGTGGCAAACAGGGGAAGAGATGCGTAACATTATGGGCGGTGTGGAATGGCGTGACCCGGAAGCCTTCTTCAGGGTGGGGGAGGAGGGTAACATAAGACCTAAAATCCTGAGGCCAGGGGAAACAAACTCAAATTCCACGAAGAGGTACCACCTCCGTGGGGAATAGTCAAGTAAGAGGGGGGAGGAAACGCTAAGTCGATCTCGTCAGGCCTGCAGGAAGAGGGAGAGGATTTGCTTATCGGCCGAAATCACCTTCGCACCACGAATCAGGAAAAAAGTGCGGGAAATCGACTTCGCATGCTGTGGTACCAAGTTAAATCCATCTCCGGAAAAAAGGGTGGAAAAGAGGAGATCCATGAAAGCATCGACGTAAGAACCCGAAGACGAGGGTCACTTGGATGCGGGGGAGGGAGGGAAAACAAACGCGCAGAAGCGGAAACTCCCTGCCGCTTAGGTATGATCCTCTTCAGAAAAAAGCGCTATTAGTTTAAGCAGCTCTAAAAACACGGAGTTGGTCCCGGTTTAGTGGAGTGGGTGGCCGAAAAAAGAATTACGGCTGGTATTTCGCGGTGAAATACCCCGACAGACGAGAGAGGAGTAAGAGACCCAAATGAAAAAGAAAGGCTTTTCGCCTCAGGCAGGACACGACTGAACGAAGGACAACAAGAAAATCCTCAAGAGGTGTAGGTCTTGTCTAGCCTAATAGGTCCTTCTAAAGGAGGGGGGCTGCTGAGGAAGTGTGGCGTCCGGGATGAGGGGGTTGAAAAGGAGGGGGGGGGATGGCCTATTCGCCTAGTTGTTCGGACCTAAGTTGAAACACCGGTCGAAAGAAGGTGAAATGCCAAGAAAACCGGTAGATACAGGAACCCGGTCGTCGGACGGTTGCAGGTGGTGAGACGAAGCAAGAAAAAGGAAGGGCAGGGAGGGAAGCATGGAAAATAGGCTCACGTCGCCGCCGAGACGTTCTGAAGCATTGGTGATGGATCGAAAACCAAAGAAAAGGGGAAAACCCCGCCGACATTAAAGGTTATCCGTGATCCGGGAGCAAGAAACAGGTCTACAGGAGAGAATCGAGGAGGAGAGCAGAGTGCTGTCGTTCGTGCTCCAGACCGATACTGCGCTGGGAAGGCTGATAAAAGAACCTGGCCGGTGAAAAAGTTCTCAAGGCTCGATGGGGGACCACCCTGAGGGGACTCTTGCTTTGTGGTCAAGCGAGGCAGAAGAAAAAAAACGAATAACAAGGGAGGCTCCACGAGAACAAGACCGGGTGCGCTCCTCTTATTGCCGAATTGGGGTGGGTGGGGGGGGGGGGGGTGAGCTTTGATTGAAGGAGAAGGGACGGGCTTCTGGGGGTAACGACAAAGGGATGAGGAAAGGTGAGTGGGGGAGAAAAGGGGATCGATCTCAAAGAGGGAAAACTGTTCAAAAACTAAATAACATGAGAGGAACACCTCCCGACAGGAAAATGACTGAAAGCCAACGGTCAAAGGCGTGAAAAAATCCCCAGTATCAGCACTTCGCAACGCACAAAAAATTGAGGAACTGAGAAGAGAAGATGAACCTAGTCTCGTTCCTGACTTCAGCTGCCGAATGCGTAGTGAGGAACAGACGGAGCCGGCTAAAAAGAACGCCTTCGAGAACTCTCGCCACCAGCTAACCAGGAAAGGGAAACAAACAAAACAACAAAAGAGAAAGGCGACCTGCAATGGTGCTGCGCTTAAAGACTCCGGATTCTCAAACCTAACTAGAAAGAAGAAGGGGGAAACTAAAAAAAAAAGCCAGAACCTCCGCCACACTCCCACAACGAACATCTTCTCCGACTCTGTCGTGCAGGCAGAATAGCCGAAGAGGAAAACATCCAACGAGTGATCGGGAACATCTCCTACCACTCCCTGCTCAGGGTGGTGACCCAAGAAAAAGGAAAAAGCAGGAGCGATAGGGCGGCGGGAATGAAAATCTCCAGGAGTGGGACTCCTCTAGCACGGTATTTAGTGCCAGGTAACTCACTTGACGCGGCAATGTCTAAGTGAAAGGGGGGAAGAAAAAAGATGGGGTAGGAAAGTGGCCCACCCCGTTAAAACTGGGGGCACCTTAACGTCTTAAATGGGCGATCTGAGGGGAAGTAGGCGCCACTCAAAAAGGGGTAGCCTGTGTCAGTCCATGCACTTCTTCGGTATTCAAGGGAGGAGCAGCATCAGGAGAAAAGGGGTAAATAATTTCCAGCCTCAAAGGGAAGGCTCACGTCTTCGAACTAGACGCCGGTGCGATGATAGGAGATGGAAGAATCATCGGCGCGTCGGCTATTACGTCGGGATCGGTCGTTGCCCAGAAGAGTACTTGCGCTAACGTGGAGATATAGAAAGAGAAACAGATGAGGGGGAAGGGGGGAAGAGGACTAATACGCTTCGGGCAACGGACGCTCATCTCCAGGTCATCGCCTACCCAAGAGGAATAGAAAAAGAAAGAGGACACCATAAAAGGAAAGTCGAATCCCCGTGAGTCGGTTATCCCGACGTTTCGCATGAAACGATATTTCAGGGTCGCAACACCAAAATGGGGATGAAGCTTTCGTAAAGAGATATCCAACGCCGCTAACGCCTCCTTCCCGTTTACTGACGCCACCGGTACACCTGCTAGCGTGTCGAACCGATGGAAGGACGAAATCATCCGTCAAAAAAAAAACCCTGGAAAGAGGGTGGTCCCATCTCTTCGACCTACCAATTTACTCCAATCATCTTCCTTCGAAAGTGACCCAGTCAAACGTGCGTTAAGAAAAAAAGAGAAGACTCGAGGCGTCCCAATCCTCGGAGCAGGAGTCAGGACAGCCTCACTATCGACGGTTGGTGTGAAAAAATGGCAAAACCGACCGGGCGTGGTAAATGATCATTCCTATCCTGCGGTGGAGGGGGGTGTGCGAATCCACGGGGCTAGTATAGGAGAAAAGGGAAAAAGTTCGGCGACGGGGGGGGAGTTCGGTCGGCGTCTTGAGTCGGGTCGATTGGGTAAATCTTGGGTGGTAGAAAGGAAAAGGGGATCGTTCGGGCGGGAGAGTTCAGGTCTGCTGTCCACATCGCAGCAAAAGTATGACCCGTCTACCAGCGGGTAGGGGAAGGGGGGTGGAGACGAGAGAGATCATGGAACTCTATGGTGTTACTGTTGGCGATAGGGGCTCTGGACAGGCGGAACGAGGGGAAAAAGCCGGCGACGGTGAACATAGAAGGGCCAGGAGGAGCAGCAGACGCGGCGTCGCTCGGTAGTTCTTGGGGAACAGAAAAAGGGTTGAAAAAAATGAATCGGGGTCGTGTTGGCACGAACCCTTGACCACCTTGGAGGGAAAAAACAAAAAAGAGGAAAAGACGGGCATTCAGCGCGGTGGAGATCTTTTGTGAAAGGTGCGAGGGTTAGCGAGACGGGCGCAAACACCTAAACCAAAACAAAAGAACGGAATTTGGCCCCTTCAGAGGAAAACCGAGAAGCCCGTCATCTCCCGGAAAGAAAAAGTCACCAGGACACAGAAGCAGAGCGCACCCACTTTCTTTTGACAGGAAAAAAAAAAAAAGGGCTTCGTTGAAGGGGAAGGTTTGGGAAAGCGCAGACCACCAGGCCTCAGCTTCCGGCCCGGGTTCAAAACAGAAGCAAAATTTATTCAAGAAACCGGGAAAGTGCGCGGCCAAGAGTCAGCTCGTCAATCATTCTCTTTACGGGAGCACAAAGAAGAGAAAGGAGAAGGCAAGAGAGGGAGTCCTCCTTGTCGACCGGTGTGCCTAACTCTCGGGAAGAAACCGGGAAAGCAGGGGGGCCCAAGCAGAATAAAGCTCCCTCACCACCCTGCAAAGTAGGAATCAGGCGGTGCTAAGTGCTCATAGCCCGGTCAGCGCAATAGTAAAAAGCGACCGGGTGCGGGGCCTCAAAAGATCCGGGGACCCTACTACCGTAACGCCAAGGTCAACCGATCCCTTAAAAAGGTGCGGGGAGAAGAGGCCAAAGCAGGTGGTTCGTTCCTGCGGCCCGCGAACCTCATTCTCGGATCTCGGCATCAAAACAGCCTTCAAATCACCAGGAACGGCGACAGAAAAGAAGAATAGAAGGGTCAGCAGCTTCACTCGCGGCTCCGTCAATAGCCGTCCAGCGCCAAGGAACTGAAAGTCCGGGAAGTAAGGGAGGGGCGTGTGGTCAGGGGTAGAGAGGAGTGCGAACATTAAGTATACGTTTTCATGGAGGTAAAGAAGGGGGAAACGGAGTCAAGAAGACTGGCAACCGAAGACCTACCCTCCGGCCGGCCCATCAGGGGGGACCGGGAAAAGATCCCCGAAGACCGACAAAGCCGTGGTATCGCTGCTCAGAAAGAATGTGGCTTGCAACAAAGGGGGGAAGAGGAAAGAAAGCGCCGAGCTTAAAGGGGACGGGCGGATCGCCGCCATCCACCGTCGCCCAAAAGAAAGTGAGAAAAAGAAAGGAGGGGGGGAATCTCCGTAGCTGGGATGAAAAGGAAAAGGAATCAGAGAAAAACAACGAGAGAGGAAACTAGAGAGATACCTTTTTAATACCGGGCCTTCAATTCGAAAGAACCAGGGGGAACTTGAAAAAATTTTATGAAGATAAAAACGAACGGACTACGCCGGCCGGCGTCTATGGAATCCTAGGAATCTTAAATCCAAAAAAAAGACGAAGCGCTAAAGAATTGTCCCGTTCCTTCTTGGAATTTGATTTGAGGTCAAGAAAGAAGGAAGGAAGGGGTAGGTCTAAACGGGTGAAACGACCAAGCCCTCGGGAAAAGGAGTGGTCAGCCAAGACAGTAGCCTCTCTAAAGAAAGAGAAGCACTGCCGACTGCCGTGGGGAGGATGCTTTCTGATGCCGTTTCAGGGAGAAAGATATGCAAGGGAAGGGAAGGTTGCCGCCGGGATGGCGGTTATTGACGTCGATGGTGAATAGAGATAGGGGATTGTGCGGGCCGGGGGAAGTGGCAAGCACCACCCACACCCGCGAAGGAAGGGGAACCAGAGGAAAAAAATTGAAGATGGTATCGGTGTAACCCTGTTCGGTCCGGACTGGTGTAAGTTGGTGAGCATGAAAAAACGCGGGAAAAGGACACTTTTCGACGGATTAGGAATACTTAAGCAAATAAGGGAAGGAGGGAAAAGGAGTATAGAAAAGAAAAACCGGCAGGTTGTGATGGAAGCGATTCGGGCCGGTTGCCACCAACGCCGACATGCCTCGGTAACGAAAAAAAAAGGGCGGGAAAAAAGGAGTCGAAATTCGGACGAGAATCTTAGAGTTCAACGAAGGTAAAGAAAAAAAGAACAAAAAAGGAAAAGATGCACTCGACCTTTCCGTGAGGCCATCAAGTTACTACATGCTCGATGGGGGAACACATTTCACAGGTCTAGAATCAAAAATCAAAAAAGACTAACTAATAATCCGGTCTTGCTTTTTGCTAACACAAAGAAAAAAGCCGGTTAAACTCAGAGGTCCGACTGGTTTATCGTTTCTTGACTTGTCGAGACTGATGCGGGTTTCATCGGAAGAAAAAAGAAACGGCGCGGTGAGGAGTTGGTTTCTGCTCAGTCGTGCGATCAAGATTCACCTTTCAAGCGGAGGAAGAGGGAAAAAAGAAAAAAAGGACAAGGGGGGGAAAAACAATGGGGGTTCAAGGCTTTCGGCAGACCCCGACCAAAAAGGGGACTGAGAAGGAACGCCAAATCAATTTCCTCGCAACGAATCAGAAAGAAAAAAGAGAAAAAGAGCAACGAGGAGAACGAAAAGTAAGGGGGAGAAGTTTCACCGTCGCTGCATTTACATCGACGGCCAGATTTAGAAGGGAAGGGCAGCAAGTTAAAGAAGAGGATGAAGAGGGCCCTAACCAAACACCGGAAAGCACCTCTGCAGCGACGAGGGGGGAATGAGAGGGGGGGGGGGGGGGGGGGGGGGGGGGGGGGGGGGACGCGAAGTCAGCTCAAGGAAAAAAGAAAAAAACATCAACTCACAATCATGTCTACAAATAGAACGATATCACCAAAGCCGAATAAAAGTCCTACACGAGAAACAGACAGCTTAGCCGATCTGTCTGGTTCCTACGCAGATATTCACCGTTTATCGAAAACCAATGGAAGGTGTGGGGTGAGGGACATGCTCCTAAAACGCACCGTTCAGTGGGGACCAGGAAGAAGAAGACCCAACGTAGGGGAGGGAGGGAATGATGCTCGAAAGGGCAACGAGGACCTTTATATGTGAGTTCCATTGACAGCACTTGAAGCGGCACTGCAGAATGCATATGCTTGGGAGGATCCAAATGGGTAAAGCCGAAAAGACGGTCACAAGGGGTTCAAAGCGGACGGCTGAAAGGTCGAGAAGAAATAGAACACGAGCGCAAAGTGGTAGAAAGGCTTCGAGAGGAAGCTGTAAGATCTTGAGATTGGACAGCCTCCGCGCCATTTTGAAAGAGCTGCCAGCAACGGGGTGCAACATAAACGTCGGAAGAAAGGGACAGCCAGGACTGATCGCGGGGTGTCAGAGGGTCTCTAGGCGCGTTCCGGCTATGATCTAGAGCTGTCACTGCCGAAACAGATGAAAGGAAGAAAAAAAATCAAAAAAAGGAAAAAAAGGAGAGAATACACCGAGGGCGAAGACGTACTGTCGTGCAAACAGGGGGGGACAGATCAGTACCGAGAAAAGAGAAAAAGAAAGCGAACGATGACCCCATGAAAGAGATAAGTCTAATCACAGGCGGACGTATTTAGAGACGGTAAAAAGAGAGGGGATGAAAGAGGCACACAAAAAGAAGGGAGTCTGAGAAACGAGAATCCACGCCGCATCCACATACGAAAGAAAGGAATGACCAACCGGTGACATGCGGCGGTGAGCCTATTATCCGTATTACTCGACAGGTAACAAACTTAAGCGTGCCCACCGTGAAAGGCGCAATAAAGGGAAAAAAGAGCCGCGTAGAGAGAGGAGTCGATGGGGGTCCTTTCCACGTGCGTTAATTGGAAAACGAAAATAATCAACTGAGCGATGACGGCCCAAAGAAAAACGGTCATTCCATACGCCACTATCGAAACTTGGTGTCCTTCCGGATCCTTTTCAAAAAAAAGGAGCCCGGCGGATGAGAGAGGGAAGCTTGAGGGGTAGATCCACGGGAACTCTAATGCGTCTTCCCGACATAATCTGCGAAGAGAAGGGGAGGTAGCGGCTTCCGAAGGGGTGTTTGCATCTGGTGTATCAAGGGGAAGCTAGAGAGGAGAGGTCGTGAAGCATGCCGGAGGCTGTCCATCTCATCAACAGATTCCGTAGAGCCATCTTGTGAGAGGAGAACGTGGAAGGGACTATCTATATCATTGACTCGATGGGGTTGAGTTGGCGATAGGTATCCAGGCGTCCGGCGAAAAATCCTGGAGAGAACGGTTAGAACAATCTCCGCCAGCCCCTTCGCAGCAGCGAGATGTCCGCCGGGGGGGGGAGAAGAAAAGGGCGGAGTTCAAGAGTTTGCGTTGGCGATGCCTTCTCGGGTGTCACGGGGTGTCCCGAAAGAAAAAGTGACCAGACGTTGAAAAGAAGGTCCTCGGGCAGGGGTTCATCGATGTTTCACGTGATGTTTTCAAGATCTTTGGGAAAGAAAGGGCGAAGGGGAAAAAGGGACAGGGAAGAAGGGCGCCTTGCCCCGTCGATGAAACACCGCACACGTCAGCGACCGTCAAAACTAACCAAAGAAAGAGCGCACCAAGGTCTGGTATCCGTGAGGACCATACCCAAAAGGCCTGGCGACCAAGGAGGAGTGCGTCAGGTCTTTGATTGCCAGCGCGAACCACAAAAAGCAGAGGAGAGGGAAAGGGTTCAAAGTCAGATTAAGAAGAAAGGAAGACCGGCAGGCGGTCACATCAGATAGGCCAGCGCATCCGATCTGTCAGAAAGACACAGGGGAGAGAGAGATTGACGGGAGGGAGTGGTATACCTGGGTGCCTACCGGGCTCGCTAACACCGCATGACACACGGCGAGTCCGAAGCCATCAGAAGAGAGATGTAAGAGTCCTCGGCAGATAGTGGAAAAGATAAGTAGATTCACACTGAATTCCCTTCTGACAAAGGAAAGGGGCAGAAAGATCAAACAAAAGAAAGAACCTGAAAACCTGCCCAGGGGCACCGAATAAAGCCTTGTCATTGAAACGCAGAAAAGGGAGGTCCCTTAAAAGTCCAACCAGATCTATCTCTTCCGAATCGAGGGAAAAAGACCACCTCCCTCAAAGACACTAACAAAAAGGAGGGAGAAAGCAAGCCGAGAAGCCAAACCGAACATCCCTTCTCTCGGGCCGGGGGGTCTGAGGGATACATTAAAGGGGGAGGCGAAAGGAGGGTACGGTGGAAAAATTCATGGCGGTCCACTTACGCCTTACTTCTATTTGGAGTTGTACCAGGGATAAACCTGAAGACCACACCAATACTGCTGCCTCATTGGAGTTACCCCGAGGGGTAAGAATAAAAACCTACAAACCTCAAAGGGTTATACGCTGCGTCAAATGCTCTGTGAGGTCACTCTATCTGATAATCGACGACGCCGTACTTTTCCGGAGAGGGAAAAAAGAAACCGTCACAGAAAAATCAATAAAATCGGCTGCGGATCGACGTCGCATGCACGTGAGTGACTGTATCGCTCAGACAAAAAAAAAGAGGGGGGAAGGGAAAAGAGAACTTTGAATAAAAGAGGAGAACTAGATCACCAGAACCGAGGGTCACTGTTGATGTGAGGGAGAAGGTGAATGGAGTCGGAAAGACGGAAAAGAGACTTGAAACCGCCGGCCGCGAGATGAATCAGAGTAGATGTCCCTCAAGAAGCTATCCTTGAAGCAGTCGACTAACCACGGAAGTGGGCGAGTATGGGGGGGGGAGGGGGGGGCAGGATGGGAAGTACTTAGGGTAACGACAGAAGCGAGAAAAGAGGAAGGTTAGAGGCCAGGAAAGGAGAGTAGAGATGACACTACGAGGACAGAACTTCCCGATACTCTTAGGATGTTCGTCGTTCTATGGAAGATAGGAAACAAGAGAGTGGGGAGGTAGGAGGGGGGGAATGAATGGAATGTCGTTCATGGCCGAGATGTTTGATCCGATATCTCCGGAGTTTGACTGAGAAGTCAGCGCCTGCTGCCGTTTCTCGGTGCGACAACGTCAAAGGAAGGGAGAGTGAAGGCTGGAGTAGGGAGTGAAGATTAAAGAGGGGACATCACTTCGACTGGCATGAGGTTTCCGATTAACCTGGATATGCGAACTTCGAGAAGAGGCGGAAAAAGGGGCAGGGTGTTTTTATCGTATTTCTGGACCGGGGTGCCACCCGATCAATGACCGTGTAGGGAGGAGAAGAAGAGAAAGGCGACAATGAAAAAGAGATAAAGCAGCTAGCGATTTCTCTTCCGGTGTCTTTCTCAACAGACAGAGACCGCGTGGGAAAGTGGAAAAGACCGGCCGTTTGAGGACATCAATTGCGAATTCTCAGATTTTTAACACCTTCCGACTAGTGCGTGTGTTTCTCGCAGAAACGGGGAAGAAGTAAAAGGGATGTGATTGCTTACACGGAGAAACAGACCGTGGGTTTGCGCTCGCTGCATGCAATGCCGGGAGGGGTTTACGCGGCTTAGTTTGTAATCTACGGGGCCAAAGGGCTGCGGCGGGGAGGTTCAAATAAAAAGGAGAAAAAAAAAGATTCGGTAAGAACAAAGAGAGTAACACCGACCGACAGGACAAGTACGGGTTTACTCCAAGCGGCAAGGAGGGAAAAACCGACCCGTCGGACTTCCGCAACTCCAAAAGAATGAGAGGCAAAAGGAAATTAAGAAGAAACGCTCAAAAGAAGGGCGAGGCTTCTAAGATGTTCACCGTCTCCCTGCTTGGCCTCTGAAGGCCGCGCTGGACTGATAAAGCTATAGACAAGAAAGAAGAAAATGATTCATCGCCGGAACACCAACACTAACTTAAACCCCTGGCGCGACGGGAGTCTTCAAGGAAGAGAAAGATAAAGAAGAAAGGGTCCATCAAGAATAAGGCTACAACATATGCCAAACTAGTCAGACTCCCCAAACACACCCAAACAGAGGGGTTCGCGAATCTTCGGTGCCTCCTCATAGATTTCACTTGAAACCACCAAAAATCCAGAGGGGGATGATAAAAAGAAACTTTCAGGCAACCGGATCACGGCGGACCACACGGAGAATATACGGCTGGACTGGAACACTCCGAGGAGGGAAAAAAAACGTGTGGGTGAGTTCTAAAAGGGAACGAAACGGGACGCGGCAATTCGAATTCAGATGCTTGTGGACTAGCGTATTAGGGACGAGAAGAGGGGCGCAAAGCAGGTAAAAATGGGGGGGGAAAAGCAGGACGAGAAGGGAAGAGCAGACGGACATAGGCGCCAAGATCCGCATTGTCACCCGGGTGGGTCAATCAAAGTTGGGATGAGGGGAGGGTGAG
>Ga0179593_1392465_pt1 | contig 14209 bp, 12 predicted proteins | sample CZODoug2_1_08_16_FD_185931 | JGI IMG/M metagenome (GOLD analysis project Ga0179593, IMG submission 185931) | Vadose zone soil fungal communities from Angelo Coast Range Reserve, California, USA - CZODoug2_1_08_16fungal (PacBio error correction) | ecosystem: Environmental > Terrestrial > Soil >...
TTGCGGGCGGAACGGGGATGCTCGGGCGGTCAAAAGGGGAGAAAAGGCGTCAGTTTTATTCGGCTCCGTTATCACAAAAGAAGACCCATCGGCGGGGGCACAAACCAACAGGAAGGAGGGGCAGAAATGGGCCCCAGGGCAAGAGATACAACATAAGAAGATCAGTACCAAGGGGTGCTCAGCACTATGTCAGGTCGGCGACCGTAGTGAGAGTAAAGCACGCAAGAGGAACATGTTAAACATACCACCACAGCAACAGGAGGAGCGCCCAGATCGCAGTACGGGGGAGTTGCTGAGAATAATCAGAAGAAGAGAGAAGAGCACCACCGAAAAGGTAAGTCAGGGGTCAGTTTCAAAGGTTCTCCTCACTAAGAGGGTTCGGACGCGGTTCAACGATTTAGTAAAGTCGGTGCAGCGAAAGACAAGGACGGCAACTGTCGACCGGTGTAAAAACATTAAATTGGATGGAGACGCATAAAGAACAAGATGGAAGTTATCCAGGGGAAACCTCCCGCGGCAATTGAAATCCCACTAGAGGCACAAGAGAGACGGATGAAAAAAGCCTGTGGCGAACATCAGCGGGACTTTATGAGGTGGATCCTAAAAAAGGCCAGAGCAGTCAGGTTTCACAACCGGAACGTCGTGAACCTATGAGCGAAATTAGAGACAGGTAAAGAGGTGAAAAGCATTCACTTGACACCTCCTGGTTTATTGACAACTTCCTTGTAAGCACCTGGGTTTTTCACCAGCGGCGGGACGCAAAAAGGGGCACGGAGGTGCACACCGTGGCAGAAATAATTGGAGAACATATATGGCGAGATGCCTTCAGATCAGGAAAGAATTGAATGGGGGCGCCTGGAGGGAAAAAAGAGTACGTCTCCTCAACACGCTCCCAGTATAGGGGGCAAATTTCAGGGGCCGGGCCTCGGGGGAATGCCTTGTAAAGTCAGGCTCTTTGTCGCACCTTGTGCGAGCACAACTATTCCTCGCCTCAACATCATCAGCTTGGGGAAAGGAATGAGGAGCACGAACTCGCTAAGACATGTCATTGACCACGCACCTGGGGGGTAATAAAAAATCAGATGACCGTCAAATTGCTGATAAACAGCCAGGGAGAACTACGCGCAATGAACTTAGGGGGGAATGAAAAAGGAGGCAAGGAGGGAAGGAGGGCACCCTGGCTCCTGAGCTTGTATACAAAGATACGAAAGAGTTCGATGCAAGACACCTAAATTCAGGTGGGAAAGATCTCCAATCTCTAGGTGTCTCATCGTTCACCTCCATTATCTGGGTCTCGAGTACGGGGTCGGGGAGACCCATACAGCTGAGGAACGACTTCGAAGCATTAGCTACGTACGATAGGACTTGCAGGTGAAGATCGAAAAGGCTCAAAGAGCGCAGCAGATGATGAGACGAAAATCGTATTAAGTCCGGGGGAACTGAGTCTCGCATGGTCCACTCCTAAGTTGCCGAGAGTGAAGGGAAAATAGCTTACCTAGCGAGCCCACTACTCAGCACCTTAATTTGATCATTAGTCGCGTTATTTGGGATGGCGATCACGACCTAGGGGCTGTTCCGTTGTTCATTGTTGTGAATATACGCTCCACAGTTTCGGCGGTCAAGTACGTGCCTATCCACCTCAGGGCGTCTACCCCACGACCTTCAGGAGGTGCGATGACGCCTCCCAAAAAAAAAGAAAAAACGAATCGTTGGCCGCCCTCGGGCTGTTCCGGTCCTTTGCACAAGTTGTTCAGGAAGATTTCCAGCTCCGACTGCTAACTGGCCAGCGGGATCTTCGTTCCTCGCTCTCCCGAAAGCGAGTCCTGGCCATATCCTTTACAGCGCTTACCAAGCCACTATCGCGAACCACCCATTTAGCCTTCGCTCATTCATCAATGACACCGCGCAGACCGCGAAGGTATGGCAGGCCCCACGCTCGAGTCTGATGCTTACTTGATTTTCCGGGTAGGGGGCGCCACTCGCTCCGAGGTCAAGAACAGGTCGATATGGCTCGGGCCCCAAATTAATACGCCCGGCTATGCCTCTTACTTCACAAGGCACCTTGTCTAACCCGGGGGCAGGAGCTCGGGGGCTAACTATAGCTCGCCTTCGTGTTGGGTCCCATCTGGACAAGGGTGGCTTCTCAGAAGCTCTCAGGTTTGAATAGGGAGGAAGATGAGACTCTTTTGCGCCTTAGCCAGAAGGGCGCGTCCCTCCATCCGTGCACATCCCAGGCGATCACTTCGTCGCTTCAATGTCGACTTTCCGCTCCTTCGGTATTCCTCACGAGCTTGGACATTAAACCGTGGGGTTCTTTGGACCTTTACTGGTGTTTGATTTAACATATCCAACGTTCTTTCCCCAACGTCAATAACACTCTGCGCAGCGTTTCAGTCCTATCGGTCTTGCTCGGCTTGCCCTGAGATCTATACCATTAGGAACTTATAACTCCGTATATACATTTCCATGATCTGTGTTTCTCTTAACTGCGGGCTTTACTGATACGCCTACTCTTTCCCTGATTATAACTGTTCCTATCAGAAGATCCTAATCACTTTGGCCGCTTTACACCGTAACCCCCTTTTGGTTTTTCCTGAGGCCGAGAACCCTGCCTCGTTCCCGTCCCCTCTTTCCTCAGGCATTACACGGTCTTGGGATATCGCTCGGTCACTCGAGGGCCACAGTAAAGGTCCTTGTGTCCATTCTGTAGGCGCTCCAGGGGTGGTGCATTGGTTCTTGTCTATAAATACTTCACGGTCACCTGCGACATTCGCCCGTTCTCCCCTCCTCAGCAGACATACTGGCCGATCCTACACCTCTGCCCAATGCCCTCCCAGTTGCCCTCCACTTTCGCTCGTGGGGAAAACTTCTAGGCCCTTCTCCTGACCTTCCAACTTCTCAACTCCCCGGACAATCCCATATTCCCTCGAATCTCCTGCCCCTTATACTAATTCGCCCTAATCACTATCTGCCTCTCCTGACCACAACACCCCCTCGGCGTGGCATCTCCCCCTCGACACGGTACAGCTCTTCTTTTCCAACCTCTATTGCGTATTGCCTTCTCTCCTTTCGATAAATGAGTCCTATTCCCTCGATCACAAGATTCATTCGCCGTGTGTTTCCAGTCACCTCCCCCGGGACACGGCAGGAGAGGAACCTAAAAAAGCAGCCTACTATCAAAACTCCTCGATGGGTGCACTTCATCACCCACCTCCTGCCCAGTGACTACGTCACTCTCCCCTACAAAAACCCTCTGCCCCCCGTCTTTACCCTGCAAAATGACCATAACAGGGGAAACGGGAATATCGCACTCAAATGCCAACTAGCAATCCCCCAATCATAAACACTAGAACGGCAAGACGCCGGGGGAAGTGGGACAGCGCTGGCACGACGGGGGCAAAGGGTGTCAGAACAGGATGTGAGGGGTGGGGGTGGGGAGGGGAATGGGGGTGAGGAGAAAAGGCAGGGTTAACCCTGGCATAAGGTGGTGTAGGAGAGGCGAAAAGGAAGAAGGGGGAGGAGAGGAGGGCAGGTACGGAAGGGTAGCGCAAAAAATGGCGAGGAATAAGAGGAGGCCCAAGCGGTGGAAGGCAACAGGAAGGGGAAAGGTGTAGGCAAAGAGAGGGGGTCGGGGCGAGGGGGACGGAGCGGGACACGAGGGAGCAGGCGAGACGGGGAGGGAAGGCAGCGAAGAGAAGGGGGGGAGAGGGGGGGGGGAAGGAGCGAAAGTGTGTGGAGGGGGGGATGGGGGGGGTTAAAAGTAAACGGGGGGGAGAAGAGGGCAGATGTAGGAGGGAAGACAGGCCCTGTTGGGAAGGTGGGGGAGCGAGGGGGAGGTTGGGGGGGGTAACGAGGTGGAGGCGGGGGTGCTCTTAGGGGAAGTAGGGTACCGCGAACAAAGCGGAGGGAGGGAGAGGGAGTTTAGGAAAAACGGGGGGGGAGGAGGAGGGGGGGCGAGGGGGGTCCTAGGAGGGAGGGTTGAAGGGGAGGTAGTATAAGGATTAGAAAAGGAAGGGGGGGTGCCTATGACCAAATCCAGGCGGGGTGGAGGGGCGGGAGCAAAGATTAGGAGAACCAGAGGGTAGAAAGAAACAAGGAAGAGAGAAGAGTGCCATGGATGGTATACGTATGGGGGTGATCGCGTGATCGGGGAAACCAGGGGGGGGGCGAAGGGGGACGAAAGATGGGGAGGGAAGGTGGGGTGGCGGAATATGTTGAGAGGATAATGGGGAGGTGGGGGTGAGAGGAGGCTGGAAAGGGGGCGTGTATAGGAGTGGAGGAGGGAGTAGGAAGGAGAGGGCAGGTGGGACTATGGCGAAGGTAAGGGGAGTTGGAGGGGGGGAGGGCGGCCAAAGGGAGGGGAGAAAGGGGATAGGCCAGGAGAAGGAGGTCGCTGAGAATGAGGGGGGGAGTGAGAAGCGGGGGAAAGGGGGAAAGAAGGCTAGGTGGGTGAGGGGGGCATGAAGGGAAAGTGAAGGGAAAGTTGGAGGGTGCACATGCTTGGGGTCGCGCAGAGGGACTAGGGGGACCGGGGGGGAGGGGGTACGTGTAGGGGCGCACGGTGGGGGGGAGGGGGGAGGGGGGCAGGGGGGGGGGGGCGGGCGCGAGCGGGATGAGGGGGGGGGGAAGGGGGAGATGGGGTGTTGCAAAAGGGGGCAGAAGAAGGGGGGAGGGGCGGAGAAGGGGGACGTAAACGGGGTGGAGGAGGATCGCGGTGGGGTAAGGCTAACGGTGGGTGACTGTACTCTTGGGAGATCCGGATTAATGGAACGAAGATAGGACGTAAAGAAACTGGGGGAACGCAGTTTTCTGGGGAAGATTTCTTGAGGGAGGGGGGGCGCACTACCGCGGGCGGGGAAGGAGAGGGGGGGTGCACGTTTCCAAAGTCATTCACCCACGTTATGGCGCTGCCGTCAAAAGGGGGGATGCGACCATTTTTTAAGAAAGAGCGCTGGGGGACTGGGGGGTAAAGAGGATCTTGAGAGAAATTGGAAGCAGACAGAGGAAAATCATATATAGCAACTCTTGTTGTATCCAAAGGCCGACGCTGGAGAAGAAAGGTGCGAGAGACCGACCAGGGTCAGCTCCTGTTCACCCGGGGGAGACACAGAGTGCCGCGAAAAAACGTGGGAAGATGAGCGAAAACCATGAGTGGACCGAAAGGGCCGAAGGATACGGGGGGGGAATGACCTTCATCTAGGGGTTAAGCAAACGAGAAACGGTCAGGGTGGGCAGTCGGATGGGATCAAAATTCAGGCAACAAGAGGGGGAGGGGAAGAACAAGCTCGCATGCATCCTTTGAGGTCGGGGAGGGAAATGATAATAGATTACAGAAGAAGAAGAAAACACGGATGAGGAGGGGAAAGAGAAAAGATCGCGAAAAAGGAGGGAGACCGGCCAAGAATAACCTCAAGCTGCGGAACTGGGCCGCTCGAGTAGAAGGATGGGGGGGTCTATCAGCCCGCAAGGAAGGACTCGACCGGCTTCGGAATTATATCGACAGGAACCTTAGACTTGAAGAAAGTCGGAGAAAAGGCAGGAAGGGGGAAAGACAAAAAAAAGAAGAACACGCCTATTAGGACAAAAAAAAAAGGGAGGAAAAGCCATCGCTGAAAAGCGCAGGATCGGGACAACTGGTCGGCGCTCTGCTACGTGGGGAACAGGAAACCATGGGGACAAAAGGAAAAAGGCAGCAGCCATAGAGTCAGTAAAGAATCGCCAAATGACTCCAAGGATCAATAAGGGAAGGGCGACGGCACCACCGCGCAGAGGCAGAGAAGATCGATATCAATTTACGGAATCTCCCGAAGAAGAGGACCATTTGCCCGCGGCGGCGCAACTTGTCAACTAAAAGCGCCATAACCTCAAGATGCCGTGCGGTACGGAGAAGAAACCACATCCTTGCCGACCATAACGCTCAAAATTGCAAGGTCGTATCAAACTTAAGTCAGACGGTAGAAGAAAGGACAAGAAAGTAAAGGACAAGGAGTCGAAGGCAGTCTTCATACCCAGTGCCCATAAATCTTTCTGGCTGGCAGAATTGAAGAAATCGACGTACTTCTTCGCCGAAGGCTCCAAAGCGATCCGACTAGAGACTATCTTGGAGGGAAAAGAAAAAATCAATGTAGCAGGAAAAAGAAAAGTTAGCGCGCCATCGGTGTAGAAAGGGAATTTCCCGTTCCTTGGGAAAAAAAAAAGTAATCAGACTTTGGCATGCACTAGGGGGATGAAAGCATGAGGGCATACAGAGGAGGAGAGTCGAAAGTCAAGAGAGTGGACCTCCGCCATTGGAAGGATCTAAGTCATCGAGGAAAAAATGCGCAGGGGGAACAGCACCACCCGGACCTCTTCCAATCATGGGAGCTCAGGAAAGAGAGAAGGTAAAAGACCGGTGCATGAGAAGTAGGAAGCGCATCAACTCTCTCCTATTTCAATAATCACTACGTCTCTCCCACTAAAGGTGGTATCCAAGGGACCTCACCCAAGGGCCGTAAGTCGACAAAGTTCCGAGGACACCGGCTTGGTGCACTAATTTAAAAAAAGGGAAAAAGACAAGGCAGGAACGTCGATCTCCGGGATAGGTTATCGAGAGCGGGCTCAATCGAAAAAAGGGAGATGAACAGGGGGGACCTGGGTGGAAAAAGTGGAAGTCTCTGCTCGCTTGTTCAAGACATCGCAGGGAAGACAAGTATGGTTCAATGAAGGGCATCTCATCTACGGGTTGGGGTGACCCGGTCGGTCACAGGGAAACTGGGGGGGGAATTCTTTGGTTCATGCAAACAAGTCAAGGACTGGGGGGCGACATTCAAAGTGTCCGTTTTTAGGAAAGGCAAAAGAAAGTCAACCACCGGTGACCGCGCATCCGAACTAAGTCAGGACGGATCACAGATCATGCTCTTTGACAGGAAGCGTCGGGAGAGGAAGGGGGAATATCACATACACGCGAATGCGCTGCATTTAGTTAGGGGGAAAGACCGAGAGAAAAGGGCAGCAGGGCTACGCGTCGACCTACCCCCCTTGCCGTGGGGACGAAAAGGTTGGGGGGCAAGCAAAGACCGGTTGTTGGAGTCAGAGAACGTCAGCACGATGCTCCAGAGAGAACGCATCCAATCCTCTCGCACAAAAAACAAAGAGGAGGAGGCCAGAGATGTGGCAGTGTAGGAAACGTCTGATTCGCCGTGCAACTAACTAAAAAAGACCAACGGGCAATCAAAAAAAAAAGGTCGCTACTCCTACCTGGGACAGACGAAAAGGGAAGGAAGGATCAAACCTGCGACGCATGCGGACTGTAACGCAACGCATGCAAAGCATGACTCTGAGAAGACATTAAAACGACGCGGGGTCACGCACGAATGGGTGTGCATTTCGGGAAGACTAGGGATGACGTGGGCTAAAAAGCGGGTCTTGACGCGTGTGACCGGGCTGGGAGAGACGAAAACGGAACGGGGCAACAGGTTCTGGATTTGGTGCTCAAAACAAGTACATTTTACCAAACGCCTGCATTCAACTGATGCCATATAGTCCTATTACCTGTTGGAGACTCAGAGGGAGGGGGAAGTTCCGCGTTGGAGCCGAAAAGAAGACAGGGAGTTTCCGTCGGATTTGTGAGGCAAAAAAACGTCTATTTGAAAGCGGGTCTGAACGGGGAAGGACCGGTCACCTTGGGAATGAGAGTTAATCTGGGTTTTTCATCGGCGTGCTGAGAAGGGAAAGGAGAAAGGGGGGCATTACGCCGTGTGCGGAAAAGATTGGCGACACAGTTCGTAGGCCGATCGGCTGCTGGTCGCAAAACTCTTGGGACCCAGGGAAAAGCAGGAAAACAGGTATGGAGAGAGGATGCCGAGACCCTGACATTCAACGGTTCAAACTGGGGGAAAAGTAAAAAAGGGCATAATCAGGGGCAACGGGTTCCCTTCTAAAGCCTAAATCAAAGGACGGCTCAGATAGTGAAGGAATCATGCAAAAGACAACCCATGTCCAAAGATGAAGGAATAGCCGGGCCGGCGGCCACGGATATCGTTGGTTACACAATGGCAGAAACCCACCGATGGCGATTACCCGGGAGAGCGATCTAGGGTGAAGGGCCGCAGCCTTATCGAAGCGATGTGTCTCTGTGTCAAGTAGATCGAAAAAAGAGTTGGGAGATTGACCGGAAGGCCGGAAGACAAGTTCGCCGCACCGGGAAACAAGGGGGCTTGCAACTCGCATTGTCCTCCGGGTCCTTCTGAGACCGTCTTGGAGATAAACGGCGGACGGGGGAAGGAAGATAGTCCGTGACGCCTTTGTGAGGTCAAGAGGGGGGAGGGGGGGAGGAAAGATTTCAGAACAGAGTCGGCGCAGGGGGAGTGAAAGAGGGAACCGGGAACTCAATTTCAGTCGGGGTGTCGTAAATTGAGCGCCGGACTCTCATAGCCGGGTCGACTTAGTGGGAAGGGATACAGGCAAGGAAAATTGGAAGCAAAAGAAAAAGGGCTGGTGGGGACCAGAGGAGAAGAGTCGGACCTGGTGGCACGCCCGGTGTGCGTACTCGATGCACCTAGACCGTAGGAAACTCACGACGGAGGGCTAAGAGCGCAGATCTCACTTCTGTGGCCAAGAATGGAGAGGGAAGAAGAAGGCGGATGGGAGAGAGAAAAAGGCAGTGGCCTTGCTCGCCGAGATCAGACTCTCTCTGGGTATCCCAAAAAAAAAGAGAACGGAATTCAAAAAAAAGGTCTCCCAGAAATCTACCATCTCTCTATGGTCAGGGAGAGGGGGGGAAGGGTACTGGGGCACAGCACCCCAAGAGTGAGCGCATACAAGTAAAATCCAAACAACATCCCGGGAGGATGAAACCAGAGAGATTTCAATCGCGATACTGATCATCACCTTGAACCAGCAGGAAAGAAGTCTGGAAAGGGAAACCTCTCTGAGGCTCGTGGCTGAAGTTTTGGCGAATCCAAGGCACAGGAACGACGGGGGGAAAAACTTCGCGGGATGTAAAAAGAGCGGACGTTCCATGACCGGTATCCAGTCCAACCGCACTGGAGGGCTCCCCACTGACATGTGGAAAAAAAGAAAAAGACGCTCCGCTCCAAGGCGTCTCTACTGGAGGGAAAAAAGGGAAAGAATAGCTGAGCAGCAAGAAGGACACACCAACTAAGGGAGTAGAAAAAGGGAGAAAAGCCGGAGACAAGGTCAAATCCATGGCGCGGCCACAGGTGAAGTTCTCAATAGCCATGTCTAACGAAAAATCGAATGAGGAGAGAGGTAATAAAATTGACGACAATCCGACATGAAGGAGGAATCCCCTCTTACGTCTCAAATTGACAATCCCCCGCCGGGAAGGGAAGGCTGGGAAAATACGCGCAAGACACAGTACTAAAAGAAACCACCTGGGAAAGGGCGTTCACGAAGAAATCAGGGCCTGCGGGTTGTCAAGAAGCTTCCCAAAGGTAATCACCCAGAGGGGACAATGCATGAGAGGAAATACGGGACCATTCATCACAGTGCAGATATTCGGCATGAAGATCCATAGTATGGTTGCAGCGCCGAAGGCCCAGGGGACCTAGCTATCTGATATAAGAGGGGGGGGGCCGATGCCAAAAATGGGGCGATGGGGATATCGACCAGGTACGAAGAGATGCCAATTTGGGGTGCACGAACGAAAGAGAATGGTACGCCGGCACCGAAAGAAAGTTCAAGTACTTTTTGATTGTCGACTGGGGAAATCATAAAGGCCAGGAAAAAAAGCGAGGGTTCTCAGGCACGAGATTGATAGAAGTTCGCCAAATGGTGAAAAGCTGCGACTAGCAGAGAGGAAGACGCTTTCCTCACAAAGAAAGGCGACCACTGCAGGGGAAATAAGGGGCAGAACAAGAGAAAAAGGGGCTGGAAATTTATGTCAGGGACTAAAAAGAGGAATCCCGATAAATGGAACGGTGGGAAGAAAGAACGGCATATCTTCCTCTCTATGGTCACCGCAACAAGGGAAGGGAAGCACAGTAGAGGAAAACATGTGGCATTCCACTCGGGTTCACGAACTGGTGTGAAGCAGGTCCCGCAGGACAAAAGTATCCGAACAGAGGTGATCAAATCAATGCTCAACCGGGATTGGGAATTCACCATTTACACGTTGACTTAAAAACGAACTGTGTACTGGAGTACGGTACTGGAGCCAGAAACGCTGACCTGCCAGGCCAGTGCTGGAGAGAAAGAAGTTCTGCGTAGGGGCGACAGACGCGAATGGAAAAGCGACACTGGGGGGGAAAAAACTGAATTGATGCGCACAAAATTAGGGCGGGTTAAAGGAAACATTGGGCAAAGTGTCAAGGGAACGAAATAGGGACGTCCGCAACGCGGTTGCGCCGCGGCGCAAACGAGACCTAAGGGGGAAAAAAATGAAGCAGAGGAGAGTTTGCGCTTAGCTCGTTACTTTAAGAAAAAGGAAAGCGAAAGGCCGGCAGAAGGGGGTTACCGCGTTTGGGTACATCCGAAGCGCGGCGCGGGCGGCCCGGCTACGCGCTTTCGTCTGGGCGACGCCACCGAAGTGAAGTTTTCGAAACGTTGTCGGCTCGCTGGTTGTGAGGGGAGGAGCCATGGGAAAGACTCACGCGGGCTGAAAAGACAAGCCCACGACTAGACAACGGAGGAGAGAAAAGGTATGGGGGAAAGAACCTCGTGGGAAGAAAAAGGAAAAATAACGAAAAACCACCGGTAGGGCCGGCAGTAAAAAAGAAAACCGGACTGATAACGTATTCAGAAAGACGAAGGAAGCCGTAGGAGCACGACGAAAGCAGGCGGAGAGGGGAACTCGCCCCTCAACATGCTCCCAATTCAGAGGGGCAATTACCTGAAAAACGCGGTCATAAGAACAGTAATTTCCAGTAGACGCCTGTTTATCGAGGATCCAGCGGGGAGACCGGACGGGGCCTATTGAAACGGGGAACAGGGTTGAAGCAACATAGGAAAGGGAATTGGAAAAGATTACCCAAAGGGGGAAGCACAATGTCATCAGAAGGTAAAAGAGAGGAAAGGAGAGATAAAAAGTGCATTAACCATAGTTCTGACGACGTTACTGAACTGACTGCTTTGTGGAACGAACGCAAGCCAAGGAAAGGGAGGGTTGTCAGGACACGCCACACTTTAATGACACAAGGTCCTCAGGTGGCATGCGTCGTTGAAAAGAGAGAGATGTCATAGGTCCTATTGATTTCTTCGTGAAGAGGTTGGGTCCAAAAAGAGCGTGGACACAAAGAGCGGTTCACGTGGGTTCGTGTGGAGCGCCAAACGGGGGGACCACCTTCGAGCGAGGGGTGATTCAGGGGGATTACTGGGACTATTACTCAATGAGAGGAAAACGAGCCAATGGTAAAATGATGATGAAGTCCCCGGGGCACTGCCGGGCGTGCAATTTGTGAGGAACGCGCCTCGATGTGGGATCTTTTGGTCAGATGAGTGGGGGACGAAAACGAAGAACACGATCGTGGAATACAGAGGTGTTGACGTTTTATAGAGGGTGTTCTCCAGGAAAGACCCTTGCGGACAATTCTTAAGGGGAATGATGGGATTTGCAGTAGGGGATTATAAGAAGATCCTCGGGAGGATGACAGTCCAGCGGATGGCGCGAGGCAAGTTCGGGTCGAATCTCAAGCGAGGTGGATCGGTCTTATACTCTATAGGGGCAGAATGAGAGAAAAGAAGCTATGGGGTAATTTAAGGAAAGTCAAACGCAAAAGAGAAAAGGGTATTAAGCATTCTTGCAACCATCGCAGTTAAGAGGGGGATGATATAGCCGGTAGTGGGGAAGATACGCGTTGGGTTAACCCGGTCAGGCCAGATCGACAGATAGGAGGTAGGACCGTGCCCCAGGTTGAGCGAGACTACAAGGGATTGTGTTGCGGATCACGTAAGATACTAGAGAGGGAGAAAGAAGGCGTGGGATTACGTTGGAGAGGCCGGACTTTTTCATTCTCTTTCATTTCAGTGAGGAAGGTCGGTTTCCGATGAGAGCAAGAAGGACGTGGAAGAAATCGGGGAGTGGGAGCGGAATGGGTGGGGGGGGGGGGCCCGGTCGATTCTTAGAAGAGGGGCCAGGGGGGAGCATCAGCAAAAGATGGTGCTTATGTAGACCGGGTGCGCTCTTGCTATACATTGGGATCCTAACAGGGTGTTAGTCGAACCGCGCGCGCGGTTTCTGGAAAAAGGGGGTAGCCCCAGAGGATGAGGTCCTCCTTCAGGAGTATTTGCACCAAATTAGAGTAGACGAAATTGGGAGTAAAATGGAGGATACCGGAAGACCTGTCACGCAGAGATAAATCCCTAAGCCGGGACACGGGAAACGGTCGGATGACGAGAATTCAAAAAAAACGCGGAGCCCGTCGAGGTTTGGCCAGAAACTGGGATCTTTTGGCGGTATCTGTTGGCCTATAATCTATTACATAAAGCGGAGCAGAACAAAAAAAACACGGAGGAGGAAAAAAAGAGAAGGCCTGTTCAAGGTAAGACCGAAGAAAGATCAAGAAAGCGGCGCAAGCAGAGTGAACCTGACTCTCCTATTCAAGAGGGGGGCCCGCTGAAATGCGAGCCGCGCCGGGGGAAAAGGAGGAGGGGGGGAGGACAACCGAGAGCAGGACATGGGCAGGTCAGGTAGCATAAGGCAAAAGGGGGAGGCCCCTCCCTAGGGAACCATACGCACATCGCCAAAAAAAATATGGGGCTTGAAAACGAAAAACCGAAGGTCAGGAGAGAGGCCAAGTCGGCGAACTTTCACTAAAACGGCGAGGCGAGCTTAGCCATTCACAAGGCGTCATCGAGTCAGTCAAAAAAAGGGAAGTATGTCCACTCAAAAAGAATCATAAGGGGTCCTTCCAGGGAATAAATCTAGAGTAGAAAGAAATTGCGGACATAGCATGAAAGGAGCCTTGGGACAGGTCCTCTTCTCTACCGCCCCAACGACTCACATCGACGGACTTATCGGGTGCGGCCTGACTAATCTACTGTACTCACATCCTTCGAACTCAAAAGAGACGCCAAGTGAAGGTCCGGTTCCAAGACTAGCTGGCCTGACGTCCGACTGTTATCAGAAAACATCTGTACTTCGAAAATACGGTATCATCTCCGAGTAAAAGCAGAGGCGTGCTAAATAAAGGTTGGATGATGAACAAGTGGGTAGGCTATTCGTGCAGCTGGATCGACATAGGCATTGTTGGCTCCACTAGGGGAAGGAGAAAGTCGCAAGCGCAGATAGCGATAAAGGCCGAGAAAAAACCTGGTCATTTATCCAATGGCGAGGGGGAAAGAAGGGGTCAAATGGATGTAAAACAAATTAAGACTTTACTTCGTAGTCAGAGATGAGAAAGGTCATTTGGGGTCAAGGAAGTGAGAAAACAATGAATGGACCTCCTATCTTGACATCTGCGCGAGGTATTACTAAAATGGAAAAAATCTTCCGATTCGATCAGAGAGTCTCTTGCAGAGAAATGCCGCTCTCCGCATATCAAAGGGGCAGGGAGAGGGGGAATAGACAACGGAAATTTTCGCGGGTCAGAAGGAGGCATCTGAAAATGGAGGCAAATGGACACAGCGAGGAAAAACAAATTCCTGATCGCCTCTGAATTGTTATAAGTATTCGCCGAACGGATTCCGTGACATGGGGGAGGAACCGTCTGGTTGTTTCTCTCCTCTTGTGAAGAATTAACGCGAAAAGTTCATCACGGGGATGTGAGAAAGAAAAATATCACGAGACCGTGATGGGAAGGGACACACGGTTGGAAGACTTGAAATTTGACTTCGTTCGGAGTACAAAAGCGTTACCTGGTCCAGATCGTCGTCAGACACGGATGGGTTCGGCGTAGGCAGGTCAAGTGCGCTGGGATCTGGGCAAAGCATGTACTGAAATAGGGGGGGGGGCTTTAATAAATGGCGGAACCTGGGAAAAGTTCCAGTGGGAAAAAAAAAGGCACCGAAGGGGCGGAAAATCGTGGAGTAAAGAGACAGATAAGAGGGGGAACATGAAAATATCTCCGCGTGGAGGGGATGATCGTTTTCATGCTACAACACCACGAAGAAGTAGGGACATGGAGGGAAAAAGGACATCCTCAGGGTCTTCGCTCTGACGAAGGAGTGCAAGAACCCAAGGCCGGGGGGCGTAAAATCCCGTTTTTGACTGCAAAAAGAGGAACCGTTGGGGGGTTTTCTTGGGTCGCTCACGCGGGCTTCAACAGGAGAA
>Ga0179593_1431857_pt1 | contig 14209 bp, 14 predicted proteins | sample CZODoug2_1_08_16_FD_185931 | JGI IMG/M metagenome (GOLD analysis project Ga0179593, IMG submission 185931) | Vadose zone soil fungal communities from Angelo Coast Range Reserve, California, USA - CZODoug2_1_08_16fungal (PacBio error correction) | ecosystem: Environmental > Terrestrial > Soil >...
TCAAGCAAAAGAAAAGATATGATGAAGGGAGGGGGTCTGGTCAGAAGGAGAGTACCCTGCCACAGATAGCACCAGCTACCAAGCTGTCTGTTGGAGGGAAGTATTGTTCCCGGGGGGGGGGGGGGGGGGGGGGGGGGGGGGGGGGGGGGAGGTAATGGGGCATCCGATAAAAACAAGAGAAGGGCTTGTACAGGGGGGAGATCATTTCAACGCTTTTGGTAAACCCTCGAAATAAGTAATTCTACCGAGCCGTCCACAGAATACCCTGGTAATCGGATAAGGGGCGAGAACCTCAAATGCCTTGGTGAGTGGTCTCCGCGACTGGGGTTGATCGATCAAGAAGAAAGGGGGAAAAGTTTCTCCACAGGTCCTCCCAGAAGGTAGACGGTCGGGTAGAGAGGACAGGAGCTCCAGCAAAGCACCAATGCGGGATTGGTCGGGGAGACCTTCCGCAGCGAGGGGGGGCTTCGGAAAGTTCACCGATCAGAATGGGACCACCATCGCCGAAGGAGAAACACAGCGTTCGCTAACGCGAACTGGCTCAAAGGCAGGACGAATAAATGTGAAGGATCTTGTCTTATCAATTCAAATGCTCACGGTTAAAAAAGGACGCTGTGCAAGGAGATCCACATTCAAAGATATCGGTGGGCTGGGGTAGGTACAGGGAGGACTCGACCTATTCGTGTTTCATAACGGATAAAAAAAGTGGATGGTACAAATGGGGGGCTTGTCTGAAAGAGGCTGTGGTTCGGGGTCCTCTTTCGGGCTTGGATCCGTCCGTAAAAGCCTGGGGAGATATGTCTTCCGGGGCCCGTACTTGGGGACCCAAACCTCACGAGAAAGGTATTTGGATTCCTTGTAGCGTTGACCTCTCCGTCAGAACCATTCTAGAATTGCCGGTGACAAAGATTTCCGAATCCCCATTGGATGGCTTAGACCCGACACTGTCAGAACGCCACCAGATCCCGAATAACAGCGCATACCTTCAACAATCACATTTTATTGGGCGAAGGGATCCAATATCTTTCACAGCATACTGTTCTGGGGGTCAGGTGGCCCATGTCTTTCCAACAAGGCGGCGGATTGATCTACAAATGGGCACTTGACGCGTATACAAAAATCTAAAGGGACTTGGAAAGACGGGGTTCCAGAAACAACAAGCACATACACAACTGAGAACGGGTACCAAAAAAGGTTTTGGAGAGGAAATTTTGCCGGGTGCGCCTCTCTTAAAACTCCAACACCTACCGCGGTCAGGGAACAACACCAAGATCACAGAACTCGCTTCAAAACAACGCATCGACTGCTTACGGGATTCGGGGACCTTGGGAAGTGAAAGAAAGTGAACAAAGTTCAGCGTTTCGGCACTAATTGAGCATGTCAGGAACAAATGAGGTGTATCCCTGGCCAAAAGAAAAGGAAGGGGGGGTTTCAAGTGGGCGAATTGGGAACCGAGAGCACGGGAGGAGGAGAGAGAATTGTAAAGTTGGTGGTGGTATTGGGTCCAGTAAAGTAGACGAGTGGGAAAGTCGGGTTCTGTGTAGGGGGAATGTGGGGGCAATATCACCAATAGACCTAGTTTTCCCCGAAGATTTCAACTGTCAGAAGTGGTGATGGCCGGCGTAACAAAAAGGAACGCACTGCCACGTGTAAAAGAGGGGAATGTATAGCGGGAACACTGGGAAAAAAGCAAATAATGTATCGGCGTTTTTGGAAAACTCGCTCAAAGGAGGACCAAACACTATTTTTCCTTGATCTGGCGCGGAGCACATGATTAAGGAAGGTGACAAACCTCTGGCTTGAACAGGAAACAGCATAGTTGCCGTTCGCCGGAAAGGTGGGTAGGGTTGGGGGGGGGGAGAGGGGGAGAAAAAGACCTAGCTCAAAAAAGGGGTTGTGAGAAAACGAGAGCTATTGGTGGGGAAAAGAAGTCTCACAAAGCAACCGGGAAACCCAAACCAAATCCTGAGGAAAAGGTACCATATACTGCTGGGGTTCCATCTCGGTCCTTTAAGGAGCTGAGAAGGGCTACCCTCTAGAACAAAAGAACGCAGAGGTTGACGGGGGCCGGAACGGGAAAAGGAAAGGACAAGCTAAAAGAGGCAAAGGTACGCCCGAGCACACAGAGTACCCACTTGTGGGGGACGCAGGAGAAGACTTCGTTCAAAGGGGAGGCTTGCCAACAGAAGTGGATCTGTGACGAGAGGCCACATGAGCATCACCGAATTTCCAGGCAAGGACGAATTAAAAAAGTGAACCTGCTGAAGGCGCCGACGCCGTATCTATTAACTTCCGCAACGAAAGAACCAGAGTGACCATTGTTGACAACAGGCCGTGGTGAGGCCAGGTCCAGTCCGCTCCTCCAAGTTCCCGTGGCAAGCATATTGGAACAGAAAATGACGAATAAGAGAATTACTAGTTTGGGTCCGTGCCAACATCAGGGGTCGATGGGGGGTTTGGCATCTTGGGATGTAATTGAACAGTTCATGCGCAGGGGCAACGGTAATAGCCCCCTGGGTAGGGGGAGGAGGCCAGAAGCAAAAGGAAAGGGGCTCTTTGGACCGAGCAAGTGACCCTGGTGAACTTTCCCATCACATTGGGGGCGTGGGTCATCAGGGGGGAAAAAATAGAAGACGTATTCATACTCCTTGAGCATAAGGAAAAACTGGGGTGAATGGTCGATCTATGGCGTCGAAACCTGGAGTAAAAAAAAAGGGGGATTACGGAATTTTTCCGTCCCGAGACTTAGGGGGAAAGGGCCAGAAAAAATACCGAATCAATTCAATTCGGTTTCGGTAGGCCCCCAGCCGGTCCGGAATACCTCGCGACAAAGGATTGGGGAGCACGCTACTCCAACGAGCGGAAACGATGAAAACAAAGAGCTGAAGGAACAGGTTCCCATCGTTTGCTAAAGGGGGCGGTAAAAGCCACGAGTCCTAAAGGAGCCGCACTAGGCTGTGAAGGGGGGAATGGGGGGAGGGAACCTATGGCAGGAAAACCGGGTGGCTAAGTTGGAGAAGCAAAGGACTCCCAGGCGTGCTCGACTAGCCAGTTCTAGCGAAGAGGAGGCTGAAAGGGAAGGAGAGAGGGGGGGGTGTTTCTGACGTGGGCTGATGTCTGAACTGGGGACGAAGCCATAGAAGGACGGGAAAAGTCGCCCCACCACAACGAAAGAGAAAGGAACAGCAAGGTGTTCGAGCAACAATGTTCAGCGAAAAAGGCTGAGGGTCGAACACCAAAGCGAAAAGTGTTAGAACTGAGATATCTCAAAGATCGAGCCTCCAGGAGCCGGAGACAAACTAAGAATTAGATACTCATACTCAGGAGAAACAGGGGAGAAGCGGGTAAGTTGAAGGAGCGGTGCCGGGCCACCTCTGGGGTTGTGGGGCCTGCCCTTCTTTACGTGGGTGCCAAAGCGGGGTTAGAAGAAAAGCCACGAAGGGACGAGAATTTTTGGTGTTTAACTGCGGCTGAAAGTCCAGAATTTGAGGGCAAGAAAAAAGGGCGTTGGGGTAGCCCGACGTTTGCAGAGGGGGAAAAAACCTACTGCCGGCCTAAATAGCCGATCACTACTAGGGTTGGCAAAAAGAGAGTTAGGAGGGCGTGGCTCTCAACAAAAAAAAAATAGTAGAGGCCCTCTCAGGATTACCAATCCAGAGAAATCTGCGGAAGTCGGGATTAATCTTGAAAGTAATATCAGGGATGCCAATACCCCCCTCGTGCTAACTCGAAGGGATGCCAACACAGTGGTGTACAATTGTGGCGTTCAGGCAGCCATCCAACCCCCTGACGGTTCGAGGGGGGGGTGGGGGATTTCTGATCATTGAAACTTGTCCAACAAGAAAGCAGGCCAAGAAGACCTAATCAGGGAAATTGTCCAGTCGGAGGGGCTTTGCGGCTCGTAGAGAAACATCTATCCTTTGTTAACCCTGGGTTTCCTTAGCAGTGTGGTGTGATCGTGAGTGACTGATTTCTACAACCAAGGGGGCCGCACCTCTTCCCGGTTCCGATTCTCCCTGCGTCTAGCATCCTAACCCAGTCTTTCCATCGATGTTTTTCTGTGGTGAGCCCTTTCCACTCAGGGCGGTGCTTCATGTCATCGCACCTGGTAAGAAAATCAGTACTAGGGGGGTTTAAAACCCAAGCTGCCATTTACCGTGTGGAATGTGTGCATTCTGATCGATGAGCATCTAACTGGCTAGTTGATCCGACACGACGGTTACCGGAAGGTGCGTAAGCAGCATTCTCCACCAAGTGCATTCAATTAACGGGAATGAAATAAATCAAAACATTCAAAAGGCTGATGGGTTCTTTATAGGGAACTCCATATGCTGTGAGGAAGGAACCCAAATAGAGAGAAGTTCACATGTGAGGTCCAGGAAAATCTGTTTTAATAGGAGAAAGGAATTTGTTGGAATCTCAGTGTCAGAACATGGCGTTGAAACGTCAGGATGGGGGGACCAACTTACTTGAAGTGGAAAGTAACCGACGGGAAGGGGGAAACGCGGCGAAAATCTCTGAGGGTGAAAAACGTTCAGGAATACATTGGTGTAGTACGCACTCAGAAAGAAAGTTCCACAATAGAACCGTAACCAAACCCAAGGGTGGGAAATGGAGAAAATCTTTTGGGAAAATAAATAAGGTTTTTTTGAAACGTGAAACAAGATCAGGCTGGGAGGTTGAACTGGCGAACCAGGCGACACATCCCTATCCCTGAGCTAAAGGGGACGAAACAGTAGGAAAATCTTCGGATGTACACCAGCGACAAAAGATCAAGGGGGTGAGAGAAATGTGTTTGCCAATGCGGGCACTGAATATTCAAAGCCACAACGAAAAAAAGAGGCACCAAACCATCTAGACATCTAGGAAAAGGGAAAAAAAGAGGAAAGGGCAAGTATCCGAATGGGCTGTGGAAAGAAGAAGGGCAAACCTTCGGTGGCATCAAGGGTATACATGGCCGGGAAAAAAGAAGCGTATGTAAGCCATGCACCAGAAGGACGTTGGGAGAGGGGCGAGGGAATTAAGAAACATCTGATTAGGAGACGCAAGGTTTCAAGGGGTTGGTTTTTCACCAGTACTTATTCGGGAATTCGGTCTGTGGTGGGGAGGTTAGGAGGAAACCACATTAGGGGGGGGGAAAGAGGGGGGGGACTCAGAAGATATTCTTAAGAATGAACACCCAGGTCCCAGGTAGAGAGGAAAGTGATCTTGGGTGGAAAGGAAGAAAAAGGCAAGATTTTCCAAAGCTTCCCAAATGGACCGGCGGAATCAAAAGTGTTTGGCTTTCGAGCGGTAGAAAGGGATTCAACTCACGTGAAAAATAAGAGGCGACTTCAAAGAAATTGAAAGGGGGCTGGTTTGTAATGGGTACAGGGGTGTAGGGCGAAAGCCAGAAAAATCTCGAACCAAAAAAAAAGGGAGTATTAAAAGAAGAAGGGGGGGGTATGAAGCTCCAAAAACCGAACCCCAGTCGAACAACTTTAGAAAAAAAATGCGGAAGTTCCGCAAAAGTCTGGTAACGGCTAATGACAAGTGCTCCGAGAAAAAAAGGTCACCTTGGGGGAAGAATCGGGAAGAAGACTTAAACCAGAAAAGAAAACCTCAGTAACGAACGAGCAATCCAGAGTACACTCTTATACGCCGGAATACATGCGGGAGAATAGGCGGGGTCCAAGACTCTGGAAAGGAAGGGCCACATAGTAATAACCCCGTCCCGAACACCGACCTGAAAAGCACCAAATGGTAACAGGCGGCACAGAGACTTGATGAGGAAGGAGTGCAAGAAAAACAACTTCAGGGAAGTTTTCATTGGCCAACATGGCCGCTGGTTCACCGAAAATATAGGTGCGCCCCAGCCCGTGTTGCAATCAGGAGGGGTCCAGGACGAATAAGGAAGAAGTCGTCAGGTAAAGTGGAATAATCGAGTGATCGATGTGTGGTTGTTTTTGGATCGCCATGTAGTGGCGTCAGTCATTGACATTTCAGATTTAATAGAAAAAAGGGGGGCTGGATCAAGAAAACCACTAAAGGGGAACTGAAAGAAGGGAGAAATGACAGTGGGGGGACGGCCCGTTAACCCTAAGAAGTGAGTTGAATGAAATCATAACACCCCCCGTATTCGAAAAGAAATTGAAAAAATGTAGCCGGAACTGGTGTGGGAAAAGGTCATAGGGGAAGTGGTCTTAGTTAGGAATAAACATTGGAAGGAAAAAAAAGACTTTCACGACCTCGAAAAAGGGTGTCTGACGCGTACGCTCCATCAAGATGAAAAGGAGGGGCCGTTGCGGCCAACATCCTGGGTCAGGAAAGAAAGAGGAACTAAAAAGGAAGGGGCTCGACACTGGGCAGACAGGACCGTCCGTCAGACCTCAAGGGAAAGGAACATGTCTGGTAGAAGGCTGCATCGATCCACGGAGAATAAATGAAGGAAGCACCTCCTGGGGGGTCTGGCATGTGGAATGTCGGAACAGAGGCATTAACTTTTGTAAGGAATATGTAGACCTCAAATAAAACGACGACAGGGATTCCAAGAGCACAGTTTGCGGCTCTAAAAGATGAAATCGGGGGAAGCGCAGGGTGGTAAAATCCTGTGGGGTATTCCTATTTTGTCTTTCGAAGAACATTTCAACGCGAGCGCCTTGGGGCAGAGTGGCGCCCCCACAACCCCGGTGAAATCAACGTCTCGATTGTTCTATTACTCATCTATGTACGACTCATAAGGATAGAGGGGTGCAGAACGCTGGTGGAAACCTAGGGTGCACTCTCAAACTTCGATCACCCAAAGGACCCTAAGGAAAACTGAACTATTGGGCCACGACGCCTCAAAAAGGAATTACAAGGACGGAAAGAGGGCCGGAGACTTGCGAATCAATTCTGAGTTTGGTAGTTTGAAGGTCAAGACAGGTCCACTGCCGCTATGGGTTTGGGGTCGAGGCGGAAGGAAACGCAATTAACAGAGAAACAACGGCGACGGGGGCGACAAGAAGGGAATGTCAGACCAGATTCACGGTACGAACAGAATCAAATCCGAAAGGTCAGGTCATCGGAAGCAGGGGGGAGGGGGGAAAAGACCTAAACAAAAGATATTCAAAAAAAGGGAAGGATTCCAACACCAAGGTTCAGTCGTCATGGCGAGGCCGGCATCGGTCTGAACCCAGGAGCCAACCGTAGGGGAGCCGAACGGTACAGGGCGATATTGGAGGGGAGAATGGTCAGCAAGAGCAAACAAATAAATTTAATGGGTCTATGATTTCAAAGATTGGAACCCGCTAAAGAATGAAGGAGAAGATACGCCCTAGCCAGACGAGGGAAAGCTCAGAGGGGAATAATTCTACTAACAAATCGGTTGAAGTTTTGTTCCAGGGGGTGACGACGGATCTAGGTCGAGTTCGAAAAACAGGTTGAAGCACAGAGTAGACAGGTCTCTAGGAAGACGCGAAGAAAAAAATCGGTAAAATTTTTCACGTGGTGCACATACAGCTCCGACGTGTGAGGAGGCAAACGGGCAACACGACAGTCCTCAGGGTTTACACAAATAAGATAAAACGGAAGTAAAGCGTCCTGTCGCCAAACTTGAAAAAGACATTATTATAAATCCCATGTGACGGTCGGACTTGCGCTACAGTCCTGACGCCACCTTCAGAAAGAAGCGCAGAAGGAAAAACCATTCCCAGAGTCAGGCGGTGGTAGGGTCTGGGGAGGGAGCATCCTCGCTGTGATGACAGCACTGGACGATGTGCTTCCATTTTTCAGAAAAGCGCTGGGGGCGTGTCAAGCGTCTGATGGGTAAGACTTGAGCCTCAGGGGTTTAGAACGCGTGAACAGGCGGATGGGGAACCTAAACCTATAAGGGAAAATTAGTCAGGAGCGGGGACGCGCGCTTGCCAGGATGGTGAAAAGCGTTCTACCCTTTTGTAGTAAGCAAGTCGCCGAACAAGACCCCATCAGGGGGGAAAAAGGAAACACCCGGGGTTTAAAGGAGAGAAAGGATTTGTCTTAATGCGGCGGTCAGAGGCAAACGATGTAAAGAAAACGCAAAGGCAGGGATTTGGGAAGGTAACAGGTCAACGGGGAAAAGAAAGGGCGAGAAAAAAAAAAAATCATTTGAGATGCAGGGGAAAAAAAGTCGGGAGTAAGTTGCAAATGACGGCCGTGAATATGAGACCCACGATCGGCGCCACAAAAAACATAGAACAAGAGTCAGAAAAAGTGTCAAATCGCGAAGTGAAAATCAGGGGATTTGAAAAGATTGCCACACTGCATAGGGGCGCGCTCATTTATAAAAGGAAGGAAAAAATCTAGTGGGAAGACACAGGAAAAAAGAAGAGTGGGGGGATCGAAATGGGAAACTCGGATCACGGAGTAGACGGGCGGCGTTCAAGGGGTTGGGGGTAAGGGGGGAACCCAGTAGGCGGCGCGGAAATACGTCGGGGGGCGAGGTGGGGCAGAGAGGGGAAATAAATGAGTTGGGCAAAAAAATAATTAAAAGGGACTTCATCTGGAGGACGGCGGAAACAAGCAGAGAGGTCACAGGCGTTAAAGATGGGCGGGAAAGGCTAAGAAACGGACTACGTCCGGAGGGAAAAAGTAAGACATAAATCTGACTGCCAAAATCAGTGTGAGGAGGTTAAATGGTATATACGCATTTGGCCGCAGCTGGGGTAACTGAAAAGTCTAGTGGGAACCAGAGTGTTTAAAAGAAGTGGGGGGTAGGGGTACATTTTATAAGTGTGGGAAAAATCCAGAGAGACTCACAAAACCCAGGAGAAAGGAGGAAAAATAGAAGGGAGGTTCGAAGGGGGCCCCGGAACACAATCCACCAATCAGGCGCAATGGGCCAAAAACTCTTGAAGTGGGCCCGGGAAGCGACTGTAAGTCGAGGGGAAATAAGTGCTATCTCAAATCAGGAGAAGTGTGTTTCGCGGGTCGGGTACGTCGGGGAACGCGGACGGGAGGCCGTCATCAATGGAAGGGGGAACTATGCCAGAGGAAAGAGTCGCAGCGGTTCTGGTTACACCGGAAGAAAAAGAAAAGGACGCTGTATCTCTTTGAACAAAGGGCAGATGGCAGCTCTTAAACAATGGTCCCAACAGGAAAGAAAGTGTGTTCCCGAAAGGTCAGCACCTGGGGAACAAGACAAAAAATTCGGACGACAAACGTGATAGGGGGAGGGAAAAAAGGAAAAGGGAGAAAAACAGGAGAAGTGAATTACCCACTGCTGTGCAGGAAAGGAGAAGAGGCGCAACCAAGGAAATTGCAACGGTGGAAAAAAAGACCCGATACACGGACCACGAAGGGGAAAAGGGCATCTGAGGGAGAGAGGGTTTGGGTGGGGGGTCTACGAGTAGGGGGGGGAGTGAAATAAAGCATGCGAGGAAAACGATCTCAAGTGATCGGGTCTCTTGAAGAAAATCTACCAAAAAAGGTCAATTAAAAAAGACGAAGGAAAAATTATGGGGTGAGACAGTGTCCCCAACACATTCGTTCGGGGATCATACCAGTTTCCCTACGAGTCTACACACTGCAAAGAACGTTGGGGTTGGATGCGGATTGGAGGCTTGAGAGAAAAGTGGGAGGACCGATGGAAAGAACCGAACTTTGTCTTCGCTGTCTAAAGATAAAATTCAAGGTTCAAAAACTTTGTACCCAGAAGGAAGGAGTAAAGAGGCTACATGGGCCACATAATCCGACAGAAACGGAACGAATTACCAAGCGGGGGAGGGTCAAAAATCAAAGCCAAAGGGAAGAAAAGACGTGAGAAGGTGCAGTCATCACCACGATACCTTACTACATCACAAGAAGAAGCCTTTCATGGGAAAGGAAACTGTCAGGGGATAAAAAGGGTTATGAATATGAAGGAAACCGAAACGAAAACAGGGCGGGGGAGCTAAAAGGAGCCAGGAGAGGAGGGAAGCCGGAGGCGCGGTGGTAACAATTCCTTCAGTAAGGCCGAAGCCTAAAGAAACTCCGTCGTGTAAATTCGAAAGAAACAGAGAAACGAATTGGGGAGGAGCAAATAAGGGTAACGATAAAACGCTCCCGTTGCGGCCACCCATTTACGCGCGTACTCTCAAAGAGGAGTCCACCCACAGTAAGAGGAGACCCCCGAGGAAAGGGGAGATCCTCAGAAACCTCCGCGCCGTCCGGGGACAAGCCGTATGAGGTGGAAGGATGGCGATGACCTCGGAGGGCCCACTATGAATAAAACCCCTTGCACGACATGACATAATGGTGGGTTTTCGGCTGGAGGTCCCGGCAAAAAAGGTGAAACTAAAAATCTATTGGAGGCAAACGAAAGGGGGCGGGGAAAACAAACAATGCAATAGCAAAAGCCACTAATGTAAGACAATCTTGAGCTGAGGTTATTCGGAAAAAAAAAAAGGAGGAGTCTAACAAGAAAGGGGGAAACCAGCTCCCAAGTGATGAAAGGAAGGGCTTAGGTGTAGGATTCGGACCAGGGAGTCCTCCAGGGGAGAAAAACGAACGGGGAAACGTGAGGAAGGATGGGCGTTCGATTCAAAAAACTAACAATAGGCGGAGGGCGGGACGTTTGTTTCAACGAAGGTGGGCAAAAAGCAAGAGAAGGAGGGGGCTCTATAACCGCATACGCGTCATTCTTCGACTGAGGGGGAATTCGGGAAGAAAAAAACTAAAAAAGGGGGAAAAAAGTATTCCGGGATAATGGGGTTAATCGAGCTTATACATCACTAGTTCTCACAAAACAGGGGGGGGAGCCAGATAGAGGTAGGATAAGCTTAACAGAAAAAAGAGAAAATAAGAAACAGGAGGGAAGTTGGCTGGGTTTCTAAATGGAGCCAGCAGGGAGGAGGGTCGGAGGTAGGTGGCCCTATAAAGGTTGACAATACCTCACAGGAAGGGAACTTCAGACCGCGAAACTGGAGCATGATGGGGCACATAAAATGGGAGGATAATGGGGAGGAGAGATTAATCCTTATCCCCAGGTGAATACCATCGGGGCATCAGGTCCCAATTTATTAGGAGGGGAGCCTCGGGCTTGGGCCGCACAAATTAGAAAATGGGGCTTAAAGACATGAAAGAGGGGTAAAAGGGCGGGGTCAAACTCTTCGGTAGGTCGAGCAACTCCTGGGGTAGCTTAATGAAGAACTGGACCAAACTGAACGAAGGTGAGATGAAGGAGGGGGGTAGCGACGAGAAAAGTGTGTCAATAGGAAGGGTAGGGGGGGTCCTTATACAATGGTGGGGACCGAGGCGACAAAAAGGCCCCATCTAAACCTCCCCTGCCCAGAAAAAAGAATTCTTTCGAAAATCACAGGTAGGGAGGGCACTTATGATCCAAAAAAATTCTGATGGGGAAAAAGGGGGAGAAAAAGTATGGGATAAAAAAAAAAAAACTCAACGGCTAAAACGGGCGGTGTAGAATTGATTACACTCAACTTGGAGATTGTTGAAAAGGGCGACCTGAAATAGAACCAAAGAACATCGGAGCCAAACAAAAATCAGAAAAAACTAGAGGAAAAGGGAGTCTAGGCGGCAACGTGCGGCCAGGGTGTTGCCCGAAGATGTGGGCCACAAGGGGACAATGAGACGCCTCCTGGAGAATTTCCGGAAAAAAAGAGGGGGGACAACCATAATTGAAAGGGTTTGGGTAGGGTTGGAAAGTTCCTAGAAGCGGTCGGCAGGAAAAAAAGGGGGCCTTGGTGGTGGATGGTCAAAAGGCTTGATGGAAAGAGTGTTTGGTTGCGATGTTTGCAGAGCGGACAAGACCCGGTGCAGGGTGGAAAAAAATAAGTAAAAATCGGATATGCTTCGACGGAAAATACCGTGACAGAGTGGGACTCTGTCGGAGAGTGAATTGACTGAAAGAAATGTCAGAATGGCGTACAGTGAGTGTAACAGGGAGGAGACGTCTTCCCGGCGAAAGCAAAGTTGCCAGTTCGCAGTCTTTATCACTGGTCCAGACATAGGTTACAAGACCATATGGCGGGGACACTGGAAACATTTTTACAATTGAAACAGCGGGGGGGTTGTGCCCGGGTGGCCTCCTAGGGACCCCGATACGCACAACACAACGGCGGGCAGGGCGTTTATTGTCGACCGTCTCACAACCAGGGGGAACAAAAAGTCCCGGCAAAACGGGAAACCCAAATCTGCAGGGGAATTTCCCGACAGTTCTGGGAAAGGGTATGCGGAATACCGGGTCAGCTCATCAAGGTTTGCGCCTGGCAGCGGTGAAAAACGACCTCGAGCCTTATGCATTCGGCTGAAAGCCCGTCAAGACCATACAAAGCTTCGTCAAGGTCTGGGTAAGACACAGGGAAAGAAGTGCCGGGCTGAAGAAGAAGAATTGCACGAGGGCGCATGCGATACCGCACAAAACACGAATTTGCCGCAAACTGGGGGGAAAAAAAAAAACAAAGTAAACAGGACGGAGGAGGAAACGAAGGGGAAATAAGTTCAGCAACGAAGCAAAAAAAGTAATTCTACGGAAAGGCCACCTGGTGGTGAAGCCATGAGACATTAAGGGCCGCGCCACGATGCCCGGGACTTCTGGGACCACAAAACAAGGAGGGGAAGAAGGAGGTTCCTTTGAAGAGGGATGATTGAAGAGAATGGGGGTTTGGGGTGTTTGGGAGAACTATTTATGGGTCTTAATATTCGACTAATTGGGGAAACAAGGACTAGCCGGTGGAGAGGAAAACATTGTCAAAAATCTACCAGAAAGCCGGAAGGGGGACGGGACAAATCACGGGAACAGGGTTCGCCAGGAACCCTGTGTCGCAGTGACAAAAAAAAACCCGCGGATTTAGGATTTCTAGACTGAAAAAATGGGGGGGGGGAGGGGCGAGATGGATGGGAGTTACCGGGCGAAAAGGTTGAAGGCGCTTTCAACCCCTACGAAACGTTTTGCGGAGACTCGTGAAAAGAGAAAAAGGAAGAAAATGAAAGTAGTTCAGTTGGAGGGACCAGCCAGTAGTAAAGAGCCGGCGATCCCATTATCGAAAACAAGAGAGAAACTAATCTGGACCGGTATGAAGAATACCTCCAAACAATAAGCACAGAGGTCCAGATGTGGTTCTCATCAGACAACCAAGAAGTCCTACCTGAAAGAAGAACCTGGAGTGTGAGTGGTGAATTAGCGGGGAATAACGGTTGTCACGAAATAAAATGTGCCCAAGTGCCGTAAGGAAAACAGGTCGTGCAACACTCAGGTCCAGGTTAAGGGGATAAGGAAAAAAAAACTTTGAACGGAAGGAGCTCTGGGTTGCTTAAACGGTCGGTGCTTCAGGGGCCATCCTCATCCCGCATGAAAATGTGAACCAAAACACACGAGAACTAATTGGGTGAAAGGACGCGCGCAGATTCAGAGACAATAAAGGAATCAGGACACAATGGTGGGAAACTCGAGGCGCTCAGAGTCGGGAACCCTATTGACCGTGAAGAAAAAGGAAGGGACTCCGACTCGGAGCCGGGACGACAAACGGATCGGGGACGGAATTTAGAAGAAGAGTTCGCTTTAAAAAAGAGGTTCATGATCCAGAAAAACCCCTGTCAACGCAGCAATGGTGAGATGAGACAAGCCAGGAACATACTTCGCATACACGAGTGGCGCACTACAGTGGAGAGAGGGGTGCAACCCGAAGGGACGGCCAAACATCCCCGACCGGCGGAATTAAGTGACTTTTAGGAATTCTCAAAACCCAAAAGGAGGAAAAGAGGAAGAAGCCTCAAAAAGAGTGCGGAAGGAAAAAGATAGGCTGATCATTTCACAGAGATCGGTACCAAGAGAAAATTCTTGGCGCAAAAAGCGACGTTCGTGGCTCGGGGTGGGGTCAGGGGACGTCCAGTGTACAGGACAAAAAGAAGGAGGGCGTGTGGAAAAGGTCGGGAAGTTCAACAGGGGGAAAAAAATAAGCAGAGGAAAATACTCCCCGGAAAAAAAGGGGCATCATTAGACGGAGGGACGACGTGAATGGGTCGTAAGCCTGTGAATACTAACATGGGATCTACCTCGTATAAAATTTGTGAAGGGAAGAGGTAGATTGTTAAATATTCTGGGAAATAGAGCAGAATCACAAACTTTGTGGAAAACAGGGTTGCAAATAGAAATCAAGCTTGGGATTAGGAATGTCACCGGGACTTCAATAAAGGGTTCACCAATAGATTTGAGTTAACCGCTGGGACCTCGGGAACTGGCGTCCAGTTAATGAAAGACAATGTTCGTTTCATT
>Ga0179593_1571900_pt1 | contig 14209 bp, 10 predicted proteins | sample CZODoug2_1_08_16_FD_185931 | JGI IMG/M metagenome (GOLD analysis project Ga0179593, IMG submission 185931) | Vadose zone soil fungal communities from Angelo Coast Range Reserve, California, USA - CZODoug2_1_08_16fungal (PacBio error correction) | ecosystem: Environmental > Terrestrial > Soil >...
GGCATGAGCGGGGAGTCTAATGGGGGGGAGGGGCCCATAGGGAAACAGACCGCGGCAGTGGCCCCTCGTTGAAAAAAAAAAAGATGCGACGGGAGGATCGCCGTCAAAAAGAGAGTTAAACAGAACAAGGCTTTAAGTTCACTCAACCTCAACCGGTTTGCACTAGCACCCGCGAAGAAGGGGGGGAAGAAAGAGAAAGGACGTAGCCCCGCCGATACTATGTGAGAGAAGCGAGGGAGGGGGGAGGACGGCGCATATTACCAGGAAAACCCTCTCGACGAGAATAAGAAGGGTGCGCAGCGGCATGACCATGGGGTCGCGCGAAGAAGGGGGTATCCGAAGGCGCAACGAGAAGCAAGACCAAACGGGGGGGGACTACTGCGGAGAAACTGCTTGCTCTAAAAAAAGGTCAAGCGCGTCAAGAAAGGTGGCAAAAAAGTTGGAGGACTCAACGCACAGGGGGGTTTAGCGAAGAAACAGCGCAGTAAAAGAGGGCCCCGATAGAGGGGAGGGATGCTGGAGGCGAGAGCCCGCCTCACAAAGGGAGTCCTGAGAGTAAGGGCTGGGCAGGATAGGCCGGGAGTCGGAATGGCGACTGGCCCCTAAAGCGAAAGTCTGGGGGACTATACCTGGGTAAATTCCCCCCTGCATTTATTCGGGATTTGTGACCTCAAGACGTCGACAAGAGGCAATTCTGACCTTCAATCACTCGACTGGGAACTTGAGGAGGCCTGCCTAGAGTTCCGTTGGAGGGCGTGTTATCCACTTCATCAAGGAGGGGGCTAAAGCTTCTGGTGAGGGGGCAGACGGGGGGTTGGAGATCAAAAAAACAACACCGGATGATAGGGGAATACAACCCCGACGACCATAGCACAGCGAGATGCGGGTCGAGCTTGAACTTGTTTGATACCCGCGAACGGCAATTAAGCGAGGGACATCAAGAACAGGGGTCAAACGGGTCAAATTTTCAGCATTTCAGACGCCAATGGGAGGTGAACAAAAGACATCCAGAGTTCCCGGCCAAAAGCTCTAGGAAAGAGAGTCTCCTTTATGGATTGTGGGGCCATCTAACCTCCTTCTCATCAAGAAAGATAATCCCCCCAGGAAGGAAGCAGGGAAGGTCGGAGGAAATCTCTCATTCAGCGTCCATAAGGAATTGAACTCCCCTGAAAGATTGCAGGGGGCGAAAAACACTTGTAAAATCCCTCAGGAAACGCTTAGTGAAACGCTTGAATACCTCGAAGTCCGAGTCATATTTTACTCACGGGGGATTGGATGTCTGATCTTCGAAAGAAATGAGGGTCGAGACCCAAAAGATTCCATCATCTCATACTGAAAGAGCCTCAGGTCGGGAGCTTGTTCGGGGGATTCGCCAAAGACTCCGGAGAGGTTTCTTCATAGGGTAGAGAGGACTAGCCTTCTTAGGGGGAAAGGGGTCCGAAGATCTCTTCAAAAGGGGGATTGCTGAAGAGGGGAAGAACTTGTAGGTGAACTCTTTGGAGGGAGATGGAACTATTTTGTCCTCGGAAAGAGGGGGGGTGGGAGGTGTAGAGTTCAAAAAAATTCGGAAATGAGTCGAGGTCTCGAGAACTCCACGACATCCGGGCATTTTTGCGTGCCACTTTGGAGGAGTTTAATCCCACCAAAAGAAGAAAAGTTTGGGGGAAAAACCTTCTTCTCGGGGGGCTCTGTAGAACACCCTCTCAACAGGGAACCGGGAAAAGGGGGGGGGGGGGGGTGCTTAGGGGGGCGTGCAATTCCTAGTTCCCGGGGGGAACAAATAGGCCCCTCCCAAACGCCCGAAAAATCCTAGGGAAAAAGTCTCTGGAGAAGGGTAAACTTCAAACAAGGCGTGGGGGAGGGTCTGTCTCCTCTAGGAATAAATACTGTTAGAGCAATCGCGGTCTTGGAAGTGTTTCTTCGTGAGAGAACTAGCTTCAGTCAGCCAACAGTGCTCTTTCCTCTGAGGGGACCTCCGGTCGGGGTGAAAAACGGATGGGATCTCCTTGATTGGAGAGGCGAAGGACTTTTCTGGTCAAGGGGCAAGGGGCGGGGGGCTACTTTTAAAATTAGCAGGGAGTTTGCCGGGGGGCCGACTTGAGGGGGAGGCCCGGTGGATGTTCTTTTTTAAGGGAAGGCACTTCCGTCCGACTACCGGGGGAAAAGCACCCGGGAGTAATCTCCAAGCGCGAAGGGGCAGCCTCCTCTAGAGGTTGGGGACAGGGGGGGGGGGGGTCACGGAAAGGGAGTCGTATTTTGAAAAGGACACTTTTTGGGGGAATTGCTTCTACAGGGAAGGGAGAGCTCAGAAGAAGGGTATGAATTCAAGAAGCGACGTCCTCTAAGAGCGGGAAGAGGAAGGGTCGCTCTGAAAAGAAAGTCAGTAAAACAAAGAAAAAGGTCGAAAAGACTGCGAGTAAAAAACCGATTTCAACCTTAAAAAAAAAAAAAAAAAAAAGAAGGAGAGCTCACTCTACGGGGTGGGGGGGGGTGAAGTTCGCGAAAAAAGAGACCATCCTTTCTGCGGGGGGGGGCATCAAAAGATAAGCCTCAGCTTGCAGGAAAAACAGGTGTCAAAAAGAAGGGGAAGGGCTTTCTGGAAAAAGGAAGCCCTATCTTGAGGGGGGGGCCCAAGGTAAAACGAACGCCTTCTTGGGGGGGCGGAAACGGGGAAAGGGATGAAGGGAGAAGCTACTCAAGGGAGAGAGAGCGAATCTCCCCAAATTTCCCACGAGCCTATAAATAGGGGGGAAAAAAGGCGAACTCTCAACAACACCACTTAGAGGGATTACCAACAGGGGGCGAGTGTTACCTTGGGGAAAGGAAGAGAGATCTCCTCGAAAGTTTCTTAATGGAGGGGACACATTCCGGGAAAAAATTTAAAGGTTTTTCCCCCATGAAAAAACGTCTTATTGGGAAGGATCCGACCGAAAAATTTCATCCCAAGCGGGAGAAAGGGGCCGAGGATTCTGCAGGGCTATCCGCTCAAGTTGTCCTGGTTCAGGAACTTCTAAAGGAGATTGAGAAATCTGAGGATGGCGTTTTACTTCGGGGGAATGAAAACGAAACAAAAGGGGGAAGACGACTTCCGAGAAGGGAAGGACGCTCGACGATAAAACTTGACCGCTTCGCGCCAAACGTCGCAGGAGTGGAAGGAAGGGCGAACCCAAAAAAAAGGACACAAGTGGGAAAGGGGAGCCAAAAAAAAGAAAACCTTGCGGTATTCTGCGCCTACACAAAAAAAAAAAAACACCCGAAGGAAAAAATATTGATACGGAACTTCTTGGAGAGAGTCAACTGAGAAAAAAAGAGTGATCGAGGGATTACTTTAAGAAGTCCACAAACAGCTACCTGGTCATAGGTACCGTAGAAAATAAAAATCCCAGTCGCAAGGAGGATCGCCGAAAAAAGGAAAGTCGGCAAACAGAAAAGCCTGGAGGAAAGAAGCCGCGGAAAAAAATCGGAGGGAAAGCAAGGACATAAAAAAATGCTTCAAGATTTCTCCGACACCGGGGCTTCTCTCTGGACTTCCGCACTACTCCTTCATCCAGTAGATGGGAGGAGTCTTTTCCGGACTCTAGAGGTATCGTCAGGGGAGCCGACGTCATCGTGACAAACGACAGGGAGCGAGGTTTAAAGACGGTGCGCTTTTTCTTCACCGGAAGGTGCCCCAACAAAGACTGTTGGATGAATTGTTCGACCGCCACCCTTCACCAAAGGAAAGGAAAGGTGCGAATCAGAAGACTAGCAAAAAGAGTGTCTAAAGTAGCGGGAACAAGGGGATCCGCCCAAAGGGGAAAAAGATGAAATCTACGCAACAAATAAGTAAGGGGAAGAGGAATTGAAAGGGGGATCAAACGAGCAGGGTTGGGGAAATAGGGCGAACTCTTTAACGAAGAAAGGACAATTACTCTTAAAGCTTTCCGAAAAAAAGCGATATGATGAGAGTGCCGAAGAGAAAATCGACTAATCCGAGAGGTGCGCAACGAGGCAATGAAAGTGTTTCGGGTCGCTTCTCAAAGCGATTGCTTGGGGGAGTAGACTATTATGAAATACAGCACCTTGGAAAAAAACTTACGAGAAGTCGAGCAATTTCAAGAGGGATAACTAAAAACTTCTTTGAGAGAACTGAACACCAGCCCTTCTGAGTGTCAAGCCCTCAGCGAAAGGGAGATCTATTCCAGGTTACGAGGGGAGGATTCTCTTCGTGGCAGCTTACCGTGAAAAAGAACTTCGCCTTTCTTTTCAATAGTAGGAGGGATGGTGCGAGATGTCTACTTTTAAACCTGCTCAGAGGGAAGATACTGGTCTCTATTCAGCAAATCTAAAGAATGTTGGGGGGTTTTCAAGGGGGTTCTCCCGATAGGAAGGATGCGCCTAAAGGGTCATCTACAAGAGATACTGGTAGGTTGTCTCCGACTCTAATGCCCTTTATCTCTTTGGGGACAAAAGTCTTTGTATCCTCCTCGCATGGTGTAAATGGCTTTATACGTGTATAAATCGAGCTCACCAACCACAATGCCCCTATATCAAAAAGATTGGGAACTCCAGTAGAACCAATAGGAACCATCATATAAGGAGGATTCAAATTTATATTCTAGTGGTTAGGGGTAAGGGGTAAGCGGCGGCACCAGAAACATGTCGTACTGTGGATGAAGTGGGAAAAGGCATGATGGATCTCCAAAAATTTAATTAAAACGCGAAGAAAGGCCATTGGAGCTCTACCGCGAAAGTGCAATTTCGCCGTTGGGGGGGGTTTGGCCATCTAAAGACCAGACTTCCAGACATGTCCCATCCGTAAGAATCTTCAGGAACTGAATTGTCAGGCTGGGACCGCAGCGGGAGGAAATGCCTAGGCCATCTCGCACAGTCAAACTGCAAAGGGGCTGAACCCGGTTCATAGAATGGAAAGCGAAACTAACACGTTAGACGCTTGACATGAAACTGGCAAGCCAGTAAATCCGCCGTAGGTAAAAGGGTTAGGTCTTGGGGGAGGGAGCGCAAAAGTAAGAAGCCTTCGCCGGGAAAGAGAAAACCTGATTACAATGGTGTACCAGGGGGGACGGGCAAAGGGTCGAGGGCTGTCTATAGTGGTAGAGTTTCGGCCATTCTCAAAGATCATCTCGGGGCGAGGCAGAAGCTGCTGAAAGAAAATTCCCTAGTCGGAAACGAAGCTTTTCTCCGCTTCAACAAAAGGAGTTGTAATAACTTAAAGAAAAGGAAAGCGATTGCACGAGGTGGACGCTAGACTTCCTCTGGTGGCCTAAAGGAAACACGCTTGTGCGGGCGATGTCTCGTAAAAAGGCTTCCTTCAGTGGGAGGGGGTTCGCGGGAATATGAGGTTCAGGGTGCGGGGGAAACTTTGGCGGAGGAAACAACCGCCTAGAGTGTTGGGGCACAGAAAGAGACATTTGAAGCCCAGCGACGGGAGGTTCCACCTGGACTAATGTGTCGTCGGGGAACAACGCTTAGTCGGAGGAGGCCGACCGCCCGAAAACGTGTAAAAAGGACGCGATCAGGGGACAAGGCATTCGAAGTAATTCCGAAGCCGCGTTTTGGAACTCGTAATCCATGGGAGCTGCATCTCCTGGGGTAGAAGCCGGGGAAGCGTCCTTCGGCTCGGGACGGCTCAGGGGGGTTTCGCGAAACCCGTTATCGAGGAAAAAGTAAAAAAAAAAGCCGCGTTTTGAAGGTCGGGTAAAAAGAGGGTGTACCGGCGAGGATTCCGGTTTCAGGTGTGGGACTTAAATTGCACTCTTAGAAAACTAAGCACAAAGGCTTGGGGGGCTAGACAGGGACTAGGAAGCCGCCTCTATCAATCTGGGTGGCCGGGTTTTTTCACTAGGTAGTTCGAGGGGGAAAAGCAAACGGTTTGGGAGGGGGGCCTACATTGATCACGGGGAAAGGCGCTCTGAATTAATTCCACAGAGACGTCTCGAAGTAAGCTGGGGGTCCAAAGGCGGGGGAGGCTCCTCTATCGAAAGGACCGACTCGACGTGAGTGCCTGTTTTTTTCCTCCGGGATGATGAAGAGGGTCCCAAAGGAAACAGCAAATCAGCATCTCCTTGGTGGGCACTGTTCGCAGTGAACAACAATATGCAGGAACAGCTCTTCTTAAGGAACATATGCATCCGAAAGAACCGTCCCCGGGAAAGGGGCGCATAAGAGGCCGTTACTTGAATAAAAGAAAAGCTGGCTGTGGGGAGGGAGGTCGGGAAAAAGGAATGCAGGGGGGGAGGGGAAAACCGAACAGGCCGAAACTGTAAAAGAAACGGCGACTCCGAGTCTATACATCCAAAAATTTCCCACTGGAAATGGCCCAAGCCGAAGACAGCGGGGGGGAGAAAATCAACACCAACGGAGGACCCAACCGATGTTTCGGGGACAACCGCACGTGGGACAGGAGACGTCTCCTATCGCCTTATAACATTTCGCCTGGGAGGTTTCGAAAAAGAAACATCAGGGCGTTCAAAACAACAGGGCCCATTTCCAAAAAAGCGTCTGAGTGAAAATACCTGGCACCCCGTGGAGTGCCCGTTTACGGTGCAAGGCCGCTGAGCCTTAGGGGATCTGATCCCAAAAAGAAGGTCCTGAGGTTCGCACCCTAGAAACCAAAAAAAAGGAGCGCGATGATCGAATGGAACGTCGGTCAAAGTAAGCACTAACGGCGAACAAACGGTTTGGGGGGGAAAGGAGAACCGAAGCAACCGTGAAGCGTCGTAACGCCGAAACGCTTCCTCGTCTAGGAAAGGACGTGTAAAGGAAGAAGCAGGCCCGAGAACGAAACTTTCCCCGGGATCACTCAACAACTCGCCGGGAGAGAAAACCCCGTTCAGGAAATCCTTCACCTACCCCAAATAAGGACGGGGCAAGCCAAACCACCCTCAAAATTTCATATGGACGGGATGCTTTCGGCTCGATTTCACAATTTGTGGAGGGAGGGGGCTTAGGTAGGATTGCATCGCCTATAGACAACAAGGCCATCGTTCTCCGAAAAAAAAGCGACTATAAAGACAGAATCCCGGGGAAAGCTGGGGGGAATCTATAAAGGACGTCGCGAAAAAACATAGACACGCCAAGGCCTTTTCCGGGCGAGGATGGAGCCGGCAAAAAAAATCCAGTAGATGGCAGAAAAAAAGGAAGCTCGGGACCCCGTCGTCCAGGCTTTGACACTTTCTACTATTAGTTCAACGTGAAGGGGGACTTATTCTTCTACGGCGTCGGTCTTCCGGGTCGTTAATCCGTCAGCTAAAGACGACGCCAAAAGGGCTTGATGCCCGGTTAACTCTGGTAGTTCGTGAGAGCACCTTTCTCTACGGGGGGGACCCCAACACATGAGGCATGTTGAGTTCCATAGGGGGGCACCTCCGAAAACTTGCAAAAACCCACAACAAGGTTTCGGTAGTCGTGCCAGACTCAGCCGATTAGAAAAACGCGACAAGGGACAAGGACAAAAAAAAACGCAGGCGCAAAGCGCTGAACGTGGGGGCAAAAAGGAACGGATTTCAACAGATTCCTTGAGGGCGTTCGTTCGAAAAGCTTTGTTGCCGGGGAAAAGAGTGCTTTCACGTGGCAATTACTCTTAAAACCCGATACTCTAAAGGAAAGGGTGTGTACGATATTCTTTTGCTACGGAGTGCCCTCCCCTCTCAGGATCTCGGACAGAACTTCTCTCCGGGGTGGGGAAGGCCTTCAAAAGAGTTCCTCTTTGTCTTGAGGGGGGGTGCTGCCACGGTTCCGCCGGCAGATTTTCTTTTAGAATCTCTCAGGGGTACGCACCTGGGGGGGGAGAGGGTTCCCCCAATAATCAAAAGCTTACCGGGGGTACGGCTGACCTGAAAGGGAATGGTGCTTACAATGTTCAAGGAAGACGTACATACGGTTGAGGGGAGAGTGATCAAATCCGATTTTTCTAGAGGGGCAAACAAAAGTTGCTCTCTATTAGGAGATTTAAAAGGTCATGCCGAATGCGGGGAGTCAGACCGAAAAACTTCTAAGATCTTCTCAGAATGGAACTTGGAAATTCTTTTAGGATTCTACGGTTGACCAAAGACCAGGATGGGCAAGATACGAGGAAGTATGCATGAGACTTTATTCGAAAAGGGTTTAAAATTTACATTACAATAAAATTCTTAAAAAACACCGAAAATCTACCCCTTAGGGGGGGTTGACGACCTGGGAAGGGGGGAAGGGCTGCCGGGAATTTTCCTTTGAGCATGGGTAGGCCCCCAGGAGCTGGGCTGGGCTCACGGTAGCTCACTGGTGTGATTTTAAGTGGGAAAAAACTCTCCCCGCAGAAGTATTCCAAGAGAGCGATTGACAACGATCCTGTCCACCATCCTCGTCCGGATTTATCATAAATGGGTTGATAAGCTCCAACAAAAAAAAGAGGGCTTCAGAATCGCCAGAAAGGCAAAGTTCGGTCGGGCCGTTGGGAAAGCCTTGGGACTGTAGGGAAAAAAACATGAGTTGGGAACGCCTCATCAAAACAGGCTTCCAACCCCTCTTCCGAGGAACAACCCAGGAGCCTGTAATGGGGGACCTTCGCCAGGAAATAACAGATCAGGAAGCCCATCCTAGCGAATAACCGTTTGTGCTGAGAGCATCTCAGCGGACCGAGGGGGCATCTCTCTGGCGGAACCTTAAGGCATGGCTCCAAAAATAATTCTTTTAGTAAAGAAACGTAGACCTTGTCCGCCGAGGAAGACGGGAGGGCATGTAATGAAAAGAAGGTTGATGAAAGAGGGTCTGTTTAAAGGAAGACGAGACCCTCGTTCTGCAGGGATAACAGAAAGGCCACCGCCCGGGGAGGGTCCATGCCTCTGAAAAGCGTCTTCTTCGGGGTGGGATTTTCTGTCACTGGGAAAAAAGATAAGTCCTAGAGATCTGCCGTCAGACTACGCGTCCACCAAAAATTCTGGGAAAAGGGGGCTAACGGGACAGGGGCTCGTATGTAGGGTGTCGAAAAAGGGGGTGTTCCATACGGGGGAGGGAAAGTTGTACTAAGCGCTATCAGGCAGCTGGTCGCGGGGATCAGGTCCTGTGGGTCCTTTCCACTCGAAGAGGCTTAAAAGGGGGGTTCTCTTGCACGAAAGAGCGAAACGAACCTAAGGGGGGTTGGAGGCACCGTCCACGGGGGGGGGGGGAACCGCCGCATCAGTTTTTGAGGAGCGAAAAAGAAAGGGGCTTCTCCGAGAAAACAAACGCGTTTCAAAAAAAAAAGCCCGATGTGGCGTAAAAGGAAAGATTACGTCGGGCGGGGGAAAGTATAAAAAAAAAAAAAAACCCAAAACAAAACCCAAACCCCCCAACAAGGCCGATAAAAGCAACCAAAAGAATTCACAGAAAAATCCCTCTTAACAATAGTAGAAAATAAGGTCAAATCATTTTCCGAAAAGTGACTAGAAAGCAGTAAACCCTGAAGCATTCCTTTATGTCGAAGTCTTTGGGGAACTTCTTCTCGCAAGAGAGATGGGGGAAGGGTCGCGCCGAGACTCTTCGAGAGTTAGAACCAGCGGGTTCTTGCGGGGGGAACGGGCGGGGTGAGGAAGTTGGGCGACGAAAGGAAAGAGGTGCTTTGAGGGTGAGCTGGCCACGGCCCCCTGTATGCAGGAAAAGAACTGGGGAGACTATATAAAACTCCGAGAAAGCAACTCCTAGATAAAAAAGCGGGTTTGGGGGCCTGTCCGGTTTTTGTTCACAGGTAGAGGTATTCAAATGAAATAAAAAAGAGCAGTTTCTCTAAAATGGAGTGAGAGTCTGTTGGAATTCGTGAAAATTCTACTTCCTCGCGAAGCAGTGAAAAGGGCGACTCTATCTTCGGAAAGAAAAGGGAAGAAAGGCTTCTTGAAAACCGGGTTCGCCCCGTTCGGGGCTAAGAACGATTTCAACCTCAAGAAAGAGAGAAAAGCACTCCTGGGGGGAAAGTTTTGTTTCGTGAGCGAACAAAAAAAGACTAAGCAGCCGGGACGGGACGTCATCACCGAGGACATCCTACATCGGCCGGCGACCGGAAAAAGGAGCAATACGTTGAGTAAAAGGAAGGTTGCTAAAAAGCACTCAGACGGGAGGAGGCCCAATGGTCCTTTGAAGAAAGAGGGAGAAAAGTTCGAAACATTCTTAGACTTCTACGAAAAGAGAGAGGAGGAGAAAAAATGTAAAAAAGGAATGGGAAACCCGAAGACATCGGTTGGGACTAGGAGGACCAGATATATATCAACCGAGTGGGAGCAGGGGGGGGGGGGCATCCAGGACCAAAGGGAGGGGAATCGGCGTAGAACTCCGGAGAAGACCCGGTTCGGTTTCTACCATAAAAAGAGAGTTCACAAAAATGGTCCCCCATAAAAAAAGCAAAGTCTGAATGGGAAAAGGGGGGGACAGAAAGACTTGTAAAGAGAAGCGCCGTGCCAAAGGAGGGAGGGAAGGCCTCTGAGGTTTGATGGGAGGCAACGCCCGGAGGGAAGGTTGTTCGCGAACTGCAAAACAAAAAGGAGAATTAGCTCGATGGAGTTGGAAAGCCTGGAGAAAAAAGGCGAACCAGAGACTACGTCCGAGAGCAAGGGCCTCTCGAAAGTCGATCAACGCCTTTACAAGCCAAACCTCTGACGAGAGGAGTGGAATTCATGGGGGAAATCGACAAAGTTGCACATTGATCAATGTCAGGAGAGGAGGAAAACAGTGAAAGAGACTGCGCCTACCCCTCAAAGGAAAGGTGACAACCCGGCCACCCATATGGGGGAGGAGTCTTCGGGCGCTGAGGGAGGGAAAGGGTGAAAAACGGCGTACAAGGCTTTAGTATTCGATCGACAATGACCTATCACTTCCAAAGAAAAGGGCGACGAGCAACATCGTACTAAAAACTTCACCGACGCGGCCGTCTTTGAAACTCGGAAGGTACTGGGCCTGGAGACCAAAAAAAACATCAAGTAATCCTGCTCAGAAGCGAGGAGTCAGCGCGAAAAAACTTATATTCGCTCACCGATTGCTAAAAAACGTTTATGAGGGGGACTGAAAACGCGGCGGGGGGCCTTCAAAAAAAGGGGGGACTAAAACGGACTTTTCCGGTGAGGGGGGAAAAGGGAAGGCTGCTTAGGGGGATTCGGCGCGGTCGGGAAAAACGAAGAAACTTCATCAGGGGGTCCGACACGCCACCGTCGTCTGCCAGGGCCGGCAGCTTGGGCGTGCGAAGGAAAAAGAAGTGGTGCCCCAAACCCAAAAGGGGGGCGTTTTTTCTTAAGGAGAAAGGGGAATCCGCAACATGAAAAAAATTCTGTTCGGAAAAAGAGGTAGGCTCAAAGTCTACTAAGCCGAAGAGAGGGGGGAACGACAAGGGCCAAAGACAACAAGATTCCGTGGAAAAGGAAGCCTGACTTGAATCTACTAGGAAAGCGAGGGGAAACTAAAAAATCGGGAAAGGGGAAACTCCACCTCGAGGGGGGAATACGGTAAAAGCGAACTTAGAGAAGGGTACTTGGGCCAAGGACTCTTATCCGAAAAGAAAAAAAAGAATGAATGATCTCTTATGGATAGCGTCTTCGAGGGAAAAGCTAGAAACTACGGAAATCCTTCTCGAACTTTCGTCTGACCATTGTATCGGGGGAGGGGTTTTACCTCGGAGACTAGCCTATTCGTTGGGGAGCTATGCTTTCGCGGAAAAGAAATCAAAGGGGGAAAGGAAAGCCCTTACAGGGAAGGGGCTCGGAACGATGGACAAGGTCGAAAATACTACGTTTTTCGTAAAGGGGGGACTCAACCCTCCCCTTAAAAAGGTGGACGACCGCATCTAGGGTATTCGGGGGGAGATTGGGAAAAAAGCTTCAGTACGGAGAAAAACTTCTGACTTTCCTCCATGAAAAAGGCTCCATGGAAGCTCGGGTTCTGGACCTTTAGTTTGGCTTTTGGAGGGGGGAAAAATACCTTCCCCTTCTGAAAAAAAAGTTGGGCTCGAGGAAGGAATCTGAGCCTGAGAAGAGGTTTTTTCAAAAAAATTGGCGAAGGAGTTGCCTAAAGGAATAGGGGACCCGTACTAGGTGGACACCTTGCTTATGGCTGAAAAAGCTACTTTTCCGGAGAGGGGGAATCCACAAAGGAAGGGTCCTTTTGAAAAAGTCGAGGAGGGAAAGGATGGGAACGACGGGGGGGGAAATCGAGAGAAAAACCAAAAAGGATTATTAAAGAGAGAGGAGATACAACAAAGGAAACGAGAAGAATGGGCACCACATAAAAGGGACGTCACCTGAAAAAAAGAAAAACCCAGAAAAAGAAGGGGAGACACTCTGAGAAGGGAAAAAAGTAGGAGGAGGTCCAGTGCATCAAGGGGAAGGAAAAGTTGTCTATTCAGGGGAGGGAAGACATTTCAAAGTAGGTCGCCCAATAAGAGGGAACAAAAAAATCCATCGCAGTGAAGGCTCTCAAAAAAAGTCTAAAAGAAATCCTTTCGCAAGGAGTTGTGATGGGGGCCGGAGCCATAGCGAGAAAAGAATTCCAACAGACCCATCCGGGAAAAAGGAAAGTCATGAAAGAGAACGTTTTTCGGCGGAATAAACTCAGAGAAAGCTTCCATCAAAAGAAGAGATAGACTGCGCGGTTGCTGAACACGGGAATCTACATGTCTTTAGGAGAACCGACCGGGGCAGGGAAAAAGCGCTTGAAGCCGCCTGCAGCCTGAGGTTCTTTCCCAAAGGGGAAGTGAAAGGGTTATGTCGGGAAGATAAACGCCATAGGTGTGCGCCCCCAAAGGGAAAGGAAATTTCAGGGGAAGTGGGGCGAACGCGCGACAGATGGGACGAGAGTGTAAATGGCGGGAGAAAATATGCGCCGCTCCTTAAAGAGGGCTTCGAGAGAAAAGCCCAGGCGGCTAAAAAAAAAACATTCTCTTACCGGGAAAAAGTAGAGTGCTCAAAACCCGGCGAGGTGAGGGGAAAAGTGGACTTTGGGAAGAACGGTAATCCGAGTTGAAGAAAAGGAGGAGATCAAGTAGGAGAGGGGGCCGCGAAGGGGGTGTGGGGATTTGGAGAGGGGCAAAAAGAGGAACTCGCAGGCGGCCCGGAGTCTCTTTTCACTACAAAAGGAAAAGAAACCGAAGGGGGAGGACGGCTTCCACTGTGGGGAAAGAAAAAAAGGGGGGGGGGCTCAATAAGGGGGTGGAAAAGCGACAGGTGCAGAAAGGACGCCCATCGCACCTCTTTCCAAAGACCGGGGGGGGGCAATCTCCAGAAGGCCTTATTGCCAAGAAGGCGGAACAATCCTAAAGAAATCCTACTCAGAGGAACCGCCTCTAAGGAGCATTCTGTAGACCGAGGGGCATCAAGGTTTTATGCGATCAACGAGAGGCCCGCGTTGCGAAAAACAAATCCTGGAGGGGGAAAACCGGCGTTGAGGAAAGAGGGAAGGTACTCAGCAAGGATTACGAGGGAGGAAACGTTCGAAAGGGGGGCCTCCGGGAAATATTCGATTTCGAACAAAGGAGGAGAAAAAGGTAGGGAGTGGAAAAGGCAGGAAGTCCGACGGGGAAAATGCCCTTTTAAGGGGGAGGGGGCGTATCGGAAGAACTAAAAACTGGACCGACTACCCTCATTAAGGGACTTGTTGGGGGTGGGAAAAAGGGATAGCACATTAAGCCGGGAGGAAGAATCCAAAAGCTCGGGTTTGGAAGAGGGGGGTCACTTGCTTCTTGGGGAGAAGGCTCAGGAAGAAAAGTTTCTCCGAAGGGGAGAGGACAGTGTAGAAAGTGGGGCTCTCTGTAAGCGAAAAGATTCCACTCCTGCGGAAAAGGAAGAGGGAAAAGGGGGGGTCAAGAGGGGGGATAAGCGATCGTCGAGGCGAAAAGGAGAGGATCGGAAAAAAAAAAGCTGTCGCCTTTAGGAAAGGAAACTTATTCCACCTAATTGAAAGAGAAGTAGACTAAGAGGGGCTGTTTTTTTAAAAAGGGAGTTCAGACGAAAAAAAATAGGGGACAACCGTCTGCGGAGAAAATCTGCATGCCAAAAGAAGGGGGAAGACCTTCCAAGGGAAAAGGCATCTGGGGCGGAAAAAAAGGGAAGGGGAGGTAAGCCTCAATCACCAGAAGCGGGGGAATGGGGCCCAAGTTAAGGGACAGGGGGTCGGCATGGTCGAAAAAAATGGTAGAGGGGGGAAAAGCCTCGTCGAGATAGAGGAGGGAGAAAAAAGGGAACACTTTTCACGATGAAGAAACAGAAATTGGGGGGGG
>Ga0179593_1347642_pt1 | contig 14208 bp, 16 predicted proteins | sample CZODoug2_1_08_16_FD_185931 | JGI IMG/M metagenome (GOLD analysis project Ga0179593, IMG submission 185931) | Vadose zone soil fungal communities from Angelo Coast Range Reserve, California, USA - CZODoug2_1_08_16fungal (PacBio error correction) | ecosystem: Environmental > Terrestrial > Soil >...
AGAATAGTATTGAATAAGCAGGGCTGTTCGCTCGTCTTAGATGCGACTTCTCGACGATATAAGAGGGAAGTACAAAACAGAGGTAGAGAGGTGCGTTACAGAGGCTATAAGGGGGGAAAGGAAAAATGAAGTCGAAATCAGACAAAGGAACAGTCATTCGTCTAAAGGAAGAAGGAGTCCTTTACAGAAAAGAAACTACAAAGAAAGGGACGAATACGAGCCAAAGCGAAAAGTCCACAGATGAGACTGAGCGTGTTATCGCAGTAGTAAAAAAATTAAGAACTGGAAAGGGGAAGATTAAAAAAAGCAGAATACAGGTTGAACGAACACAAAAACGATTTCTGATCAAGGGGACTGTTTTGTATCTAGAAAGCATTGGAGGAAAGTGCTATAATCGCGAAGAATTCCCGGAGGGACCTTGTCCGGCGGCATAGTAAGCACGAGAAGAAATTGACGGTACTGGGGCAAAAAATGGAAGAGCCGTGTCGCAATAGGAGCCTTAAAAGGCGTGGGCTTTTGGGATCACGCCTTCAGTGGAAAACAGTCAAAGGGAAAAGAATAAACCTAGGCCGATGGAGAGACAAAGTTCTGGGAGAAGAGCAAAAGTTGCATTCTGTAAGAAATACACCGACTTTGAAATTCTGAGCGGAGAAAAAGGGGGGGACGGCACTTAAAGGAAAACGAAGGCGGCTACCGGGGTGCGTTTCTGCGGGGGAATGGATAGAAAAAGTAAAAGCGAAAAAAAGAAGAAAGAAAGCTCGGATTCACTAGGGCACCGGAGTACTAATAAAACCATTGCGAAAAGAAGTAAAAAAAAAAAAAGGGGGTCTAGAGGGGCAGAGGACGGAGAGGTTGCAGAGAGCGGAAGAGGGGGAAAATTCTAGGCCCAAAGTCAGCGGAGATAGTTGGTTCTTAAGAGCAAATGCGGCTCGTGAGATTCGGGGGAGAAAAGGAAAAATAAAAAAATTTTCGCGAACCGAAGGGGAGAGATTAGATACCAGTGGGGGGGGCTCTCGTGTTTTGCGGACATGACCGGGAGGGGTGAAGGGGGGGGACAGTAAAGACAATTGGGGAGGGCAGCGTGCCAGATGAAAACTGGTTCTAAGGTTGGTGTTATGGGGGACAAGGAGGAGGGGAAAAGGTCGGAAGGGAGGGAGGGAGCGGAAAAACGTAATCGAAGGAAGTAGGGGGGCATCATAGACAAACTCCGAAACTCGGGACTAATCAACATCAACGTGCATGAGCCAATTAAAAGGGCCAAGAGGTGGGTAAAAAAAGGAAACTGAAGAAAAGATAGGCGAGGGGGAAGTGGTCGGGATCGGGGTGCGTTCCGCAAGTCTATCCTCTCCAGCTGTCTCTCACCTTCGACATTGCACGAAAACAGGCATCGAATTGCAGGACAAAAAAATCCGGAGGGAAAGGGGGCTGGGAAGGAATGGGAATCTTAGCAGGGGGCTGATTGCGGGGTCACAATGCGAGTGGTTGGAGGGTAAATCATGGAGACGATGCATAGCCGGGGGGGAAATAAAAACTAAAATATAGGACGACTAGTGATTCTACTCGGAAAGTAAGCATCCCATAAGCCGAAAAAGAAAAAATTGCGGTAAAGGAAAAAGAGTCAACTGAACGGAAACCAAGGAAACACCACAAAATTTCAACGCCTCTCCTTCCCTCCACAAGCAGGGCAACGAGTTCAGTAAAAGCGAAGAAACAACATCCTCGCGAAAAAAGGCGTGGGGAGGGAAAAAGGGGGAAATATATTGAAGGAGAGCCAGCTTAATGGGTCTTTGGCTTAGGGGAATTAGGTTCAAAAAATTTGTGTTTTGCAGTGGGGGACGGGGCCGGTGATTTCAGCCAAAAAGAAGGGGGCAGGATACGGCGCAAGTGTGGCTGAGGATATTGTAGATCCGGCCGAGAACAGTCAAAAAGTAAGAGGATAGTTTTTCAGGCGAGGGCTGGGCGTGAGACGGGACAGCAGAGAAAACCCGGCAATGAAAAGATTCGGGAGGAAGATGAAACAGAGGACTTTGTGTACACTTATAAAGCAGATTGGGAAAAACAGGAGTTTTTAACAGCACGTAAGAAAAGCAGTTATTTGGAGCTGAGACTACTGACGCTTCGGAAATGTAAAGTGGCTCAAGGGGCGATAGCGGCTCGGATAGAAGGGGAAAAAGAACAGCGCGGTCATTGGAGGAACAAGCGAGATCCAATGAAGGGGGCACGAGCCCGAATGGAAGGTCACTAAAGGCGAGAAAGGGGGGGAGGGAGGTTAAAAATATTTTGAGGAAAAATTGAACCAAGATGAAAAGCTAATCAGACCTTCAGCCATTATCGGATCCGGTAAGGGGGAAACAGAGACCAAACAAATGCAACAAAAGAAGTAAGGAAAAAGAAGTAAAAAAAATACCGGAGAAAAAGTGTTTCGGGGGGAGGCGGGCACTCAAGACCAGACGAAGTTGGTAGGAAAGCTGGGAAACATAAGCACCAACACAAGGAAGAAGGGCAGCAAACAACGCGCCTATAAGCTGAGCGACTTTACAAGAGCAGGAAAACAAAGCTGCTCATGTGGTTCGGGAACGACCCTAGGGAGAAGAGAACACCCTGAAAGAAGGTGCTCGAAAAAAGACAAAGGGCAAAGAGAGAGCAACTGAGAGAAAGAGGAATAGGCAGGAAAAAATAAGCGTCACGGTTTCTGAGAAAGACTCCAGCCACCAGCCGAAAACCTGGGGAGTTAGCGGGGAAAGGTAAGAGGAAGCTTACAGAGAGGCAAAAGGAAACGGATCCGAGCTCTGAAAAAGGAATGTGTTTTAGCCGGAAGATCGGTTCCCATAAAAGCCGAGGAGAAAAAAGAAAAGACAGTCCGCACATAAAAAGAAGGGATATCGGCGGGAGAAAAAAGTGGGTACCGAAATTGACCAAGGAGGGTAGGGTGCAATAACCGCCATGTCTAAAGAAGCGCCCACAGGGTCTAAGGAATCAGTAGTCGGGATTGAGCATGGAAGGGGACGGGACGGTGGGGGAAAACGGGGGAGAAAGGCAAACGGAAACCTTTAAGCGAAAAGAGCTCCCTTCATGTAGCTAGAACAGGAGAAGTCAAATTGTGGATAAAGTGACGCGAAGTTTGGGGGGGAGGAGGGATCGAAACGAATCAGGAAGGAAAAAGGATCAAAAAGTAACAACGGAGTTTCAAACGAAGAGGGAGTCAAAGTCTATATATTATCGGAAGAGAGGTGTACCGAGGGAAAGCAAGCAGATGCGTCTTAAGGAAGTTCTGATCTCATGAGGCAATTGTTGTTCATCGATACAAGAAGATAAAAAAGGTCGAGAAGGTAGGGTGGAAAGGTGCTGAGTCGAAGGAGCGGAGTGTCTTTTTTCAGAGGGAAAAAGGAAAGACCGGGAAAGGGCTTAGGTCTGATGGTGTGAAGTTTGGGGGGGATCGGACGAGAAGGTGTGAGGATTGGGAGACGACTTAAGGTGTGAAGGGGATTAAGCCTGGAGACCGCCCAACGAGGTAAACAGCATGGGGGTCGGACGGCGAGGAGGAAGGAAAAAAACGCGGCCGGAGACTAAGAAGTACGCGGCACTGGGGGGCCAGCGCTTTCCGCCAGCGGTCCTGATAGATAAAGAGAGGCAAAAACAAAGGGAAGAAAGGGAAAAAGAGAGTCTTAGGAAGGAATTAAAAGAGCTGCGCGCGGATAGCAAGCTGCTAGCCGATATCATGGAAGAAAGTCCCAAAGAAGGGGTGATAATCGGGGGGCGGGGGAGGAGGATAAGAACACTTAAAATCCTCGGTAAAAAAGAAAAAAAAGCGATAGAGGAGAGAAAAAACCACACTCTTCTCCGGAATCAGTGAGTGAAATGTGACCCCTTCGAAACTTGAAATAAAAGACTAAGTTGATCTGTCGGGGGAGATCTCCGGGGGACTTCTTATATAATGACTCTCGGGACGGGAAGGAGGAGAAAAAGGGGAAATACCTGAACAAGAGGAAGATAAGGAGAAGTGGAAGGGCTACTCAGAATCTCCAAAGTTATTATTGGGAAAGACTAAAAATCAGATGGGCACTGTCTATAAAAATAGACTAAAGACCAGTTAAAAGGGAGTCCGTCAATCGAGCATGACTGGGAAAGTTAATGGAGGAAAAATGAAATGAGGGACAGGTGAACAAAGAACGCTACAGAGGAAAAGAATGATATATCGAGAAAAGTCTTTGGGATCTTGTACAACGTCATACCTAAGTCGGAACGGAAAAGAGGATTGAGGGGGGGGGGGCAGGGCGGCTAGGGAGGGACAGAACATAGGGGGGGGAGGGGAAAAAGAGCTGCACCTCAGAAAAATGAAGAAACCGAAGAGGAAGTTCGAATTGCAGGAACTTGGCCGGAGTTACTCGCGGTGGGTAAGAGGGGGTGGGAAAAGGGATTCAACGCGAAATACCCAGGAAATCCTACTCTTATGCGGAAGTTGTGGGAACTAGTTGGGTAAGATAAATTACGAGCCAGAGAACGACGGGAAGGGGAAAATGAGGGCATCGGGAAGGCGGATTTGGGATACGGACTGAATTTCCTACGAGGAACGATTCAAGAATGATTAAAAATTGAGGGTGTGCAGGGTTAGGGAGGAACTGGCGAGGAGTGATTTGAAGTCAAAAAAAAAAAAGCTCACCGGGCAGGTACGATGGAGCTGGGGAAATCGCCAGTCTCAAAAATGCGAAAGTTCCGCTGTGGTGAAGTCTGAGAAGACAATGAGAAAAAGTGTCGCTTGGCGATGGGGGGGTAGGTCCCAAGATGGGAAAAAAACGGACGGGGGGAGAGGTGTAAAGATGTGAATATTCATTGCTCAGGCTACCGGATGGGGCCGGGGGAAAGGATGGTCATTGGGACGCAGATGAGGGGGAAAGGGCAACGCGAAGAAAAATCAAAATTCCAGGGCTTCGACAGGAGAAAACCTGGAAAGTCGGGGGAGCAAGAGCGGGGGGCGGGGACGGGAGAGTGGGAAAAAGGGAGAAAAAGAAGGGGGGTTTTTCCTAAAGCTAAAGTACCGCGACAGAAATATACTCGCAACATGTCCGCACACATAAGCGTCAAGACAGTAAGGACATTTCGAAATGACCCACCGGAAGGGAGAAAGGTGAAATTAAAAAATCGTGACTTTAGCAGGTAAAACACGGGGAGGGAGGGGACCATTCTAAGAACTGGAGGTGGCGATCATACCATAAAAGGAAGGCAAAACCCGGGCGACCATAAGGAGTAACGACAGGGGAGGTCAGAAGAACAGGTAGTAAAGCATCCCACAAAACGAAGAGGAGCAAACCAAATTCCGACAGAAAAAAGGGGGGGCATCACCGAAAAAAACAAGCCACCCACACCTCTGGGGGACGTCGCAGCCTGAAAGCCACGCATCATACAGAGGGCCAAGAAAAACCCGACCTCTCGAACGCAAAACAACAAAAGGGGAATAAGGGAAAGAGGGCTCTTTGGAAGAGGATTTCTTGGCTATGGGAGCGTTGGTCAACAGACCGGTGTGGGGGAAAAATGTGGGTGACGGGTGATTGACGTTAGAAAAAAAGGGAAGGGGAGACGGGAGTTTGGGGGGGAGGGGGGAGCTCGGTCAATTGAGGCGATTCCTGCCGAGACTCCAAGTCTTGGATACGGGGGGCGGAGCGGCACGGTTGCAAGGGAGAACCAAGGCTAAAAAAAAATATCAAAATAAGGAGGAGCAGGAACAGCAATCCGAATTTAACTGCTCAAGGCAAAGAAGTCTGGGGAAACTTAAGGGGGGAAAAAAAGCACGGGAATAAAGGGCCGGGGTGGCGCTTAAAATGATCTCGGTCTGGGACAGCGGGCGTTAAATGAGAGGGTCAGGACTATTAAGGGTGCAGGGGAGGGGGGGCAAGCTGGGAGAAAGCAACAGGATATAAAGGTCGAAAAGGACCCAGAGGGAGATCCGACCAAAGGGAAAGGGAGTTCACAAGGGTTCATAGGGGGGGAGCGGAGGGGGGGGGGTTTGAATGAAAAGAGGGGCGCCAGTTTGACGGGGGCAGCATCTGGTCGGGACCAATGGAAGCCGGAATAATTGTCGGGAAAAAAACAATGGAATTTTCTTCCCGCAGGTCAAAGAAAAAAAATCACCGAGAAAAAAAAGGGGCGTGTCGATGGAGGGAAGAATAAACAGCGCCATATTTCGAAAAGAGGGAAGCTGTCCCCTCAAACCCTCGGAAGGGAGGAGCGAATTTGACCAATGCAGGAAGAAAAGCGAAGGTAGGAGAATTGTTGAGGGTTTCTGATAAGCTCGACACCAAGAAAGAACAATCTACGAACACCAAAATCATCATCACTAGCTGAGAGGGGTAAGGGATGACAAAATTAGTCAATCCGGAAAAGGCTAGGAAACCCGGCGAGCGGGGCGAGGCCTGAAAGGGTCCTGAGGGGCAGAAGTTGCTCGGGAGGGAGACGCGGACAAAATAGAAATTGGGACAAAGAACAAACCCGGGCAGGACGTAATACTGAGAGTGGGGGACAGGGAGGGGATTCAAGGAAAAAAAAAGGTGACTCGTTTTACACACGCTTCAAACCCCGAAGAAGGAAAAGACGTCAAGGGCCCTGAGGGGAACTGAATGAGTAACGGCGGCCTCAATTGTGGTAATACAACGGGGACAGAGTTACCAAAAGAGGTATTTGGCAAAGGCCCCCCACGCAACTCGCCCCCAGTTCGAAACTACGCCAGTCTTAGTTAGTACGATTGGAGGGATGAAGGGTGGGACACGAGTCGAGAAAAAGGAACTAAAGGAATGCAAAAGCGAAGCGCCAAACACACCAACCCCCCAAAAAAAAACCCCAACAACCCCCCCCCCCCAAACCCCCCCCCCCCACAAACCCCCCCCCCCCACGGCAGTAGCAGGTCGGGACTGGCGAGGAATTGGGGTGGAGACAGAAATCGAATTGTGATGAGATTCTACTTCACTCCGGAATCCATGGGGCACTAAAAGAGAAAGTAGGGGAAAGCGGAGGGGGATATAAATGGATACTTAAAAGAGAAAATATTCAGACTTGAGAGACGAAAGGTTGCCAGGCGTGAGCAAAATCATGAGAGGAGGGTTTTATGAGTAATGCGCCATTGGGGAGTCAGAAGTCGATACCGGCTGAGCTGTGGTCAGACGGGGGGCGCAAAAGACGAGAAGCGGAAGGCCTTCAGGGGGAAAGAACGAGGGCATACCTCACTGAATTTACTTCGAGAGACAGGGGTGTGGGTACAGGGGGGTTGGCGAGACGGCGCGGAAGAAGGGGGTCGGTGGAGGAAGTCCTACAAAGGGGAAGTGCCCATGGCAATCCTGTAACTACAGAGTATAAATGGGGAGGGGCAGGAGGAAAAGATAGGGGAGGGAAAAGGGCAAAAGCGCCGAAAAAAGGAAGAGCGACCTCCCTCCCCGACTGCCAAGGAATATCTCTGCTAAAAAAAAAAACACTAGGAAGGAAAAAATAATAATACCGGCAGGGAGGGAATCATTCTTCTCGCTGTCTGTAGCAGGGGGAAACTCTTCACTCCGATAGAAAACGAATTACCTCAGGGGTGTATGGAGAGGGGGGCTTGGGACTATAGAGCGAACTTAACACAAATTCTTAAAGTCCCAAGCAGAATACAAGTCGGAGAGGAGGCGCGCCAAAAAAATGGAAAACCGGTGTAGACTGGAAATTTGGTGTACCTTACAACGCGAAGGGAACTCCGTACGAAGCAAGAATTTATCACGGCTTGTGCGAATCCAAAAAAAAATGCTATGGTTTACTTGCGGACTCGGGGAAAAAACCATTTTCCGAAATTGACAGAGTAGACTGAATAACAAAAAAAGGAGAGATAGTTAGCGTAAGAACGTGAACAAAGGATGCAATTAATTAGGTTAATAGAGAACTCTACGCTGCAAGGTCTAGAAAAATCGGGGAACTGTGGAGCCGGTAAAGGAATGAGATGAAATAGGGCCTGGACTATTTGCGGGGGCAATTGGGTTCGGAAGGGGGAACATAAACGGACCCTGCGAAAATAATGGAACGAGGAGGAGGAAAAAAGTTCGGAAAAAAGGGGTATCCAGACAAGGTGTACACTTCAGAACCGAAAAGAAGAATAGAGGTAAGAGAGTTCGAAACGGGGCGGGCTCTAGTAGACAAAGGAGGTATGTGGCATACCTCCAATGATTCTTAGCGGCTTAAGACTGGGTGAGGGAAAGAAAGGACAAACGGAGGGGCGAATAAGGGGTAGGTAGGGGGAGGGGGAAGATGGGTAAACTATTACAAAGGGGGCGCAATCCCATCACCATGACAAGAGAGCGTGAAGGGGTTGAGAGTTGCGTAGAAAAGTGAAGAAGAGGAACGACGCAAGGGAGAGGGGAGGCGCGTCAGCAAACTTGGGCCCAAGACTACTAGATGGAGGAGGGGACTGATGGCCGGGGATGCGATAGGGAAGGATGTGTTCAAACATTCTTAAGTATTCGGCAGGTCAAGACTTAAAAAGGCTCGAAAGCAGCTGTGGACATCGTAGAGGGGAGAAATCGATCAAACTAAAACGTTTGATACGGCCGGGTCGGGGGCAAGCATCACAATTGACTGGCCGGGTCTTCTTCAGGAAAGAAAAGATAACGGAAACGGGTCATTTTGATGTGACCACTCTTCGGGGAATACAAATATTACTGGTAGATTCTAACTATAGACAGGAATTGGATTGGGGGAGAAAAGGAACGACCGAGAGGCACGAAACCTGGGCCTGAGAAAATCAAGGGGGAGGCTCAAAGATTTACAAGTTGAAATAGAATTAACTTGGGGCGGATCGCTCACGGTGGACCGGGGTAAAAATGATATCGAGAGGGGGCGTGGAAACCGGCACAAGTGAAAATCAGCGCAGAGTAATCTCAGAAGGGAAAGGTCACAAAAAACGAACAGCGAGTTGGTCGCCAAAAATCCGTCTGAAAGGAAGTTAGTGTTAAAAATAGGTTGGGAAAAAGCGTGCTGGGGAGCAGGGGGAAAGCGGGAGGACGTGTGACAGGAAGAAAGTGGTTATTTTATCTTCACTATAAGAGCAGGGGGGCAAATGCAACAAAGAAACGACGTTATCAATATTAACGACTGTGACGGGAGAAGAGTAAGAAAGAAATCCTCAAAGGACCTAGACGTCGGGAACTTGCGCACCGAAAAAGGCAGAAAACAAAGCGGGACAACGCTCAATTCCATTCCCGCCGCAAATAATAAGAGGGAAAGACACCAGCCAGAAGTCAAAAACAAAACCCAAAGGAGGAGAAATATTGATGCTAGGGTTATGACCCGTGATGGTATTGGATGGGAGGGGAGTAAGGAACGTTGCAGAATCGTTGGGGGGAATGGTTGAGGGGAAAAGGTGCATTGACTAGAACCGCGCAGTTTGACGGACTTCAGCTGAGGAGGTAGGTCCGGCGCGGTACAACGAAAATGCTTAATACTGATAACGTGGGAGCGCGAAAGGTGGATCAGGCTCAAAACGAAACAGCAGATGCAACTCAAAAAGGGTATTAGCATTGGAACCAATCAGAAAGGAACCGGAGAAGAAAGAGGTGTTACTTCCGGTGGAAAAATGTATTTTCATCGCGGCAGTTGGTGGGGGTCCCAGGTTCGCGCTGACGCATGTCAACTTCAGGGGAGGGAGAGAGATTATAGGAGGGAGGGAAAGTTTCCGGATCACAGCGAGATAAGACTTTTCGAACATGCCAAACGCAGGAGAAGAACACGTAGGGGCTTTCAGTGGTAAGGGGGGTCTAATACCTACCTTTTCATTTTGATTTGTTACGGTGCGCGCGGGGGGCGGTGAAACGGATGAGCCATGAAAATACCGGGACGAAGCCGTAGCACCAAGCAGAGGGTCCTTCAAAAGAAAGCAGGTTAAGAAATCATAGAAAAAGCAAAAAAAGGGTCAGGCATTTCAATTGGAAAAGGGAAAGGAACAATTTGTCTGAATGCTTGAAAGCGGGACACCTCTTCCTCTCGGTCCGCAACAAAGCGCTGGAAGGAAATTCGAGTCGGGGTCCACTGCCGATAAAAGTCAAGTCTCCGGGGTTTATTGAACTTCTAATATCCTCTCAATAAGCCAGGGGACCTTTGGATGCACTCCCAACCACTAACTAATCCGCCTTGTAGTCGCCTCTGGAATATTGCAAGGACGACAAAATCTTATAACGTAGAAAGGGTATGTGCATCCAACGGAAAGGGAGGTGATGAGACCAGTGCCTAGAAACGTGGCAGAATTCGCATGGAGGCTGGGGAGATCCTAGAAAATCGCACAACAGGGGTGACTTACGACGAGCTGCGGGGGGCCTGGAATGGTGATTTCACTTGAAAAGGTTCACATAAGAAAAAAAGAAAAAGAAAACGGATCCACGCAAACATAGGGGGCAGTGGCTACGTCTCCTACGATGTGTCCTGAGGACCGTCAAAAATTGTGGGAGACCAAAAGAATTTTCCAAGTAGGGAAAGAACCGCCTGCTTCTCCTACTAGCCACAAGTGGAAGCCGATGAAGAGTCTTATGAGTGTCGACGTTATGGGGATGGAACGTTTGCAAGGGAAGGCTAGCCAAACGGTAACAGGTCTTCCTCCTAAACGAGAGCTCAGGTACTGAGTAGCGAAGTGTTCTAAGGAGTCAGTGGAGACGGAAAGAGAAACGGTTAAGGTAGGGATTACACACGCGGAAGGGTCCTTACATGCTGAAAGTGAAGCGGATGGTCTAGAAAGGGGGGGAAGAACTATCAAAATAAAAAAATTCACATATATACCTCTAGTGTGGGCCGCGTGTCAAAAAGAGTCGGATATGTTCGTCCAGAGTTAAATACGGAAAGGGTAGGTCAAGTTCATCTATCCGCGAGTAAAGTCAAATGGAATAGGGGAAGAGCAAAAGCGTCTCGAAGGGAGAGGGCCGTCCTTGGTAGGGTCAACTGGGTAGATGTCGGTCAAACAGGGAAAATCTGAAGGGAAGCAAGGGGTTTCACAGTTTGGTGGTTGAGGCGCCTCGCGCGGGACGGGAGGGGGGCGTGGGGTGTTATAAGGAGTGAATTGGTGGAAGGGAAAGGGTCGAAAAAGGGAACGAACCAGATGATTTGGGGTCGCTTAAAGCGTTCGCTACTAGGCATCCGAAAGGCAAAGGAGGGGAAAGCTGAATAATGCTATCCGAAAAAAAATAACAAACTAAGCTCTTCACTCTGACTCTCATATCCTCTCAGACGGAAAAGCGCGCGGATGAGAGGGCGGTATGCTCGGCCAGCTGATCTCAGATATCAGCGCCGTACCCAAGATTGATAAGGGGAAAAGGGATTATTAAAAATACAAAAGAATCTGATCCCACCAACGGCGAAGGGGCGCGGCTCGCCAAAAACGGGAACCAAAAACAACGTCACTATAAAGGGAGGTTACACCTAAAAGTAGCCTACACGACGAATGACTAATTTAGCGGATTGGAGAATTCATGGCCGCTGAAGCGGATCAGATAGAAGAGGAGAAGATGAAAAAACATTCCTATTGACCGCGACTGTATAAAATCATGAGCAAAGGTGAGAGGGAACGCGGGCACAAAAATAAAGGAGAGAGTGGGGAAATTATTTGGGGGAATATTACCTCTCTTGCCACTTCAAAAAATCGGGGAAAGAAGGTGGAAGACTGTAAGGGACATGGGGGAATCGGAGGAGGATCGGGACCAATGAGGGGGGGTCTGTTAAATTACTAAAGAAGGGCGCCACTACGAGTACAGACTGGAGGGGGAGCGAGCAAGGACGGCACGTTTCAATTTTGATCAAAAAACTTCGGGGGGAAACGGAAGACCTAGGAAAGGGAGAATAGAAGAAGTAGGCAGAAGATTCGGACGGGATGGGAGCGAAAAAAGGAGGGCATGGACGGTGAAAACGACTTTCTTGCCGTCTACCATATTTAAAACGCCAGGGGGACACGAACGGAGGGACAAGTTCAAAGGAGGGGCAGATTTCTGCGGGGGGGGGCGTGGGGGGGGGGGGGGGGGGGTGGGGGGGGGGGGGGGGGGGGGGGTGTTGGGGGGGGGGGGGGGGTTGGGGGGGGGGGGGGTTGGTGGGGGGGGGTGGGGGGGGGGTTTTGGTGGTGGTGGTGTGGGGGGGGGGTGGGGGGGGGGGGGGGGGGGGGGTTGGGGGGGGGGGGGGGTGGGGGGGGGGTGTTTTGTTTTTTGTAGGATTTTTGGTCTGGGGGGGGGGTGTTGTTTCTACTGCTTTTCGTGAAAGAAGTCACCGAACACCTCCGCGACCCTACTCTCTTATGACTTGACGTGTGGGTACTATTTTGAAGCGTTAACACTACTCTCCCTTCTGACGCAATTCGAGAGCGTGGCGCATACGGAGGCGTTGGGAAAAACGAATACGGAATCCGAGGGAAAAGGGAGTTAAAAAAAAGATTAAACTTCGATCAGTGATTTAGCGGTTCTCTATCCAAGAGGTGAGGAGTGCATGATAAGAGGGTCAAAGAAAACGGGGTTCGAAGAACGATGGGGGAGAGCGAGAAAGATCCAAGGGATCGAGCGAGGGCTTACACCCTGCCCTACACGTGGGGGATGGGAAAATGCAATAACGAATGAAGCGTAGGAAAGATAAACTTTTCTCGTTGAATGTGGGTGACTCTGCGGCTTGGGGTGACAAGCTTGCGTGGAGGTCGAGGGAGTCAAAGAAAGGCTTGGGTTATCAGATGTAACGACCTAGAGGGGCACAGCTGTGGAAACTCACGCACATGACAAGGGGATGGCAGGGACCTGGAGAGATTAGAACTGAAAACTGGGGTCGGATCTCGCGGGGAAGGTTTAGGAGACGCTCTTGGTGCTGTCCGGCAAATAGGGGGGGAGACAGAGCAAAAAACGCAAACATGCAAATTTCAGGCAAAATGGATCATGTCTGCGCAAAATCCGCGGGTGAAGGTGCTGTGAAAAAAAAAAAGGGAAGGTGAAAAGAGGTAGTAGAAGGGCTATGTCCAAGATCCTTTTTGTGTGCATCCTTGCGGGAACAATAGGGGACCGGTGGGGATGCAAAGATGCAAAAAGAAAGCGACGAAAAGGTGCAAAGAGGGAGGTTACGTTCGCGCAGATTAAACCTCCTTGGGGAAAAAAAACCGATAAAAACAAAGGGACGCAAGACTCGTCGCACGGCACCGTGCAAAGCAAACCCACAACGATGGAAAAATCAAGGTCCAGGGCCAAAAAACACAAAATAATAAAGCGACTAACCAGGAGAAGAGCTCAAGAAAAAACGGGAGGAGAAAAAGAAAAGGAGAGATGGGAAGATGGCAAAAGTGTAGTGGCGTTAGGGGGAAAGAGCGAAAAAACGTTGGGGGGTGTGTCCAGGGGGGAGGGCCGGTGGTGCGGAAACAGGTAAAAAGACGGATCTGGGGGACGAGGTCGACGCTGCTGGGATTCTGCCCGCTTCTAAGAAACGGGAAGGGTTAAGGATGGAGAAAAGGGGTTTTTGCGTAGGTAGGACGGGTGGGGATCTAAAGAAAAGAACTGTGATAGAAAAGATGCAAAAAAAAGGTATTAGCTGTGGGAAAGGAAGTCCGCGTAAACCTGCTAAGCACCGAGGGGGACTAAAAGGGTGTAACAAGGGAGGTTCTACGCAAAGTGGTTTGCGCGAACATAAAGCGGCTGACTCGTGCTCAATGGAAAAAGTGCAGAAGAGATCGAGGTGAAAAAATTTGGGGACAAGAAAAAGGACGATAGCCGTAGAACCGGCCAAAGAGGAAGGACGAACGGTCATAGGCAAAGACAATTTGCAAGGGGTTATACTGGCGCCACCCAGGGGAAGTTGATGGGGAAAGAAAAGCGGGCAAAGGGAGGCAGACTGAGCCAATACTCCAAAAGGTCACGCTCCGGGCGACTAGGAACAGCAGCAAAGGGAGGTGGAAGGAAACCCGAAGAACAGACAAGAAATTTACTGTTTCTATGGTGCACCCCAAAGAAGGAGTTAACAATTTGATAAAGGAGGGGGAAAGACAAAAAAACAAAAACGCAGCGCTGTCCGCAACAGCGATACTTCGGCAGGGTATTCAAAGGACGAAGCACCCTGATGGAGAAATGGGTGAAAATGGTGCCTGAGAAATCAGAACGGAAACAGTCCGAAGTCACACGGAAATCGAAGAGATTAGAGGGATGCTGGGGAGAAGGGGGTCTCATACGTCAATAGGGGTCATATGAGCAACTCTCCGAC
>Ga0179593_1372996_pt1 | contig 14208 bp, 9 predicted proteins | sample CZODoug2_1_08_16_FD_185931 | JGI IMG/M metagenome (GOLD analysis project Ga0179593, IMG submission 185931) | Vadose zone soil fungal communities from Angelo Coast Range Reserve, California, USA - CZODoug2_1_08_16fungal (PacBio error correction) | ecosystem: Environmental > Terrestrial > Soil >...
GAGGGGCAGGGGGGGGGGGGGGAGGGCGGGGGGAGGGGGGGGGAGGGGGAGGGGAAGGGGGGAGGGGGGGGAAAGGGAGGAAATCATAAAGGGTGCGAAGGGAAGGAGGGGTGAGGGGGAGGGGAGGGGGGTGAGGGAAAAAGAAGGGAAAGGGGAGGGTGAGGGAGAAGAGGGCAATTTCGTTTTATGCCCGGGGTTGGATATCGTGCACAACAAGTGAATATCCCTGAAGGGTGCCGGGGGCGGGAAAAACACGCCGATGGACTTCACCGCGGGGAAACTGGCGGGGTCCTCTTCTTGGTCGAAGGAAGGTCGCATCACCTTGAAACTGCGAGGATGGCAGGGGGGCCGCTTCGTGAAAGTCTGCCTGGACGGGCATTGCAGTGGGACCGAACTTGGGGGGGCCGAGACGCCAAAAATTAAAGCGTTGAAATTCGTCTTTGGCCCGGGTCCGTGCCGTCTCGGGAAAGCGTAAACGTGGAATACCACCGGCTCTTTCGTAATCCCGAAATCGACCGGAGAGGGGGAGACAACACTGGAGAAAATACAAGGAAGCTACTCATTATCCTAGTATCTTACTCCCCTGCTGGATGGGTTCAGAATTGGACCTAACTACTAGGATCAGGCCGGAATCCTCGAGGGCCTTGTCGGTCGTAGCCGTCTCTGGACGGTCGAGTCACCATTTGGTCGTCCCAGCCCAGCCAGTTTGAAGAACAACGTGAGCACTTAGAGCAGAGCTGCTCTAGGGGTGTTGAAAAGAGGCACATAACAGCGTTCTCCGGGGGAGAGTAGAGACGCCTTTTCTCTAGAAGAGAGATTCCTCTCTAAGGAAAAAAAAAGATAAAATACTGCCGGAACTCGGAATATCCGAACCTTCTAAAGCGTATTGTGCGGCGGGGATTGAAAAATTGATCATGTCGTCGTGAGGGGGAATCGGAATCGCCGAACCGAGGAAAATGGAACTCCGAAATAGTCCGTCTCTATGGACCTCTGGTGTCGAAAAAAAATAGGAAAGGGGTCCTTTCACGCCTTGGTCTTCAATCTGAGCCCTAATAAGAACTCAAATGGCCGGCCTCGTGGGGGGTCGGTGCCGGGACCGCCGAAGAGGGGGTCGGGGGTGTCTACCTGCACTAATGGAGGGCTACGGAAAGAGGGCACTATAGGGGGACCGATGATCAGGGAAGAAAGGAGGCACGCACGACGGCCGGGAGACTAAACAAAAGTATAGGAGTGGTCGTCTTGGGACGGGAAAAGGGTCGGTCGTCGTTGTATATGATCCCCTCTCCTGTCGTGACGGTGAAGAACGAAAGGTGAGCAGGGAAGAATGTAGGACTCGCCCAAATAGCGCCGCCTCGGTCCTCTGGAGAGGGAGGTCGGGAGAAGGAACGTGCAATGAACCTAGGCGGGGGGTGAGTCGTCTCATGGGGAGGAGAGTCCTATCCTGGCTGGTCCTATGATTTGGTACACGGAAAAATGGGATCCTAAACTCGTCTCGCAGAGTTATGGAGAGGAGGGACCGCTGTGGGGTTGTAGCCCAACCACCGAAAGCCGAAGTGCAACTCCTGCCACGACCTACTCGTGTCGACCGAGTAGTGCGCCGCTGCGGAGACGAATCGAACGCGCCGAACGGAAGGGATAACCAGGAGTAGTGGTGAGATCGCCTCGTCGCAGATTTGGAGAAGGGGCAGGGGAGAAAGGAGTACGTTCCCTGTCACGGAAGGGAACAGAAATGCAAGAAAAGTCCGACTTAGAAAAACTTGGGGTCAGGGGTCTCCCAAAAGCTCGCTAGGGGAAACCTTGAGGGGCCTGGCCCGAGTCATTAAGTCGAAGAAGGGACTATCCTCCCCCATGGGGACAGATTGTCGAGGAGAGTGGCTGACGGCAACGCTGGTAGCCAATCAATTAGGAGGGAGAAAACCTGACGGGTGAAACGGACTGATTGAGGGAAGAAGGAGGGGGGGGGGTACCAGAGGCACTATATTGATCGAAATCCTCGTACGGATTGCATCGTGGTAATGAATAGGACCATACCCAGGAAAATTCGGGACTTCCTGGGGAACCTCTGCGGGGGCATCTCTTAAAAAAAAAAAAAAAAAAAAAAAAAAAAAAAGAAAAAAAAAAAAAAAAAAAAAAAAAAAAAAAAGGGGGGGGGGTAAAAGAAAATGCGTCAGGGAGTCGTCGCTTGGCCTTCAAAAAAAGGAGGTCCTCTAGTGGGGGAAGGTGCTGCCGAACCCGAGAATAGGGAGAGCAAGGAAAAAACAAAAAGGGGAACAGTGAACAGAAAGAAGAAACCTGCCTCGTCGTAACTCGCCGAAACAAGAGAAAATCCGGTTAGACTCTGGGAAATAATCGGCACCGGTCAAGAACGGGGGAAGAATCAGAAAAGAGGAGGAAGTCCTCAATTGCAGACTGCGACAGGCAGAGAGGTACATTTGCAGAGTCGGAAGGGTGAAAAGGGACCCGACACGTTTACGGGGAGGGGAGGCGGCTGAGGTCAAGGATCGTCGCGGCCTGACTAGGGAGGAGTGCTCCGTGAGGGCGGCGGAGGGGGGTCAACTACGTCCGAAAAAAAAAGACCTTACCTCGACGCAGAAAACAGATATGATAAAAGCTTCGCAAGGGGATCAGTCGACTGAGATCGCCGATAAAGGCCCTCCGAATAATGGACAAACCTTAAGGGGAGGAACCTTGGGGCATACAAAAAACCGGACCATGCGCAGAAAAAAAAGGCCGTCTAGTCTGGATTCCATGCCCGGAGCAAGCCCGGTAATTGATACTTGTCAAAGTGGCCCGTGGCCCTTCATCTCTCGCAACAACAACACTCTTCTAAAATGCCAGGAAGAGGCAATCGTTGAAAAGAAAGGTACCCGCTGTCTTTTCCCGTAGGAGTGATTGCTGACGAAAAAAAAAGGGCAGGCTTCGCCTCACGGGGGAGCGGACCCAGACGGAAAAAGCTTTCTCTCCTCATTGGTGAGAATGCCTTCCATTGAGGCGGAAGGTTCGAGGCGAGCTAAACCAGAAAGCAAGAAGACAGGGGCTGCGGGGCAAGCGGAAGACTGTTGCCCGGGAAAATTCGAGCTTCAAAATCCAATTTGGTAGGAAGGACTCTTAAAAGCCGCCTCTCAGCGGAGCCGAAAGCAGATGGAGGGGCCACAACACGACGGCCAAAAAGGCGATCAACCGGAAAAATCGCTAAAACGATTGCGACAGGTAGACCACTGCTGACGCTGTCTCAAAAATGTCCGAGCATGCATTGCCGGGCTAGGTGCAGGAAAATTGCGAACTTGAGGACGGACTGTGGCCGCCGCTTTCGGGAAGTGGGCCGGTGATATTACAGAATAGCCAACGGCTGGGGAGGGGTTCAAAAGAAAGAGGAACACCGCGGGAAGCGCAGGTCTTCTAGTCGGGTGTCTGAAAACGGGGCTTATCGCAAGTCTATGTCGCGGGGGGCGCTCCCGTGCCTCGAGGCTTCCCTTTTTTCCGCCAGGCGGAAAAGAAACTTCCGACGCCTTCTTGGAAGAGCAACAGGTGCCTAGCTCGCTTGCGCAGGGTGAGACCGAAGCACTGCGGCGGAAGGGAAGCGAATATCTAAGAAAAAAGGTGGCGTCTCACATCACATACCACGCCCCGTGTCCGTGAAAGCCTTCCTCAGGTGGAAGCGCCGAGGGCAACGTAAGTCAGAATCTAACGTAGGTTCAACTAAAGGGCATGGGCAGTATCACGAGCCGACGCGATCTCCGAGGGGGGAACGTGGGCCCCGGAACGGGGATTCCTTGGAAGGAAGTCGAAAGTATACACAAGGGAGATTCCAAAGCCCGGAACGAAGCAGATCCTTGATTCCTCTCGAAGTAGCAAGCGCCAGGGAATAAGCTCACTAGCCAGCAACATATAAATCTGCGGGGAAATCTGAGAGGTCGGTCTTGAGAAGACGATCGGACCGTCAGGACGGGTCAAGCTCGAGGGAGAGACTGAAAACTCAAACTTCTTTCGAAACGAGTACGTGGGTTCCGTTCCATGTCTCAAAAGCAGTCAGCGTATTGCGGTCTCACACCCTAAAAAGGGTCCAGATCGCACACGAATTTCGGGGAATTCCGCGTCGTCGGGGACAGAAAGTCGAAACCAGCTAACTACAAGAACGGGCTCGCAAGAAAAAGAAAAATGAAACCTGTTCGAACTCTAGCGGAGCTAATGACGTTAAGTGTGGGAGAATGACCCACGAGAGTGAATTGCGGGTCTAACTGCAGATTGATTAAAAGAACAAACGTCCTTAAGCGAAACATCACATAATGACTCTACTGAAGAAGGTGACGAGAATGGGATAATATACCGCCGTACAGTGCGCTAAAAAAGAAAACAGAACGTAGGATAACGAGCGGCAGTATTCCTGGGGGGGGCGTGCAGGTCAGGAGAGTCCACAATCGGAACAAATCCTCGGTGAACTTTCTTTCCACAAAACACCATTATGCAAAGGTTACTACAAGAACAGGGAAATCTTAGCGAGGGACGTGATAGGCAAGACATCGAAAAAATCAAATAGAAGCGCCAGGCCACACCGGATGGAGCTTAAGGGAACGAGGGGGAACAAAGAGGAGGGGGAACATACGTGGAAGCGTCGGAAATCCACCCGAGTACAAGATCGATTACTAAAGTTCCGGTTCAGCGAGAAACTCAGTTGTTTTGCGAAAAGGCACCAATTAACCCGAACTAAACTGCAATCCGATTCCTCCACGTCTAAACATACTGTAAGATCCTAAGTGTCCGATACTAAAATCTCTCTAAAGGCTTATCTCTTCTAGTCTTCGAGTGACGGAACGGAACTAGGGAGAGCGGGAGCGCCGAACTACCTCGCGATAACAGCACGGGCGCTCGAAAAAGAGAAATATGCGGCGCATCAAGAATAGATGCGGGGCGTCGACCAAGCGAGCTGAAAACAGTCGCGGGGGGGGGAAAATGGATCAAAGGTACAGGGGGCCAACAAGGAAGAAAGGGAAAGCGCGTTCGGGACGGTGGAAGAAATGGGACCACCAACGGCCAAAGTAAAAGGGGGGGCCTCCTAACAGTGCCTCTCCGGGCGGGACTATGAAACAATCTGGTCGATGAACGTCCCAAAGAGGAGGAGGTAACAATCGTGCCACATACAGGAGAGGGGAGGGCAAGATCAAATAAAGATTTGTTTAGCCGGGTAATCGCGACTTTTCTGACTCAAAGAATGAGGTCGGTGCGGCAGGTGTGTTTCCAGGAGGTAAAAATTCTCTACGGTACACTTGTCCGCCGTGCGCGTCAGCACGACGAACCTCAAAAAAAAATCCAACTGATTACCACCCGACGCAAATTGCGTGTTAATTCCAAGCACCAACTTTGGCAACTGGCCGTCAACTACGAAAAACAAAAGTTCAAGAAGTCACGCTGTCTTCGGGGCCACTCTCCTGAAGTCCGGGTCACGAAAGAATGTTCGTCGACACCGAAACCGCAGGGTTCGCTATCGGCCAACCAGTTAGGAAGAGGGCCATAGTCCGGCCAACACCCCCCCCAAACTAACAGGTCGACAAAGACGTAGCGGGAGCACCGCGAAAAAGACTAACGGAAAAAACCTCAGAAAGTAGGTCCCTCTCGAGGAGGCAAGGGGTTAAATGTCTGGACTACCCTCAGGCGTGAGACCAGGCAAAAAACTGGGGCTAAAAAGCTAGATGAGATCGTGGACTCGCCGGGTGGCAGTCACAACAAAGGGGGGGATGCGAAGAAAACTTCCGGGGGCACGCTTGGGCATATCGGGAGCAACAACAACAAAGATTAGAAAAGGAGGGATGCCATGCTCGTAGCAAAGGGGGGGGGGAAAGAATCCCCCAATTGAGAGGCCCTGGAAAAGGATCGGAATGGAGGTAGTAGCGACACTGTTGGAGTTTACGTTGCCAAAGACTCCACGTTGGGGAAAGTTCGAACATGGACCTGGAAGACCGGGCAAGACTTATGGGAAGGGGGAGGGGACAGTTGGTCTGGACTAGCTGGCTACCTCTCAGGGGTTTGCCAGCAGTGCGTGGAAGAAAAAGAACGAAAGGACGGAGTAACGGGGTTGGCACAGGCAGGGGGGTCAAAAGACGTAACTTGCGTTCATGACGGGGCCAGAATAGCGTAGAAGTCAGAATTGTACTGGGGAATCTAGAACTTGAGGAAGGTACCGTTGGAGCCGCGACCTGTTGGTTGGACAGAGAGTCCCAAACTGCCTGGTCACGGTGGCGATCGATTTGGGGGCCCGGGGAGTAATAGTAATCTGATAACTTGGGAGCCGGGTCACATGAAATATCCGAATCGGGTATATTCTGCCCTCGATGGTACAGGATAAAAAAAGCCTTTAAAGGTAAATATTCTGAAAAGAACCACGAGGAATCGACACAGAATCGAGATCCAGAAGAGTATAGGACCTCAAGCTGTAAACTCCGCACGGAGTACTCGACGAGCAAAAAAAAAAAAAAACGGAGAAAAAAATTATCCTGAATGGAGGTCGTCGCGACGTACTTAGGGGGTAGGAAGTGAAAAGCGGGAAAAAAACGGGATGTGTGCCTCCGACGAGAAAAGGCGGTAAAAACAAAGGGAATTCTCAAAGGGAAGAAGGAGAATTCATCGACTAATTGGGGGGGGGGGACTATCAGGAAAACTACTAGGGTGGAGCTGGACTAGGGTCTGTGCTCATCTGAAAGCAGAAGGGGTTTCTAGATGAATATAGCGGAGGCTCGGAAGTATAAGAGCTCTACTGCACTTCTAAATAGAAAAAAAAGAATCACTGGGAGCTCATCTCTTTCGGCTATAGTTATAAAGAATGAGAGGTCTGTAGGGTGAAAGCTTGGTCAGAGGGACCACCTATTCATGAATGATTAAGCCTGGGCCGGACCAGGAAGCTCGGGTAATGAGCTCTACTAGAGCCCGGGGACAAAATCGACCTGGAGGACGTCGGATCAAACCGACTCCAGGTGGGGGAAAAAAACGGCGCTCCGAGGAGGCGAGTTTTAAACGCGGATGAATGAGGATTTTCGTTGGGGTCAGAAAAGATCAGGGGGGGGGGGGGAGGGGAACAAAGCGGGAACAAACGATAGGTGCAATCTAGTATCTAGGCGGAAGCGCCCTAGCGTAGACTTGACGAGGGGTACGGTGTCAAAGTCTGGCGGAACGGGGGCGAGCTCGTCCGCTGGAAATGATCCCATGTTACTGAAGGAAGAAAGTCTAGATGACTGGAAGGAGAGCATAGAGTCCAGAGGCAAAGGACAAAGGTCGCGAATGGAGCGGCGTCTCAAGCGGAACTGGCAAGGGAGACGAGCTGTTTCGAGTTCAGGTCCGCATCCTGGGAGTGCCGGAGGAGGTTCTACTTCTCAGAAGCGGAAAAATCAAAGACGCCGCCGGAAAAATGTGCTAATAGGGACCCTGGTAGGGAGAAAAGAAAAAATACGATCGAGTGGTAAGAAAAAAAGAAAGTGCAAAAAGGAACGTCTGAGGAGGAGTGTCTCGAGCGGGTCGGAAGGGGCCCGAAAAACGAAAAAAAAAAAGCCTGCGGAGAGCTCCATCGGATGATAGATTACCGGGTCGATGCAACTAGCGCATAGTATAGAAAAGGTTTATTCGAGGGCGCTTCAACTGGCCCGAACTTGGCCTAAATCTTAAAAGACTTCGTTCGAGTAGGGGTGTACTTTCCCTTGGGGAAGAAAAGGTCTAACGGCGGAACCATGGCAAAACTGAGCGTTGTAGAAAATGGACGTCTCAGGACTTGACCGAGGGCGCGAGACGGACCCTGCACTTGATAAAAAAAGATGGTACGCGGGGAGGAAAAAAGGGGGAACACGAGGAGAAAAGGGAAAACGTTGCAGGAGAAAAACGTCAACTTACTTAAACGGAGGGGAATTTCTGAACAGGCAGTATCATCGGCGTGCTATCCTCTTACTCTAAGGAGTTCATCGGGGGGGGGGCGTTCGCAAAACACGAAAAGGAAAAGAGACTCTCAGTGAGACTGAACAGTCGTTCAAGAGCAGGGGGACAAAAGGAGTGGAAGCTTCGAAATTCCAACCAACCGCAAGGGAAAGGTCTTGAAATCAGAGACGAATACTCTGAGAAGATACCGCCCTTTACGGAAAGGATAAAGAAGGACTGCAGCGGGAAAAGGCGTTAAAGCGAAGAACCACGAACGCCTATTGAGGACGCTTAACAAGGACCGGGACAAATAACTTGTTCAAGTGAAAGGCAGAAGAAGATGGTCAAATGGAAGGCCCCTATTTCAGGAACGGACGCTTCAGGGGGCGAAAGATGCAGTGCCGGGGGAGGAAAGCCAGAGGTTTATCGCGGGTAGAGGAGGGGTAGCCTGTTTTCTCCGGAGGGCGGGAGGGGAGTCCGCGCCGCGGCATTCTGGGGAGGGAGGTACCTTAAAAAGCATAAGACCTCACAATAAGTTGAGCAGAGACGCGGCAACCAGCTGTAGAGTAACTTCTCCACGCATCCAGATCAGGGGAAAAAGGAGGAAGGATCCCAGATAGGGCAGGCACGCAAGCTCTTAGGGAGACAAAATCAGGCGCGGGAAGCGGGGGACCGCACGGTACCCTTCAATGCAGGAAGAAAGACCTGTAGGAAAAATCACTCATACCGCGGCGAAAAGAGTAAAAGGGAAGATGGCCACGTGGCCGTGGCCGACTGCAGGACTCGGATCTCAAAACTGTTGATTATGGAAAGGGATTTCCTATGTCCAGTCCCAGTCCCACGTTACATCATTACCTGGACGGGGGCTGGGACGAGTTGTAACCGAGAGGGCGCGAGATTTCTTCGCCTTGTAGACACGTGGTAGAGGGAACAACGATACTTCCCAGGGGGAGCCTTTCTTGTCGCGGTCTGTTTGCCAAACGGATGTTCGAGGCGAGGGCTCAACGAGAACCGAGCCGGCTGGGAGAAGCCTCTAAGCTTGGTTCCGAAAGAAACGCTTCAAATTCAGGAGGGGGAGAAAGCGCAGAAGGACCCTCACGTCAGAATAGAGAAGCGGCCCGAGCGAGAAGCTGACGAAGCGCCGCAAAAGTCCTATCATCCGGAAAGGAGCTAAATCCCCTGGGGGAGACCGGATACCCTTCGCGTTACGCACTGGGTAATGCTGTAGGGGGGGCCTTAGTTAAGGGGAGCAGGGAGGAGAAACTTGAGGAGAGACTTCCAACGGAGCCGTTGAGGCAGATTCAAGAGTGGGTGGACGGGGAGCGTTTATCGAGACCTCGACAAGCGGGACGTATAGAAATAACTGGGCGTGACCGGCCTGAGGGCGGCCGTCTAATGAGAAGCCCAGGAACGAGGACCGTGAACTTTTTAGGGCCAGAACCAACGACGCCGTTCTTGGGGCCGGGCTGAAGGGGGGCCGGGAGTCTCGAAGGAGCCGATTTAAAGGGGGACAACGCTTACGGAGCATAACGCAGCGCCTCTACAACTCTAAAGTTATACAAAAGAAAAACAATACCCTTCCTGTTGAGTACGCCTTCATTCAAGGGAACAAAAACACCGGAACGTCAGGTTAAAGGCCAGCCGGGCATGGGCGCAACGGTTTAAAGTCAGCACGAACGATCTTGAAAAAAAGACCGTTAGGGGGAAGGATCGACAAGACGTCGACGTATAGACCTACCAGGAAAAGTCAAGGGACCGACTGTTTACAGAGGTTCGGGAGACAGAAGCCAACACGGAAGAAGGAAGACCCGGGGACTCTGCGGGAGAGTCTGGCAGATGACTGAAAAGCCGCAGGAGTCTCGGAACTAGGGCGAGGGATCATCTGTAAAGAAGAAGGAGAGAGAGGAGAGAGGAGGCTAAAGACGCTATCTAGAGGAGCCAGCAACCACCCTTGTTGACATCCAGCGAAAAATCTACTCAAGGGGAGAAGATGAAGGGGGAGGACAGGCGCGTCGTGGGGGGGGCTAAAATGACAGGGTCCATATCTAAAGAAACCGGCAGAGAACGTACTGAAGGGAATAATCGCTCTGGTACACCAGCGAGCTACTGGCTCGACGTCTGGATCCAATGTACTTCAAGGAGAGGAAATAGAGCTATGAAAACGTCCTGAACGAGACTACTTTTGATTATTGAAGCTAGAACTCGGGAAGATCTCAATACGAAGTGTCCTCGAAAGTCAAAGAAAGGGCAATCCGGTCTAAAAACTTAGAATACACAGGTCGCCCAGAGGCGGGACAACCAGTCGAACAGACGTCTCATGCTTTCAGGCAGGCGGACTCCTCAATCCTGAGGCACCACACGGGGGGGGAAAGCGTTTCCCAACGAAGAGGCGCAGCACACCCGACTCAGAGTTCGAAGCGAACTCCGCTTCAGATCGTTCCTTTGCTTCGGCACCGCGCCCCTGCGATGGGCCTTATCTGCAAAAGGGAGGGAGATTCTAAGAGGGAAACCATTGAGGGAAAGGGCGGGCTCTGATGGGCTATTCCTAACGAGGAGAGAAACGTCTAAGAAAAGAGTTCAACATGCCCCTCTCTGGGGGGGCGGCTGAACCCAGCTGACACCACCGCGCGAAAAATGAGCAAGAAGGAGAACGAAACTGAACGCGCTGACCGCCAGTCCATAGTCTGGACGATTTCGACTGTAGAGAGAGGTAGTCGTCCGAGCTGAGGGGCAGTCCCTGACCAGGCTAAGAAGAGAAGGCGAACGACTGCCTCAGCGCGAGGATGAAAAGGACGCGCAGAAACCTGAGAGAGGGCACTCTAGCGAGACGTGAGCAAATCCCAGGTAACAGTGGAGCACAGGGCGGAATCACGGGGTGACAGGAACAGGTGTGTGTGCCTATGGTGACGTTGGGTTCGGTGAAGACGACGACAGAAAGGATTAATAACTTATCTCGAGGTGATAGTACATAACAGGCGAGGTAACTAGATCGACATGGTGAGCAGAGAGAGGTGGATCCTGGGGGGGTAGGTCGGTAAGTCTCTACTCTTGGGACATCAAGCCGAAGCGGGTAGATGCGACGAAAGGAAATCTTCGGCGTCGGGGCAGTGACGACCGGTTGAGAGAAAAGCCAAGAAACTGAAAAAGACAGTTCGAAAACCAGTAAAGGAGTGCAGTTGTTTCCGGGATTCTTCAACAAAGCTGATCCCACACGACTTGTCGCGGGGGGGGAGGGGGGGGCTACGAAAAAAAGGAGCCAGAAAAGATTAAGGACGCAAGACGGAATGGTAAACGGACTTCTTCGGCGACACGACAGAGTTCGCGATCGAAGAAAAAGGCGGAAAATAGTCGTCTCGACGGGCGGCGACCGGGACGTGCGCGGTAGCCCGCGAGAAAGAAACTGGACAGAAGAAGACTTTCGACCGCGCCGAGGCGGTCACGTGAGAGTTCACCAAAATGTAGTGGGGGAAAAAGGAAAGGTCTGCGAGAGCGACAGGGGCGATTTCTTCCCGGGCGAACACGTGGGAGGAGTTGGACTGGAGCAAGCGCCGGAAGACCCTTTATAACTCAACAAAAGGGGAAAAGGAGGAGAAAATGCAGAGCTGGGAAGATCTATTAAGCGGACGCAAATTTTCATGGCCCCGTCACAATCAAAAAGAAAGGCGATCTCTGAAACGCGTTTGCCTGTGGGCCACCTCCGACAGGGGGGATTTGACAGACTGCTAGGGCGGGAATGGTCCGTGGACGAAATTATTTGGATTCAGGCTAATCGAAGTATTTGCGACCTGCATTTGTGTTCAGGAGACGACTAGTCCGAAGTGGGAGCGCGGCTCCTGGGGGTGGAAAATGGAGTAGGGTCCGGAAAAAGTAAGTATGGGGGCCGTCATGAGGGCAATCTCGAGAACGCGGTCGAAAAGGTTGCGTGGTAGAGCGGCATGGGGGGGGGTAATTCCTGTTGTGGAGCATCCGGGGTGGCCGGACACCAGACAACTGCCGGTGTGGACAAGGCTCTTTGGGGAATTCGCGTCCACGCGGTTGTGGGGGCACAGTACGGGAAGACGAGAAGAGCGTGCTAAGGTAGCCTCTCTGAACATTCTGCAGCCGAGTAAAATCTCAAAGTCGAGAGAAGTAATCTAATCAAGTCAAATGCTGATCTTGGGAGGCCCCTGCGGGGGGCCCGAGTCTACTCGTAAGTGAACTCAACGTCGCTAGGAAGGAGACCGAAGACGAAAAATGTCTGTAGAGGGGGGTCGGCCTTCGTCCGGGTCCGGAGGTCACCAATTGTAGCGGGGCAATGAAGGGAGATTTTCCAAGGGTGAGTCTCAAATTCATCCGCGACGGCAAGCGCGTGGGTGTAGGAAATATAATAGGTTAAGAAGAGGGGCCCGAATAGCTCCTTTAGTTCGGCTGAGATCTAGAGCTGATACTACTCTGGCTTAGGGCGCGAGAATCTCTTGTAATCTGGAGGATAGAGTTAAGGGGATAGGTGGAAAAAGAAGTCAGGGAGAGTGACTTTTTATCATCCTCCACCACAAGCTTTAAGAGGAAACTCCGGGAAGAGGCCGGGGAGAAGCGTCAGGTATCTTTAAGGCTCGCGCGAAAGAAGAACCCTTGATTGGTTTTTCCTTACCACTCCGTTGGTCTGAACCGCAGGAGCAGAATCAAGAAGGGGGTACGATCGAGAATTATTTGTATGTGGGGCCTACCCATCCTGCAGATGAAAGAGGGGAGTAATAAAAAGACCTCCTGTTGGGGGTTGGGGGCTGGGGGGCGACCCGGGGAAAGATTGCTGGGGTCCAGTGAGGGCGCTGCTGCAAAAAGAAAGGAGAGCGCGCGTGGATCGAAGTGTCGGAAAGGAGCGACATGTGTCGAGGACGAGGTAGATGATCCACGTCTCGGCCTTTGACGTCGAACCCGGAGGCAGGGAGGGAGACATTAGGGGAAGGAGAGATTCCGACCACTAGAAAGACTAAGGGCTTTGGAAAATCGGGCGGAAAAAGCGAACGGAAAGTAAGATCCTCGCGAGCGGGTCTGCGCCGGAGGGCCGCCATCACTGCCGAGCAGGAAAGGATGGGGCCTGAGGGATCGAACTCGCCTCGAATCAGTTCTGTGGGCTGGTACCCGCTTGGATGTAGCCACCGAAGAGGGCTCGAGACTTTTAAACTTTCCTCCCTGCTCTGGGAGAAAAACACCTAGTAAGGGGGAGGTGGAAATTCGGGGGACAACACCAACAGAGACGAAGGAATAAAAAAAAAAACAAACCCAGGGGAGCTCATCATCAGATGATAACCTAACTACCAGTTAGATCGCAGATTGTAGAAGCCGGGCCACATTCTTAAAGTTTAACTTGGGGGCGAAAGTGCCCATAATCGAGAATGCCATAGTTTCGGGAAGGTTGAGTCAACAGGGAAACGACCCAGTGAGAAACTCTTCACAAGGGGACCAAGCGCTGATCTTCAGTCCAGTAGTCGCAGGGCTGGACGCTAGAAGCCTGGAGGGAAAAAAATAGAGCTAGGCCCCGAAGCATCCCACTTCAGACTAAAATTAAGTAAGCGGTTCAACGGAAGGTAGGAAGTCGTGTGAGAACCGACTCAACGCGATCGCGATCCAAGAGGATAGCGACGTCACTGGGGCTTAGAAAAAAAAACCGCGATGACTTAGAAACTACTCAGGGGACCCTCGATCAAAGCGGGACCCAAAACGGCTTAGGGATTCTTCGAGATGCCTGGCACAAGTACCGGAAGAGGGACATGGCGGGGGGGGAGAATACGAGCGGCCGGATGACGAAAAAGGACAGCTCGCGGCTATCCGGGAAAAGCCGTCTCGGGTCGTAGAGGACGACACGAAAGCAGATGGAGGACTCTTAATAGAAAGGAAAGGGAAAGCGGGGGGGAGCAGAAGTGGAAGAAGGTACCCTACCACCCCGAAAACAGCTCGGACAGGTTGGCGAACAACAGTCAATCACTTTAGGAATCCGGTAGAGGAAGGTGCGGGCTGAGGCGGGGATTGGGGGCCGTCTTGCCGGCAAGCGCGCTCCGATGAGGCGTCGGAACGAAGGGGGTAACTCCTCCTCCGGGCCACAAGACCGTGAAGTACGGAAAAAAGAGGACTATAACCGAAGGTGCGGGGGCATAAGGGCTGGATCAGCAGCGAAACACGACCGGGCATCCTGGCCAGAAGACAGGCGGCGAAGCTGGGCCGTCGGTTCAAAGGAGACCCAAGGAAAGGAAACTGCAGAACAGGAAAGAAGATCTGAACAGAAAGAAGAGGAGCAGCTCTGTAATTAGACGCACGGGGGCCGGGGCCTACTCGGGC
>Ga0179593_1373384_pt1 | contig 14208 bp, 13 predicted proteins | sample CZODoug2_1_08_16_FD_185931 | JGI IMG/M metagenome (GOLD analysis project Ga0179593, IMG submission 185931) | Vadose zone soil fungal communities from Angelo Coast Range Reserve, California, USA - CZODoug2_1_08_16fungal (PacBio error correction) | ecosystem: Environmental > Terrestrial > Soil >...
CAGGAAGGAGTGTGAAAAGAAAAAAGAACTCAAACTTGGACAAGAGGCTTGAAACAACATACTCAGACCGCTTTTCAATGTTGAGAAACCCACCACAACCATCTACAACCAACAGAAAAAAGCAAAACGTCCCTAAAGCGGAAGTTGGCCGCCAGGAGAAAGGTCGGCAGCGGGAAGATCGTGGTCCCTAGTCCCAGAGAAGGGTCTGCGGTAGGGGAACTCCAAAATGGAATGAATTGGGGGATCCCCACACAAGGGGGCCAAAAGGCTTTGGGAGAACAACATTTAAAGAGGGTGGTACCATGCATGGGCCTACCTTCAACGCCAATAAAATCTATCAAACCAAAAAAAAAAGGATAAAAGATATATATTAAGGGAGGGTGAAGGGTCAATTCACAGCCCCTTCGAAAAAAAAAAGGAGGAAGGGTGCTAACCAAGTGACATCGGGTTAGCCATTCCATTCAAGGGGGGAAAAAAAGGCTTATACTCTTATGCGGTTCACCAAGCCCTTTCTGGCATAAGTAGAAAAGAAAGAGGCAAGGGAGTCGCATAAATTCCTTTTTGGGACGGGGAGGAAGGGGGAAGGTGGTGAGGTGGGGTAGGGAAAGGGAGTTGGTCGCTTGAGGGTGTGGGGGGAACTCCGGAAAGAAACAAGGTTGAGGTTAAAAGGGAAAGGTTCACCTCCTTGAAAGTAGGAGAAAAAACGGGGGTATCCGGTTTGAGGGAAAAGTTCTAAGGAGGGATAGGCCTAGCAGGAAATCGTCAAGTGGGCCTGAGGAGATAGGGGGAAATTAGGAAGAAAGGAAGTTGAAGAACCTGGGGGGCCTACCAACATGTCTTTAAAGGGGAGAGGGACCCAGACAACTACCGGACTGGGTGGGCGAAAGGGGAAGTCGGAAAAAGCTGCTTTGGGAAATAGAAAAATTGTGGGCGCCACGGCCACTGGAGATTTCGAAGATCGAATTAAAAGTCAGAAGGGCGGGGGGGGGTACTTGGTCAGTTTGTTTGAATCCGTGATTAGGTCAGAGAGTAGCCGTGAAGCAAAGCTGGAAGACCTGCAAAAAGGAAGGTGTCAGTTGTATTGAACGCAGCCAGTTCGAGGTGGAAGTGGGGTGACTCAACTCGGGGGAAAATGGCCGCTTTACGGGGACCTAAGGGGCGCAACTGTCGGCATCAAAAAGAAAAAACACTCGTATTCCGTGTAGAAGGACGGAGAGCGAAAACAGGGGGACCGACAAACTTTCTTGATGGGTCAGGAAAGTCGCTGAGTGGAAAGAAGTTGGTAACGCAATACCTGTCAGGAATGTGCATCAAAGGCAGTTCTTAGAAGGCCTGTCGGGAAGAAAAGAGTCGGCGCAATCTTCCGAGAGTGTTGCCGGGGAAAGCGACAACTGAGGAAGCACTTGAAAAGAGAACAGGGAGAGAAAGTGGCCGGTAGTCCATTGAGTGGGGGGTGCTAACCGCCATATGCGTGATCTGGAACAAGGGGGGGCAACGCGCAAACTAAATAGAAAAAGAAGAGGAGAAAAAGGGGACGGGGTACAGCTAAAGAAGGGGAAAAGGCAAAAGTTTTAATCCTAAAACATGAAAAGTCAGGAAAAAGGACTTTTGGGGAGGCAGTTCTCGCCCATGCGTCCTTTGGAAAGAAAGAAAAAAAGCACCAGAGCTGGGAAAGGAAGAGTGGTGACTGAAAAGGACCCACAATACCATACCATAATCCGGTCGGGGGGAAGTAAGGTAAAATTAAGCCAAGGAGCGAATGCCATACAGCGGCCGCGGCGTCAATTAATCCACAGATAGAGGGGGGGTGGTGGTTGAAGGGAGGACAGGGGGAAACCCTATTCTCCACCGAATGATTGGGGAGAGGCTGCACTCGCACTCCTTCGAGAGAGCTGTGAAGCTCAAAGGGAACACTGTGTCGTTGGATCTATCCAACACAAAGGAGAGGAAAGAGAACCGTCCAAAGGGGGGACCACCCTCGCTGTGGGGGAGGGGGCGCTGAAGTACAGCTTTTCTTGGGGAGCGTTTCGATTCACAAAAAGCTGCATAACGGGGGTATACTCCGCAAATTAATGTCCAAAAAAATCAAGGGGCGGGGTGGTTTCTATAAAATCATCGTTCTTATCTTTATTGGGGGGGGGGCGCCTTCCTTGGAAGAGTTCCAACTTACAAAGCGCCGATTGGCGCCGGGTGTCATCAAAGGGAAAAGGGAAAAACAGGAGAATGGCGGGAGGGGGGGGTGTTCTCGAAAACTACGAAAAGGGATGGGCGCGAAGTAACACGCCCCAAGTCATTTGAGTTTTCGGACTTGAGGGTTAACTGAAGCTTAACAACCAAAATTAAGGAAGAAAGGTGAGGTTGTCTAGAAAGGGAGGGGCGCTCGGTTAACGAGCCCTAACCAACCGCCTGGCGATACCCCCGCCTTAGGAGACACCCACGTAAATAAATGCAGAAAAAGCAAGGGGGCAAAAGGAGAGAAAGCTATTGCCAATTTCCCTGGGAGGATGCTCCCGAGGGAGTCCGTGGATCAGCCGTGACTTGAACATGGTCTGATTGGGCTCCTAACTTTAAAACGGAGGAGGGTTAAAGGGAGTCAGGACCGTTGATGCAAACGGACGTCCCCCGTATCGGGAAACACTCTCCCCGATTTTGGGAAGAGACATGACAAACTTCACTACAAGGACGTTTGAGGGGACGGGGCTGAAGTTCAACAGAAGATATAAAGAAGGGAGGGGCTAAAGGCAAGAACGGTCTACACCTTCGGCAATAAGTCCTACATCGTATACAAAGCGACGTGAAAAAACCAAGTAACACAACAAGGAAGGCTGAGTTCACTAAAACTTCACATTGGACTGGTGGGAAGGGAAGCAAGGGGACTCATCTGGAGAAACCTTCTACATCGGTGAGAATTAGGGGACTATTCACCGGGGCAAAAACACGACCGCATCCCGAGCGGATCAACCGGGCAGAGGAAAATCCCTTGATGCACAAGGGGAGAACTCTTAAAAAACCTCTACTAAAAGGAGATGACCAAATTTTAGGGCGGGCAATCAAAGACAAGGTAAGGGTTTGGGGGGTTGGTGGGGAAAAAAAAGGGGGGACGGGACTTTTAACACCTACCATGGGAAGAGCGGCAGGCAGTATCCTGATTGCCTGGGCTAGAAATAAAGCTATTATCAGGATCGGGTAACACATGGCATGTCGGTGAAGCGGAGAAAGGAAAAACTGCGTGTGAAAAGTCAGCTTGCTCAACCTGGTCTTGCGAGCGGCGTGCACAAAAACAAGCGCAGAAGGGGCAAGTCTACCCTCAAACCTCTACACCCGCACATCCACACATTCACATCAAGACGGAAACGACTAATTTGAACGGTGCTCCTCGCCAGAAAGGCTTGGGCACGAGCCAATCGGTAGAGGGAGTTTTCCACGCTACTGAGTATAATCGGTAATTTGGGCGTTTCCAAAAGGGGAAGAGGGGTCCTAATTTGCTTTGATAAGGTGGACCGAACTCCAGAGAGCCAAAAAAGAGAGAGAGGAGAGATTCGGTGTTCTGTTCAGGGAACATAGTGGTACAAAGACAAGGAGAGGACAAAAGGGCCATTTGTTGCAACAAAGAAGGGTAACATCGGATGTCCGGGTATTCATTCAAGTATTTGAATACCAGAAAGAAGCGAATCCCAATCCCTTTCTTTAGCGGCGCAGCTGGATCAAAATAGGAAAAGGAACAGATTTTTCATTGTTAACTTGGCGAAAAGGGCGGAGGATGTGGGGGAAAAAGGGGACCATGGTTGTGCGCTTCGTATGTGTGGTGGGGGACGCGTCACCTACAATCATTTAGGTTAACCGGGAAAAAAAAAGGTCCGGGACTTAGTCCAACCTGAAATTTTCCACTTGCAGCGTAAAAACACCGCGAGTGTCTGATAATCTACTTAGAAAGAAGGACGGATAAGCAGCCTTGAACATTGGGGGGGAAAAAGAACTTAACTTTAGAACACTGGGTAAAGAAAAAAAAAGGGGATGGACTTTCTTGGAATTGAAAAACCCCTAAGGAAAGAGGGTGGGGGAACTTGGTCAGAGAAAGGCGATAACTTCAAGGGGTTACGCCACGGCACAACGGGGGTAATGGATAGTGTTATCCCTCTTTAATGAGGAGGATGCGGGGGGAAAGGTGTTTTGGGGCAGGAATATTCCCTCTAATGAAGGTAGCCAGGTGGAGGAAAAAGAGGGTCACCGGAAAGGAAGGAATGTTGAAAGCAGGGGTTTCTTGCGAATGAAAGTCGGGGGGGGGAGTTTTCACGGATGGTGGAAAAGTATTACTCCGGTACTATTGAAGGTGTCTCGACCGTTGACCGAACACTGCTGATTACAGTATGCTTCGTGACCGGGCTCAATAGGGCGAAACCAAAGAAAAGGGGAAAGAAAAAAGGGGTTTGGTGAGCTCTTGACCTAAATGGTGGGGGGGTTTGTCCCCCTAACGTTGTAAAGTCTTTGGCATCAACGGCATTAATGGGGAAATTCCTGCGGTTGAGCGGAGGGGATCAAAGGCAGATCTTTGTTGGGGTGTAACGAAGAAGGGGGACAGCTTGTAGAACCCCCGAATGAAAGAGAAAGACTAACTTGCCTTATAACATTGGGCTTTTTGTTGTGGGACTTAAAAAACGCATATGAGGATTTATCTTGACAAGGGGGGGGGGGGGAATATGGGGCTCACTCGCATTTTATTAAAAAGGGAAGGGAGGAGGTAAGAACCTTTACGCTTACCGAAAGGACCGAATTACGTTGAAGCCGAAAAATTGTAGCAAGAACTGGGTGGGAGGCGGGGTTGTGCGACATCACAAAGGCCGTTGAAAAAGAACTCCCACGGGGAGGGGTCCGGTCCCGTACGGTAAAGCATTAAAGGAAGAGGGGATTTAAGGGGAAGAAAGAAGAAGAGTGGTAGGAGGGAGGAGAGGAGTGGTATAGATGAAGGGAGGGGATAAGTTAGGGAGGGGGGGGGAGGAAAGAAGAAGGGGGGGAGCAGGGGGAAAAAAAGAGAGGATAAAAGGGTTTAGGGGTTGGGGAGAGGGTAGGAGAGGAATGAGTATTGGTGCGTGAGGAGGAGCAAGTGGGAGAAAAGGGTGGTGGGGGGGGAAAGGGGCGAGGAGAGGGGAGAGACAGGGGGGGTGAACGGTAAGCAGGAAGGGAAGGGGAGGAGGAGGGGGCGGTGGTGAGAGCGGCGGGGGGGTCCTTCTACAGACCTAATACGAGGGGGAAAAAAGGAAGGTACTAGAGGGGGAAAAGCGCAATGAAATGAAAACTCCAGGCCTGCTATAGTGAAACATCAAATCTTGGGGTGGGACATCCGTTGGACGCAACAAGTCTCCACCTAACGTGTGGGGGCGGGAGGCATTAAAATCGGAAAAAGAGGGGAACCTCAAGAGAACCGCGCAAGACAAAGAGTGAAAAAAGGAGGGGAAGTTGATATCCGCAAAAACACTTAGGGGAAATAAGATTATAGGCCAGAAGGGTCAAGCTTTCGGGGAAAAAGGACGGCATTTACCAAGCTGCTGCTAGAAAACGGGGAGGTCAGCCATAGAAGAAAATGTACCAGGGGAAAGGGGGGAAGAGAATCGTTTAATTGACAAACCACAGAGAAGGGCGGATTGGCGAAAAAAAAGATCGCGCGCAGAGGCATGAGCATTGCGAATGAAATGGAAAGGAGGTCCTTCAGCACTTACTTCCAACTACGTAATGGGGGGCTTTCTCAACAAAGTGTGAAGGAAAAACTGTAGACCCAGCAAAAGGGGGTGGCGTTTAGTTCAGCGACTCCTTGATGCGCGCAACGGAAGGAAAAAAAGAAGAACAAATAGGAGGGAGGAAACAGAATGGGGGAGGAAGGAACACCGTTTCAAGTGTGGAAGCTTTACAAAAAAAAGGAAATAGACCTGGGGGGGCACTAATGGATGGCGCCGGGGGTGCGGCGGCCTCACAACAAAGTTCCAGATGACCAGGTGTGACAACCAACAAAAAGGGAAGAAAAGGGCCTAACATTTCCAGTCGAAAAGGGGGGCCAATTACCCTGGAAAAAGACTCCCGAGGGATTCGTAGATCTTTCCCGGCAAAAGATTGAACCGGAAGAATGAGGGGGGAGCCACCGAGGGAGGGGGCCACCGGCAGGGGGGGAAAGAAAAGGAATTAAAATTGGAAATGACAACGGTTAGTCAGGGGTTTTCCCCAAAACCAAGATTTGAGAAGAAGATAGTTGGGGGTACCACACGGAAAGCAATTTTCGGAAGGGCGGGAAAAACCTGGTGTCGGTACCGCAAAGGAAGAAGTAATCAAGGAAGGGTTGGGTCTAGTCCCACGTCGGGCTAACACCTTCGGCATACTCCGAAGAGAGGAAATACACGATCGACAAGACAAACACTCAAGAAAAAAAAAAAAGGAGGAAACTCAAACTAAACAATTATTTCCTTTGGCAGACACCGGTGAAAAGCGGGTGCTAAACAACCCCACCGGCTTAATCAGAGGGAGAAGAATGAAGGCCAAACACAAATGAAGAAGAAAAAAAGAGAAGGGAAACGGCGATCGGCAATCTCATCCAGGTGTCCGTGGGTAAAGTGCGGAGAAATTACAATCCGCGACACTTTCAGGGGAGCACAAAAACTGATTCAGCTTTGTTCAGAAAAGGGACCCTTTTGACGAAAAATGTTTCTTTTAACGGTGTCTGACGTTTACTACACAGAAAAAAGGAAGGAAAACTCAAGAAATGGAGACGTACTGGCTAACGACTGGAAGAAGACTGCCTCTCAGGGGGAAGACATAGGTCTGGGGGGGAAAACGTGTAATTGGACAGGCCTACGGAAAAACTGCGTTGGAACAGAGAGGAAAGAATTCGCGACGCAAGCAAAAAAAGCGTCGAACAACGATTGAGAACCAACCTCTAAAACCCGAAAAAATTAAAAGGGAAACAACAACTGCACAGATGAGTTGGGCGATCCGAACAGGAAGGAGGGAGGAGGGAACACTGCTTAGAGCCCGAATCAACGATTCGAGAGGGGGGGGAAAAAGAATTAATGTGAAGAAAAAAAAAGAAGCTGAAGGGCTTGGGTAGCAAAACTGTGCCGCTTGGGGTCCGCGCACTTGGTCTGGAGATAATTTGAACGGCCAAGAAGTCTCAAAAAGAAAAAAAAAAAAAAACGGAGGATTAGTAGAGTTTCAGTGGAGGGTCAATAAGTGGCAAATAGTAGCGTACCAAAAGCGCCCAGTGCTAACCAATCCCGGTTGGGGAAGAGGAAGGGGGGCGAGAAAAAAGAAAGAGGGAAACAACAGCTAAGAGGAGGAGGGCTAAGGGAAAAAAAATAAAAGCTCCCTCCCATGGAGAACTGGGAGGGAACCTAATTCAGCTTGTTCCGGGGTGTTAACTGGCGGAAGTGGAAGGGGGGAATGTGTGAGAAGTCAAATAATTTTGAGGATTATGTGTGGCACGACCGGTCCCATCCAAGCAAGGTGATGTAAAAGGGAAGGACAGCAAAAAACGAAAGAAAGGGGGCACTGGTAGATCAACCTGAAGTGGGCACGGGCCCCGGGTTGTCCACGCGAGTTCGGGAAGAGAGAAATTGGAAGGAGAAGGGAAAAGAGGAAAATAGATCAAAAATTCGGGGAGCTCTGCCATTGGTAGTGTAGTTAAACGCGGAAATGGTAACGAACCTTGTCTTCCCACAATGGCAAGGGGGTGTTGCCAATCGCCCCGAAGGAGGTGGGGGGATGGGAAAGTTTAACGAAATTTGTCGGGGGGCGGATTGGGGGGGGGAAAAGCGGGAAATCGTGGGGGACGGGGCCTCACTGGATGCGAAGGCGAGTGTAGAGGACGTTCAAGGGCTATGATTGCTGGGTCGGGTGTGGGTTCAAGTGGGAAATAGGAGAGTAGTAGGTGTAGCAAAATTGGGGCGCAAGCTGGTGAAACAGAACCTTAAGGGTGTGGGGGTTTCCGTTGAGTTGCGCAACGCGTGAGGTTGTTGGAAATGGGGGGAAGGTGGGGGGACGGTCAGGCTTTAAAGGGGGAAGGGTTGCCGAAGGTGGCGAGCGGGGCGGGTCTTATGACCAGGACTACACTGTTGTATTCCTCGGTTCGGACCTGAGAAAAAGTAGTCAACAAAATGATTTTGGAGGCGCTATCGTTAAGCATTGTAGGAGGGGTTTCAACACGTAAACGTGGGAAGTCCGCGCAACTGCATTACTCATTCGATCCTGCGGTAAAAAAGCGGAAGAGGGAAAATCATATTGTAGGGCGAAAAAGTGAAGAAGGGAAAAAAGAACAACTTTATCAGAAAATTGAAATGACTCTTTATAGAGGGGACGTTGAGGAAAAGGGGATCACGGGGGGGCTGAAAATCACTGCCATATTATGATCTGGAACCGTCTGGTGGTGAAAGAAAAGGAACTAAGGCAAGAAGAAGGACTCAGGAAGGTAAGGGTGGCAACTTTAAAGGGCAATGCACGTTTTAAAAAAAAAGCAGAACTTGTGTCTCAAGACAGCTTTTGATGGCGTGAAGAAGTTGCAGAGAGAGGAAGAGGGGTCGCAAGAACTAAAAACGACCGCAAACCAAAAAGGGGGGAGGGGTGGTCGTCAAGTGAGCCATTCAGGGGGGAACCAGGACACAGACCCATAGAACTTTAGTTTGGTAGGTTTTAAGTGAAACGGAACCGGGGGAGGAGAAAGGAAAAGATTCAGCCAGAAAGGAAGAATAACATCGGAAAGGAATCAGAAAATGTGTTTTGGGTAAAAAAACGCATTCCGTTTGAAGCCAAGAGTCTCCACCGACCGGTACGGGTTGGCGGATGCATTGATCTGACAGAGACCCAAGGAGAAACAGCTTTTACAAACCGCGCCCAAGGCCAAAGAAGAGGGGGAAACTGAGTCAAAAAAGTTTATCTAATCACAACAAAGGAAAAGATAGAGATAAAAGTCAGCAGGTCAAGGTTCGGGGGGGAACGGCGGGACAATTCCAAGGGATCTGACGCCGGGAGGGGGGTCGAGGAAAACAGAAAAAACCCCCACGACGTCGGGTTGGGAAGACGCAGGGAGGGGGAAGAATAGGCAAAAACATCAATTGAATATATATCTAGGAGACTCAGTCAAGGATGCCATTACGCCTTAACTTCGACGATTGCAGTAGATTTCACATTCCAACTACCAACTATGTGTAAAAAGAGGGACAGTGAAAAAAAGGGGGAAAATCAAATGAACCGGGAAAGGTGATCTTGGGAGGGACAACGGACGGCCTTGATTCAAGTCTTCACCGAAGCACTCGCTGAGCTGGAGAAAGAAGGGAGGAAAAAAAGACCGGAAAGGGGAATTGTTTCAAGAGTACACCACAATTAATAAATACTGGAAGTTTGGAGAATAACAGGGGGGGGGGGGCGGTTAACGTAGGGACTCCCGAACGGTTTCCCATAAAGACCCAGAGGAGGGGGAGGTTCACCACCAACGTTAGAAATGGGTTCATAGGGCGAGGAAGGGGGGAGAGGGAAACAGATGGATTTGTCAGGGGGAAGGGGGGGGCTGCTCCCAAGTAAGTTTTCAAATCCGTTCCCCGCAAAAAAGATTGAGCAGGATTGTCTGCTCAAAGGGGATTGGGTAGAAAAACAATTAATGAAACGAGAATGCGGTGGGGATGAACCGTACGTTACCCGTGTCGGTGGCACACAAACCACAATTTGAAGGAAGATAGCAGGGAGGGGGGGGTACCCCCAAGAGGGGTCGGAGGTGGGAAGAAATTTTTTGAAAACGGAGCGGAATACTTACAGACGGTAAAGCGGTGGGAGAAGAAGAACGTCGGAGACAACCGTCGGGGAGGAAAAACACAAGTAAAGTCAGAAGTAAAAGGATAAACACGCCGATTCTGGGACACTAAAACGGACATCAGAAAAAACATTACCGGGGGCAGGGTCCGCGGACCAGCTTGGTCGCTCCAGGAATACAGAATAAAGTAAAGAAAAAAGGAAAGTAAAAGGGGAAAAAAAGAAACATCAAAATATCGAAGTTAGCGGGAACAGCAATTTCGAGTGTCCATTTGGCCGGTGGAAGGTAAAAGAAAAGGAGACATCCTGCACTCAAGACTAGGGGGCTACTTACCAAGGGGATACCCACTTAATTTAGGCGATCGGGGACATCTAAAAGTCCCTTAAACTGGGGGGGGGGGGAAAAAGGGACGGGAAACTTGAAAAAGGGGGAGGGTAAGTACACCTCAAGATGATCCTAATTAATAGGATTAGATATGACGGCTCGGAACGGGGAGAGTTCAAACTCGCGGAGACAGCGGCATTGAAAAGTTTCATGGGGAAAAAAAAAGGATTCATACCACGAAACGTACGGAGGAAACCAAAAAGGGACTTTCGAGGAAAAGAAAACAAAAAGGATAACGAACAACACATGGCAATTTCTACCCCAAAAGACCCTTAAAGAAAAGGTTCAAAAGCAAAAGAATGGAAGGTTCGTTTCTCTATATAAGTGCTTTGGGGGGCGAGGGAGGGAAGAAATTAGGGGCAAGAAAGGAGCGGTAGAGGCGTTCAACTCATTAGGATTGGTATCCAGGGAAAACAGGGGCCAAAGGAGTGGAAAAAAAAACGCGGGGGTTAAGGCGGAAGTTATTTCAGCCGTACTAAGGAATGAGATCAACAAAAGGAGGATGAGGAAAAAAGAATGAGTCTTGGTCGTTTCCGAAAACGTAGGCAAAGCCCAGGGCGCGGGGGACCGAAACCTTGTTTAAAGGAAAAATCGGGGACTGGGAAAGGATCACAAGTGGGGACTCCCTGAATCTATAGGCCTCGTGCAGCCGAAGGCAAAAGGGAAAGACCCGAAAAAGGGAAGGATCAAAAGAAGGAGGGGGAAAAGGGTTTTTGGGAAAGAAAGGTGTAAGGTTTGATAGTTTTTTTATATCCAATGGGTTGTTCGCGCGTGTTGGCACGCCGACCCAGAAAGCCAAGGGTGAGGAAGCCGAAGGGAAAAAACTTTTTCACGAAAAGAAAACAGTTGGGAAAAGGCCGCTGGAGGCAAAATTAGGGATTCTGTAGAATGGGACTAGGAAATAGAGGGGGGGGGAAAGGGCCTTCGGCACTCGGAATTGGAGGGGGGAAACACGGAGGGAAGAAAAAATGGGGGCGTAAAAAAGTATTACTTGATTCCAATAAAAAACTAGGGTGGCTCGGGGTCAGCGATGTGGAAAAAGGATGGTGGGGGGTAAGAAAACGCCCTTGGGGACTACACTGCCAAAGGAGGTTGCTAGTTAGGACCCGCCGGAAAAGGCGATATTCGTGCGAAGGGGGGTGCGGTGAACAGTCTCAATTCCGTAGGTAGACCGGTGGGGGGAGCAGGGAAAGGGGGGCCGAAAAAAAAAGGGGGGTGAGGGTTCCGGGGGGGAAAGGGGGGGGGTTAACCATCCAAGAGTGGTGGGGGGGCTGAGGGGGGGTAGGTCTACGTGGTCACCTCTTTAAGTTGACAGGGGAAGGTAAAAAAAAAATAAAAAATTTTAAAAGGAAGGTCTTAGGGAAAAGAGGTCTAGAAGTACAGGCTCCGCACATCTTGTCCACAAAACAGTGCGAGGGGGTGGGGTGTCAATGCTACGAGCTCGAGCAATTACAGGGGGGAGAGGTGAACATACAGTAAGGTTGCATCAAAGAGGGAAGGCGGAAAAACTGCGTGGGAGAAAGATGGGAGAGAAAGTCAGGACGGAATCTGGGTGAAGTTGGGAAGGTGAAGAGCAAGGGGCGGAAAGGAAATAGTCATGCAAATAAACAAGGGAAAGTGGGTGGGCCGTAGTAGTTCAAAGGTATAGGGTGGGTTGGTGCTAAAATCACCGTGAGGCGGATCTGAACGTCTGGTTGTGAGAAGGGAAAAGGGAATCGTCCAAAAAAAAATTTAGAAAGAATTCCGGGGAAGGAAAAGGGGGACAGCTTACAGAAAAAAAAAATCAAAGGGGGTATGAAAAAAAAAAGGAGGGGGAAAAACACTCATAGGTTTGTGGAGCGGGGGGTTAGTTGCGCCGATAATTCCCGTTGCCAACGAAAACTCAAAACCCCATGGGAGTCTTTGGGGAAAAAGAAGGAAAAACATTGTCATGGGAAAACCCACTCCATCCATAAATGGGGGGGGGAAGTAAGTTGACACGAAATCTTCTAGGCGGACAGGAATTAGAAAAGATAAGACAGCGCCGAAGCTACTTCTCAAAGAAGGAGGGTTTGTGGGGGGTGGGACAGGCACTTGAAAGAAAAGACTGGGGATCCCCTACCTGGTAAGGGTTGGGAGGCGTGTCGGAAAAAAACCTCAAAAGCATCAATCTTTAAATAACGCGCCCGTTTCACCGGGGATGGGAAAAAGGAAAGGTTATCTGGAAAGAAAAAAAAAAAGGGGAAGTGGGGAAAGAGATAGAGGAAAAGGGAAGAATTCCACAGGAAAGGCTGGAGGGGGGGATGAGACCAAGCTAGCTGACCCGGGGGGTATGAAGAATATCAAATGCTCAGCAACCCACGTACCGTTCGTTGGGACAAAAATGCACGGGGGAAAAGGTCAGACAAAAAAAAAAAAAAAAAAAAAAAGAGGGGAGTGGGGCTCAGATAATGGAGAGCGGTCGAGGGGGGAGGAGAGCACCGGTGGCTTCAACTTGTACAGAGGGGCGATTTCCTTGCTACTGGACAACTAAATCTCCGATTATGGGGAGGTGAGAAGGGGGGAAGACCTCCTAAAAATCCTGAGAAAAAAACATTGTTCTTAGGGGGGAGGGAGGGGTCTCAACGAAGCTCTTACGCGGAAAAAAAAAATCGGACAAAACCGAGAAAAAAGTAGGATGATAGGAAAAGGGGGGGGAAATGTAACCTTTCAACATTTCTGTATCTGGGGGAAAACCCGGAATGAATAGAAGGTCTTGTAGAATGGAGGGCCGGTAGGGGAACGGAGGCAGAACCAACGGGGAAAAAACCAAGGGAAAAGGAGGGGGTGGGACAAAAAAAAAGCATGTAAAGAAGAGGGTCAAAAAGTTAGATCCAGCTGCCTCGTTTTGCAATTGCCGGGCAGGGTTTCAAAGAAAGAGGTTATTACTGTAGAAGGAGGAACGTCCCCTTACCAAAGAAAAGGAGGGAATGATTTCATCAGAAAGAGAAGGCGTTCAAGAACTCATTAGTTGAAGAGGGTAATGTGCCTTGATAAAACGGCCTTGAAAAAAAGGGGGGGGGAAAAAGACTGACCCAAAAAGGAGATCTTTCGAAGGAAAAAATTCCCTAGCAAGGGAGAGGTTTGCGGGTTCCGGCCTATTGGTGGGATGTCAGGTCACCTCAGAACAAAAAGGACATGGAACGGGTGCAGCGGGGAAGACACCTTCTTATCAAGGGAAAGACAGAGGAGGGAGAACCAGACGTAAAACTCTCAAACTCCGGCTGCGTTTAACCAGGAAAAGGAATAAAAGGAGGAACTTGGGTGAGGGGGCGGCTGTTAACTAGGGGGGAATAAAAAAGCTACAGCATGAACGAAACGATTATTCACAAAAAAGGCCATCATCCGAACGAATAGGACTGACAGCGGGTATGACTAGGGGGGAGAATCTCCATTTGGCTAGAACAAGGGGGGGGAGGGAAAAAACAAACGAACACAGGAAAAAAAAAGGGGAAAAAAAAAGCTTATTGCGAATGGGGAAATCAGAAAAAAAACACCTGGGGGAAAAAACCCCTACGTTTAAAAAGGAGGACAGTGGACTAACAAAACCTACAAAAAGGAAAATGCAAAAAGGGGGAAAAAGGAAGGCTACTCCTTCTAAGATCTGGGAAAATCAGCTGTGGGAAAGAAAAACGGTGGTAAACAAGGGGTAAAGAAAAAAAAAGGAGAAAAGTGAAAGGGGGAGGTGAAAACCGGAGAGTTACACCAGTAAAAAGGGGGAGTCTTTGAAAGGAAAAAAAAACACAGGACGAACACCTCAGGTGAAATTTGCTAAAAAACCAAAAACAACCCAAACAAACCGGGAAAGGAGGAAAGGAACAAAAGGGGAAAGCGAAGGGGAGGGAGACCTTGGATCTCGAGGAAAGCCATCAGGTGCACTATCCGCCGATTCTATCTTTCTTTCAAAAAAAAGATAATTGAATGGTAATGGGGTGGAAAAGCAAAGGTTTAAAAGGGGGGACTGGTGGATCAACCACTTCCTCTTTTTTTTAAGGGATCCTGGGATTGGCAATACTTTTAAGGCA
>Ga0179593_1427407_pt1 | contig 14208 bp, 16 predicted proteins | sample CZODoug2_1_08_16_FD_185931 | JGI IMG/M metagenome (GOLD analysis project Ga0179593, IMG submission 185931) | Vadose zone soil fungal communities from Angelo Coast Range Reserve, California, USA - CZODoug2_1_08_16fungal (PacBio error correction) | ecosystem: Environmental > Terrestrial > Soil >...
TGAGACCACCAAGCGGGGTCGAAACAAACACTGAGCGGAGGGGGGCCGTCGGGGACATTCCATAATGCGGAGGAAGAGGAAGAATAAAAAACCAGTGCAAAACGTTTCATTTCATAGAAAAATCACTGGAAAAAGGGGTCGGAAAGAACGCGCGGGACTGAATGAGCCAAAGAGAAAGCAAACGGATACGGAGATCACAACTGGAGGGGAAGCAAAGGGAGGGACGTTTCCGCCCCGCGCTCGGAATGTCGGAGAAAGAAGGGTCAAAAAACCGCCGACGAGGGGTAAAGCAAGGGAGGCCCTGATCATGCCCTCCAGCAGAAGAATAAAGCGAGGGGAACGGAAGGGTGGTAACCGTACACACGGCCAGACTAAGAAAGAGAAGTCTGAAACAACTTGGTGCTCAGTTGGAAGAAAATCCACACGGGAATTACCCCGAGGCGACGACGTAAAGGGGGAAAAAAGTCAGGTCGAAATTTTTATGACACCAGACCAAGCGAAGAGACGAAACGAGAAAAAAGGTGGAGAAAATAAGGTTCGGGAAAGGGGGAGAACAAAGCTTCTCCAGCGGGGCCGGGCCGGCATCATGGCACAGGGTTGCCAGGTCCAGGGAAAACCGAGGACAGCTGGAGTGGCATCAATGTGGGGGGGGGGGGGGACACGGAATTCCAACGTAACGAACAACCTGATCTTCTCATGAAGGCCTACTCGGCAGATGAGGTTGCTGGGGCAGCTATGCGAAACTTAAACCCAACCAGGGAAAAGCCAAAGGGGCATCGGACCTCAGGGGGGAAGCACTTTGACCGGCAACCGTGGCTGTCGAGGGAAAGGTTGACTCCAGAACGAAGGGAGAGCCGCACGCTTCGAGGGCTCTGAGCCCGCTGGAAGAAAAGGTAGCGGGGAAAATCGATCTTCAGAATCGAAAGACCTGAGCCTAGGGGAAGATGGGCGGGGGCAGAGGGAGCTTTAGCAATTTACCGGAGCGGAGGGGGACAAATCTCCGAAGCGGGGGTGAGGGAGGTGGGATCCTATTGGCAGGACTAAGAAGGAATTCCGAGATCTTCAGCAAAAAAGAAACACATCGAGCCTACCACAACAGCCGGGAAACAAGGGGGAAAATCCTCCTAGAAGGGAAATCTTCCGTTTGAGAGGCCCAAAAAGAAGCGCGGTCGCAAAAGAAAAGTTACGTTGGGGGAGCGAAAAAACTTTCTTGTGGATCGCAAAAGCTGGATGCTCGAGGGGGAGGTAACTGAAAACTCCAGGATCCCGAGCGCACTCCGCAGCGCCTGCTGGGGAACATCGCGAAGGGAAAAAATTAACGGCATTCTTGGGTGCAGGCTAAAAAAAGACAAGGGGGGAGGATGTCGTAGAAAACACACCGGCACTGAAGGGGGCCTCGGTCATCAAGTGATCCGAAGCCTACGAAGGGAAAATGGGGTGCCTTTTTGCCGTGAGAGTTACTCTCACCTCAAAAAAGACCTCTACTGATGATCAATAGGACCTGTAAAAAAAAAATAGGGCTGAAAAGGAATACACCTTTACACAGGCGGCGAGGGAGATAGTCGTCGTCAATAGTAATCCAACGAAAGAGTGACTATGAAATAACAACCTTCATCTAAGTTACTACCCCGACTATATACGTGGGATTGGGGCATGTAAAGAAGCTTGCAGGAGGAAGGGCTAAAATTGACAAGGGTGGCGGAAATGCCGAGGACTTTTCTAGCAGCGCAGGGAACAATTCTGAAAGGCTAGGGGAAATAACGCGTTAAAGCAGATCATCCCCCACGGGCGGTGGAAACTTGATTCTTCGGGGATGAGGAAAAAGCCCATCTCGCAGAAGGATGAGGAAAGGAAAATATGAGCCCCAGCCTCCTCTGAAGGGGGGAGTCGGAAACAAAAAAAAAACAACATTCCTTGCAATCCAATGCAAAAGTCTGCAGAAAAATAAAGAGGATCCGACCAAGCACGAAGACAAAACGGCTTGATAGAAGGGGGGGAGCCATAATTACAAACCGACCAGGTTGGGCCTATATATTTAAACAGGCAAAGGGTGAAGGCGGCCATGCTAACAATAACTCGAACGGCACGGAATATTTTTGATAATACCTTAGAGAGGCTTTCGAGGATACGGGTAGCCAGGAAATGATGGCGTGAAGTGCCCCCAAAAAACATCCTTAACAGCATGGGTGGATTTGGCTTCGGAGGAAAAGGATTACAAAGCAATGTCCGGATCATTACTTACTCTGTATGCCAAGACCGGGAAAAAACAATCAGGGTTAACCTGTGCCCCAACCCGTCGAAAAGGGGCGCGTGTCGACAGGAGAACAACCGAAGTAGCCTGAGGAGGAGTCGAGTGAGGTGATAAGAAAAACCAGAAGGGCCTAAAGGGTGCGATGCGGGGCAGCGGAAGATCAAATAATCTCGTGAAGAAACGGCCAAAAAGACAATGCAATCACCGTTGGAAGCAAAAAGAGCCGTGGGGAACCAGGATGTTATCAAAAAGGAAAAACCGCGGTAACGATCGGAGGTCGACCAAGAATGGAGAAAAGGAGGAGAAGCGCAACTGACAGTCCTTAATCCCGACAGCCATGGGGGGGTGTGCCTGGACCGAGAAAAAAACTCCATTAACTGCCGTAATTTTGAAAGGAGCACTAAAAAACAGGGGGGTCAGATGTAAATCCTCGTGCGCTAAAACTCGCTGGCAAAAACGACCAAGCCTCTGGGAGGACTGGCACCACCGTCCTGAAAAAAGTGCCAAAATACCCCAACGGTCGGAAAGTTCAAAAGGACGGCAGCTGGGGGCGAAACCGGGACTGGTCTGTCGACTCCCGAAATCCATTACTCAACGGGAAAAAAGGGGAAAAGAATGGGCGGGCAGGGTGTCGAGAATTAAAAAAAAGGTAAAAGTTCTAGGGCCGAGAGAGGACCAGAGTCAAAAAGCAGAAAGAAATAAGAATCGGGGAAAACGGAAGAAGGAGGAAATTGCCGGCACGAAACGCTCTTGGCTCTACTTGGCCTTAAGTAACCTTAATCCAAAAAAAAAAAGATCGGCCTCGGAAGGGTCCGGTCAAAGAAAAAGGGGCACGCGGCCGTGTTCACAAGGGAAGGGAAAATTTTCTGTCCAAGATCCGCTATCAAAAAAAAAAACGAGAGGGGGAAGAGAGGAATGGACAAAGAAGACGGGCCAAGAAGAGGTGGGTGCAAAAAAAAAGGGGAGGGGTGCAAACGGAATTAGTCCGATATTCGGGGATACTGTTACATCAGGCCCGGTCGAGCCCCTTAAAATCCAGGTCGTTGTTCGCATGTTAGGGGGCCGTTCCAGAGAGGAAGGGAAGTTCTGCGTGTGTCGATGGTCCAGCGAGCACGAAAAAAACTGACACGACAGAAGCACCGCAAAAAAGGAGAGCGTTCGTTGAAGGGGGAATGGAGGGGCCCATGGTTGGGTAAAAGGGAAAAGACAAGAGGTGAGAAAGAAAACGACGTTTCCTTTAAATGTCAGACCGGGGCGGAAGGGACCCAGTAAGAAGGGACCGGACTGTGTGGTGCATGAACTCAAATGGGTAACGGAAGCGGGAAGAATAGAGAGCACTTAGGAGACATCTCACGCTACAGCAGATGGGAAAAAAAAAAAGGAGGGGGAAAGCAGTTAAATTGAGGAGTGTTCAAGGCGGGAAGGGAATTCGAGGAGCCAATAAAAAGGGGTACTAAAACGTTGCACGGTGAGAAAAGGTGATAACCCGAGGGTTTTAAAGTTTTCAACACAACTGGAAAGCAACCGGTCTTCTGCTGGTGTCTTCAACGTTTTAATGCTCAATGGGCCGGGAGGGACAATCCAAACGATCAAACTCCTGTTTAACGTCAGGGGGGATTAACGAAAATCGAACGGTACGGGGGGCTCCCCTCAAACTCCAGCGACGATAATCAAAAAAAGGAGGTTGGTGTCAGACTTCTAAGAGCAAGGTCGCCGGGATAGGCACGGGGACATATGGGCGTCAACGTAATTCATAAGAGGAAGCGAAGGGGAAAAAGACGGAACATGAGCTTAAAGACTGTCCTACGCACAAAAAAACCTGCTGGGGAACAGGATGTTTGAGGGGGAAATACTTGCACACATAAGAAGGAAGCCCAAAAAAGTCGACAAGGAGGTTCGCTCCTGTGTATTATAAAAAAGGGAGGGGAAAGGGGCAAAGTTAGGGGGGGGAAAGGAAGAAAATTAAACCAGGAGTGTGGGAAATATTACAAAATGGCCGGAGGGGTCAAGACTGAAAAAAGATAGATAGGCCGGGGGGGAAGGTTCTAGGTGTTCAGGGGTAAAAGATGGGGGAGGGAAAGGGCATGTTCGAGTCAAGTGTATGGAAAGCCGTTTGTGGAGGGGGGTGCGCAGCCAAGAAAAAGGTACTGCAGAAACGATGTGATTAGGACAAAGGAAAAGTTCAAGCTAAAGCAGGTTAGTAAAAAAAAATGGAACCTCCGAAAGAAGACGAGAAAAGGGGAAACCGGAGAGGTCTGGGTGAGTGCTTCTTGACCGGCACGAACGGATTGGGCCTGGGGGACCGGGCCTTGGGTGGAAATTCTTTCCTCTGAAAGTCGGAGGAAGTTGGAGAACCCGTGGCCTGGGGGTATCATGTCCATGGGGCTACAAAAGGCTAAAAAAAAAACAACCGGGGAGAGGCGTCGAGGGGGAGGCGAGGGCCGGCCTTTTGTGCAACGGCCCCGGACATCAGGGCACGGAGCGTCCCGGGCCGGGCGGCTCGGTCATCCGCCAGGGATTAAAAATGTATCATTGAAAAAATATACGTCCCTGCGGGGAGAGGAACGATCATTGCCGGAGGTTGCGGGGACTCATTCCATTAAGCCGTAAAAGCCATTAATCAAGTAAGAACAAGGGCGGCCGTTCGTAAAGGGAAGGAGCGCCAGCACCCCAAGTCGAGATAGGTGTCGGATCACAGAAAGATGGGAAGAAGAACTAGAGGGAGGGTCCTGAACAAAAATGCAGTTATCACAAAACTTCATCGCCACCCGTCGATTACGCATTCTTATGACGGAGTGGCCCGCACGTGAATGGAGACTAAGACCGAACGCAAAGGCTCACAAGGAAAAGAAATTTCCGGCACGCAGGGGGGGGAAAAAAAAACAAAAGGGCAAGCAATTTGAGGGCGGATCGACTCTCTTAGTTGGAAAAGATCACAAAGTAAAAGAGACCGTCTAAAAGGAGGAAGCGGGGAACCAGCAACTAAAGAGTGGTGATCTCTCTTGAGGAAGTGTGACGCTGCGACTAAGACCTACCAGGGCTTGGGAAGGGAGCCACCTCGGAGAAACTCAGATGAGGCTCTGTGTGGAGAGCGGTAAAATGGCAAACCCAACAACTCGTCACCCTCAAAACAAAACGCCTGAAATCTGAGGGAAAAGGAAAAGTCCGTCAAAAAACTCAAGAGAAAGTCCGAAGAAGGACTAAAGCGACAAAAGAAAGCATGACGGGAAGAAATAGCAAGTAAGCGGAGGAAAGGGCGATAGGGAGGGAGGAAAACAAGACCGCGGAATAGCTGGCCTGATTTGGGGGAAAAAATTAGGAAAACCTGCAAAGGGGGGGAAAAAAAATCAAAAAACTCTTCCAGCACTCTCAAGCGTCCAACAAAAGAGCGAACGGCGGAACAGATACTTAGCGCCGGAGGAGAATCCACCAGGGGAGGGCAATCTAAAAAGTTCAGTCACACAAATGTCCCCCCGATTTAACGGAAAGGCAAAAACCCCCGAACAGCGGCAAAACGGATGATCAAGAGGTGCCCAGCGAAGGGAAAAAGCTTTTCGACAGCCCCAGCGGGTAGGAATAGGCGCGCCCGGAAAAGTTGTACAAAAACGCAAGGAGGCGGAAAGAGGAGGCAACAAGTCGAAAGGAAGAGGGGTTCAAGTCCGGAAGGGTGATCTGGCAGGCTAAAAAAACAAAATGAGGAAAAAATAAAGACGAAAATATCGGGGCGGGAAGGGGGTAAGAAGAGGCTGATACCCAGAAGCGCCTTTAAGCGAAAAGTGCTCAGGGGAATGTAACGAAGGAACCAAACCTGCAGAGCCCTATCGAACGTCTAGTGAATGGGCTTTTTCTTAAAGAGAAGACATCGACTGGGTCAGGCACTCAAGGGACAAGCGAAGGGTGTCTGATCAAAGGGTCTTAAGAATTTCCTTTATCCGCTGCGGAATCTGGGCTCAGGAGGGATGAAATCGCTGGCGCAGGTAAAAAGTCGATTACAGGCTCTAAGGGGATCTGCAGAAATAGAGAAACCAAAGGGGAGCAATGTGGAAAGGAGTCGCCTGCCAACACGCTGGAACGGCAAGGGAAATCCAGCGCGAGTGAGTTTTCAACCAGGGTGCGAAAAGTCTCAAGACAAAAAAAAAAAGGAGGATAGGATGTTGGCTCACCGAGTTTACGAAACAAAAAATTCAGCGCTGTCCGTGCGGTAAAAATGTTGAATCGCTTGACAAGGCAGCTGAAGATGCTAGCCTGGGCCGGTGAATTTCTCAGGCATATCACGTAAGAAGGGGAGAGTCCCGCGCGGGGAAACTGGCCGAAGGGGCCGTAGCAAAGTCAAGAAAGGCGGCAGAAGAAAAGAGGTTCCCAAACTTTCGGGGGGCTTGGGAAAAAAGACCCCACGCTCAAGTACATGTAGAGACACGACTCAAATCCGCTAAGATATTGCAGTGCGGTAACTGGGATATAAAAAACACCCGGCAAAAGGGCGAGTAACGACGTTGCAACAAGAAAAAACAGAAAATCGTAGGTCGGGAAATGGTTGATCAATTTAGCCGGCCAGTCCAAAGGCGAGGGAACCCCGAGCGGGCCAGGAAAAAAGTGCTTGAGGAAAGAAAAAGAAAGTGGAGCGCGGGAAAAAAGAAAAGAAGGGAGGAGGAGTAGGGGAGGAAAAAATGGAAGGGGAAGGAGGGGAGGGAGAGACTGGGAAGGAAAAAGTGAGAGGGAGGCGGAAAGGGGGAAGCAGGAAGGGAGAAAAGAAAGAGGTGGGGAGGAGGAGAGGGACGAGGTAGAGGTTGAAAGTAGTGGGAAGGAAGAGGGAAAAAATTGATATGGGAGACGGGTGGGGTGGGGGAGAATGGGGGGAAGGTGGATAATAGCGAAATGTATGAGGTGGAAGTGAAAGGGCAGGGTGAGACTTGTGATGCTAAATAGTGAAGGGGCGAGAAGAAAGAAGGTGTAGAGGGAGGGGGGTCATAAAGGGGAGAAAGGACCAAGGGAAAAGTACGGTGGGGGAAAGGACACCTGAGATGGGGGGAAGGAAGGGGCGGTAGGATGCACGGGGAGGGAGGAGGCGAGGGAGGGAGGTGGACGATCGCCGGAGCTGGAGATAGAAAGAGGATAGAGGAGGGGGAGGAAGAGAATAGGGGCGGGTGGAGAATAAGGGGGGAAGGAAGGGTAGGGGAGAAGAGGAGGGGGGGGAGGTAGGAAGAAAGAACGAGTGGGGGGCAAAAAAGAAATAATAGAGGGTAAGGGGGTCCGGAGGGGGGGAAAGGAGGAGGAGAGGAAGGCGAGAGGAAAGGTGTGATGGAAGGGTGTCAGTAGAAGAGGAAGGTGGGGAGAGGGGAGGACTATGGTAGCGGGGGGCGGGACGGGGGGGGTTGGGGGTAGTGGGAAGGATGGTGGGAGAAAGGGGGTAGAGAGAAAGGGGGAAAAGGGAGAGCTACTGGGGGTGAGGAAGAAGGAGGAAAGGAAGGCAAAGAGAGGAAGGTTAAGGGGGAAATGGAGGAAAGAGAAAAAGGGAGGGAAGCGAGGGCGGAGCGAAAAAGGGGAGCGAAGGGGTGTAGATGTTAGGGAGGTCGAGGAGGGGGAGAGAGGATTACAAGGAAGGGAGGGAAGAGATAGGAAGGGGAGATAGGGAGGGGAAGGGAAGAAACAGAGGGTTAAAGGAGGGGAAGGGAGGAGGGTTAGGAAGGGAAAAGGATAGGGAAAGGAGGGGGCCGGAACAGGGAGGAAAAGGATGTGGGAAAGAAAGAAGGGGATAGGCGAGGGTGAAGGGGGGGTTATAGGAATAAGAAGTAGTAGGGGGGAGCGCGGAGGGGGAGAAGAAAGGGAGGAGGGGAAGTAACAAGTGGGCGGAAGATATAAGGAGCCGACCGACCTAAAATGGGATTGTGAGAAAAAAGAGGTGAAGGCCGGAGCGGGCACCAGCCGATTACAAGCCTGTTAACTGCGGCAGGGCAGACGACAAGGGGGAAAAGAAAAAGGTTCGGACTGGACATATTGGTTGAACAGGGAAGGAAATGGAAACAGTGTGGTAATCATCCGGGGGGAAGAAGTAAGATTAGGGGGGAATCCCGAGGGGCGAGGCTGTGGCAGAATCCCAGCGCAGACCGGTCAAAGGAGTTTGGGCAACAAGGCAGGTGGGGGGAAGACAAGTCAGGCACCAACGGTCTAACTCGGGCAGAGGTTTCAATAAAAAAAAAAAAGCGAGGGGCCGCCAAGCTGGGAGGCCCGTACGGAGCTGACAAGGGGGGGGGGGGGGGGGGGGGGGGGGGGGGGGGGCGGGGGGGGGGGGTGAGAGCTGCGGAAAGGCTCTTTGCCTTATCGCTTTGAGGAGAAGAAAAAAGAGGAAATGGCTTCACTAATTCATCGATCTGCCGTGGCATTCTTAAGGCGGTTCTTAGAACGCCTGGGGGAAATGGACAGAGCTAAAAAAGTCGAAATCCTCGGGCGGATAACGTCGCAAGCTTTAAAGGAAAGAGAAACTCTTTCCGGAATAATTTCATCGGAAAGCTGGCAACTTAAAAGTACCTCCCACTCAGGGAACTTGAATCCCTGGAAACTGGATCCGAGCCGGAAAAAGACCGTGTTTAGAGGAACTTCAAATTCGTCGAGAATCGAGCAAATTGGGTCTTGCTTTGGGGGGTCCGTGATACTTCTTGAGAGTCTCTTGGATGACGCGGCTCCACCTCCAAGAGTCCTGTCAGGGAAACGCCGACTGAACGCAATAGGAACCGAGAGGGGCCGGAGATGGTGATGGGGATAAGCTGGGGGTGAGTCATACATGTAAGCTTTGCTAAACCGAGGTCTCTTTTGCTGGATAGCGACGCAAGGGTGTGATCCTTCCGACAGACTGGGAAGCGGAAGGCTTAATTGCAAAATTGAAATGGATGAAAAACTGTACGAGAAAAAAAAAAAAAAGACCCAAGGCACTATTGCATGGATAGGGGCGAATCAAGCGGGGGGCCTTATAGGGGGGCCTTTAAAGACACATCAATGGGCCCATCTCTGTGATAATAAGACCGGACACAGGGCCAAGAGGGGGCAGTGGGTGATCTTAATTCCCCGACCGCCGCGAAACCACCCATCTGGGGGTGTATGAGAAAGCCTTTTTTCGGGGGAATAATCCTCGCCGAACGCTTGACCTGAAGACCGGTGCTTGGCACAAGTTTATAGTGGAGAACGCAACCGAGAAGTTGTAGAGCAAAAAGGCCTGGTAACCAGATTAAGGCTGCGGGCCCAAAGCGAGGTAAAGAGGAAGAACAACAAAACAGCCGTGGAACTGGAAAGTGGAGTAGAAGGGGAAATGGAGAGCCGAATAACTCGTGCACGGCAAGGGGGCTAGCAGTCGAAAAAAAACGAATGCAGAAAAACTACAAAACGCTAGCCGGACTACGAATTGGGCATAAAACAATCACCAAAAAGGACCTTTCAGACAAGGACGCCAATCAAAGGACCAAACCCCGTCGTGTAAGAAAACACCTCCGAACTCCCAAACCAAGATGCATGCTGTTGAGATTTAATCAAACAGCCTTAACAAGGGGTGGGGCGAAGAAAGATGTAAAACAATGGAACGCCGGGTTGAAATGCGGCCTGCTAAACGAACTAGCACTGAAACGCGGGTTAGCAAGGAGCGATACGGGGCGGCGAGGAAAAAGGGGGGGATGTGCGGAACTTAGTGCGTGCAATGAAGAAAACACAACAACATCCTGAAAATCAGGGGGGGGGGTGCTGGGGGTGGGTCATAAAAAAAAGGGGAAGCCTTCCGTATAAAGTACGGAAGGGGGGGAAAAACGACGTAGAATGTGTGGGTGTCAGGCGGGAGGGGGCATAGGTTGGTCTCATGCCCTCCCGCACCCCGCGGCGCGTCTGGAGCAAACCACAGCCGGTGGCAAAGGCTTACCCCGGGGCGTCGGGGGGGGCCATCAACCAAGAAGTTACTCCCGGGGTTTGAGGAAGCAGGGACCGATCAAAGGAGACTCGGGTCCGTGCAAAGGACTACGTCCGGAAAAACGGACAATAATAAACAGTGGAATCCAATCCCTGGCGGAGAGTTGAGCAGGCAACAGCCGGGTGAGAGTCGGCTAACCAGTAACGGGATAAAACGGCAAGCAACGGGGGTGCGGTCAAAAGTAGAAGTGGACGCACCGCCGCAAAAGAAGGGAAATGAACGGCCTTACGTATGGAAAGGCAAATAGCGGGGGGGGTAGCCCGAGGAACGCATCGCTGGATCGTGAGCTTAACAAGAACCCAAAAGCGAAAAAAGCACCCTGTCCAAGGGAGGTGCCTTAACAACGGAAGCCCCAAGAAGGGGCCGGGGAAAAAGGAAACCGTCGGTGGGGGGACGTGGGGGGAGACCGTGGATAGTTCTGAACACCCAATACTGGAACATGAAAGTAAAAAAAGCCGCGATAAGGGGAGGTGACGTCGGGGGAAAGCGCTTAGGTCAGGGTAAATCGTCACAAGAAGACACGCAGGGAGAGACAAGGCACGAAGAAACATTGCCGCACTATTTAAAAACTCTTGAGGAAGCGAAGGGGGAAGAGGGTAAAATACGCAAAAAACACCATGGACAAAATTAATGTTCAGAGAAAACGACAAACGGGCAACACCTTCGTGGCCAAAGAATGGGGGGATTCCATATCTATCTCAAAAAAAAAAAGGAAGGGAGAGATCGCAAGCAAACACGAAACTGGGCCACGACCGGCCAGGGTGGGGCGTTACATAAAATAAGTAGGGAAAACCGAGGGGGGGGGAGTGTGCAGACATTACAACGGGGAATCAAGATGACCCTTATCCCCAATTGGAGAGAAGAGTTCTCAAGTTTATCAAGGTGCGTGCCGTTGCACAAAAAGAAGGGCGGAGAAGAAAAGGTAGGCTTGGGAACGGGTGTCAATCTTCCGGAAGCTCCTTTACCACAAAGGCAGCGGGAACAAGCAGGAATAAGTAATATTTGATGTGAAAGGGGGGGGCGGGGGGAAACCATTAGGGGAAGCGGCAAAACCTCAAAGGTGAAAATCAATCCAGCACGAAGGGGGTTCCAGGGGGCAACCGTGCCTTGCCTTGGGCGGGAATGCAAAAACGATGGGAAAGGACGGGGGGTATCGAAAACTCGGGCGGGGAGACCGGGGGATAGGGGTTATTGCCCTCCTCAACCTCACTGCTGAGGGAACCTCTTCGCTCCACAACGAGTTGATGCAGGAAACGAAGGAAAGAGGCACGTCAGGCTGCGGGTGAGAGGAACCGCGGTGGGAAAAGAAGGCGTACGGGACGAGGGGGGTACCGTTGCCCCAAGAAGCCCTTTAGAACAGGCCAGTTTCTAAGAGCTTACAACTTTTTTCATGATCCAAACAAGGAGAGTCACAACTTCGGGGGGTCTGCAACGGGGATGAAAGATGTTTTTATCCGAGAAGCCGAACGAGATCTCAAGTTGGACGTCTAGGGAATCGAACCATCCTCTTTAGGGGGGAAACTTTAGCCGGGGGGGGTGGGTCAGGCGACCACCTAAACTAATCAGAAAGAGAATCACATAACCTGCTTTGGGGGAAGGAGGAAAGGAGCGCCATCCACGTTAGGAATGCACTCGCCATTGGGAAACGGGAAAGAATGTCAGGTACTATCCTGAAGCTTGAAGGAATGACAGCTAGGAAAGTCCCACTTCAGCAAAAACTACCAAAAGGAATTAGGAAGGGTTTAGGTCAATTTCACCAGATAAGAAGAACGACACGAAACCTAGAAAAAAAAGTGCTCGTGATTCTCAAACCAAAGAAGGGGAGTGAAGTCCCGGGGATTGTGGATCATCAGAATGAACACGATGGGGGAAATCGCTTACAATGGCCGGAGTCAGGAGGCTTAAACCCAACAAGATCGCTTTACTACGGGGTGGCGTTTGCGGCAATCACATGGCGGGGGGTATGGCAGGCGAGGGCGGGGAATGGAGGACTGTCTAAGGTTGAGGTGGGGGGGTGGCGGGGCAGACAAAAAACCTTGCGAGGCGGAGGCGCGGGGGAGGTGAGCATGTCTTTTAAAAAAATGCTCTCCGGTTTGAGACAAGAGGAAGGGGCGTATCAAAGACAGTAAAAGGGAAAACGGGAAAGACGTTCTGTTTCCCGCGGCCTATTGCACAAACGGCGGCTGGGGAAAGACCACCTCTTTGCCGAGGGAGATAAAGGAGGAAGTGGAGGCCAAAGGAGAACGGTAAAAAGGGACAAGTTCGAAACATCGGTAATACCGGCCAAGCACCACACGATCGTATGCGGGAAGTTTTCGGGTCGCAGGGCCGTCGCCAGGTGTGGGACCGCCAGCCACTCGTGGCAACGCATCGGCACGCTACTGCCCAAGCATAAACGAAGGGAAGGGGTAAATTTCTCAGGTTAGCTCCTACTGGCCTGAGCTGACGTACTCAGGGAAATATGATGGGGCGGGGAAAAGTAAGGTCAGCAAGTTAAAAACAAAACGGATCCTTATCTCCCAGAGTAGACAAAGGGAACATGGGCGAAACGCTCCATCACCTGAGAGACCAGATGGTTCCTTCACCTATAGGAACATAGCACGGGAGAGGTGAAACCAAACATTGCCGTTATAAAAGTCATCCAGCTTCCCAAAAGTTGGAAAAAAAAACTTGACGTCTGCTGCTCGTGATCCTGAGAAAAGAAAAAGGCAGGCTATCAAAGCAAATCGAACGCCTCCACAGAATTCTGCAAGTCAAAACAAAAAACTCAAAAAGATGCGAAGGTCTATGCGAAAACACCAAACAACTATCTGATTGGGGGAGCTCAAACAAAGGGAAAGCAATAAGCTCTTGATCACCCCGTGGGGATCAGGGGAAATGAGTGGTCTGGTAAAGATTTTAATGGGAAATTCAGACGAAAATCGCGAGGGCCCTACGGGAGGCCCGGAGAAGAGGAAAGCCTAGAGTGAACTGGTGCGCGCGGAATCGGACAAGTAGAGAACTCGGCAAAAGACTCATGAAAAAAAAAGCAGAAAAGCCGCACGCTTAGCAATGAAGGCGCAGACCAGGGGGGGAACCCAGAGGGAGATTAAAGCGAAAGGCCCAAGCTATGGGAGACTGTCAATTATCATAAATTGGGAGCTATCGGAGAGAGATGGAGAAAACTCTTCGTGCTGAAGAGTTGGCGTAGTAAAAAAAATGAAAAAGCATCTCAAAAGCTTACCCGTAAATAGATCAATCTATCGTAAAATCCAGACGAGCGTCAAGCTAAGTTAAGGAGCTTCCTTACGAAATCAACCGGGTGAATGGCAATCGCCACTTATTACCACAACTCCTCAATTCCCAAAAAAAACCGCCTTCTTGCCCGGACGCAAAAGAACACACTGCTCAATTGCTTTCACCAAGTGAGAACGTCGGTACCCTGCATTCTCCTCCTTAGCTTTCGACAGCACAAAGGAGTAGAGGCGATCCGAACGGGCTTGGTTCGGGTAAACCGAAGAAAAGGAAGGTTGACGCTGGCGCCACGATGCTAATGGATACTTTTCCCGAACTGTAAAAGATTGGAGCCGGGGTGAACTGTCCGCTGTCCAGAAAAAAAAAAATGCACAACCTGAGAGTCTACGGCGGGGATTGCCTGGGTGCGCGGGTTCAACTCTGCTTAACCGGGTACCCCGGACTGCGCATTTATCAGGAGGGCGCTGGGCGGAGACGAAAACACCTAGGCTATCTGACACAGGAGGCTTGAAGAACGGTGGCAAGGGGACAATGAGACAACTGGGGCTACCAACAACCAGCACGTACCGTTGATGTCCAGCAGGCGAGAAGCTGAAATCCGATGCTGGGATAAAGGGGAAGGACACAGGAAGGCTCAGTCAAAGGCCGACGTGATCTGCCTCGATAAAGGGAACATCCAAAGGTGAAGCAGTATGCAGCGGCTACGGCAAGCTCGGGAACGGCGGCACAGACCCCGGACCCTAAAAGGGAGTTGTTTAGGCACCAAAAAACTTCGCCC
>Ga0179593_1713193_pt1 | contig 14208 bp, 23 predicted proteins | sample CZODoug2_1_08_16_FD_185931 | JGI IMG/M metagenome (GOLD analysis project Ga0179593, IMG submission 185931) | Vadose zone soil fungal communities from Angelo Coast Range Reserve, California, USA - CZODoug2_1_08_16fungal (PacBio error correction) | ecosystem: Environmental > Terrestrial > Soil >...
GTCTAGGGGGGTTCCGGGGAGCTCGGAGATACTTCTCTAAGTAAGGCATCAACTCACCTGCCTGGTTTCCGGGGGAGGAAAGTTTCCCATTCTAAAATCTTCCCTTTGTTTGAGGACTGGTAGGGGGGAGCCCCTCACTTGCCTAAACGCATCCGACAAAAAAGATACTTAGGCGGTGGGAAGAGGGAGAAGTTTTCAAGAATACTCCTAAAGGGTATTAGGAAAAGATAGAGAGGGCTTCCAGAAATCCTCCGTCAGATGGGGGGATCAGGCGAGGTAGGTGGTCACGTCTTCGGCGGGGGAGACGAGGTGGTGCAGAAAAGAAATTTCTCATTTGCAAGGACGCACAGGATTAGGACTTCTGAAGGAAAAAATGGGGGATCGTCACCTATCTCATCAGAAAAAAGTCCATCACTTTCGGATATAAGGAGGGTATACTCTGCTCTCGAGTTCGGAACATGGGATGTAAAAAGGGGTGCGGAGGAGGGGAAAACCAAAAAAAAAAAAAAAAAAAAAAAAAAAAAAAAAAAAAAAAAAAAAGAGAAAAAACTACTCGGCGGGGGAAAAGCTTTGAAAAAAAAGAAGCTGAGAATTCGTGACGCTGGAAGGGGCATTTATGCAGCAAGCTCTTCTAGAGAGAAAGATGACGCTCATCAGAGTGCCTAAATCCGAAAGGGGGGTAGAGGTTTTCTCTCTTTGAAATATAGAAAGAAAGATCAGACAAGAGGAGCGCGCCTCACGCGAGCCTAAGGGGGGAGGGATAGGATCCTTAAGGCGGGGGGGGAGAAAAGTGGCGAAAGGGCCGGCATTTGTCGCTGGGTGGACTGAGGTGACGGATGAAGAGGGTTTCGAAAGCGCGACGACACTGAGGGGCCGAGAATCAACTCCTGAGCTCTTGTACGAAGAAGACTTCAATCCCGGTACAAAGACACCGGGTTGTGGGGGGGGGGTGCTGGTGACTATATATCTCTATAATTGGGAGAGAAGAGGTCGGGTCACACGAGAGCACACACTAGCGGCCAAAGAGTTTCTGTAGGGCGGCCAAGGTGTCGGAATTGCAGGGCATCTCTTATGTCCCACTCTAGAAATACTACTCGTCGGCGGCAGGACTACTAGATTGATGAGAAAAGCCTACGCCGTGCGGAGCAAGCTCGCCTAGGGGAAGGGGAGCATCTCTATGAGGAAGGAGTACACTTCTTCACAGTACGTCAGATGGGGGGCATTTCGGGTCTACGGGAAGGAAAGCATGGTCACTACCTTATAATACTTTCGGCAAATTAAGGGAAGTGCCTTATTCCAAGTAAAAGACAATAAGGATGGGGCAGAAGATTTTCTCAAGATTCACGGGAACGGCGGCACCGGCAGGGGAACGCGTTTCGTGAGGACGGGGAAGGGCTCGACACTGGTCGAGGAGCTCGACGGGGGGCCGGTCGACTACCAGAAAGATCATCATCCGTAAAAGAGAGAAGGGGGGTTAACGTATCATCCTCTAGGGGCAGAAAGCGGGTTGGAAAGAGGCGACTAGAAGAAGGACAACAACCACTTATTTAGTATTAAGGCAGCTTCTCCTTTTCAGGACCTCCTATTCTGCTTTCTCAGAACATAGGGATTTACTTCATCGGGAGGTTGGGGGTCTGATCGGAGGAGAAAAGAGTCCGAGAAAACTCCGGCAAGAGTAGAAGCTGGCTGAACTTAGCAGGAAGTACTTTAACGCCTCCGAACTAAGGGGAAAGGCTGCGGGTCGAAGGAACGAACGCTATGAGAGAGACTTCCTGTCTGCCATCGGATGGGGGGAAGCTAACCTAAGAATAAGTCAATTCTCAGATTTGAAGGGGGGGTGGCAATTAACGACCAGGGTGGAGTAAGTGACCATGAGGACTTATCGTAAAAGGCCTCTACGTTCAGGAACCTTCCTCATAACCGGCGGAGAAGGGGCGAGAAGGGTCTATCTCCAAGGCGGGCACGTCTTAGGATTCTTTCTACCCGAAAGGGAAAGATCAGTATTAGGGAGGTCAACCGCCGAGTCAAGGTTCGCGTTGCCAGGGGTCCAGGAAGCCATCGTAGAGGATCAACCTAGAGGTGTCCGTCTATCTTTTGTGGGGACATCAATTAGTGGAAAAGCCGCTCGTTCTCCTAAGACTAGAAGAAAAATTAATGATGAGAAGAAATCGAAGAAAGTGGAGTGTGAGCTTATGTATAGCACAAAAGATCTCCTCTTCCAGGTCGGGGAGAAGGACATCTTGATCTCGTTAGGAAAGTTGGCGTCTATCGGCAGAACAAGATCGATCACCTCGAGTAAACCTTCAGAGTAATCAGCCCAGACGCCATCAAGAAAAGGATTATTGAAGCCTCAAAGAGAACTCCACGAAAGAGAGCCCTGAAATGGCCCATTTCCGCGCTTATAGGAACTTGGGGTCCTTCCAGGAGCTCTCCCTCTGGCAGAGGGAGGGTGGGATATTGAGAAAAACCTGGGGCGAAGCTGGAAAGTAATTATTCCTAGCAGGTGCAAGGCTTAGAACGTGCTCGGGAAAGCGGCTCTCCCAAGTCTGGAAGAAAAGACGAACGAGGGGGTTCGCGACGCGGCGGGAAAAAACTGTTCAGGGGACTCTTAGTTCGAGGATCCTAGGGAGGCACCTGGAAAAGAATCGTCGAGCTCGGAAGAATCGTCTCCGAGGGGCGTGTCGAGACCGGAAGGTTGCAAGGATTTGGGGGGCTACTTTGGTCCTGTCACGCTGGAAGAGAACGCTGCTCTCATTAGGATCCTTTGCGTGGGGCCTCTGGGTCTACAGAAAAGTGGGAGAAAAAAACAAACCGCGAGGCGACCTCTCTTCTCAACACGTAATAACACCGGTCCACAAACCTGGGGAAAACCCATAAAGGAGGATGAATTTGGGAAGCAAGATCAGATCCACAAAACAACTTAGGGATCGTTTCTGAGAAAAATCGGGGGAATGACTTTTTTGTCGGAGAGTGATCTTAAGAGTGAACTCGCTCGCGACATGGTTGCTACCGTGGCCGAAGGAAAGGGAATGGGCACTTGAAAAGCCGGTTGGTCGAGGGAGTCGAGACTTCTATTACAGCCTGCAAGCGCACCGATCGTCCCCATGGACAGAGTCCACGCCAGGGATTCTGCACGAAAAATCAGCGTGCTAATCTTTAATCGCGGGAGGAACTACGCTGGCAGGTACCAACACAGCTGACGCGAGAAGCCTCTTCGACTACCGAGCCGATTAGGTCATTGTTCAGGACTTGCCGAGCGCTCCGTCGAGAAACGGCAAAAACAGCCGGAGGAAAGACATCCTGCCATGGGCGCGCCGCCGGTGTTTATGAATATCTCCAAAAAAAAGCCGCCGGAAAAAAAAACAACACAACTGGCAGGAAAAAAAAAGAGTCTAACGCCGAAAGGGGTTGAGATCCGGCAGTCGGGGGAGCTTTTCCTACCTAAGGGGGGAGCTTGTCGGAGGGGCAGCGGGAAAGTGAAGCTTCTGCTTCTAGAGGGGTGGCGTCAAGCTGAGAAGCGGCCGATCAAGCGCTCAAGCTTCTTAAAGGGGAGGAGGACTTCAATCCAAGGGAATGAATAACATCCAGGGTCGAGAGTCAAGCAAGAAAGTTAATATATAGGACAGGTTCAGAAGAAGGGAGTTTCACACCGCTTCTCGCCCAAAGAGGGGGACGGAGGCTACGAAGTGCTCTTCCTCTTTGCTTCATCTCGGAGAGAAAAGAAAAGGGAGGGCCCCTCGAAAAAAAAAAGAAAGAAGATTGAGCGAGAAGACTGCTTTATGGAGGGGGGAAGACCGCCTCCTTTCGCCTCGGCGAAGAGGAAGAGTCGAGGGAAGGCATCTTTCATTATTGGAGAAGACACTGTCGTCAAAAAAAGGGGTCAGTCAAAAAAATTTTAAGGTGGCTACTTACTTTCAGGGGGAATAATTAGAGACAGGAGAAGGTTACTGTCCAAAGGGGAGAATTTACTGGGAACAGTACGGAAGGGGGGGGGAAGGGCGTCGAATAAAGGAGTCTTCATAAAGGAGAAAAGGGAAGGGGGAGTCATCTTCGTCGTCAAGAAAGAGGGAGGGAGGGTTTCCTTAGGAAGGGAAGTTCCCTACTCTTGCGTCTCTACGCTGGAAAAGCCGGCTGCTTAAGAAGGCCTTGCAGGATATGGCTCGTAAGAATCACCGAGAAAAGACCCTCGGAGTTTCTATTTCGGAAAAAGAGGAGGCCACAAAGCGGAGAGAACCTAAATGGAAAAGCTCTCTCAACAAGGGAGGTAAAATAGATAGATTGGTAGAAGGGAGGGAAACGCTTTTTCCCTCCTATTCTTCGGGGAAAAAAGAAGCTAGAAAACCAAGGGTTGAAGGGAAAAAAAACTCTTTTCTATTATAGGATCAGAAGAAGGGATTAACTCGGGCCCAGGGAAAGCAAACGGCTACAAAGGGAGAAAGTCTTTAATGCTCGCTAAGAGGAAGAAAGGAAAAAGACCTCGAAAAGTCCTCCTTTACGACTCTCTTGGAGGAAGGGAGACTGGTCACAATGGAGGAACTAAAATCGGGGAAGCTAAAAGAAAGTCACTCATGGGGGAAGGCTCATATTTCATTGGCAAGGAAACGGGGTGGCCGTACCTGGGAGAAGGAGGGGTACACATTAAAAGAGGGTAAGGAGAGAAAGGGCTTACCAGACAATCGAAGTCCTGCCCGTGGACGAAGATCCTCTCGCAGGGAGATATAGGAATGGGCTTTTAAGGGCCTATTCTCACTGCTTTCGGGGAGGGTGAGAAATAGGGCTCTCTTCATCTTCGGGAAGGAAAGGGAGATTTTCCGCCTTGAAGAAACTACTAGAAGCAAAGCAAAAGGTTCCGAGAAAAATAAGGTCTCGCTGGGAATACGAGAGATTTGCCAAAAAAGGAAAGGGTGTCCTCTATGAAAGTGTGACCAGACGAGAGGGGGAAAAAAAGCCTCTATTAAGCGCTACCGCTCCGCTGAAAAAAGGGGCAGAATTGCTTGGGGGGGCACTGGCTTGAAGTCTCTAAGGAATGCTTTTACCGGAAGGAAAAGAGTGAATATCTTCCAAGGAAGGGGGGCTGTGTCTCCACGTCTCGAAAAAAAAGGGAAAGAAGTCACCACTTCACCAGAGGTCAAGGGAGGAAGGGTCATCCACTCCAAGAGTAGTTCTCTGAACGGAAAAAACCTTTCAACCGAAGGAAATGGTCCGCTTTCCTCTAGAAATCGAAACCTGTTTGGAGAGGGGAAATTCTCTTGGAGAACCTCTTTCGTCGAGGAGGGGGGAGGGATTTCAGAAAGAACACCTTGAGTGTCTACCAGTGAGAGCCCCTTTTCTCGGGACCGGCAGTGCTCGGAGGGGACGACGCGAGAGAAAATGCTTTACTTCAAGAGGTAACTAAGCGCAAAAGGGAAGGCGGCTGTTTCCACAATCTGTAGAAAAGATCTCCCGTGGAGTACGCGCCGGGGAAGGACCAACCCCCAAAAAAAAAACGTATAGATAGAGCGAAGCTTCTAGAAGGAGTGTCTATGGAAAGGGGGAGATTTTCCACTTTCTACAGGATCGGGGGAAGGGAAGATTAAGGGCAGTCTTTCTCAGCCGCGACGGGGGGGAAGTATTCCCGGTGCAAAGGAAGATTGTCTCTGAAAAAACGGAGGGGCCGGGGGGGCGCTAAAAGGGGGCAGCTAAGGACAAACCGGACCCATATACTTCTCTGTGTCTAAAGAAAAAGAATAGATCTCACAACCAAAGGGAGAGATCGCTCGTTCTGAGATAAAATCCGACATCCGGGGAAGAAGAGAAGTTCTTGGGTCGTTCGGCGGGGTTCTCCACTCGAGGAGAGGGAGAGTTGTTGAGAAAGGGCTTTCTTCATGGGCATCCTGAAAGTAACAAGTGCTTACAGGGGGGCCGGCATCCCTTCTAGGGAAGAGCGTTCACCTAGAGCAAATAGAAGCTTTCCGAGGAATTACCTCTACACTGGGAGGAGGGGACTATGTGTCTCTCGAGAGGGGAAAAATGGATCTAAAAACAAAGGGTCAATTTTGGGGAAAGTCCGTCAGAAAGTATCGTTCTGCCCTACAGGGGGAAAAACCGCGGGCAAAAAATTCGTTACTTCGGGAGGGGTAGAAGTCCTGGGAAGAGAGAGGGACGCGAGCAAAGGGACTGCTCAGAAGGAGAGGGTCGGGCGAAGACTGCCATTTTCCCTCTCTCCTCCTGTTTTCGGAAAAAGTATGAAAAAAGTCAGCCTCAGAACCTATTGCTCTCGCGAAAAGGAGGCTCTCTCAAGGTGGGGGGGAGGGGGGTGGGGGGGGGGGGGGGGGGGGGGGGGGGGGGGGGGGGGGGGGGGGGTTGGGGTGGGGGGTGTTGTGGCTTGGGAGAGAAACCTCTGCAAGAAAGTAAGAGGGGGGGGGGCGTTTTCTACCTAGAATCCCGCATGGTGGTAGCTTTCTTTTCTGAAAAGGGAAAAAAAAACGGACGTGATACTTCGGCGCGCGAGAGGGGAAGGAAACGACACTTGAATTCTTCTGAGGCAGAGAATATTCGGAGAAGCTTCCTGACGTGGCTATCGAAAGGAGGGGGGACAAGTAGGAACTTCATTAAGAAAGAAAGGTACAAATAAGATCTGCTAGAGGTGTCTCAAGGGTCACACGAGAGGGAGGGGGAAACTCTTCTTCCCCACTCCTAGGGGACGTGTCTTAAAGGATGCAGGACTTGTTCGTCAAAGACACCTTCTTCCCCTCGAAGGAGGAGGAAGGTACTAGGGACGGAGAAGAGTTAGGCTGTTCGCCAGTCAATCTCCGGGAAAAGGAGAAAGAGCTTGCAGATCGCCGAAGGGGGAATCCATGGAGAAAAGCTAGGATGGAAGACGGCTTCCCATTACGTGAAGGAGGGTACGTCGTCAGGGAAAGGAAAAGAGGGATCAGTGGGACAAGAAAAAAAGCCAGTTGATGTGCAGGGGGTGTTACTTGCCAAGTAGAAAGGGGGGGACTAGCAAGTTACTTCTTAGGTTACAGAATACTGTCAGAAAGTGAGGAAGTCTCGAAGATCTCAGAAAAAAGGGAGTAAAGGGGAGAGTGAGGGCGGGGCGGCCTTTCCTCGACTCGGGGAAAACGGGGAGATTGCATGCTGGCTCGCGAGATGGGGGCCTACTACTCAGCCCGGGCGAGGAAGCGAGAGAGAAAGAAAAAGTCGATACTCTTTCCGGAAGGGAGAAAGGTCGATTCAAAGCCGGAAAAGGGAAAAGGCGAATCAAGGCTACGTGCAATCTAGAGAAAAAAAGGATTTGTGTATTTACAAGGAAGGGGGAAAGGAGAAGGGAGTGATCGGCAAGGAGGGAAAGAAGCGTGCTCTCACTCACTCCCTCGGAATCATCGTTCTCGGGAAAAGGATTTCGAACGACCCATCGAAAAAAAAGGGCTACCTAGAGGAGAGAAGCATTAACGGAGAGGGGATTCTATCTCCAAAGGGAAGGGAACGGCAGAAGGAAGAACACCCTCCCTCCCCTGAAGAAAAAAGGGAAGCACTCTCTTAATCTTCTAGGAAAAAGGGGGGAGACAGGGCCAGTCTACTCTCTTTTTTAAAGGAGGAAAATTGCATAAGTGAAGAGGGCCTTGGCAAAGAAAACTTTTTCCAGTAGGGGGGACCGAAAGAGGGGGGGGGTAGGGAGTCCCTTCTACCCGACATACGGAACAGAAGGAAGGAGGAAGGTTACTCCCTTGGGAAAAAGGAAAGGGGAAGCCGGACTGGGGAGGAGAAAGTTAGCGGTAGGAAGAGATTCCTATTCTCCTCTTCTTAGGAATGAGGGCGAACAAAAGAAGAGACTCTATTCGCTCTTCAGGAGGGAAGGGAAGGTGACAGGGGAGGATCTGGGTCCGCCGTTTTCTGAGTGAGGATCGGACTCACAATTATTTCAAGGATTAAAAGATCCTCCCTCTAGAGGAATAGAGAGGGCTCCCGATCATTTACCCAAAAGAAAGGAAGCCTCGATAAGAGTCTCCCAAAAAGAACCCTGGATGTCTTCAGGAAAGGGACGGGAAGGAGGAGAGAAGCGTCCAGAAGAGGAGGTCCTCTTAGGGGTGAAGAAGGAGGGGGGGGGGCGCCGGTAGAATTTGGCGTCGAGCTTAGGGGAAAAGATCTCCTGAAGAAAAAGGACGGAAAAGAAAAATCTTCCTCAGCCCACTCCAGCAAGGAGGGTAGGTCAAGGAGCGAGGAGCCACCAGCGTAAAGAAGAAAAACTTTCCGCGTGGAGTAGAGAAAGGGGTGAAAGAGGGGAAAAACATCTCTTGTAGGCGAGGTGCTGGAGGGGTGGCGAGGGAAAGTCTAGAGAGAGTCTAGCTTATGGGAAAGACTGGGATTCTCCAGGGGGAGAGGAAATTCTGCGAGAAGTCTCTCCTGAGGGGAATTAAAAATCACCTTTCAAACGAATCGCTAGGGGGGGGGGACGCATGTCCACAAGCTTGAAAGGGAGATCTTCAAGGGGCCGCCCTAAAGGAGAACTTTCGATGGCTCACAAGGAAAATCGGTAGAAAAATCTTCTCGAGAGTGGATTGCTATTTCGCTGAATTTGGAAAATAGTTAGCATGGGGGGTCAGTTGGAAAGTCTCAGAGGGAGATTCCTCTATCGTCTTCGTCTTCTCAGGCCTTCGACGAGAGAAGGGGTCGGCCCTTTTCCAGGAGGAATGGCAACTAAGAACACCAAAACTCGGCTATTTCTCGAATAGGATCACTCTCTCCAGAAAAGTCCATGACCAGAAAGGAGAAAGGGTCTATTCCTTTTGTTCCGAGAGCTCTCAAAAAGGAGAGAGGAAAAGATAGGAAATTCAACTTCAAGAAAGGGGGGAAAAAAAGGGAATACTCGAGGGGTTTTTCTTATCTCACGGAAGGGGGGGGGGTTCAGAAACTCAGGGGGGACTAAGGTGGGGGAAGCGCGAACCAGGAAGATGTTCACTCAGAAAAAGGGGGGGTCAAAGGGGGGAGAGAGGCTTCTCAAGCAGAAGGGAGATTACATCCTAAAAGAGGAGATTCAACGGGGGGGGGATAAATACCTTCCCAGAAAATGCAGGAAAGGAAAAAAGGATTAGACTCTTAGAACGAGGGAATCTCGTGAATTGTCCTCGGACGGAAAAAAACGCGGCGGGGGGAAAAAAACGGAAAGGGATTGTGGGGGGGGGGGGAAAAATCTCTCACCTCGAGCAGAGGGAAATGGGGGAGTAAGAAACTAGCGCGCCGTCCAGCAAAAAAGATCATTCCTCTCCACTGGAAAGGAAAGGGGCGTCCTCTAGGACGAAGGTCCGGGAGGAGGCCACTAATAAAAAGCCCGAGGTCTCGCGCATAAGGGGGGGGAAAACCTCTCAACTTTTCGAAGAACGCTGCAAGTGGCGAGGGAGAGGACTCTTTTGTGCGAAAAAGAATGCGGTGGCGCTTGGCGTGGAGGAAAAGAGGAGGGAATTTACGAAGGTGATCTTCGGGAAGAAGAAAAAGTGGAAAAAAGAAAAAGGAAGGCTTCCGAGAGAAAAGAGAAAAAAACCTTACTTTGCGGAAGACGAGGCGTAGCTAAAGGATTGACCGTACGACTGAAGAAAAAGGGTAGCGTGTCTCTTAAAGAAGGGAAGGCTCACGGAGGGAGGATTGACTTTTCACACCACGGAAAAAGAGAGATTGTCGGGGAGGGGTAGACAGGGGCCCTTGTGCGTGGAGAGGGAGCACCTGTCTCCACAGAGGGAAGGGAAAATTCCGCGCGCAGGGAGGATTGTATTCTTTTCTGTCCAGGGGGAACGGGGGAAAAAACTCGGTGAGAAAGTCGCAAAAACGAAAGGCGCAAGAGATCCTTTCTGCAGCTCGGAGAAGAAAGGAGTCCCATTACTTCTATTTCAGGAAAAGATCGGGGAGGAAAAAGTGCCTCATGGTCACTAAAGCAAAAGTTTAGGGGAAAATCATCGGGCATTTACTTATGCAAGGGACAGAGGAAGGGGGGAGGATCTTTCAGACAAGAGTAGAAAAAAAAGGGGAAGGAGGAGGAGTCGTTCACGAGGACAAAAGGAGGGCTTTTTCTTCTCTTTAAAAAGAAGAGGGCGCTCGAGGGGACGGAAAGGGAAAAAAAAGGATGGGGGCCGGTCTACTACCAGCCGGGAGGAGGAAAGATCGAGAAAGGAGGGAGGAACGGTACTACATCCTCTATTGCAAAAAGAAGAGAGGCGTTTCCAAAGGGGAAGACCAAGCAGAAAAAAACGAGAAAAAAAGGAAAAAAAAAAAAAAAAAGAAAAAAAAGAGAAACACCTTGATACTTTTCATCTCTCAGAAAAGAGAGGATTAAAATGAGAAAAAGAAAAAGAGCGTCGAAGGACTGTTGGCATTTCCTCTGTTGGAAAGAGCAAGAAGAAACTCTTTCCCTCTATTGGGAAGGGAGAGGGGGGTGGCTTATAATCTTTCTCGTATCGACCTCTCTCCTTATGGTAAAGGGGTACCATCTCAGCGATCAGGGGAAACCATTTCTATCTCCCGAGTAACAAGAAGCAGCACGACGAAGACAAAGACTTATGACCTTGACTACGGGTCTTCTCTCCCATACTTTTTGGGGAAGGAACAAGACTAAACTCTCTTTTTGCAAGAGAGAAGGGGAAGAAGTCAAAGGATGTGGGGATAACTACCCTTGGGACCGAAAGGGAGGGGGGTATTTACCATATAGGAGAAAAAAGGCCTAGAAAAGGGGGGGGAAAATAAGGGAGAGGGAGAGTCCTGGGGGACGCCCGTGGGGGAAGAAAAAATCCTCGTCTCTTAGAAGAGAGAGATTCTCTTCTAATATGGCGCCGAGGCGAACAGGCGGATTTCTACCAGCGAGACTATGCAAGGAGGGAAGAAAGGTTCTTCCTCAAGAGGGAAGAGGGGAAGTCCTGTCAGGAAGGGGGAGGAGACTTAGAAAAAATTTCCTAGAAGGAAAAAAAAAGGAGGAATCCTCCTCTAAAAGGGGGGCCTGCGAAGACTGGGGAAACGCAATCTCTTTTTACCCTCCGGGGGACCAGCAAGGGCAATTAATGATGAGAGAAATCTCCCCTTTATGGGGGGGAGGGGGAAAGGGGGGAACTTTCTTTATTCGAGGAAGAGGACAGCCGAGTAACAAGAGGAGAAGACTTTATCTCGGGGAAAAGGGGGTCGATCTTCTCCAAAAGGAAGAGTCAAGAAGTCCTCTCCGAGAATCAGCCCAGAAAATGCGGTTATTTCGAAAAAAAAGAGAGGGCTCCACCGAAAAAATCTTAATTAAGGAACCAGTGCTCTTAGTATAGAGAAACCTTTTGAAAAAAAAGCTCTTTATTAAAAAGGAAATCGGTAGGAGGAAGTGTTTTCGATATTGGAAAAGAGGCTATCGGAAAAGGGGCAGGGGCCTCGCCCTTGCGAGGAAAAAAAGTTTCTCAAGAGAGGCGAGCTAGAAAAAGGGGGGGTCCCCTTCAAAGAGAGGTGCGAAGGAGGTTCAAAAGCTTTCGGGGGGGGGTTCATCCGATAAAAAGCGTAAGGTTCGAAGGAGGGGGAAGGTAGCAAAGGGAAAGTGAGGAATCGGAGCGCAAGGAAGGGCTCCTCCTCGAGGGTTCGAGGGAAGGAAGGGGGCGAAAAAGAAGGGTCGAATTTCTGAATGGGGAGAGGGGATTCTTTCCTCAGAGGAAAAAGAGGACCTCTTACTCACTCTTTCGTGAGGGGGCCCAATTCTAAAAGGAAAGGGGGTCGGATCACCACCTCTTCTCTCCAATAGGGGGGAAAAGGGCGATAACCAAGTTGGAAGAGAAGCGTCGAGAATCTACAAACAGGGAAAGAAAAGACGACCTGCTTCTGTCGATGAAGGAAAGGGAAGAGAGAAACAAAACAGGGGAGTAATTCAAATATATATATAGCAAAGGAAGGATATCCTCACGTCGAGTTGACTTTTTTGGAGAAAAAAAAGTGGTTCGCGAGAGAGAGCGCGAAAAGGGAGACCAATTGCCTCTTTCGCAAGGGGAAGAACGTAAAGATTGTGGGGGGAGACGGCAGACGCATCTGCCGAGCCAAAGAAAAAAAGCGGCTCGCACCGTATCGCAAAAGAAGAAGGAAAGGAAGTACCGGAAAGGGAAAAAAAGAGGGGGGGGGGAGCTGCTGCTCTCTCTACTAAAGGAAGGGGGGTGAGACATTTCAAGGGTGAGGGCTCGGGACTAACTACGAAAGGAGGAAGAAGACACGTACCTCTTTTTTACAAAGGAGGAGGGGGGGCGCACCGAGGAAGGAGGCCGCTTCATTTTCATACGAGAGAGGAAGTCTAAGTCGAAAAAGCCCGAAAGCCGGGCTCGCATCCGGAAAGGGGGGAGAGAAGGGTTTTCTCTCGGTGAATATCGCAAAAATCGAAGAAGGGGGGGGGGAGACTGCACTCTCTGGAGTAAGGGAAGGATACTCATAGGAAAAGGTCCTGGAGGTTTACTCTTTTGGCAAGGGGGGGGGAGGCTAACCTACCTCTCATTTTCGAGGGGGAGAAGGAAAGAGGTCGTCAGGTGAAGAGGGGAGGGGAAAAAACTCGTTTTCTCTCTCTACTACAACTTGAAAAAGGCTTCCGGAAGACTCTGGCGACTATTCTTAGGAAACGGGGAAGCCCTTTATCCCTTACTACTTCATGAAAACAGAAGAAGAGGGGGGGAAGACAAAGTGATATCTCTATTCATTCTCAAAGAAAATAAGCTTGCGTGTAACCAGCCGTCCCATCTCTCGGAGGGGGGGAGGAAGTTTCGTAATTCTTTCCCAAGGAGAAGGAAACGCGACAAAGAGGGAAAAGGACGACAACGGGGGCCGACCCGAATGCTCAGATAGGAGGAGTGAATTGTTCCGAAATCTCTTTCGTCTACGAAAGGAGGAGAAGAATCTCAGTCTTCTCTATCAGAGAAGGAAGAGGATGAAAGTCCTGGGGAAAAAGGCGGTCACCCTTATTCTATTTCCTGGAAAAGAAAGCGGCTGTCGGGGCGTTGAATCATTCACTACGGGGGCAAAGGTTATTTACTTTCCAAGGCGAATCGAAATTGGGAAAAAGTTACGAGGAAAGGGGGAAAAGATAGTATCTTTGCATAAAGAAGAGGGGAGAGAAGAGGAAGAGAGGGAGGAGGCAAGGCAGAGTTGGTGCGTGTGCTTAGTCGAAAAGGGGGCTCGTACTGGTCGAAAGGAGAGGAAATTGGCAAGGGGAAAGAGCAGGAGATTCTCTTGGCTCTCAAGAGAAAGAAAGGAACCGCGGCTTGACTAGAAAAAGGAGGAAGAGAGGCTAGGGGAGAGGGAAAGACCCTCTTCGGGAAAGGAAGGGGGCTCCTTCTAAGGGGCAAAAAAAAACGATTGAGGGAGTGGGAGAAAAGTCGCAGTTCTTTATCGGGAAAGGGGGGAGTGGTGTCCCGGAACTAGAAGGAAACTAATAAGAGATTATTCCTTCACGGTAAAAATTCTTTTCGGATTATAAGGGGAAAAAGAGCATCGCCCCTGGCTGGGGGAAGCTCGTCTATCATCATTAACTTAAAGAGAGAGACTCTCTTCTGAAAAGGGAAGCCGCAACCACGAACCAAAAGGGGCCTTTTCTCCTTTACGACTCGAGGGAACAGGTTTCTCACAGAAGGGTGAAGGAATGGGGGAAAAAAGCTAACTAAGACGTCACTTGGGGAAGGGGGGATGCTCATATTTGCCTTGGAAATAAACCTTTTGAAGAAGGGGAAAGTAGTTTACTTTCATTATCAAGTCCGGAAAAAAAGGAAGGAGATCGAACCAGGACGTCAAAAACTGACTGAAAGAATCATCCTCTCGCTGATCCATGGAGAGAGGCGATCTGTGCCGCCGAGGGAGAGGGAAAGAAAAAAAGAGGGGATGGCGACCGAAGAAATCGAGCGCTCTTCATCGGAAAAGTAGGACGATTGCAGAAGGAAAACCTAGACGATCTCCTTCACATGGAAAGGAGAAATTCGCCGGAGCCCTCGCTCTGGGGCCTCTAGCATTGGGGGGAAAAGGGAACCTCCTCTCTTGAGCCTCGAAAAATGAGGGATCGAGAAAATTAAAGGGGAAAGCCAGAGAGTCGGGATTCTTAAGGGAAGGGCTTGAAGTCGCTCAAAGGGGGAGAAGCTTGACCAGAAGAAAAACGGTGATCTCGGCCGAAAGGAAAAGTTGGGGAGTCGAGCTGCGAAAAAGAAGAGAAGAGCTACGTCACGAAAAAAGGAATCATCCACTCCAGCGAGG
>Ga0179593_1498230_pt1 | contig 14207 bp, 23 predicted proteins | sample CZODoug2_1_08_16_FD_185931 | JGI IMG/M metagenome (GOLD analysis project Ga0179593, IMG submission 185931) | Vadose zone soil fungal communities from Angelo Coast Range Reserve, California, USA - CZODoug2_1_08_16fungal (PacBio error correction) | ecosystem: Environmental > Terrestrial > Soil >...
GATGGCGGAACATCGACATAAAAAAGATAGGAAAGGAGGCTCAGGGGGCCCGAAATTCTCTCCTGAAGGGGTGCCAGAAGAATCGAGAACGTAAAACGGGGGACGGATTCAGGGAAGAAGTTACCGCCATTAAAACTGGAACAAAGGGAGACGAAAGGCTAATGAAAGGTATTTAGTGCGAGAGTAATGAAGTCTATGCAACGAAGAGGAAAAAAGGGTAATGTACCTTCAAAAAAAAAATAAAGAGACTCAACCAATATCTACCATTAAGGGGGTTTTTAGAGGAGAAGAGGGCAGGATACGAAGACACAGTCGAAGACGAAGGAGGGAAAATAACCGAAGTTGTGGGGGGGTTTTAATAAACTTGCGAGTGAGGGGGAAGAAAAGCAGATGAGAATCAGCTGAGGGAGAAGAGTTTGAGCTGATCGAGAAATGCCGTTTTATATGTCTGGAGGAAGGAGAATAGAGGACTTTCATCTTTAATATATAGGCGGATAGAAGGAGGAGGAAGAGGCTGGGGGGGAGGGGAGAAAAGGTTCTAGTGGTGAATGACCTGTAGGGAACATGTCACGGGGGAAAGAAATGAAAGGGAAGACGATTAATGGGAAAAACAAAGGCGGGAGAAGGGGGGTAAAACGTTGGCGGCTAAGTTTCTCAGGCACACTTGTGGGTGGGGAAAGAGAGGCCGAAATTTGTGGGGCAAAAAAAAAGGAAAGGCAAGTGGAAAGGGGGTATTAAGAAGAGAGTAATTCGGAGGAGAATGAACGTTGGGTCAAAAAGAGTAAAGTGTGCTCAGAACAAGAGGGGGGCGAAACGTTGGGGGGGGGGGAAACTCGGGTGGGGCGAGTATGCAAAATTAATTCTGAAAAATGATCTGAAGAGGGCAGAAGCGAGGACAAAAGGACGACAAGGAAAAGGTTCTTATCTCTTTAAACGCCGGGGGACGTCTACGTATAAGTAGGAACCACGGAACCAAGGAAGAAAAGGAGGGATCTAGGGGAGGAGAGCACTTGCTAAGGGGGAATATATCATTAGTTTCCGAACAAGCGTGAGGAGGCATACAACTAATCGAATTTTAAGAGGAAAAAGAACCGAATTGGAAGGGGGGAAAACTCCCGTGAAAGGGGGGGGGGTTGGCGTATGGAAAGAAGCGAAGCTAGAGAAGAGATGCGATCTTCCAAAACATTTCGGGACGGAGCCAAAGAGATAAACTAGAATCAACAAAGGAAGACAATCCGGGGAAAAAACAAAGAGCCTGAGTAAAACCAATAATAAACGGGGAGAAGCCGGTCGAAAGCTGTAAGAATAGGGTAATCTAGCCCAGGTCCTTAAATCGACCTGCATCATGAAAAAGAGTCACGAGAAGAGCGAACAAGGTCAATCTTTTGGGTAGAAAAAGGAAAGGGCGAATGAAACTGCGCAAGATGCAAGAGAAAGGGGAACATCAGCAGAAAGACGACATACATGAAGAGGAGACGTAATAAGAGGAAAGAAAAGCGACACAGCTGAAAAATCTCAGAGAACCAAGAAAAAATTCTGCAACTTGCTTGGTGGGGTAATCTTGAAGACAGCGAATAAAGGAAGCATAATGGGAGACGTCAGGGAGTTTAAAGACGGCTGTGGGGCGCAATGGTGATGTTCTATCATGTGGAAAGCGTTCTTAGATTCGTAGAAAGAAAGTAAAGCGGGTACTATACGGGCTACGACGGGCCTTGTGGAAAAAGAAGGAGGCGGAAGGGGAGAGCAAGCTGAAAATTCCGGAACGACACTACCAGAAGGAAAGATGATTGTGATGGAGTGGGTAACGCTCGAAGAAGGGAAGAGGAGGGCAAGGGAAATTCGTTGGGCGCGGCCTGCATAAATAAGATAGGAAAATATATAAATGAAGGGCCTGCAATTGAACTGAATGGAGCGGGAACGTTTGTCGAAAGTAAGAGGTTGCTAGGTAAGAAGGGGGGGAACTCTTACGGTACCGGGGGAGGAGGGGATGTTCAAGGAAAAGGGAGAAGAATCATATAAAAAGGGTAGGAATGCTCTAAAAACCGTTATCAGAAAGTTAGAAGAGGGAACAAGAGGAAAGATCTGTGATGAAACTAATATTCAGAGGGGGGAAAAGGATAGTCCAGGAAGAGCAGTCACGGCTACGAGGGGGGGGGGCTCCCAGGGACCCGTGTGAAGCGAAGACTAATAAAGTGAGGGGGGTGCAAAAAAGAGAAAGGAAGTATGGAACAAATCAGGGAGTCGACGCCTGACAACACCACTACAACTAAAAAGGAGAGAAGACGAAAGGGGGGGGAAAAAAAAGTCTAACCCCTTCATGAAAAAGAAGGGACGGGAGCGGCAGGTAATTCTTCAGCTGGTTTCCTCAATGCCCTCAAGGAGCTCCAAAGAACGCCTTAAGTCATTGGGGGATGGGGTTTTGGTCAAAGTGAAAGAAGCGAGACGCAGGAAAGGATCGCAGGGGGGGGGAGGGTATCTTAGGTTTGGAACTGATTACATTTTGATCCGGAAGTTCATAGAAGAAACGAGAAAACGCAAGGCCAACGGGAAAAGAAAAGGTATTCAAAGAGGGCAGGAGAAATCGCAATAACCTGCTATTCTTCTTCAGCTGGAAGGTAGTTTACGGACGGGATAAAAAAAGGGCGGCAGGGGGGGGGACTTACAGTTTTCCGGGGGGAAAAGAGCATCAGGATAGGTTATTAGACAGAGCAGAAATCGAGGACTGTAAACGGAGCAAGGGGGAGATCGTTCGGAACAAGAGGCGCTTGAGCATAGACGAAAAATCAGTCAGGGGAGCTGAAGAGTCTACTTAATTGAAGGGTGGGGAAGAACAGGCAAGAGGAGGCGCGGAGGGGGGGGGGGGGGTCAGATGAATGGGCCTGACGGGAGGGGGGAAAGAAAGGTCTTAAACTTTGACTTTGAAGATTTGAAATGTCAGAAGATACGGATAGAGTAGAGAAAAGGAGTCCCAGAAGGGAAGGGGGAACATGCCTTGACAGACGAAGTAATTAAGGCAGGGAGGGCCATGGCGGCGTAGAGTAGCTGGTCACGAGGAAAGGTCACGGGAGGGAAGGGAAACAGTGTTAACCAGTAAGATCTCTCTCAAAAGAGGGGAGGAAGAATAGGGGCTTGAGGACGAGGAGGGAATATTCGAGGGGGGCATTCGGTGCAAAGATAATGGGGGACGAAAAAATGTAAAAGGGAAAAGGCAGTTGGTTAAAGGAAGAGAACGAGGGGGGGGGACTAAAAATGGAGGATTCGGTAAAAGTAGAGGGTATATAGTCGACTTAATACCTAGAAAAGAGACCCTGAAAAAAGAGTGGGCCGAGAGGAAAAACACACTATGAAGAAGAAAAACGCAAAATAGAAAGTAAGGCAAGGCCAGGGGGGATGACAGTCCACTACGGTTAATTAAAAAAGAGGTGCTTCAACCCGGACAACGTTTGGGATAAAAGGGGCAACGACCCGAAACATGTGTCAGAAAGAAGAAAAAAAAAATGCCTGTTGAGCGACGAAAAGAAAGAGAGAACGGTTTCCTCAGCCACGCGACAGAGGGAAGGCAAACCGTCAGAACCTTAACAGACGGAAAAGGGGGAAAACGGAAAATGATCAAATCCAGTAAAAAGAAGAGGGAAGGGATTGGGCTATGGGCGGAAAAATTGAAGTCCGGAAGGGTCAGGCACTCAGGGAATCTAGGAAAGAGGCGAACTCTAAGGAAATTCGGACGAAAAGACTAATTGAAAACATAAAAAAAAAGGCTATCCCGAGGAGGGAATATTCTGGTGCAGAATCGTCTAAAAAAAATCAAGCAAGAAAGATGCTTAAAAGGGTGAGGGGGAGAAGGGCTTCAAACGAGGAGGACAAAAGGAAGGGGGAAAAAAGGGGCAGCAAAATCATTGTTTGGAAAGAAGTCTTTAGAAGTTGATACAGAAAACCGGGCTGTGATGAGGCCGGAATATTGAATCTGGGTCTTCGTTCTTGAGCACTGCGGTTGTGAAGTTTAAAGTCGCGAACCAAAAAGAACTGGAAAGCATGAAGGAGGTTGATCGTAAGAGGGGGTGCCGTTCAAAAAGAGTATCAAGTGGGGAAGTTCTATCGGGTGGGGGGACGATGGGGGGAGAACTCCTGAAGGGTATGAGATGAAAGTAGAGCGTCAGAGGGGGGGGGGGGCCGCGAACTGAGAATAAATGTGGAAAAGAGGAAAAGGCATTCATTTAGTGTAACAAAGAGGGGGGAGAGCAATTTGGGGCTTAAAGCCGATCTGTCCACCGGGGGAAGAGGGGCATAAGAGAACAGAGGGACGAAGGGGAGAAACGTTATGGAACCTGACAGCAGAAAGCGCCGGATAGAACTGATCTCATTGGTCGAATGAGGGATGGGGGACAAGAACCACAGATAAGGACGATGAACTATAAAGGGGGAAAGATAATCCCTCATATTTAGGATGTGGCGTGTCATTAGAGAGGCCCTGGGGAAAAAAGAGCCTTGGGAAGTCGTATTCCCAGGCCGTAGGAGGGGATAAAAAGCAGGGAAAATCGGAGTTCAGAAAATAACTGGGATAGGAAAGGTAAAAGGGGCGGTCAAATGCAAAATTTACAAGGGGGGGGCTAACCATAAGAAAAGAGAGGACGAATTCAAGGAGAAAAGGAGACTACGCCCCGGGGAGAAAGGGTGGGGGTTTAAGGAGGCATTTAAGGAGGGAAGGGGGTGGAAAACGATGGAGGGGAGGGGAAGGGGGGATACTTCAGATGAAGGAAGGTAGAAGATAAGTTCTCAATTTCCATAAAAACATATAGAGCAGCCGAGGTACAGAAGTAGGGGAAAAAGTAAAAACAGTTTTCATAAACGTCGAGAGTATCGAGGGGGGGACTAATGCATTGTCGTATAAACTGCAACCGGAGCGATGAAAGAGCCGCATCATAGACTATTGCCTTCGTCTGAGGGGAGGGAAAGGGGAGAAGGGGGGGGGGTCACAGGATTGCCATTGGTTTATTATATTAGAACAGAGGAGGGGGGGGGAGAGTCCCATCCCGGAAAGAACTCGGTGGGGCCAGGGAGGGGAGTCTCTTCTAGGAAAAAAAGTAAGTTAAGCCAGACCCCCTCAGGGTTACGGTATTTTGGGGTGCAAGGAAACTGAGTAGGGGAAGAGTACAAATGCTCGGAGTTTTACCTAGAAAATCAATCGGAAGACCAGCTCCGGACCGAATGAGTCTGAAAGGGAGAAAAGTGCCGGAGCGACCGAGAATCTTTTATGGGGGGAAGGGGCCGCATTGTGTAGACATTAAAGGAGGTACGAACCGGAGAAGGCTTCAACTGGAAATTTGGGCAAGGGTTAAGGGTCCCTCAAGAGGGGAAAAAGGGGGCACATATCAAGGGAAAAAATGGGGAGACGAAACAAGAGAAAAAAAAAAACCAGATGGAAATGGAGGAAGAGGGTTCAACTGAATCTTGGAAAAAATCATTAGTAATACGAAGTACGAGAATATTGCAAAAGTCCAAAGCGACAACTGAAGAAAAGGGACGCCTTTTTTGGGAAAAAAATTAACGAAAAAGAAAAAAAACACGTGGGGTGGCGCAACGTCAACGAAGCGGAGACAAAGGAAATGACCCGGACGGGGGGGAGCGGCCCGGCTGAAAGGGAGTTGGAGAGGGCAGAATTAATCCACAGGGGAAGAAAATCCTGTCATCAACCGCAAATCACGAGCCTCAACAAAGGAAGGCCATCCGAGGGTCAAGGTTAAGGAGATTCGAAGAGCGCCCGCACGCTCCAAACGGAATGGGGCGAGAAAAAAAAGAAAAAGATGAGAAAAAAGTCGAACGGATCTCAGCCTCACGAGCAAGCTTCCACAAAAGTAGGATTCATCTTTTATGACTTCGAAGTGAGGGGGAGGAGAGGATGCGGAAGGACTAAAAAATTAAAAAGCAATGTCGAAAGTTTTTATGGCTTGGAAACCGGACGTTTCGACTGTAAAAGGTTGACAAGTCACGGAGGCATAGAAAGGCAAAGAAACATAAAAATGGAACTGAATTCTGAAAAAAAGCGAAATGTTGTTGCAAAGGAGGTGACAGAATGTGGGTACCGGGTTCGAACGGGGAGGAGAGGAAGATCGGTCTGGGCAAAAATTAAATCATACCTTCTGGAAGAGCAATGACAGATGAGTGCTGAAAGGTGTGGGCAGCGGGAAAGAAATAATTTGAGAGAGAAACCAGAACAAAAAAAGAGGGGGGAGGAACAGGAAGGGGGTAGGAAATTAAGTGGGAAAAACCAGTCTCCCTCATCAAACGGGGGACGGGAGGGGAGAGTAAATCATTATCTCACGGGGTTGCCAAAGAATAATAGGGTCGGGAAGGGGTCTATCAAGACATAAGGGAACTTAGGAATAACAACGAGAAGTGCGGAAGAATTAATTGGACAGGAGGAGCGTCTTAGAGAGACTCGGCTAAGGGGGAACCGGGCCTGTGAAAACCTAACGAGGGGAAAATACAGAAAGAGCGAAAAGGCTATGGAGGAAAATTAAGGGAAAGATCAGTTCAGAGAGCATACACTAAAAACAGATAAAGATGGATACTCGAGGGAAAATAACCTGCTCTTTATGAGAGAAAGAGAGGGAAGGGGGGAGGGAAGCTTAGTGATTCTTTCAGAGGAAGGGGGGAAGGATCCAAAGGGCTCGTTGGACTGGTGCGTCGCTTCGCATGAGCCTTCACGTCAATTATCGATAGACGAAGAGGAAAAGGGGAAAAAAAGGGTTGGCTCTTCCAAATGAAATTGGAGAAGTTTTGAAATACATTAATTCATAACAAGAAGAAAAAGAATGTACTAATGGTCCAACACCAGTGAGTCATGCACGATAGAAAAAGGGGGCTAAACGGGCCAAGTCAAAAAGGTGTTTGTGGGACAAGTTCAAAGAATTGGTGGAAAACACTTACTCTGCCCTGACTCGAAGTGAATTTGGAAATAGTTAATAAGTCGTAGGAGACTGGACTTGGTTGAAGGAAGGGAAATCTGGAATCCAAAATCATCTTTGGGGTGCGTATTGTGGGGGGGGATGGAAGATGGTCTTATTCAAATAAGTCTGGGGGAAAACTGAGTCAGCTCTCTAGGTAAATAGAGGAAAATTCAAAAGCACCAAATTTGGGGGGGGGGGGGGGGGGGAGTAAAGGATAAACGATGCGCCCCGCGGTCTCCTGTGAAAAGGCGTGCAAAAGGCACGAAAGAAAAAACGCGATAGTTTGAGCAAAAGGGTAACTTGCCAGGGGGAAAGAGGATTCATTTGCTGTACGTAGAAAATCGATGAGGAGGGGATCGTAAACAGAAGATAAGTTTCAGAGGAAAAAATCAAGTCTTTAATCTGGAAGACCTAATAAAGTGTAAAAGTAAGGGGGGAGGAGGATAAAAGGCTTCAAGCAGAAGATTGTCGAGGAAAAGAAAAAAAACACAAACTCTTGTTCTGGGGTCAGGCGCACTCGTGAAAGATAATCAAGAAATGGCCTGCAAAAGAATTTTCCAACCCCAGAACTTAGTAACTCAAGGAGATAAGTATGACTCTCAGTTCCTTCGAACGGGGAGACTTGTCCTCTCTCCAATTGCCGGGAAGGGAATGAATCAGACACCAGAAATCAAATTGGTACGAGGTCGAAAAGAGGGTTACACTGAACCGGGAGATGAAGGAGAGAAGAGTAAAGGTTCGGAGAACTGAAGACGGCGCCTTAATGGGGGCCGTAAGAATGTGTAAAAGACGAAACGCTCAATCACTATCTCTCTAGGACCCGCACAGTCGGAAAAAGGAGGGAGGGGGACGCTTTGTGCAGCGCATGGGAACCGCATGGACGACAAGGGGGGGTGCATTTCAAACGCAGGGGGACGCAAGGTAAAACAGTTCTAGGAGGGAAACCCGTTCTTAATTCGCAAGCATAGAGGTAACCTTCGGGGGAAGGGGGGGATCCTCAGCCAAGCCTGTGAGATCCGGGGATATGGGGCGCGAGTAAGAAGAGTCGCACGAAGAAGAATTCCAGAAATTGAAATTCTCGCAAAAGGATACAGAAGGGGAGGATTGGACGCGCTGCACTACCTAGAGAAAGGAGGACAGGGGGGAATGTACACCAAAAAAAAAAAAGAAGGGGAGAAAGGGACTTTCAGAACGGGACGACAAGTACTCGGCAGAGAGCTTGCTCTGACTTGACCGGAGATGTGACCGAACAAAAAGGGGCGAACGATGCTTTTAACAAGCAAAGGGAAGGGGAAATGCAGACCCCTACATGATAGCGGGAGGAGCCTGCAAACTCTCGACCCGAGCGACGGGAACCAGGCTAGTCCATCAAGGATTGGACATCAGTAAAAAGGGAGAGACGGCAAGGATTACTTCTTGGGGGGGAACGCAACAAAGAAGGAAGAGAAAAGTCGGAATGACTGAAGGGGGGGGAAGGGGTCTTTTTCAACGAGAAGGGGGAAAGGGGGGCAACACAAAAAGCAGTAGCAAGAAGACAAAACAGAGGAGGGGGGAAAGTATTGTCGAAGAAAGAAAAACATGGGGGTTGGTGAAAAGGGAACAAGGGCATGGGCAAAAAGGGGGGGGGACGGGCGGTAAGCGTCATGTCATCTGGGACCGACATCATGAGAAGATAAAAACTAAGCCAAGTTTAAAGAGGTGCTTTCTGATTGGTCGAGAGAAGAAAAGGAAAAGAGACTAAGATTAGCTGGGGGGGGGGTTCGTGGTGGACCATCGGGGTCACTGGCTTTGGAACGGGAGGCCCGGGTTGGCGAACGGAAAAGGCGAAGGAACAGAGATAAAAGTTCAAAGACTTTACAAATCAACAGGAGTCGGAGGCAGTCCATCTCATAATTCAGCTTCGGGCTGACTCTGGGGACGACATGAGGGCATCCCAAAGGGCAGGGGGGGGGAAAAGGTTGAGGTGTTTACTGGAAGGGAGTTGAAAAGAAGGCGAGAGCGTCGCATAAAAAAAGGGAGACAGTGGTCTAGCAGGAGCCAAAAAGAGGGGAGAGGTAGAGAAAAAACAAACCTTATCTTCATGGGGGAAAGGGGGAGATACTTTATGGGAAAAGTGTTAAACAGAAAGGAAGCCTTACCTCGAGGGACATTGGGAGGGCGGAGGAGGGATACGGGAAGTGAGATGCGAAAGAAACATTGAAGTGACGGGAACGGACCGGTCTAATATACCGGGTGAAGAGATGGGATAGAGAATGACTCAAGAATGGGGGGCATTGCGGAAGGTATGGAGTGATCTAGGAACATTAACAGACAGCAGGAGTAACAGGTCGTCGACTTAGAGGGCCAAGCGAATTAAAAATCTCCTGAAGATCGGGAAAAGAAAACTCGAAAAGAAAACAAAGATGAGGAAGGGATAGATAGATCAGGTTCGGGGCTCGATTGAAAAACGGACGGTAAAGGTAAAACATCTAGTGAAAAAGAACGAAGACATGGGGAGAAAATTTTCATGGCGTGGGGAAGGGTAAAGAGAAAAGGGGAAGGCTTATCAGGGAGGAAAAAGTAAACTCCTTGAGGAAGAATCGGAGCCGGGAGAGGCGAAGGAACGTAGTAAATGCAGGGGGACTCATCTTCACAAAGAAATTAGAGATAAGCCTCAAAATGAAGAGAAGGGAAAAAGGGGGGGGGGTAGTCTTGAAGACCTAATGGGGCATCTCGAGATACCAAGGAAGAAAAGGTTGCAAAAAAGTCTTAAGACTGAAAGGCTCTTTTTGTAGCCAAAAGGAAGATCAAGCTACGGTGAGAGGAGAAAGAGATGGGAGACGTGGGGAAAAAAGGGTCATACCCTCGACATAATAGAGACAGAAACCTAAGGACACATGCCCGGGGAGAAAATAACATTTATCACCAATAATAGGGATAAGTGAATGGAAGGGCGAGGAGAAAAAGGAAGGTCCCATGAAGATGTTCCGCATGGCATCGGGTAAAAAAAGTTCGTGATCTGGCGAAACGGGGGAATTAAGGACAAAGGAAGACTAGGAAAAAAGACAAACACAAAATCAAGAATTGATCTCTACGTCTGGTGCAAATAGAGACCAAATCAGCAAGCAAATATAATTCAAGGAAATAGAGTTCACCTTCTGTAGGAAAAGGACACAGAAAACTGCAGATACGATATTGTGGGAAAGAAACGGTGGAGCAAATTTTCGCCACCAGGTTATGAGGTTGTAAAGATCTTTTACGGGCTGGGGTGGGAGGAGTACGTCCAATTCAGGTGTTGGAAGATTTGAACCGAGAGTGAAAAAAAAAATGACTGATTACATTCTATTTCTCTAGCTTGGTAGGGCGGGAAAATGAAGCTAATCGGGGGTAAGGAAGACAGGAGGGGGGAAAGAGAGTTGAAGGAGGAATCAGAGCGTGTGGGCAGCGAATGACTGTAAAAGGGGTAGACAGTAAGGAAAAGGAGGGAAAAAATATGATCGGGTAACTTGGGGGGGCGGAAGAGTCATCGGGGTCCCGGAAGCGGGAATTAGAAAAGAAAATATCAAGAAATGCATGTAGGTGCCAAAAACATTACGGAGCAGGATGTCAGGTAAAGGATAAGGTTCAAGTGAGGGAGTGCCGGAAAAGGCCAACTGTCATGGGACATGAATGACTAGATAGAGAAAATCACACCCAACATCTTGAATTCGGGAGGGTCTGGGAGATAAAGAGGAAACAACTGGATCCTGTACGAAATAAAGGGATCGAGCAGGTATCATTATAGAAATTAGTGAGGGCAGGATCGATAAGGTGTTAAGAGATAACTGCAGTGCAGTAAAAGAAGAGGCCTTGGGGAGAAAAACGCGGGAAAGTAAAAATGAGTGGACTCTAGCCAAAGAATAAAATCATCCAACCTTTTTAATATTTTTGCGTGCACGCGCGTGTGAGCGTAAGAAAGGTTTAAAAGTTGGGATCGGGGTAGGGAGAGAACTTAAAAATTTATTGGATGCAGGATGGGCCTGGATAACGGGGGCGACGGGGCCGAAGAGAGAAGCCGAAAAAGGGTCAGGGATAAGGGGAGAAACAGAGGTCGCGCTTTCTCAGATTCTAATGAATGAAGTAAGAGGAGGGACAGAACTTGGTAGAGGGAAGTACCATAGCGAGGCGACCAACGCTCCAGGCGTCTGAAAGGCGGACGAAACGCAAAGTTTGGGGGCACCGGGTGGGAGAAAGGCGTGAATTAGAGGGACGAGAGGGGGGTATTTGAAGAACTGAACAGCACCTAGTGGGGGGGGGGAAAAGATCTCAATTGCAGGCAAGTGAGTCAATGAAAGCCGGAAGGAAATCAAACAAATCCAAACAAATTGGTGTCACGTTGGGGGCAAGCGGTTACCTTATTGGTGGGGGGGGGGGTGGGGCAGAGGGAAAACAGGCTCTAGTTTGCAGAGCCGCAAAAAAAAAAACTCCTACCTGCCGAGATCTAGGAAAAGGAAAACTTTAAAAAGCCGCGGGCGGTGACTGGTGTAGGGGGCGGGATTGTAGAACGAAAGAGAGGGGTGCCTCAATGCCGATCAGAAAAGGGCCAAACAATTGGGGTCCTAAGGGAAGGCAGCTTTACTAAAATCAGGGGAGGAGGTCCTATCGCTTTGTAATAAACGTTGCATAGAGCAGAAAATCAGACAGAAAACTCACAAAAAAATCTGATGGAGGCCGGGGGCACTAGAGGGTAAAAAAAGGAAGGATACGACGAAGTACTAAAGAAGTGCTGTAACCAAATTCACGGACGTGAATGGAAGTCAAGGTGGGGTGGAAAAAATAATTCTCTCCCCGGAAACCAAACAAAAAGGGGGAGCAAAATTCAAAAGGGAAAGCTAAAAAGAAATGAAATCAGTGTGGAAAAAAGGAATCCCGCTTCAACTGTTCTGGTAAAAGGAGTGCAGGGAGGCAAAACACCCAGACGGGAGCAAGCTAATGGCGAAAAAAGGGGGGCAAAGCTGACTCAAAAAAAGAAAGTCTTGAAGGGAAAGAGTAAGATTGGGAATTACGAGCCGAGATTCGCGCCCGACAAGCGCCACGCGCAAATGGAGCTCCAAGAAAAGCAGGCAGAATATGACGACGAAAAGGAAGGAGTCCAAGTACTCCTTCAATCGGAAAACGGGAGGACAAAAAATCAACTATTCGGAGGAAAGAGGGGTAGCTGGGGAAGGTATCGAGACCATCTAGGGATGATCGCCATTAGAAGAAAATTAAGGCCCTGTAGAGATGGGGTGATGTCGGGAAAAAAAAAGGGTAATTTTTACGGGAAAAAGGTGAAAAGGGGGAAACGTCAGCAGTAAGAAGAAGAGAAGGCCAACATGTACCCTGAACGGTAGTAAGAAAGGAACCTTTGTGGCAGCGCCGAAGGAATCAGGTAGGAAAAAATGATCGAAGGAACTTATCCGATGATTTTCAAAAGTCAGTACGCGGGAGCTGGGAAAAAAGGGAAGTGCAAACTATGAAGGGAGGGAAAGCGGGGTGGCAGCATTAATCTCTCTAAAAAAAAAGGGATGGGGAGAAGAAGGGGAAAAAAGGAGGAAAAAGAAAAAACGACAGAGTCAAGTCGTCTCTTTCCCAGCACGAAAGGGGTGGGAAAAATAATAGAATCTGATCAGAAATGCGGAGATCAAGAATACCTTATAACTCCGGCGCGAAACAAAGGGGAGGGACGAACAGAAATGGAGGCGGAAGGAGGAGCCTGGATCGGCACGCTTCTAAGGGTCAAAGGAAGAAAAACGAAAAGTTTGACAAAGAAAAGCACATCGATAATGGAGGAGAAATCGGGGGATACTGAAGAGCGCCTCCCTATACTCGAAGCTAAACGCGGGAGAAAGAATAGGGGGGGAGACAGGGGAGAAGGGAGGCGAGAAGAAAAGGGGAGAAAAGGAATTAAAGTTATATGAGTTCATCTGGGGGGATCAACCATTGCGCAGGGATCGTGAGAGGAGGAAAGGAGATAAAAGGTAAGGGGAGCGATGCATGAGGAAGGCCAAACTCTTGGCTTTTGGAGGGGCAGGAAAAACGACGTCGAAAATTGGTTCAAGGAACGTCAGGGGGCATTCATCTCCCCGACACAATAAGGAAAGAAAACTGAAGGATGGGCAACAAGGAGAAAATCAGGTAAGAGAGAGGTGGAGGGAGTAGAGGGGGCTCTTTCACACTGTGGGGGTGTGGACCGGGGAACGAGCAAGGAATTTGGTGGGGAAAAAAAAAGACTCTTTCAAGTGAAGCGAGGGGGGAGAGTATTACTTCGGGGGAGGAAAGGAAGTGGTTTCAACTAGAAGGGGGGGGGGGGAAAAATGATCCATCATCACGGTTGGTGGGCAGAGTTGGCCAGAAGCGAGGGTTCGAAGAGGAAAGTCGTGCTGAGTCTGACTCTCGAGAGGATCTGCAGCAAAGGAAGACCAGTGAATTTTGAAGGGATGGGGGCGAAAGCTCTGGAGACGTCTAAAATCTGCAAATTCAACCAATCCAGAGAGCGTCTGATCAGCGGAAAAAGTGAAGAGAGGAGAACAACGTCCGGGAACGAGTCTGCGTTAAGGGAAAAACGCCGCGTTTAACTTGGCAAAGTAAATGCCCGAAGGGGAGTATCTTTCACATACAAAAAAGAAGAAGGGGGCTCGGGAAGAAATGTAATAGGAGTGCCGAAATCTCAGGACGGACAAAACCCTAGGTGCTGGAAAGAGCCAGGAGAAAGCGATATAATAAAGACCTGTAAGAAGCCGAAACACCCTGAGAAGTCAGAAAAAGGAAAATTATTGACTTCATCTGGAATGCAGGAATATTTCATAAACCAAAGGTGCGTTAGAGTACTGGGGAAAAGAGCACAAAAATAAAGAAGAATAGGTCGAAAGGGGGGGAAAACTGAACGCTAAGGAGGGAGAATCTAAGAGGAAGACAAAGTGTATCAAGGCAGAAGGACGTCCACATACCGAAGGACACCACAGAAGTCAGTAATAGGAAAAAACATTTCACACGCAAAGTCAAAGGAGGGAGGGAGGGGAACCCTCAAAAAAGGAGGGAAAGGGGCGGTTTTTAAGAGGTGGGGCATAAGGATCGGATCCCAGCAATTGGTAAAAAAGCGGTTGGTAGCAAGGTTAGCAGTGAAGGAGCAGGTTGAAGTAGTCAATCAAAAAAAGTCGGGGAGATGAACAATCATAGAGGACCTTAGTTCCGATAGCTGGGACAACTGCCTGTTAGATTCAGGCCGGAGGAAATAACATACTATCGCACTAACGAAAGGGG
>Ga0179593_1561073_pt1 | contig 14207 bp, 17 predicted proteins | sample CZODoug2_1_08_16_FD_185931 | JGI IMG/M metagenome (GOLD analysis project Ga0179593, IMG submission 185931) | Vadose zone soil fungal communities from Angelo Coast Range Reserve, California, USA - CZODoug2_1_08_16fungal (PacBio error correction) | ecosystem: Environmental > Terrestrial > Soil >...
CCCGGCTTGCAGGCCGCCGGCGGGGAGGGGGCCGTATCCGGAATGAGGAGCGTTCAGTCAAGGCAACGGTTACGGGGGAGGGTTAGAAACGGAAAGTGGTAATCTTGTAAAACGTCTTCTCCAGGGAAAGTCTGAAAGGATTTTAAGAGGGGGGGGAAAAGGGGACCAGAAGTGGAAGGAAAGACTTGCCTAAAAGCGGCTATCGTTACGCTCAACACACGAAGACCAAAAATCTAGAAAATTCGGATGCTGCTTCTCCTTACCAAGAACTTCCCATTTTCGACCAAGGGGGAGCCTCTTTAAGAAAAGAAAAAAACGAATAAACCAGAAAGGAAAAAAGAGAAAAATCTCCGTGCCGAATGTTCTGCTTCTGAGTTCCCAAGAAAGCTGTTCAGAAACTAAGCGGAGAAAAACCTTTAAAGGAGGCTTCAACTGGGCTAGCGAAGAGGCCTGGCGGCGAAGAAAAAAATCACCGGGCCTGAGTTCTTCTAGGGCCGCTCGGCCGGGAAGTATGCTCCAGTGAAGAGATCTTCACTTGGAAAACCGCGAGGGACTCTACCGTGGCCTTCTTGACCGGATGAACGGAAACTCTCAAGAAAAAAGAAGGGAAAAATGCGGGGGGGGGGTCGGAGAAAAAGGATCCTCCAGGGAAGAGGAATTCAAGACCAAAGGGCTTCCTTAAATTAGGGTTCGGTATTCTAGCGTCAAAAGCCTGGTGAAGTCTCTCTCTCCCTTCAAAAAAAACATCTTTCCTTAAGCTAACCTCTATAAAAGGGAAGAAACGTCTTCAAGTAGGTAGATGTTTATTTGGGGTCGCGTTCTTCCGGACCACGCCTTTCAGGTATGGTGACCAAAACAGTAAGTCCTCTTCTGGAAAAGCTGGACGACAAATGTTTCAAAGGCGTAACAGGAGGGGGACAGCTGGGGGCTTGCCCAGTAAGAGGGGAGCAATATTGAAGGAAGATTGTTTCCCACACGGGAGCGGTGTCTTACTACAGAGCAGAGAAGAAAGGAGAAAAAAGACCGTGCGAGGGCTCCTCGAGGGGGCACAGAAATGCGGTCCGGTATCGAAGACAACTCTAGGGAAGAAACTGCCATCCGGCTGACGACGAAGAAGTGAGGGGATGAAAGCCTTCATAGTTGAAAACGGGTGTCGTACATCAGTCAGGGATGCTTCTCGACTGGGGGGGGAGTCCCGGCCAGGGCTGATGGAAAGAACCACTACTGCCCAAAAATCCTGTGGGGGGGGGGGGGGTGGGGGGATGGGAGGGGATGGGGGGGGGGTTGGTGGTGGGTGGGGGGGTAACAAAGAGCTCAATTCTTTGAAGGTAAAGAGTTGAAAGAGTGGCTGGAGGAAAAGTTCAAAGTCTAGCGTTGGAAAGTGAACCTACCATAACCCTTGAATGAAGGGAAAAAGGTGCAGGTAAAGGGAAATCTATACTTTTTGTGGGGGAAAATTGTGATTGCACCTCCAAAAAAAAACCCGCCGATATCCATTTAAAAGAGGGTTGGGCGTAGGAGACTGATTCTCGGTGAAGATGGGGCTCCCGGAAGGACCGTGGATCGAAGAAGTAGGTAACTCGGCGGGGGGAGGGAGACCAGTATGCAACTCGGAAGGAGAAGTTGATTGCAATGACGGAGAAAATAAGCAACGGCGGACAGTACCTAAAAAAGGGAGACGTCCTTTACGAAAGTTCCGTACCTCTCGAGGGCGAAGTAAGGGGAGCCGCAGAAAAGAGCCTACGAGGAGCTTTACGGGAAATAGCCGAGAAGGATCCTAGAAAAGAATTGGAATATCTGGGAAACAGGGATTTACGACGCGAAAAGGGGGGCAGATCAGACGTTGAATAGGAACTAGTTGTAAAAAAAGGAAGAGTCTCGAACGACAACGCGATTGACAGGCTAATCCTCGGGATATGCGAACAAAAAAAAAACGAAAGGGGGGCAGCGAAAAAAGTTTCCGACAAAAAACCCAAAGGAAGGAGGGAAAAGCCGATCTATGTCGAGTAAAAGAGCCGAGATAGAAATGACGCTGCCACGAGTTGCTATAAAAGAGCAAAGAAGAAAGACCTGTTAAGAGGGGGGGATTCTTCAAAAGATCTAACCTGAAGGGAAAGGCGAAAAAAAGTCTTAGTCAACGCCCGGCAAATGACCAGGGAATAGGAGGGAGGGGAAGCTCTTAGAAATCGGACTTGTCAAGGCAAAGGTCTTTCTACTACAGGTCGATATTTCCGTCTCTAGAAAGGGAGTGCAGACCTATTTGAGGGAAACGAGGAATAGAGAAGCGGCAGAAAAAAGTACTGCCCGTGGCGTTCTAAAGTCCGTCGAGTAAGAAGGGGAAAAGCAGGAGTGGGGTCTCTAAAATAGGGACTGTGAAAAAGGGAGAGACAATGGAGCGAAGCACGCCCTGGACGCTCGAGAATGAAGACTGTTCTTCTACTTGGCGAAAGAAAGTAATGTCAAATAAGAGAGAAGAACAAAAAAAACTCGGTTGAGGGGAAAAGAAAGAGGGTACCACAAAGGAATACAGGCCTCTCTGGGGCAATAAAAAGGGCAAACGGGGGGTGCCAGGGGGGTGAATGGCAGGGGGCTTTTAGGGTAAGAGGGGGGGGGTCGTAAAGACGAACGATTCAAACCTAAAAAGACTTCTCTATAGAAGGGGACTTGGGAATACTCTGTGGCATACGGTCAAGGTTGCTAACGCTTACCTTTATTCATTCAGAGGGGGCAACACACGAGGAGTAAGTCCTCTGAGAGAAAGGACGAACCTTACGAAATTTCCTACAACTCCAGTGAAAAAGGGGTGAAAAATGAAGTTCAAAAAAAAGAAAAACGGGTTCGGGGAAGAATTTCGGTGTACGTCGTCAGAGAGTTCTCTTCGCAGAGGAAAGCTCTTGCGGCAAAGAGAACTCGAAAACTAAGGTCATAAGAAGGGTTAGAAAAAAGGTCTCGGAAGGGGGGGAAAGACACCGGGGGGGGCTCCTCGGCAATAGATGTTCCCTGGGGGCAAGCACAGGAAAAAAAAGCATGGGCTCACCGAATGGAAACATTTTGAGGGGGAAGTGCTCTCCTAAGTTAGGCGAGTTGGGAAAAAGAGGTGGCCAGGGGGACTCAAAAATCGGACATCACATCTCCTCTGTCAGAGAGGTTAGGAGGATATAAGAAGAAGAAGGGGTACCGATTTCAAGGGATCACGATAGGGGGTCCTCCTTTAAAAAATCCAGAGCGAATTCTTCATTCTAAAGGGGAGGATGCAGGAATTGACAGAAAGTTCTGCTATGGCTCGTTGCCAAGACCTGCACAGAAAAACCGGGCCGAAGGACGTGCGATTGAAAAGGCACGCCGGAACGGTAAGTCCGTCAAGAGGTGAAACATCGAAAAAAAAGACGGCATCCGGGGGAAGGGGGTGAGAGCGAAAACTCTGCAGGCAGGAATATGCCGGGAACTGGGGAGCGTGCAAAAAAAAGAAAGAGACGGCACGATGACCGACAAAGGGCGGACCTGATCCCGGCCGGAAAGGTGTCAGATCGGGAGTGTGGAAAAAAAAACGCCGGGACTAGGGAAAACTACATCCGAGGGACAATGGGGGAGGAACGGGGTGGAGGTTCCCGGGGCGAAGCGGATATCTACAACAAGCATGGTTAGCTTAGCGTGAAGCGCCTAAGACAGTGCGCGAAGTTAAGGTTGAGCGTGGGGAACTGCCGGGGGGTGGAGAACTCAGTGTCAGCCTCCGGGTTCGGGAAAAAATTCTCGATGATAAAAGGCTGAACCGGACCGCGGACAAAAAAAGAAGCTTGCAAAAGGGTCAAACCACAGAGGGCCCGGCACGTTCGCACACCAGCCGCAACACTTCTCGAGGGGGAAGGTCGTCGCCTATAAGTAGATCGAGGATGCGGCCTAGGCCTGCTGAGGAATAACATAAGGACAACTAGAGTCGCGCACAACAACTTGGAGGAGGAGGGGATATATTTGCCCTTCTCTGCGGGCCATAACGCTGGGGGGTCGGATCGCGGAAAGCGTAGAAGAAGATCGTGCCGAAGGCAAACGCGAGCAGGGGGTCGGGAACGAGGGGTAAAAAAGGGGTACTCGGCCTGGGCAGGATCTACAGTGGGCGGGCAGAGTTCAGGTTCAAGAAGGAATATCAACTGGCACCTGCGGAGGATTGGAAGGCTGCTTCAAACCCTCCAAATAAAAAAAAAAGAGAAAGAAAATGGAAATTGCGGGGGGCGACGAAAGCTCAAGTCCCAGCGAACCATGTTGGGAAGGGCACAAAAGCTGGAGGGAGAAGGAACAGGGACGGGCGAAGGACGAACGCCCAGGGGGGCCGCTGAGGGTTCTAAATCTCTCTTCAAACGCGGGAGTAAGAGGGAAAAGACCGAAAAAAAACCATGAAAAATAACAGTCGACATGGCGCCACGAAACTGTACAACACCGAGGGGCAGGGCTCCTCTCCGAATTTTAGAAAATCCTTAGAGTCAATCGTTTTCAGGGTAATGGCCAGGGAGGAGAAAGGGAGAGGATCGGGGAAATGCGCGTACCAGATTTTCCTCCTCTTCTACGGGACTAACGCCGGGTAAGTGACGGAGTCGAAAAAAAGGGGGGAGGAACTGTACCTTGATCTATCTAGGACGGGGTTCCTTTCAGGATTTCGGACTGGAAGATGAGATCTGAAAAGGAAATCTTTTAATATTTGCCATCGTTAAGAATTCGCTAAGGGGATCTTCCCGGGAGGGTAGAAAGGGGAGGCGGGAGGAGCCAAGGAAATTCTGGAGGTCCGCTGAAGGAGGAAAAGTATAAAGCGCGGAGTGGCGCGAATCCCTTTCAAAAAACTTTCCACATGAGAACGGGGTAAAAAAACCGCGAGAAAGGTCATCGAATTTCTCCAACTTTTGGGGGCAACAGCGAGTCTGAAATGGGGGGGGGGCGGAGCACCCTTAGAACCCCTTGCAATTTCCATCATCCTGAAGTTTTGTGAAAAAACCGGAAGCACCCTGGTAAAGGCTCACGGTTAGGCACATCTCTAAACCCTCAGGGATTCACGGCTAAGGATACACTTCCGCTCCGGGAGTTTTAGACAGACCTATCTGAACGTTCCTGTTTTCTAATACAAAAAGGAGGGATGGGGGGCGACCCGACAAAAAATCCTCTTTAGAAAAAGTAGTCGAAGGGGTGGATGCTATAGGGAAAATTAAGGGAAGGGGACCAAAAGGGGAGCATCTTCGGATTCTAGACGAGGATGTACTTCCCTTCATGGGGATCCTTTTGGGGAAGGTACGCCATTAGTCAAAAGGTAGGAACCAAAAGGGGGAAATTTCGGAGGCTGAGGACAGGCTTCCCGTCATTGTGCACTTTTAAGGTCCGGCTGTAACGGGGGAAGGGAAGCTGACGTTTGAACCTCCCTCGTGCCCTGTTTTAACAGCCCGGGGGCAACCAGTTTTGAAGGGAGGGAGGAGGTCCAGATGGGCATGGAAGAGGTCTTGGAAGGTTAATGAAGAGACAACCAGAAGAGGGGGGATTTGCTTAGGGGGAAAGTTCGATCCTTAAGATGGTGAAATCGTATAGGGGGAAGGTAAGTGAGCCTGGGAAGGGAAAAAAAATTTACTCAGCAGTGAGTCAAAGATCCGAGCAAAATCGAGTGAAAGAATTTCTTTAGAAGGCATCCCAAGTATGAGGGGGGGGAGGGATCAGGAAAAAAGATGTGGGTCCGAAGTGAGATCTCTTGAAAGACCGTCGCTGAATTAAGGGAACGCACTGGGTCGTATGCACCAAAGGAAGAATCGAAAAGGGAAAATTGAAGAAAAGGTCCCGAAAAGCGGATTGATAAGCCTGAACCGTGATGAATATCTTTCAGAATTGGAAAAAGAGGAATAGGGCCAAAATTTAAGGTCCTCTCTCGGGCATCGGGACGTCTTTCGATTTTCCAAACGAAGGGAAGGGCCGATATCTCCTGAAGAAGAAGTGGAGCCGGTCTATCCGAGAGGCTCGGGGGAAGGGAAAAATGCAGAAGTCTCGAAAGATCTCACCAACAAACTTATGCATTATTAGAAAAGAGAGATATTTCGAGAACCGAAGGAAATCTTCACCTCTCGGAAAATCGGGGGGAGGGAAAGAATCCAGGAAAATCAGCAGGAAGGGCGGCGATTCAGGAAAAGCTATTGTTACCCTCAGAAACGTAGATGTCCCTACCGAGGGGAACGCCAGGCAGTGAAAGGGGAGGTCGCCGGGAAAAGAAGTTCCTAAGAAGGGAAGGGGCTTAATCAATCGAAAAACCTACTGACCTAAGGAAAAAGGCAATGGTTCTTTTCGCGATTTGAGGATGGTCGAACTCTACAGGAGGGAGACTCGGAGGCGCTGACGGATAAGGATCTTCAACTGCGGCAGAAAACAACCGTACTGTGGCCCGGGATGGGGAAAAAGGACCGAAAAAAACGTGGAGATTTGAGAACGACAACGGCAAGCAAACTTCTTGGGGCCCATTCACCCTCGACGATTGCCGGGGGAGCGAAGAAAAGGAAGGGTCACGAACGGGGGGAGAGATGACTCAAGGTCTGCGACGATGCCTCGGAGGGGACCACCACAATAAGAAAAAGGGATTGACGCTGCGATGTGAAACAAGGAACCACCCAGAAAGGGCAAGCATTCTCTGGGAAAGAAAGAACAGAAAAGGGGGTGAAAAGGGGGGAAGATGGGGATCTTTAACAGGAGAAAAGAGAGGAAACTTTGCCTGGGGAAAAACCACACCTTAACATCAAGACGAGGCCCTTGAATCTGGGCAGAAGGACTGGAGAAAAGACTGAAAGCTAAAAACGGGGCCGTCAGTAAGTTTTTCGGAACGGCAAACACTTGCTCTAGGGGCAGAGGATAGAGAAGGACCGAAACGGACAGGGGGAGGTTCTTCTGCACCAGGAGTTCCCAGCACGGGGAAAAGGGAAAATATGAAGGGTCTTAAGGTCTTCGAAAAAGAGCCGCTTTAGTCTTACATAATACTGTAAAAGGGTAAAAAGAGGGGCTTGGAGACATCTCGAAAGTTACGGTTCTGCGTTCACCCGTGATGTTTCGGCGGAGTGGATTCAAAAGAGACGACCCAGGGGAGGGGGGGAATTGTGGAAAGAGCATGCAAATATGACTGTCCATGCAATTTCCCGCCTGATCTGACCTCATTGCGTTGCCTCGAGGTCCGGGAAAAACTAAAGAACCTCTGACGGGGGACTGTCTTCGTTTGTGACGTCATCTGGCCAGTTCTTGTGCAAAGAAAAAAAGGATCGGGAAGAAGCAGCACTTAGTATCTTTTGGAGGAGTTTTTAGTAGGGAGGTTCGCCGTGAGTGAAGCTATCGCAGAAGCGTCAACCCGCAAAAAATCAGGTCACTTCCCGCCGGCTCTCCTGAAAAAGCCGATCCAGGAAGAGAAGTTCGTGAAGGCCAATCTCTCCATGGCGGAGTCTGCGGAGGAAGCCGAAAACAAAACTAGAAAACTTGAGTGCTCACTCTTTTTGCGGAAACGTCCGGAAAATCACAGTAAACGAACTGGAGGGTCACAAGCCTCAAAAATAAGGACAAAAGTATGACGAAGGGAATTCCCGAATAGCGGGATTCCATAAAGGAAAGCTCGGAAAAAAGGAACTACAGGGGGGAAAGTTTGCTCCATTGCTCTTAACCCGAAATTGAATGTCGCGAGTGGGAGGGGGAAGCCAAGTGATACTGGTAAGAATGACCTCAAAGTGTGGGAGTCGGAGGGGGAATATCAGGGTTACCTGGGGCTAGGCAAACTTGGCCAAGAGGATCGCAACATTTTGAGGTGAACGGAGGGAAAAAAAAAGTGAAGAGGCCAGAGCCATTTCGCGATGAAGTTACACTCGCGGTGGTGAAAGGGGGAGGTTTGGGACTTAAATCTCGCGCCTTTTGATCGTCGATGAATCCCTGAAAGAGAACCGAATTGCGCAGAGTGCACATAGAAAGGGTTACGGAAAGTCGGGGGAAGTCACCCCGAGTCAGAAATTCTCGGGGACAAGGTCTGAGGCAAGTCTTGAAAAGGGAAAGCTAGAAAAGAAAAGACGTTCTTAAATAGGGAGGATAAGGGCAACAAGGAAATAGAGCGCCACACCACACTTATAGGAAAAATGAGAGTATATATTGGAATAGAAAGTCTTGCCTGATTCAAATCAGGAGGAGCCGGAGGAGGGGAGGAAAGGGATCGGTAATGACCTGCAACAAGGGGTGGAGGTCGGGGGATAACTCTTCAAAGGTGGTACTCGTTGTAAGAGGTAGAGGGGGGGCACACCAAGTGCGCGAGTTGGGCGGCCGCTGGAAAAAAAAGGGCCAGACTGGACCGCAAGCACTAAGGGGAAAAAACCGAAAGGGCTTACGCGGACACACACGCACTTTTCCCACAAAAAATAGGGCTCAAAACTAAAAAGACCGCTGAATCCCAGGTGCGAACAGGGGGGGTGCGACAAAAAAGTGGAGAGATCAAAAATCCGGGAAGAAAACGAGAAACTTACGGTCGGCTCTATGTGTCGATCCGGATTAAAAGAGGGGTGGAGGGGTGTTCCACTACTCTCCGGACCACTTCAAGGGGATAAGGTTGCTAGACTTTCCGTCGGAATTTCGGGGAAATAGCCTATCACAGGGAAGTCCGGTTCATGATAAGAGCTGAGGTCGAAGAAAGACTCGATGAGGGCGAAATTCGCGTAGAGAACCCGCTTCGCAAAAAAAAAAGTGCCGACGAACGAAAAAAAGAGGTAGAATTAACGAGAAAGGACGGTGGCCGTTCGTCTTTCCGCGCGATCCGGCAATAAGGAGAAAATGCCTGGCACTGCACGAAGAGTGGGGGAAGAGCCGGAAAATCGAAGCAAAAAGAAAACAACTGGGCTCTACGGCGTGAAGGCGGGCGAAAAAAAGAATTAAGGGAGGCTTCTTGACCAGATATCTACAATCTAAGGGGAATCGAAGGGGGGGGGGATTAAGGTTCCTCACGAAAAGGAAAAGTTAGGGGGGGAATCACAACCTCTCCAGGGACACCGCTGAGAGCGAAAAAAGGTGGGTCAAATAGAGAAAAACAATGCATTGGCCTTCGTGAAAAAAAAAAAAATGCACAGGGACAGATGTGACTCTGATTGGGGGGCCCCACCCTTAGCGGTGTCGTCGAGAAGGGGTGAAGCGACTGAAATAATTCGTCAAAATTACTCGTAGTTGACACCTGTGTCATCCTAAAAAAAAAAGTGCGGTCGGTTAGGAGAAGAAAAAAAGGGGGATCGAGGAAAAGACTCTTGTAAAAAGCTAATATGACGAAGGGCGGTTAGCTAATCTGCAAGATGAAAAGAAAAAAAGAGGGGGAGTACATGAGGTCTCTCGGAAGTATGAAAAAATTACTTGTCTTCCCAGTAGGTCTCAATCCCGGGGGGGGGCAAGTTCACCCCCCACTGAGAAAAGAAAATGGTGGAGCAAACGGGAACGGAGGAAGTTCACAGGGTCTTCAGAAGGGTTGTTTCACGGTGAGAAAGGGTGTCTCTTGGCCGGGGATGTTACCCAAAGTCGATGGGAAAACCGTTTCATAAAAGAAAGAGGGGGAAAGGGCCAAAAGAAAAAACATTTGCGGTAGAGTTCCCAGATGCCGGGAATTCCTTTGGATGGGTGTTACTAGGGAAGCAACAGAAGAAAAGGGGCTCTGGTCCTGATGAAAAGGGGGAAAAAAGGGTTGGAAGTTCTATTGCGAAAGTCGCCTACTGTGAGGGAAGGAGCAGTAGAAGGGGGGAGAGGAGGGTGAGAGGGGGGTAGAGTCCGTAAAGAGAAAGCGATACGAGGGGATCTACGGACTTCTGACCGCCACTTGGCCGGAGAGGGACAAGTAAGAAAAAGCGGGAACTCACTGGAAGGGGAAAGAAAAGACCATCGAAGAAGAAAAAAAACTTGCCGGTTTCCACCACCATAGCGCGCCCGAGACGAAAGAAGTGGGAAAGAGGGCCAAGGGAGAGAGCGCGGAAGGCCGTCGGAAGAAAAGGATGTGTAAGGGAATCTTCGTCGGTTCGGTCAAAAACGACGATGGACTGGCAAGGACGTTAAGCAAATGGGGGGAGGACAAGAAAGACTCGTCGGAGGAGAGAGTTTCCTCGAAGGGGAAGGGGAAAGGGCTCCAGTTCTCGACTATCTCTAGAAACAACAAAAACTTATGAGGAGGAAAAAGATTGTCTAGACCTTATCGGGAAAAAAGTCCCTTCGCGAAGCAGGAGAAGTACGAGAAGGGAAAAAAATGAACTACGCGGTGTCGAGAGAAAAAAAAAGAAGGGAATCGTTTGTACACTCTAACGAAATATTCCGCCTACATCAGGAGAGTCCACTCCGGCAAAGGGAATCGCGGGACACCCGGAAAGAAAAAGGGAAACTAAGAACACGGATAAACAATCGGGGAAGAGCTAAAGAACTGCAAGAGTGAAGGAGGGGTAAGCCGATGGTCAGACGCAAAAAGAAAAGTGCGGTCCTCCCCTTAAGCAAAAGGGAACCACTGAGGAAAGGCTTTTCAAGGTGGAGGGGAAAAAGTATTTCCTTCTATTCCGCGTTGCTTCTGGTAAGGAGGAACGTAAAAGGCGGGTTCCTCGACTATTTATACAGAGAAACTAGGAAAACTTACGGGGGGGAAGCACTTGTAAGAAGGGGATTCTCCCTCCGAATGGTTCACCACTCAGAAGGAGCAGAGAAAACGCCAACTAAGAAGAAAAGTCGCGGTTTATTGGAGGGATACAGAGCCAGAAGCGGAAGGGGGACGTCGAAGACCGAAAACTGGTTTCCACGATAAAGGCAATTCAGGGACACGGACGAAAAGGTTCCTGAAAAAGAGCAGCCAACATGATAACCTTTAACAATACTTTCAAGGGAGCGCTGTCCGCAAAAAGGGAGGAGGTGCGAACCGCGGGGATACATTGGTAAAACACTGTGCTTGAGGAGGGGAATCTTACTCGTCAGAGAAGCGGCTAACTTTACTATGTAACAGAAAAAATGGAAAATAATCTCCAAAAAGGAAGGAAGGAGAGAAAGAAAAAAGATTCCTAGAAGAAAATCTGGCGGTGTCGTCGTAAAAGGGCGTTCTCTTGAGGTACCGGACCCGAAGTCCGGGGATACAAAGGCAAAAGGCGGAATAAGGGAGAGCCCGGGGTTCAGCTTGCTCACCGGAGTCGGGAAGGGACTACACCGCGGCCGTGGGGAATAGAACAAGACAGGAAAAGGCAAAAGTGAAAACCGAAAAGGAGTCTTTGAAAAAGGCTCCGATAAAAAGGACTAAAAAAACTCTCAGCTCGCCGAGGGTGCCCAGGGGGCCCGTAGGGGGGGAGGATTGTAGAAACTCCTGCGGGATCAAATCACCAGCGACGGCCGAGGGTACGAGGTGTGGCGCGTGAAAAAAGGGGGGAGATTGAGGAGGGAGGGACCCTCAGTAGACAAAAAACCGGGCAACTCCTCCGCTCGATCATTCACGCTGTCAAAATAAAAAAAACTGTGTAGGAGACAGGAGAGAAATTGGGGATAGGCTAGGGAAAAAAAGACAGGAAAAGACGATATAGACTTCTCTTGCGAAAACGAGTTTCGCCTAAAGAACACGCAAAGAGAGGTCCGGGAAAGGAAAGAGGACGAAAAAGAGTAACTGGGGGAAAAAAAGTTCCCCGAGGAGGGGACTACAGAGAAGATTCCTATTAAGGGGCAAGCGGTCAAGGAGGGGGAAACCAAGACTACGAAAGTCGATGCTCCATTCGGATTAGCCCGGCCCTTGAATGTAGTCCGAGAGGACCTCACTCCTGCGAGGGACAAACATCCGGGGAAAGAAAACTACGAAGATCAAAAGGAGGGTATAAAATTCCGGAGGGACCACTGAAAAGAATTAGATCTTACACGGGGGACCACGAGCTAAACATTTTGAAAAAAGAGGGGACGTGGTGTTCAGTCGGAGTGGAGGTCGAATTCTAGGGGTTAAAATGTCGTTTTATGCGAGACTGAGAGCGCCTGGGTTGGAACAGAGGGGGGACCAAGGAATACGCTCGGCAAGACCAACGGGCGAGCGTGCAACAGGCTAATACAACTGACCAAGAAAGAAATTCTAAAAGAGCACCAGGAAGAGGATGTTCGGCGGGGCACGAGTCCACTATCGACGCGAGACGGCTAAGAAGCCGGCGTACAAAAGAAACAGGCCAAATAAAGAGTATAACAACAAAGAGGGGGGGAAAGGAGAAGGAGATCGGGTTGCCTCGTTGAAGAAAAGGAAGAAAACGGCTCGCGGAATCGTATCAAATCGTTCCGCCGACAAAAAGCGAGCATTGTGGAAACATCTTGGGACTAGAAGCGCTGTCAGGGGGAACTGCGTCCTTTGGAGTGCCGCGTAGGGTCCAAAAGAGGGGGGGAAATCAATCAGAAGGAACCCACTTTGGAGGATCACACACGACCAGGTAAAACGCGATCACCGGGATTCGCTACTTCTTAGCGACGGGGGAGAGTAAGGAAGTTTCGAAATCTCTCCAAAGAGACGTGTAGATATCTCCGCGTCCGTTTGCTAGCTATCCTCGCCTTGCAAAACGAAGGGGGAAGTCCTCGGGGACGTTCTTCCGAGGGGAAAAAAAAAAACCGCCGGCCGCGAACCTTTCCGTGCCAAAAAGGGAAAAGCGAAGTACGCGAAAGGAGGAGTCAAAAAGGTAAAAGGGGGACACCGCGAAGGTTGTCGACTGAATGATAGTAGCCTGGAATGGGGTCTATCCATTGGAAAAAGAGACTGCAGTCGGGACGTAGTTTACCCGCTTCGTAGCCAAGACACTTTCCTTCAAAAGACGTCCGAAAATCGGGAGAAACAATAGTGGGAAGGTTCCGTGGGGAGGGTCTTCTGCCAAGAAGAGCATTTCTCTCAAAAGACCTGACACATAGTACCTCCAGGGGTGTTCAAAAAGAAAGAAGTCGTATGGAACTTCGTGGGCTTTTCGGACCCGGCAAATCGCGCCACAACGGGTAGTCTGGAAGAGGGAAAAAAAACAGAACAGTCTTCCTCGTAAGAAGGGAATTCCTCGCGTCCGGGAAGCCACTCCGGGCACCAAATCACGACAAAAACAAAGAACAAGGTAAAAAAGTAGTACTCCACCGGTTGTTCCTCTTAGGGAAACATCACTGAAGAATGAAAAAAAAGGCTTAACAGGGCAAAAGAGCTTGATGGGGGGAAAAAACCAAGACTGCGGTTACGTCCGAAGCTCCGGGAAGCAACACGGTCTCTAAAAGTTCTGAAAGGAATCACGGAGAAGGTTCCATGAGCCCTAAACTAGCGAAAAGGGTCCAAGAAAAATAGGGGGGGGGGAGACGACAAGGAAAACTCTGGGGAAAGGTCATTCGATTCTAAGTCTTTGTGATGGGGGAAGACCTCAGGGAACCGTCCGAAAGACATCGTCCAGGTTCCGCGGATTCTAGACAGGACGTCCTTCCCAGCTCCACCGCATTGGAAGCCGGGATTCACGAGGGGGGCTCCACCCGAACTTGCCTGTCGGAAAATTGCGGTGCGTCCCATGCTGGGCGTCTGGAACGGGATGTAAACAAAGGGAAAATCGCCGTGGAAGGAACAAGCCGCCCTAGGGGTTTGGGAACATGGAACAGTGAAATGGGGGGGAGTCTAGGAAGACTGTCTAAAAAAGTGGTGTTGGTACCGGCTGTATTTCACCTCAAAAAACCCGCCGAGATCAAAGGGGGGAGGCGTTGGGTTCGGAGGATCAAAAGTCTGAAAAGGGAATTCGGGAAGGAAAAAAAAGGGGGTCCCGCATGTTCGCGAGCCGTCGGATTACTCGGCGGGGGGCGTCGATACGCAGAAAAATTTAAGAAGGGGCTTGCCAGGTCGCCCGATACCCTACTAGAAAGGTCGAAATAACTGGGGGCAGACCTTAAGGGGGGGTCTGCCGGAAGTGAAGATCCGCTTGCCTTCACGAATATTTCAGGGCAAGGGAAAAAAAACTCTAGAGGCAAAAATCGAAAGGGGAAAGGAAAGTTTCCTAGGAATCCGCGCCGAGGGGAGACCGCGGACAATGAGTAGAGACGTGAAAGAAACGTGTTGTGACTCGAAAGAGGTCAAGGAAGGCCGTGGCAATTCTGAAACCTATAGTCGGTCGAGTGTACAAACGGGAAAGGGAAGAATCGCCTGACCGAAGAGGGTTCAAGAAAAATCGCGATTAAGAAGAGACACAAAAAGGAGGGAGCGTAGG
>Ga0179593_1593664_pt1 | contig 14207 bp, 19 predicted proteins | sample CZODoug2_1_08_16_FD_185931 | JGI IMG/M metagenome (GOLD analysis project Ga0179593, IMG submission 185931) | Vadose zone soil fungal communities from Angelo Coast Range Reserve, California, USA - CZODoug2_1_08_16fungal (PacBio error correction) | ecosystem: Environmental > Terrestrial > Soil >...
GCCCCGAAGGAAAAGAGGGGGGGGGTTAGAATTCGGAAAAAGGAGATTGATCAAAGAACCGATGATTTACAGGAAAACTCGGAGAAGAGGCTTGAGGCTTCGCTTGCCATGAAATCGTCAAAAGAAAGAAAAAAAAAAATGAGAGGAAAAAAAACAAGCAGACCCCGCGGCAGAGAGGCGGCCTAAGGAGGCGCCTGCCTCTCAGGAATTCCAAACGTACGCAGGGAGGGAGCTACACTCCAAAAGACGGCAATAAAATCTTCTGAAAAGAAGCGGCGAAATCGACAGGGAAGACGTCTTTCCTTTCGGAAAAGGAAAAGGTTAAGTACTATAAGGAAAAAAAGGACGACGGCTTCAATCCAAAAGGGAAACGCCTAATCAAGGGGGGCGACCTACGCGATGGGGGGTCAGAAGCGGCCGAGTAAAAAAAGAAGAAAGGGCACCTCCTTGAACAAAGGAAACCACGCGAAAAAAGGGGGGGAGAAGAAGGGGCTTGCCCCAGAGAGACTCGTAATGCAGCTGATTTAGATCGTAGCCCTCATGAGAAAAAGAACGAACGCGGGGGGGGGGGAAAAGAAAAGGCGCTCCATGTCGGCTACAAAGGGGGAAGGATCACCATTCCTCTCATAAGGAAAAGGCTTCTTCGAGAAGACAAACTTGTGCGCCAAAAGAAAAAAAGGTCGCGCGCCGCGCCTCGGAAAGGTTTCCGGAAAGAACTCCTGATTCACAAAAAGATGAATCGGGGAAAAAAATTTCTATCAGAATGTCCCGAAATTCAAAAAAAAGAGCGGGACAAATTCACCCTGGAAAAAAACCAAAGAGGGAGGCCGGTCGACGGCACGAAGGGGAGGTCTGCCAGGCGCTGAAAGGAAAAGCACGAGTTCTATGAGAGGAAACTGAAAAAAGAGCTAGCCAGGGACGGCTCGTTCTTCAAAAAAGGGGAGCAACCTCACGGCTGCGAGAGAGGAACCAAAAGTTGAAAAAAAAAAAAGTCGCCACGTCACCATGGTCGTCATGATGGGGGGACGAGCCGGTTGCTCGAAGTCGAAAGAAGAAGGCATCGCATGGAAAAAAATACATGGGAGAATGAGTGGCGCGCCCGGCGCCGAGAAGGGGCTCTCTGGAAAAAGACGAGCTGCTCGACAAAGAAGAAAAAAAAAATCGAAAAAGAGGGAGAAGGAGGAATGCCTCAACTATCCGGAAAGCCGCATCACGTTCTAGAAAGAAGAAAAAAAGAAACGACGAAAGAAAGGCACTGAAGGGAAAAACCGCCAATAGAAAAGAAATTCACCCCCTTTCTTTTCATCAGGAAAAAGGGGGACCAGATCTAGACCTTTCGAAGGGGAACCTGAGACGTCGAAAGAAAAAAAGAGAAGGCGGCTGTGCGCCAGCTCAAGAGAGAAGAACGCTTTTCTCTACAAGGGAGTATGACTGAACTTAACTCTAGGGAAATAGCAAGCCTGGGGAAAGGGGGAATGCTCTGCGTCGCGGTCGGGAACATGGTGTTGGGGTAAGCGAAAAGAAAAAAGAGGCGGATCCGGACGCAGCTCGCATTCATCTTCAAAGCTCGTCCTGCTTGCTGACGGAAAAAGCTCAAAAAAAGGGGGGGGGGGGGGGTGAGGAAGAGGCGATCCCTCGGGAGGAAATTGGCGGTCGTGTTCCGGCAGGGAGAAAGGTAATCATAAGAAAGCTTCCTCACCGAGCCCAGAGAATGGAAGGCTGGCCTCTCCTATTGTCGGAAGGGGGTTCTGAATCCCGAGGGAAAAAAAAACGGAAAAAAGAAGGAAAAAGGTAGAGTTGTTGAAGCGCCGCGAAGAGCCGAGCCTAGTCACCGAAAGGGCCTTGGCGGCGCGGACAAGCGCAAAGGGAAATTGGGGAGAAAAATCTGCCCGAGGCGAATGAGAGAAAAAGAGTGCCCGATGGGCCGCCGCCGAAAAAGAGTGAAATCGCTGACTCTGCGGAACGAAGAATGGGAAAATTCTATGTGGGATGGGGGAGGTGATCTGGTCGCGGAGGGAAAGGTGCATATGTACTGCCTGAAACGCAAGGGCAACGAGGGAAAAGGGGACGTCCCGCCTTCTCCCACCACGGGAAGAAAGGAAAGGGCGCCGGCTGGGCGTCGTCCGGCGAAAAGCAACAACACCAACGAAGGAGAAAGAAAACGGGGGCAACTGCAAAGAAAAAAAGGAAAGGATCATTCTTCCTGGTGGGCGAGGTCGATTGGCACCCTTGGCATGACCGTTCAAAAGATGATGGTGTCTCCCTAAGGCCGGGGAAAAAAAAAATTACAAGGCCGGAGGGGAAAGAAGCTCGGGCTGATGGCGCTCGTCAAAAAGGAGACGAAGCGTCATCGATTTCATAGTCGAAAAAAGAGGAGGCCCATCTCACGATCTAGGAGGGAAAAAGCGCCGGAGAGAAAACCTCAATCCGCCGTCGCAGGAAAAGGCCAAGTCTTAGCGCGCGCGAGGGACAGGCCTCCGGAGAGGGAAATGAAAAAAGAAGGGCATGGTCCCTCACTCCTGCTAAGCGCTAAATCGGCTTCAAACCCGGCCGGTCCACAGAGGAAAGCGGGCCGCTAGGAAGAGGGGGAAAGAAAGGGAAGCGGTAGCTGTCGTCCTATCATGTCCTGAAAAAAAAGGGGATCCATTCTACACTCGTGAAAAGGATAGAGGGGGGGGGGGGGGGAAGGAGGGAGATCATCACGCCCACGAAAAAGGCACTGCCCTTTAAACTCCTACCCAGAAAGGAAAAGGAGGCCCTGCTAAGATGAATGGAAAAATAGGCCTGGAAAGAGTGAGGGGAGCGATCTATCTCGTTAAGGACAACCACCACCATTTCTACCGTAAAAAAAAAGCCGCCCGAAGTCTTCACCAAAACGAAAAAAAAGGAAGGAGAAAAGAAAAAAAGTAGTCAGGAAGAAGCTTATCTCATGCTTGAAAAAAGCGAACGCGAGATCGACGCCGCCAGATGTAGAAAAAAAATCTCGCGTTCTCAAAGGGGAGGGAAGGAGGTTGAACCGTATTAGATGACAAGAGAAGATCGTATCGGCTGCCCGCCAGGGGGAGGTGATGTTGATCTTTGGGGGGGGGAAGCTTGACCAGCGCTTTTCGTAGAAGATGAAAAAGGGAGAAGAGAAGCGCATTGCTCACAGAATGCCTTCGAGCAATTCGTCGTAGAGGGGAGGGAGTGAGTCGGTACTCTCTCGTAAAGAGGTGGAAAAAAAAAAAATCACGCCGATCTCGGCGCGGCGCGAAAAAAGAACAAAAAAAACAGAAGATAGAAAAAAGAAAGGGGACTTCGTGTGTCAAAAAGAAAAGGAAACGGCTCGAAATTGTACCGTCTGGAGAAAAAAAAAGGGTGTGACGTGCGACCGCCCTGCCAGGGGAGGGAACCGCGAAAAAAAAAAAGAGAGCCGGCCGGAGGTTGCCACAAGGTGCATAACGAGCAGGTGAGCGGGGGAGAGGGGGGTAAAATGGCCTCGACACGCCAGGGTGCCGAGGGGAGGAAAAAACGAGAAGGAAAAAAAAGAATCTCCTGGCCTCCGCAACAGCCATGGAAAAAGGGCCGGCACGACCCAAGGCGCCATGGTATTTGTCCGAAAAAGCCCGTGAAAGGGGAGGAGGAGGAACTGAACGCAAAGCCACTCAGATCTTCTTAAAAAGAAAGCGTCCGGCACTAAAACAGGCGACCGCGGGGAAAAAAAAAGCGAGGGCCTTGGCGGGGAAAGATCGTTCCTCCGGCGTCTTAGAAAAGCGCCCGTCTGGGGCGGGAGGGCCTTGGAGAAAAGAAAGAAATGCTGTGACTGCACCCGGAGAAAAGGAGTCTTTCCCGCCATTTCTTTTGGGGAAAGAGGGGGGAGGACAAGCTCACATCAGCGGCAATAAAAGAGGTCGATCCGAGGGAAGAGGGAAGCGTAAAACACTTCTATGGGAAAAAAAAAGTGACGGGAAAAAGAAAGAGTCCGTCAGGGAGAACCTTGCCTCTTGAAGGGGGGATCCGACTGGAAGAAAGAAGCTCTAATCGTTCTGACGGGAAGGGGAGGGAGAAGATGTATTATCTATATCTCTGGAAAAAGGCCTTCCGCGGAAGCAAAGGAGAAACTATTTCCGGCGTCAGAGGGAAAGTCCGTCTTTTGGGAAAAGAGGGGGGGTCTTTCCTCCCTTCGGGAGAACTCCAAGCACAGGAGAGCTGCGGAAAAGTCATCGTCGCTTCATGAGAGGCAGGCGTCGTCCAAAAGGAATAGGCGGGGGGGAGGGGACGCCTTGGTCTTGGGGAAAAGGGCTCCGCCTGCTGCTTGGAAAGGAGCCTCCTCAACGAAAAAAAATCAAGGGGGAGGGAAAAAAGAGAGGGCCTCGCAGGACGGAAAAAAAAAAAGGTTTTCTTTCGAATTAAGAAAATAGGGAAACTCGAGGAAAACAACAACGGAGAGATTTGCTAGGGTTTTGAGAAAAAAGGGGGGCGATTGAAAAACCCGACGGCGAGGCCCGGAGGGGACGCGAAAGGAAGGCTTTTCGTTGCGAAGGGAAAAGGCGCTCGTCAACGCCTCAGCCGAAAGAAAGACCAATGCGGCCAGCAAATAAGACGCCGAAAAGGAGGAAGGACGCTCCTCCGCAACGTGAGAGGAAATGCTCCTAGGGGGAAGGGCGTCCATCCGAAGGAGCGAAAAAAAAAAAAAAAGAGAAGGGGGGGAGAAGAAAATCTGCTTAGAGGAGAAAATCCCGGCGAAATCTGAAAGACGCCGTCAATCTTAAGCACGAGTGGGAAAAAAGAAAAGGGCCGGCCGAAGTAAGAGAAATCATTTCTACTGCGGAAAGAAAACTCGATCTGAGCTCGGGGAAGCGAGGTGAGGAAAAGGGGGTCAATACTCGGCCGAAAGACTTAGTCTACTGAAAAAAAAGAAAAAAAGGCACCTACGGGGAGTGCGAAAGAGCGCGGCAACCGCCACAAAGGGGGGGGAAAGATCAATTTCTGCCCATGAGGAGCGCGAGTAAATTCCGGAAGGGAATCGGTAGTGAAAGAGAACAGGAGGGGAAATAAAGGGCTCCTCCTTTTTCCGGGGAAAGCAAGCCATTAAAAAAAAAAAGGTAACATGATCACCAGGGAAAGGAGCCTCCTTTCCTCTTCTTCGAGGAAGAGATGTTTCTCCTCCGCTAAAGAGATCTCTCGAAAGGACTCTTTCCGTCGGAAAAACACGCCCTGATGCGCGCGAGGAGGGAAAGTTCCGGGGTGTCGTCGGCTGGGGGAAGGGAGAAGGGAAAAAAAAGGAAAAGGCGCGTCCCGAGGTCGTGGCCAGAAAAAAAAAAAAGGCAAATGCTGTTTGCGGCTGGAAAAAAAAAAAAAGGACCGCCGCACGAGGAGAACTAGACGAAGGCGATTCCAAGAAAGAAGGAGACGTTCTGCACACCTTCAAAAAAAAAGGGAAGAAAAAAATCACTTCCGTCAGTTCACGCAAAAAGGGAAAAGGGAGAGACACGTCACAATGTCTCATGATGGCGGAGGAAGAAGGACGGTGCGCGACGCTCTGCCTGATCGAGCATCGTCTTGAAGACGAGAAAGTCGAAAAACAAGGGGGGGAGCTCCTGCGTCCGAGATCAGAAAAGAATCTCTTTCCCTCCTTCCACAGAAAAAAGAAGGCTCTAAGAAGAAAAAAAGGAAAAAAACTTCCGCACATATCCGGGAAAGTCTCAATCACGGGGGAGAAGGGGGGGCTCAAGTTCATCAATTGGGGGTCTCTTGCCGAAGAAAAGGCGCTGTAAGTCCGGCCAAGACACAGTCAACCCTGGCCGGGCAAGAGAGTGCTCCGACTGGGACAAGAGGAAGTGTTCAACGCCGGCTAAGAAAAAAGGGGGAAAAGAGGCGTGCGTGCCACGAAAGGAAGAGAAGCTTTCGGGGAAACTAAAAAAGGCAAAAAAGACTCTCCGATTCTGAAAAAGAAAGGCTCGTCTTCTCGCGTCGAGAAGGTCTCGCATTTGACTTAAGGAGAAAGTCTTGAGAAGGGGATGATAGCATTCATCTCGCCGTAAAAAAGAAGAAAAGCTTACTTTCTGGTTCGGAAAGGGGCCGTCCGGGGGAGAATAAAAAGCAGGAAAGAGACCGTGTATTTGGGTAGAAAAAAAATTTCTCTTGGGAAAGTTTTTCATCATTCAGGAAAGGAACAAAAGACTCTTCTCTCAATCATTTTTGGTCGGGAAAAAAGGGTCTGTCCTCGCCTAAGGGGAGCTAAAAAAGAGGGGGGAAGATTTTCTCTCCCGAGAAGGAAATTTGTATGATTTAAAAAATGGCACGATTTTGAGCGAAAAGGAAGGAAAAAAGCTACTCCTTTACAGAAGGTGCGGCCGCGTACAGCGCCGATTAAGTTGAGGTGCAAAGGGAAAAGAAGGGGGAGTCTACTTCATTCTGGGGCCCCTCGAAGAAAAAAGAAAAAAGGAATGCGACTATTACATCCTGTACGCTAAAAAGGGAGACTTGACGAGCGCCCTCACGCCCGGAAAAGAGGGTTGAAAAAGAAAGGATTTTTCCCCGGTTGCGAGATGGGGAGGAAAAGAAGAACTCGATCGCCTGGGGGTCAAAAAAACGCCGTGGGGGTGGCCGTCCCGGCCTAAAAAAACCATCAGCTTGGGGGGAGAAAAACGGCACCGGGCGCCGTGGATCTCTCGCAACAACAAAAAAAAAAACGGCCGCGGTACGCGCGCCAAAGAGAGATTTCCCTGGTGGGGGTCGAAGCCAGGAAAGGGGGAGAAAGGGGGCAAGAAAAAGGAAGAGGGGCATTATTTTTGTCCCACAGAAGGGAAAAGGTGGAACAATCCCATGCCAGAAAGACACGGACTCCCACCTCGAATTCCAAGACGGACGAGGACAAGTGGACTCCATCAAAGGGAAGGAAAGGTCGCAGCCGCTCAATCGGCAGGAAAGAAGGGCCCAGATCATTCGCCTCGCGGCAGGGTAGTGCAAGAAGAGGAAAAAAAAAAAGAGAAGGGGAATCGGCTGCTTGGTCCGCAAGGAGGAGCGCTCTCTTCAAAAGAGAAAAGTCCGGCGATTTTTCGCAACCAAAAAGGAACGCGGCGGCCTTCCAAGAAACATGTCCAGAAGCAGCAAGGAGGGGAGAGAAAAAGTCCTGCTGTCCACACGGAGGAAAAAATAGCGATGCCGCCCGAAAAGGCCACCATGAATCTTGGGGAAATAAGGGGCTCCTAGAAGAAAGGGAAGAAAAAAACGATCCATGCCGACCGACGCCATTGAAGAAAAAGAGCGGATCTCGACGGCTTCGGAAGGAAGCAAGCACGGAAAAAAAAAGGGTGAAGACCCCCTAACGTCAGCAGCATGACGAAAAAGAAGCACCACATCGCCTGGCAGGGAACGCGGGGGGAAAAGAGGAGCCACAGCACAACCAAGAAAAGAGAACAAGGAAAGGAACGATCTTCACCATCACATGCGAAAAAAACGCGCTATCCTTCATCGACATGGCGCTAAAAAAAAAAGAGGAGCCACCGAAAGCTTCTCGGAGGGGGCTGCCGCACTCAAAGAAACGAAAAAAAAAAGGAAAAGGCTCTTTGAACCGTGGAAAAGAAAGGGGGCCCATTCGTCTCACTCTTAGCGGAAAGTTTTGAACTTGATTTAGGTTGAAAGTGCCCTTGAGGGGAAAAGACCTTGTCGTCCGGAAAGCGAATGATGCCCTTGGAGCATCACGTAGGGAGAGCAAAAACAACAAATTTCGACGAGAAAAAGGGGAGCCGTCGAGAAAGGACGGAAGGCTCTTTATCGGAAGAAGGGGGGGAAGACTCGTCTTTTACTGCTTTCAAGAAAAAACGGGAAAAAAGAAAGTCTCGCACGATGTTTCGGTCAAAAAAAAGACAGCGTTATCTTTCGCCAGAAAGCTTTGTCAAAGCAAATAAAAGAGGGAAGGGGGGGGGTACAGCGGCTCGCCCGGGACCATCATTAACTAATTGTTGACGGAGAAGAAACGAGCCGGTCACCAAAAAGCACGCCAAAGAGGGGGGGAAACCAGGCGCTGGGTGCCGGGAGAAGCGCAGTTGAGCTGTAAAAGCCTGGTCGACCTCACATTTTGCAAGACGAAGGAGAGGAAGAGGAGGCGTTCCCTCGCCCGCAAGGAAAAAAGGGAGAACAACAGTCCATTTGCGAAAAAAAGGCCACGACCTCGGGCCTCGCAAAAAAGGCGAGAGACAGGTGAAAAAAAAGAAGGGAGGATTCTCGAAGCCGGAAAGAAGAACAGCTCCAGAGAGAAAAATCCGGCGCTGCTCGTCAGAAATACAAAAAGAGCGAGGAAAGAAAAGGGAGGAGAGGACAGCCCTACCATCGAGGGCTGGGCAAGGAAAAAAGAAATCCTCCCGGCGTCTCAAAAAAAAAGGGCAAAAGTGATAAGGGGAGGGGAAGGAATGTAGTTAGCCTTGTACAAGAAAAAAAAAAAGGACGGCCCCGGAGGAGGTCTTTCCCGCATTTCGCGGGCTAAAACGACAAAAAAGAAGCGTTACGGGAAAAAACGTGGCAACCACGGAAAAAAGGGGCGGTGCCGCTCGCCTATTCGGAAGTCACAGGGAAAAAGGCCTTCGTCAAAAAAAAGAAAAAAAAGAGCCGCGGAAAAAATCGTTCTGGGTGTACATCGGAGAAAAGCACCAAAGAGGAGGGGACGTCGGAATTGGGCTTGCAAAGAGAAACGAGAGCTTTCCCTTCAAAGGGGAGTTGGACGCACAGGCGAAAAAGAAGGGATCCGATTTCGCCGGCTTGGCGAGAAAGGGGGGAAGGGGAAACCCGGCGAGCTTGTAGGCGAAAAAGAGCCGAGCAGCTTTCTCTTGGAATACGCATCGGGAAGAGGCAGGGGACGCCGCCGCGAAAAGGGGGAAAGTGGTCCTTTGATTGCTTGGGAAAAGGGGGGCCGGATCCGTTGGGCTGGAAGAGAGCCTCAACGAAAAGAAGAGGGGGTTCTAGGAAAAAAGAAATCATCGGTCCTCGCAAGAGACCGGGGAAATAAGAAAAGACAAATATTTAATCTCGAAAAAAAGGGAAAATAGAGCTCTTCGCCTATTTGGGGGGGGTGATTAGAATTCTAACTAAAAAGGAGTCAACGACAGAGGGGTTCACCTGCTGTAGGAAAGGACGGCATACCGCTTCGGGGGGGCTTTGCCCTTGTCGGAAAAACGCCAAGGGAAGAAAACAAGACCAAGCGGCCAAGAGGAAAAAAAGAAGGCGCCGCCCGCGTGCTAAAACCGCCTGCGCACCGGCTTCGCCTGCAAATGTAAGGACCGGGAGGAGAGGGGAAGAATGTGCTCCTACCGGCAAGGAGAGAGATTCGTCTCTCGCCAAGCCGTCGAAAAAAAAAAAAAGCCGCGCGACCCGGCTTTCCTGTTCGTGGAAAAAAGCAGCTAAGAGGGATACTGCTTAAAGAAGGGAAAAGGACGCCAAAAGAGTCTAGCTCACGGAGAGGAAGGAGGGGGGGGGGAGGACTGGTTCAATAAACGCGGGAGAGGGAAAAGATCCTTCTCTACTTCATGGAAAAAAAGGGCACCTCCTTTAAAGTCAACTTCGCGAGGAGGGGAAAAAAAAGCTCCTTTTTGGAAAAGGGAGGTCTGGAAAAAGAACAAAAGGGCTCCTCTTCCTAAGGAGGATTTTCTCGGGGGTGAGGGAGGAAAATTATCAAATCGAATAAAAAGCTCCCCTCGGAAGGAGCCGAGGAGAGAAGAAGCTTTCGCTCCATAAAAGCTAAAAAGGGACAAAAGCCAGAGAAGAAGAGCGAGGCTCCTTTCATTCTGCTTCGATAAGAGAAACTATGTGGCGCCCGAAAAGTAAGCGAACGCCGGGGGGGAAAAGAGTTTCCGTCGGAAAGGAAAAAAAGAAAAGCGCCCTGATGCTCGCGCACAAAAAGAGAAAAAAATAACGGGTGCTTCCCCTTCTTCGGAGAAAATCGAAGTCCGGGAGGAAAGGAAAATGGCTCTGCCCTATTCCGTGGCCGAGCAGAAAAGAAAAAAAATTGGTCTTTTGTTCTGCCGAAAAAAAACGCCGCACGATTTCCGAGTGGGGGAAATAGAGAACAAGGAAGGGAGGGCCGTCTGCTGCAAGAAGAAAGTTCTTCCACCAAAAGAAGCGCCTGGTGGCTCAACCGAGTCGGACGGGGGGAGCCGGGCGTTACGGCTAGGAGAAAGGGTCTCCCTTCATCCAATGGGGGGGGCATGGTCGATCCGGAGGGTATACGGAAGCAAAAGAAATCTTGGCGAAAAACGACGGGAAGGGAAAGGCGCAAGATCACTCTGTGAAGGAGAGAAGGAGGGGGGGCCGAACATCGTAGGATCAGGGGGGAGGATCGCTGCAACGCCGTCAAAAAAAAAAAAAAAAAAAAGAGCTCTTCCCGCTCAAGAGAAAAGGGGCTCGACGCCTGCGAACTAGAACAGCGCAGAGGAAAAAGGAAAGAAACTTACTCGCTTTTTTGGAAAAAGGCGCTGTTCATCGAAGAAAAAAAAGGGGGGGGCCAAGACAACCTCATCCCGTGAAAGGTAAAAGTGCAAAGAAAGAGGAGTAGACTAATACTTTTCAAAAAGAAGAGTCTCCTGTGCGCACGCCAAAGGGAAATCCTGGCGCGTTCGGCCACGAAAAGCTTAAGGGGAGGGAAGAATGGCTGATGACGGACTGAAAAAGGAAGGGAGTCCGCTTTCGGAGAAAGAGAAGGGGACGCTCGGCGCTCGGTCGAGAGGAGGGTGGGGTGCGGGAGGAAGGATCCTCCCACTCTCGCCAAAGGCGGATGAAAAAGGGGGGGGGACATCTCATTCATCTTCGCCGGGGGGGAAAAAGGAAACGGACCGTTCTTTTCTGAGGGAACTCCGGGAAAAAGAAGGAGCGATCCGCTCGTGGATGGGAAAAAAAGGAAATTTCGTCGTGGGGAAAGAAAAAGAGGGGAGAGGTTTTCGATCATGCGGTAACAAGAAAGGGGAAGGGAACAGATCATGTTGACGGCAAAAGGGCCTCGCCTATTGTCTGGGAGAAAAGGGTTCTGGAAGCCATTTTCGCCCAGGGGAAGGACGAAACCCTGGGGTAAAAAGCGTGCCACGAGGGTGCGGCGAAAAAAAAAGAAAGCGACTCCTTGACGAGTCGCGAGAAGAAGGAGAGAACGGACAAGCGCGATTCCGTAGTTGAGCTGAGGAAAAAAAGAGAGGAAGATGGGCCTCCTCGATCGTGCGATGGAGGGGGGAAAAGAGAATCGCTTGACGCCTGCGACCCTGAGAAAGGGGTTGACGACGCCAGCACGCCCTGATCGATGGAATGAGCTTCGAAGAGGGGTTCAATGGGATGTTGGGGAAGGGGCCTTAGGTGGGACAAAATAAGGAAAAGGGCAACGGTCATGCCTAAATGGTGCCTAAGATGGGTGGAAAACCACCATGGAAGATGAGAAAATTCTTGTGCGTCGAAAGGGAGAGAACGCGGCCCCGTCGCCGTGGGATCTATCGAAAGAGGAGGGAAGAAAGGAAAGCCCACTCAAACCCACCCGAAAGCCCACCCCCCTGAGGGAACCGAAACTAAAAACCCACCCCAGAAAAATAAAAGCCCACTTCTACTGGAAGAGAAGAATGGGCTACTCACCAATCCCTGAAAGGGGGTAAGAAAAAAAAAAAGAGGCGGGGAGAAAAAAGTTTCGACCCTTTCATGACCTTGGGGAATAGATGGCTATCTATGGAGGAGGTATTTTTTCCCCACCAACAGAGAAGGTTTTCCCATCCAGAGAATCTAACCAGAAAAATTCTAATTAAAGGCTCCGGGAGATCTTCAAAGCTCGCCAAATCCATTCATGGAAGGGATCTTCATCTAGTGAAAACCGGAAGGAAGAGAGAAAGAAATCTATTATGCAAAAGAAGAAGGAAACGCTTCCGGGATTTCCTCCGAGTGCCGATCAAAGAAGAAAGAGAAGGCAACTCGGCGCTGAAAGGAAAAAACAAGGGAAGATCTCTCAGGGAAGGTGGCTATGAAGGGGGGTGGGAAAGGAGGAAACCAGGGCACTCTTCAGAACTACTCTAAATCATTACAACAAAAGTGGGCTGGCGGAGCGGGAGAGAAAAAATCTCTTCCATCACCCCTTCGAAAAGCGATATCCAATATTCTATTCGAGAAAAGGAAAAAAAGAAGTGATCTTGGTCTCGTTGAGATTAGAAACCTTCTCCAAAAAAAAAAAAAAAGAAAAAGCCAACGATCCATTCCTTCCGAACAAGAGAGGAAAAAGTCCATCTATCTTATCGCGAAAATGGGGATTCTATCCACTCAAAAGGTTCCCGTCAAAAGGAACCATAACGTCAGAAGCAGGAAAAGACTTCTAATAAGAGATGAAAAAAGGGTAGTCCGAAAGGGGGAGGGAGTGGCTTATCTCTTTCCAATTCTTCGAAAGGAGCACACCATCCACATTATACCGGGGAAGAAAAACGCAAAAAAGGGAAAGAGTGCCCCTCATTCTCAGAAAAAAAAATCTCGGAAAAGGAAGGAGAAAGTTGCTCTTAGCCCATGGGAGTCTCAAAAGGGAGGAGCTTTCGCGTGAAAATGAGGGCTTGGAGGAAGCCTCCATGAGGGAAAGAAAAGAGCGTCTTTTCTCACCGGGAAAGGGGAACGTTCTGGGGGAAGGGGGGAAGCTAAAAGGGGAAAAATGTTCAGCACTCTTAGAAGGGGGGTCTTCCCTTTGAAACGGGGGGGGAGGAGTTTGCTAGGAACCCTTGCTACTGGGAAAAAAAGGGGCGTGATGGCAGCGGGGGGGAAATACTGCCCTTGATGAAAAAAAGGAGTAGACGTGATGCGCCACTGCTCAAAAAAGGGGTGCGTTGCAGGCGAAAAAGGAAACGATCGTGTATTGGGGGAGAAAGGGAAGGGGGCAAAAGGGGATCTCAGCTCAGTCGAGGGCTGGATTAACCTCCAGGAACTAGAGATCTTCTCCTTCTCAAAAGGAGGTCTGAGACGGCCTCCAGGAAAATCTTCTGAACATACTAGAGAGGGGGGAAGCCTACTATCATCAGAAGGAGGGGCTCAAAGAAAAGAGGGGAAAAATTGGTGTACTCTGCTCGGAAAAAACATGGACAACTGGGGGGAGAAAAAAGAAAAAAAAAGAAAGGTATCCTAGCCAAGCGAGACCCATCACCAAGACGCTCTCAGGGGAAGATCTTTTTCGGAAGGGATTTGGAAGGGAGAAAGACATGTTTATCTTGAAAGAAGGGGGAAGGACGACACTCACATTCCGGAAGGTCCTCACACATCAAGAGAGAGGGAGGAGTTCCGCCCGCCCGGAAAGGGAGGAAAAAAACATCCATTTTCAAAAAAAGGTCGACGCTCTACCTGCTAGGGAAACGAAAAGAAGGGAATTGTTCCGCGAGCGCGGCAAAAAGTTTTCGTACAAAGAGGGGCATCTGCTCTAAACGGACTAGAGAAGGGGAAAAAAAAAAAAAATAAGCCGCTGGCTCGTCCGAAAAACCGACTGAACCAAAAGGAGATCTTGCGCGCGACATCCGAAAAGGCGAACACAAAGGGGAAAAAGAAGGGTCTTCTCTACGAAGCCGAAAGCTCGAAGAGGGGGGGGAAGGGTGCTCATGGTCCGGGACTTGTAGCCCTCATGGAGGAGGGAAAGAAAGAGGGGAAGGTCCGCGCATTTCAAAGGGAAAATAGAAAAAGCACATCTCGTTCATTCCCGAGGGGTCGGAGAAAAGGGAGAGAAAAAACACGTCGATGGTGGGAAGGGACGCGCCTAGTCGCCCTTGAAGGTCGTGTGGTCCCTTTTAAAAGGGAAAAAGCGCTGCTCCTCGGAAGGAAAAAGAAATCGTTCTGTGGTAAACATCGCGTAGGGAACGAGCTTCTATCGAGAGGCTTGAAGGGAAGTAGCGAGAGCTCGAAAAGGGGGGAATTCGGTTGTCTTCCGGGAAAGGTTGAAGGGGAAGGAATCGTCTTCCATGTCGAAAAAAAAGAAGGGGGACTTTGCCGCCCCTGGAGCTCCAAGACAAAAACTGGGGGGGAAGAAGAAGACAGAGCATCGTCGCTGGCAGGCTAGGGGAGCTCGGCCAAAAGGAGGAGGGCGGAATCCGGCGTGGGGGGATGTGGTTGAGGAGGAGGGGGGGCCTGATCCGGCGCAGAGAAGGGGGCCTATTACGAAAACGCCTCAACGAAATCAGGGCTACACGAAGGGGGGGACGAGAAGTCTGGGGAAAAAAGAGAAAAGGTTTCTTTCGAATGAGAGGGTA
>Ga0179593_1707820_pt1 | contig 14207 bp, 21 predicted proteins | sample CZODoug2_1_08_16_FD_185931 | JGI IMG/M metagenome (GOLD analysis project Ga0179593, IMG submission 185931) | Vadose zone soil fungal communities from Angelo Coast Range Reserve, California, USA - CZODoug2_1_08_16fungal (PacBio error correction) | ecosystem: Environmental > Terrestrial > Soil >...
AGCGGCAGACGATTTCGTCTGTCTTTGGCGATTGGGGAGCAGACGAGGAAGGGCAGTGATCACGAAAAGACAGAAAAGGAAGGGCAAGAAGTTGAATAAAAAGGTCTTGTGGCGCCCGCTCCCGTAAGACAAGCCGTTAAACAAAAACCGGCCCAAAACCGGAACAGCAAAAACTGGTTGGGCTCAAAGAAACCCCCAAAAAAAAAACACTAAAACACCAAACACGTCGACGCGGTACATACGCAAAAAAAGTGGGAAAGGCAAGGGGGGAGAAAAAGAACACCGGAAAGGGGGAAAGAGGGTTCTCAAAAGACGCTGCAAATCTTGTCGGGAAAAGCGTAATGGGGAAAAACGCCAAATCCAAAAAAAGAAAAAATCTTGGTGGCTCCCGGAAAAAGAGAATCCTTAAAAGGAAACAAAAGTCAAAGGAACTATCAAAAACAAGAGGACTCGTAAAGGACGGCTGTAACGTCTAACATGGAAAGATTCAAAAACCTTGAGAGGTTATCAAGACCGTAAATCCCAAGGAACGTAAAAAAAAAGGTTTGAAAAAATTGGGCCTGGAAAGAGGTGGCTGAATTCCGGAAACCCCCCCCCGCAACAGTTGAAAGGCCAAATCTCAAAAAAAAAAAAGTGGAAAACCGAGATTTGAAGGGAAAGGGGGGGGAAGGGAAGAGTTTCCAGGAAAACTTTCAACTCGGCAAAGGCCAGGGGAATAGGCCCGTGAGGAGAGAAAGGGGTCAAGAAAAAAAGGGAGTATGAGGGTTCCAGTACCGAAAAAAAAAAAAGGACATGACTTATGACCCTGTGATCAAGGAAGGAGGAGGCTGGAAAAGGCTCAGGGAACACTCGAGATCAGTCAGGGAAAAGGCGTAGAGAAACAACGAATAAAAGGATGTCAAATTTGCTCCAAAAAGGGTCCGGGAAAATATCAGTGAGGAAACTCAGGTCAGAGGGGGAAAAGCATCAAAAATAACATTGAACAATCTCCGCCGCGAACCGTGATCTGTTACAAAAAGAAAAAAAAATTGAAGACCGGCAAACTAGAAGAATGGGAATTTGAACCGGGACACTGACTGTTATGCTCACAACCCTGAAAAATTTTTTGAAGTTAAAAGGCAGCCGGTCAAGGACAGGGGAAGGAATTTGCCGAAAGGGAAATTTAAAAAACTCGAGCATGCGGAAAGAGAATCGGTCAGACCTAAAAGGGGGAGAAGGAAAAAAAAATGGAACAGATTATCTGAAAGAAGTGTAAAGGGTGGTCCGCGCCTTCAAACTGGGGGAATAATGAACGAGCAGGAATTTGCAAGGAAAGAAAAAAGATCGAGGGAAGGAGAGGACAGAACAAAAGCGACCGAAAGGAATCGTGCAAACCGAAGGTGCCCGAATTTGTATAAAAGGGAAAGGGACCCTGGAAGAAAGGGGACGCCTTGCACCTTTATCGGAAAGGACAAAAAACAAAGACGGAAACGTTGGGACCTACAAATGGATGCAGCCATGGCTCACGGGCGCGGGGAAGGGTTAAGGCCCAAAGCGAAAAAAACAGTGGAAAAAACTCAGGTTCCGTGAACGGGAGCCGTGGGTCGGTGAGGGACATCAAGAGACGAATCTAGAGGAAGGTAAAAAACAAAAATCAAGGTCTCTCGGGGGATTTCTTATCGGAAGGTTGTGGAGGGCCCTGGGAAAACGATCTGTATCAAGACCCATAAAGGCTCCAAGGGAAATACTTCACAAAAGGGAGGCCCTGGCCCAAGAAGAGAGACAAGAGAAAGAGCGCGCGAAACTTCGCAACAAAGCAATGGGCAGCATGCCACTAAAAGGCTCGGGGTTCAGAGTCTAGCGGGAAGGAGAACCGATAAAAAGAGGAGGCTGGAAAAAAAAAATTTGAAATGGAACTTAGAAAATTCAGCAGGAACGCGTTCCCAGTGCGCCGGAGATGAAAAAGGGAGAGATTTCCAGGAGACTTGAGGGGGAAAAAAGTGCAGGGACTAACAATAAGGTCAGGCCGGAAACTAATCACAGGTTGGGAGACGTTCAAAACGGAAAAAAAAGATGGCCGCTACAGTCGCAAGAGAAAAGTACCGAAGGGGATGAGGGAAAAGAGGTGGAGAGGCGGGGTCCTGCAAAAAAGGATATATAGTTTGGCACCCTATGGGGGAAAGGAAAAGGGCTAAAAAGGAGGGGGAAATAGAAGAAACTGTTAAGGAACCGCTGCTCAAAGAAAAAAACATCAGAAAAAGATCCTCGAGGAAACGAACAAAGGAGTAAAAAGAAAGATAAATTAGGGGAAGGGACCGCCCAGAGATCTTCTTAGAAAAAAGGGGATATGCAATAAAAATCAAGACTATAGGAAGGAGTAGAGATTCCGCCAAAGATTCACGAGAATAAAAAGGGTGTGACAAAGGAAGAAGTTCGAGAAGAGAAAACTTTGAAAGGAGAAGGTGATGAAAGAGTTGACGGAAAGCCAAGGGGGACTCTGGAAGGGTGACTGAACAGGGGGAAAAAGGAAATACAGGAAAGAGAAGGTTCCAGTGACCGAAACGCAGCAGGTCCAATCTGAGGGGAAACATCCCAAAAAAATATAAAGAGGGATAAAGGGCTCGGCAAGGATGGCCCTAACTCGAACGCAACGTCAGCAAAAGGAGAGACTCAAGGTCGGGATGCAAGAGGAGATTGGGGGGGGAACGCGAGAGAGATAATCGGAGAAGATTGAAAGAGGAAAAGAGTAACCAAGGAGGAAAGGCAAGTGAACTCAAGACAACTATCTGAAAAGGACAAATTAGAAGAAACCCTGGGGGGGGGGGGGTACTCTAAAAAAAAAAAAAGCATATAGAGTCCAGGTGGGGAAGTCAACATGAAGAGGGCGTTGCTGACGACGAAACAAAAAGCACGTGGAAGGGACAAGGAGAAATGGAGGGGAAGGGCCAGGGTCCCTTCAAAGACGCCAAGAACGTGGGATTCATATGACCATGGTCAGCCAAAAACTCAAGAGAAAAGTAAAGAGGAAAAAAAGAGTTTGAAGGGAAACGCTAATAGGGGAAAGACCCGGGAGGGCTGCAAGGGCGTGATCATCAAATCACAAAAAATCCACCTAGGGGGGAACCGAAGGGAGGAAAACGCTCCCAGAAGAGGAGGGGCGAGGGGAAGGGCCCGTATATGGCAGAACCGCGTAGTATAGAAAAGGACCGCAAAAAAGGCAAAAACACCCTTTGGGGGGCCGCCCAGAAAGGAAGGGGCATAAAAGGGGAGGGTCCTAATATGGAGAGACGGCAAGGAAGGACTCATCAAAGGAGGCTGGAGAAAGGGTAAAGCAGTAGTGGCTCCCACGCGTAGAAATGGTTAAGGGAAAATATTTCCGGGAAAGAAAGGAAAAGAAAAGGGGGCCGTGGCAAGGGTCGGACAGAACCTGCCAGAACTAAGACCTGGGGAGGACTTGACATGTACCGGAAGAAATTGGGGAAGGGGGAAAAAGTAGGGAGAGGTGTCAAGGGAGGAGAATCAAGCAAGCGGAAGAGAAGCACGAAGGGGGAAAAGGGACGAACCCGGTACTAATCGTTTCTAGAAAAAAAGAATGGAGCAAAAGGGGAAAGCGAAAGGGGGGGAAAAAAGTTGAAAAGGAGCCATCAGCAAAACCATGAAAAAAAAAACCAGAACAGGGGCTGAATAGAACCCCCGAAGCACGGCAGAAATTTCTTAAGAAAGAAGGGGGAGGGTGTCATTAAGACTGGGTAAAGAGAAAAAAAAAAGAGAAAGCCATAAAGAAAAGGTTATGGGGGCCATTACGAAAAAAAACTGAGAAGAAAAGGTAATGAAAACGATAGGAGAGTTCATGGGAAAGGGGAACGACGGATAAAAAAAAATCACCTACATAAAAGGAAAAAAAAAACAATCGCATCCAGGGGAGGGGATGGAAAGGGTACAGGGCAGGAAAAGTGGGTAATGCTGAAAAACGCAAATCAGACAAGGGAGATAGGGGAAAAAAAATAGTCGTGAAAATGATTCCGACGTGGCTTTGGGGAAAAAGGGGTGCTAAGATCAAGGAGGGAACCCTTATAGAGAGGAAGGGGACGGGGGCATTGAAAGAATCCAAAAAAACCGTCCGAAGGGTTTGTGAGACTTCAGTGGTAATTTTGGGGGGGTCCCGTAGGAAGAATTGGAATGGGGGTCAGCACAACTATCGGACATTCACCGATTGGGAGAAATAAACTTCCGAAAGAAAGGGAATGCAGCAGGCGGTAAACAAGAGGTCAAGGCATCTGGAACAGTCAAATGGAAAGAAAAAATTTGTTGAAGGCATTGAGAAGGTACTGTGGGAAACAAAAACTCAATTTAGAGGGGGACAAACTGCGGCCAGAGGGGGACTGGGGGGAAAACTTTTGACAAGGGGGGCCGTCTATTGAATCCGACAAGAAGCATCAGGGGACCGGAAAAAAAATGAAGGGCCAAGAAGACTTTGAAGGCCGCGAAAAAGGAGAAAATCAAAGAAGAAGAAACCGGCGGCCGAGAAAGAGGACAAACAGAGGGTAAAAAAGGGAAACGAATCGGGAGAACCCAAAAAAGGATGAAAAGAGAAGAAGTCTTTTGTTTCAAGGGAGGAAATAGGGGGGGGGAGGACTTCGTTTGGAGAAAAGGGAACGGTTCAGGAAAAGGAAGGGAGACACCCAGAAGAAATTACCCAACTTAAGGAAATGCGCTTCTGGTGAGAGGCACAGCAAAAAGACTAGACCAAATGGTAATTTGTTAAAAAAGACTCCCAGGAAATCAATAAAACAAAGAAAGGGTTCGAAAAGGGGGGGGCCGAAAAAAAGAAATAAATAAAGGAGGAGGGGAAAAAAGCAGACTGAGATAGACCAGCCCCTTTGCACATAAGGCAATCACGTGGGGATAGGAAAAGACTAGCAGATGCAACAACAAAAAAAAAGGGTCTTGGTGGAGGAGAAAGGAGGGGGGAACGTCTGACTGCACGGGCCTTGAAATCGTGGTGGCAGGAAAAAGACATCGGAAAGAAGAGGACAAAAAAAAAAAAAAAATCAAAAACCAAGGTAACAGACTTGGGGAAAAAACGGAAAGGAACTTTAGACCAGCCCAAGGGGAGACATCGAGAATAATTTGGGGAAAAAAAAAGGCGGGATGAAAAACATAGCAACTCCCTGAAGCGGGAATGCAAGGAAAAAAAAAAAAAGCCCGGGGGAAATTGGGGGGGAAAAAGAGAAGGAGTCTTAAAGCAGGTCAGACCTCAAGGTGGTGTAAAGGAAGGAAGAATGCCTGAAAGCCACAGATCAAGAAAAAAGGGGGGTTTTAAAGGAGGTCGGTGCAGGTTTTTAAGAGAGGAAGGGGGAAATCATTGCAAAAGGAAAAACTAATGCCGAATAGGAGGGAAAAAGGTGATGCGAAAGAGGAAGGAACGACGCAAGAACCGAAAAAGGTCCAGGGTTCGAGCATCCGGCCGCGCCAACCGGAAGGAAAAAAAACATGTGAGCCTGGGAGAAAGACACCAACTGAAGCTTTTGGTCCAGCGGGCTCATCACCCGTCGCCCAGTACGCGGAAGGCGGTCGAGGGCTCAAAGGGAAAAGAGGGAAGTATCCGGGGAGGTTTAGGGGTTTGGGTCGCATCGGGAAGGATCTAAAAGCAGGGACTTCACGGGGGAAATTTTTAAAAAGCCGAGTCGGACGCCCAAGGACGGTTAAAGCAAAGACGGAAAAAACGCCTATCGGGGTTACCCAGCGCAAGTTAAAAGACCTACAAAAGGGGGACACAAAATCACAAAAAAGACGTCAAAAAAGTAAGCAAGAAACTATGCGAACAAAAGAAATTTTGTGGGAAACCAAAGCGGGGAAGGGGAAAAAAAAAGAAAGGGTCAACGGAAAAAGTAAGAAACGTCGCACACGGAGAAAGAACGTCGAAGCATGGAGGGACATCAGGAAGGGGAAACGGCCGGAAATGGAACATTAAGAGAGATAGGACATGGAAACATCTTGAAGAAAGAACCAAAAGGAACAGGTTTTGGTGAGGGGGGGGGAAAAATCCTGAAAAAGAGGTAAGACGAGGCGTTGAAAGGGATAGTATCGGGCCCTGGGGGGTCCCAGAGCGCACGAAAATCTAGCAGACGGAAAGAAGGATGGGGAAAAAGGGGGGGCCCTTGTGAGACTCCAAAAGGGATGAGATTCTCAGGAAAGAGCGATGAGGGGAGACACTCGAATAAACTCAAAAAGATCGGGGGAAGTTTTTGAGTAGAACGGGTCCCTGGCGCAGAAAAAAAAGGGGAAAGGATTCAGAAAAAAAAAAAACTGGAGGACCAAAAAAGGGGAGGTGGGGAAAGAAAGGGCTCCGACTCAAGTTCCGAAAGAACAGAAACTTTGTGCAGTGGGGAAGGGGGGGCGTTCGAAAGAAGAAGTTTTCAGAGGGGAGACACAGATCAAAAACGCCGTGTCGCAGACATTGAATTCAGTGCACTCCTGGGGGGAGAGAAATTAAATAATGGTCTTCTTGGAGAAGCTCGATCTTGGGAAGGAAACCGTTCTGGGTTCCGCCCGACCGACTCATCGCGGAGCCCAAATCGACGGCCGCAAAAAAGGGAAACAGTAGCAACGGACAATGCAAGTCCATTTATACCAGGCTAACATAGTAAGCCTTGAAGGGGGTCTATGAGGAAGAAGAGGAACCTGGGAAAAGACGAGCAGAGAAAAATGAAGTCGTGGGGGGGGAGGAATTGCAGAAGAAATTGAAGAGGGAGAACGGTTTACAGGAGCCAGGCGGCCGGGGGCGTAAAGCCTAGGAAAAGTAGACTGGAGTGAAAGTTCAATTAAAGCTTAAGCCGGGGAAAAAGAAAACCGGCACCGGACCCATCCGGAAAAGGGTCTATCTGAGAAGGGAAAGGGGAGCTGAAAACACGCAGGAACGGATTTAAGAAAAAAAAAAGTCCGGGAAAATAGCAAGAACCCTAAGAAAAGAAAGATGAAAAAGGGGGTCTGATGGGGGGGGGGAATGTAGTGCAAAAGCAACCTGTTTCGGAAAAAAGAAAAAAAAAGAAGCGAATGAGGGGGACCCCGAGAAAAAAGCTTAAAAAAAAGCTAGACCAACAGAAAAAGGGGTGACAAGGAAGGATGAGGAATTGGCAGCAGGGCCCTCAAGTGAGAGTGCGGGGGAAAACAAGTGGGGAGAAATAGCAAAAAGGACTAAGCAATAGAGGGGGGGAGAAAAGAGAGGTCAGTTAGGAATAGCCGGGATGAAGAAAGCCAGAAAAAGTCCCGCGCAAAAGGGGGTCAAGTGAATTGGGAGAAATACGTTTAGGAAGGATGTCAGACCAAGCTGGGGACTGTCGGAAAAGCGGAAGGGTAAGACTTAGAGAGTCCTGCAAAGGGTCAAGAAAGGAAAGGAATACGAGTTGAAAAGATGAACTAGAGGAGGACAATCCTGCAGGCAACGGCAAAAAACGCAGAAAAAAAATTTGAGGGACAATAAAGCAGTAAGGGAGACCAGAAAGAGGAAAAGCTTTTGAAAGAATTCGATATTCCGCAAGGTTCCCGAAAAAGAAAAGGTCCACGCAGAGGAAATAAGGGGGGCAAAAAGAGAATGAATCAGAAGAGGAAGCAGAGGAAGGGAACCATGCCTATAGCACCGTTGAAGAAGCTAGCAGGAGAAAAAAGAAAAGAAAGTGATCCTACAGAGTTTCAAAACCGGGGAAAAAACCAGGGGAAAAAAGACAAAAGGAAAAAAGAGACAAAGTCAGTTTGGGGAATTCCGCGAAGGGGAAGAAAACATGCGTGGAGGGGAAAGAAAAAAACATCAGAACAGGGAAGGAAACCCCACCGGAGGAAATGAGCTCCGGGAAAGGCGGGGAGAGCAGGGCGCCACGTTTAAGTCATATCCATTCTGCGTCTCAATAAAAGGCATATGCCGTCGTGGGGATTTCAGCGTGTCCAAAAAAGCAACCAGCATTGGAAGAGATGGTCAATGAAAAAAATTGTTATGCAGACAAAAAAAAGCAACGGACCTAGGAGGGTCACCGGGGGGGAGGGGACTTCACAACGATTACTTTGCAAGGAACCCATGACAAAAAAAGGAGGAGTTCACAACGCAAGGGAGGAGGAATTGAAGTGCTGAAAAAACACCTGGTCCCGGCAAATGATTTTGAAGAGTCAGAGCAGGGAGACTATCTCCGAAGAAGAAGGTCCAGAAAAGACGGAGGAACTTATTGCGAAAAATGCTTCAAATACGTCGGGGGGACTGAGTGCGATTTCGAAACGCTAAAAGCGGGAAAAAGAAAAATTTTCGTCCAAGGGGTAAAGGAAGGGAAAGCCGGGGGAAACTTAATTACTGCGGGGGGAAGGGGGGTTGAAAGAAGTAATCCATTGGAGGGGGACAACGACGAGATTGAGGTCGTAGAGACCTGGAAGGGCATCAAATGAGGAGAAGAAAACGGCTTAGGTGAAAGAAACACAGAAAAGGGGAAAAAAGATAAGTGGAGAAATCCCAGAATTGTTTAAGGATGAAAATGAACGGATAAACCAAAGAACGCTTCGCACAAAAAACGGACAAAGATATCAAAGAGAAAAGAATTCCGGGTTGAGGGGAAAGTCCATAGGTGGAAAGGCCTGGGCCAGAAAAAAAGGAAGAAATAATAAGTCAGGGGGATGAGGAAGGACCTGCGACAGAAATAACGGAAATGAAACGAAAGGAGAAAAAGTTGTTTCTGAAGGGAGGTGAAACAGGAAAAGGATCCCCAAGCCGAGGTCAAAAAGGAGGAGGAAAGAATGTGTCGTGGGGGGAAGAGGGAGTCTGGGAGGGAACCTGGAAAAAAAACTTCCGCAAGCCGGAGATCCGAGGCCAAGGAGCAAGACAGAGGGGAAAAGGGGGCCTGCTGGGGAGGTGTGTGGAGAGGGTTCTCAGAAAAAATGAAAAAAACACTTCATAGAGCAGGGGAAAAAGACAGTGAGGGAGTGAGTTCCAGAAGCCAGAAAAAAAAAGGGCGTCGGATTAAAGGGGACCATTGGATTTGGGGGGGAGTCGGTAAGAAGGACTCCAACATGAAGTGGTCAAAGCGGGGGGGGGGAGTTGAAAAGTCAAGAAGGGGTGCAGGAGGAAGGGAGGACAAGCTGCAATGGGGTTTCAGCTGGGGTAGAAATCGGGAGCGCCAATGGGGGGGAAACCGGCAGGGGAAAGGGATTTAGTTACGTGGCCCAAAAAAAGGCCAAAAAAGACAATAGGAGAGGGGAGACAGTTCAGGGGAAGGTCTCACGGTGAAAAAAGGGTCAAGTAAGAAAAGAGGCCGAAGAAAAAAAAAAGACCTATTTAAATCATTGGGCCGGAAAAGATTCAAAGTCGAAAAAAAGGGGAAAAACACTCAAACCGGGAAGAAAAGGACAAACCGAATAAAGAAAAAAGAGACTTGAAATAGGGGAAAAACAGGCCTTTGCAGGGGGGGGAAGGCTCACAAAGAAAGAACAAACTGAGGAAGGAAGAGAGGAAGACCTTGAAAGGGAGAAGACCCGGTCTCAGAAGGATTCTGTTCAGTTGTGAATTTTGAAAGGAAAACTTCCTGAACGGAAAGGGACCCCTGAAAGAAACGCAGGGTCCCGGAACAGATGGGAACCAAAAGAGGACTTGGATGACGCTGAAAGCCCCAAAGACTACGTACCAGTGGGGGTAAAAAGTTACATAAGGAAAAGAACAGGAAAAGGAAAAAGCAAAAAGGCCCAATTGAAGGGATGGGTCCTCAACGAGTAAATCCTTAAAGGTATCCTAAAGAAAAAAGCTAATGTCGATGGGGACCAGCTTCAAGCGCTTCCACGAAAAAGGGGGACAAGATTTGTTTGGGGAGAGACTGCGAATCAAACAAGAGAAAAAAGCGGGTCTGGAAAAAAACTCCGTCAAAAAAAGGGGCATCCGAGACGGAATGGGGGGGATCTTCAATGGGACATCGGAAAAGGAAAAAATCTCAATGACCCCCCGAAGGGAAGCTAGGTGGAGGAAAAAGACCTGAAAAAAAGGGCCCCCGACCAATGTCGAAAATGCGATGGGGGGGTTGAGCAAAAGATAGAAAAAATCAAGGAAGACCATGGGTCAAACCGCTTGGTGGAACTATAAGGGGGGCGAACTTACGAAATAAAAGTCCTGGATGGTTTGCAAAAAAAGGAAAAAGAAGCCCATACAGAGAAATCAAAAAATTAGGGGAGGCTCTGAAAAATGATTCGGGGTGGAAGGGTCGTTAGGTGAAAGTGAAGATTGGTTGCCATGAAACCTAAAAGACTCGTCAAGTAAGGGAAAAAAGGCTCCGTGAAGGAGAAAAAAAAAAAAAGGCAGGAAATACAGTGTATTAAAGAGAGAAACCCGACGTAATGACAAGCAAAGGAAAGTGAAATAAGAAAAAGAGGACCTTTCTTCCGAGGGCGCGAAGACATCTGAAGGGGGAAACAGTTCAGGGGGGGGGGCTATCAAGGGAGGTTCAGAATGTCAAAGAATGGGTGACCAATCCAAAGAGGGATGTATAAAGTATAAATAGCAGGTTGCGCAAAGGGGGGAACCGGAAGAGGTCAGGCAATTATGAAAAAAAGGAGCCATAAGAAACTCTTTTGACTGCCATTGGTTCCCGTAATGGGAAGACAACAGGAAAAAAGAGGAATGAAATTAAGGGGGGAAGGGCATTAAGGAAAATGGAAAGAAAGGGTATTCCATCCAGCGGGGAACGGAAGAAAAGAAAAGGTCACGGAAACAAAGGGAAGTTCCAAGGGAAACGTATAAAATGCAAAAGGAGGGAGAAACGGAAAATCGTAGGGAGGCGAAAAAAGTTCATGACGGGAAAGATTCACGCAAGGAGGAGGACAGTGGAGGGTATCGTGAGAAGGTCGGCCAAGCCCCAGTGTTGGCTTTTGATAAAAGTCATCACGGAAAAGTCAAGGTCCGAAAAAGAGATTTCCGTTGAAGAGGGAGAAAAACAAAACAAGGAAATCCTAGCGCCACGGAAATTCTGGTCAACTAGTTTGAACCAGAAAAAATTTATGAGAAAAAAGCCGAAAACTAGGGAAATCAGGGAGGGCCCCCTGAGGGATAAGAGGAGAAGCTGGAAAAACCACTGAAGAAGGCAGATGCAATGGGTCTGGGGGCCTGGGCAAAGAGGGTAATTTTGGAGGGAAGGGAGGTTAATGAAGAAAGTCAATAAGTCGGGCCAAAAGTTAATCCTGGGGCTTAACGTGGGAGGCTGTGGTCGGGTACAGAAGGTGAGCAACACAGTTTAAGATCTGAAAAGGGGGTGAATCACAACAGCCAGTGGAAGAAACTCATGGGGCCTTTCGTCGGTTTTGGGGGATGGAACAGGACGGGAGAAAAAGCTTTTATCAGCTAAAAACGTCTTATTTTGAGTCCACACGAGGCACGGAGAGAAAATGTCACGGGGGACATCCAGGGAAGCCTCCAGAGATATAAAAGGGAAGAAAACGGAGAAGGAGCCAAGGGGAAAAGGAGAGTAAAGGAATAAAAGAAACAGGGCGATCAGGAAGGAGGTCATTTTATGTAGTCTAGCATTGGGAATTATCAGGGGAGTGGACGGCCAGAGGGGGGAATTCTTGTTTGAAGAAGGGGAGCAGATGGAAATCTACTACATTCTCAGGAAAGGAAAGGGTAAAGAGAAATGAACTCCCTTGAACAGGTGCTAAAGGAAAAGTTGGGACTATCCGAGTTCCGCAAGCACACATTCTTGTCCCCGGTTCAAAACGGCGAAGAAAAGTGTTCGATATTGCCAAACAGAGAAACAAAAAGCAAAAGAAGGTGAGCGGACAGGGAAAAGGAGACCTGAAAAACATGATAGGCGATGAGGCGCTGGTGATACCGTCAGCAAGGAAGTCACAAACGTTCAGAAGGATTGGGCATATGCGGGGGGACGCGTGAAACGCTCATCCATCTGATCTTAGAAACAAAAAAAACAGGGGAGGGGGAATTAAATATAGAGGGATTGTACTCGGGAACTCAAATTCCAGAGAAGGCTTATGAAAAGGGTTTGGGGGATATGCAGACGAAAAGGAATAAAAAAGAAAAGCTAGAAGCAAGTGGCTTCTTCGCCCGAGGGGGGAGTACCCCCGACCAGAAGAGATCCGAGCAGGTCAGGTGAACTCGGGTCCCGGAAGGGGAAGAAGTCGGGGTGCAAGCAGGGGGGGCTCTTCCTCCCTATTGTCCGCAGGGGGGGAACCTTCACGGAAAAAAAAAGGGGAAGTCAGAAAAAAATCAGATTCAAGTCCGCGAACTGAAGAAGACTCAAAGAGGGCTGCACGTCGAAAAAATAAAGATCTGCATCGAAAGAAGGTTATCGCTAGCCCGAACGAGATATGAACAGATTTCGGAGAAGGGGGGGGTCTAAGGACTTATCCGCGCAAAGATGTTGGCCGGAGCGCAAGCGCTGCGAGAGTATAGGAACGAAAAAGAACGGCAGAAGCAAGAAGAGAGGCAAGAACGCATGGAAAGACCTCGTCACGGACCGCGAAAAAACCAAGGGGGCGAAATGTCGAAAAAGCAATGCAAAATGACGACAGGGCACCAGTGCAGAGGGAGGCGTGATGACGAACAGCAGGAAGTGGTAAGTGGAAAACCAAGGAGGAAAGGCCTCTCATGGGTCAGGGACGGCCCGTCACGGGGCCAGAAAGAACCATAAAAAGGGAGGCAAGGAAAACCCGAACCATGAAACATCAGACGGTTAGGGGGGAGTGCAAGGTGGAAAGAGAAAAGAGTAAAAGAAGATTAGTTCGTGAGAAAAAGACACACCGGACCAAAAATCTGAAAAAGGGATTCCCTGGAGCGCATCTAGTGACGTGAGATACCAGCCACCAAAAGGGGAAGGGGAAGGAAGGCTCTCGAATTACAAAGTTGACAATTTTCCAGTGGGCGAAAACGATGAGGGTTCTATAACTCAGGAAAACCGAGAGGGGAAATTCAAAGGGAAAGAAAGGGGTCAAAATTTTCCATCTCTGACAGGCAGGAAAGCTTGAGCTGAGAGGGGGTAATGTGAATGGAAAGCCCGGGGAATGTATTAAGCCGGAGGGAAGGGGACATGGAGGCACCTAAGAAAGGCAGGGCAATCACCGGTTTCTGACGAGTGCTGGAAAATGTGCCGGAAAGCCCATTGGAGGGTAACACAATCAATCGGGGCTGAAAAACTTGACGCATCAGAGATGAGAAGGAAAAAAGACGACGGAAAACGACCCACCGGGACTCGAAAGAGTGTTCAGAGAAAACCTTGGCGCCCAAGGGGGGTTCCGCAAGAAGGTTCTACGGGAATCGGAACCTCCAGAAACCCTCGCCCGTCCGAGGGAGAAAGCGCGAAAAGGACCCCGGAAGCACTTAAAGGACAAGAGTCATCAAGGGGGACGGTCAAAAACCGGATCCCAGAAAACAGGTCCGGGGGGAAAAGGGGGGTAGGGTCCCTGCGCAAAGCCCGGAAGGAGAGAGGGGTCGCAATGTTGGGGAAAAGATACCCAAGAACGACGTCCGGCAGAAAAAAAATCGCGCAGGGGAGGGACTTTTTTTGGGGGGACGCGGAAGAGGGCGGGGGAAAACCGAGGCCCAGACCGTCCGCCAGTGGAAAGGGGGGAAAAAAAGCGCGGGGGGAAAGGGGGAGGGGAACCGCCGTGGGGAGAGGGATGGGTGAACTTCCGAAAAACAACCTTACTCGAGCCTTTACCGACCTGGCGGGGAAAGGGACGACGGTCAGAAAGGGGATATCCGGTTCAAAGCGGAGTTGAGGAAAGGGGAAAGGTTGTTTGGGCCGCAGGAGGGAAGACCAAAAACTAGGGTAGGCATCGTGAAGAGGTTCCAAGAATGGATACAGGAAAAGAAACAAGAAAAGGTGCGGGTCACAGATATAAAAACCTCGGGAGAAAAAAAAAATTATGTGAAAGAGGGTAACGGAAAGCAAGTGACGCCAAATGTTTTTCGCTACCGCCCGAAGAGTAGGAGGAAAGGGCGGCAAAAGCGTGTAAACTCAATATGCGCTACTGTCGGGATTTTCCCGGAAAAAAAAAACTTGGAAGTCAAAAGTCGGGGAACGTCGGAGACCTTACATAACCGGAAACCGAGCAGAATGATCGTCATGGGGGGAGTGGAAACGTTGAAACAAGAAACCTTGGAGGACCGCCCCAATCAGGAAAGGAGAACCTATAAAACTCGGGGGGAGGAGGCAAAAACCGAAGGGACACAACCAAAACATTTCCGGGCGGGCAGT
>Ga0179593_1289581_pt1 | contig 14206 bp, 14 predicted proteins | sample CZODoug2_1_08_16_FD_185931 | JGI IMG/M metagenome (GOLD analysis project Ga0179593, IMG submission 185931) | Vadose zone soil fungal communities from Angelo Coast Range Reserve, California, USA - CZODoug2_1_08_16fungal (PacBio error correction) | ecosystem: Environmental > Terrestrial > Soil >...
GCTCCCTCACTTTCACAAAGCGAAGAGCGAGAAAAAAGGAATTCATTCGTCCTGGTCAATATGGAACGATGAAAATTGGGAGGGGGGGGAAAAAAATGATACCTGAAAGAGCAAACAAAGGTAACAAGCTTACAGTTATCCTAAAGGGAACGGCGAAGGAGAGTTCGAACAGAGGGGGGAAGGATCCGAGGGGTGTTCAAGGGAACAAACCCTTCGTGAAAACCTTAGGTCGGGGGAACGAGACTCTGAGGAAGGACTCTACACACCTGATCCTTAACCCGGATGAAAAAGGAAGGTCAAAAAATGAAGAGACCTCCAAAAAAAACTGACTCCCAGCTGAAGACGCGGCCACGTGCCGGGGAAAAAAACCGTTGGAGGGTTTTCACCACAAAAAAGGGGAGCGTCAGGGAAAAGAAAGGAAGAAAAGCTCAATAAAAAGGGGGAAGCGAAGAGTCGCTGAGAGAGATCCGGAGGGCAAGACCTGGATCGAGGATCTTTGTCTGGAATAACAAAAAAAGACAGTCCGAGGGAGGCGAGCTTCTGCACCCTGTCAAGGAGATTCGGCGAATGTAAATCAAAGGAAGCGACGGGGGAAGGTGCGGGGGAGAGGGCAAGAAAGAACTGGGTGGAAGGAATCCGAAGGGAATAGAAAATGCAGTAAAAAACAGGATTTTCAAGACAGTAGCGATCAGAGAAAGAGAAAGTACTATATAAACAAAACTGCGTGTCCGTTTTTAAAACTGAGTACCGGTACCACCTAAATAAGGGGGTGAAGGGGGGAGAGGAGAGGGGACCAAAGGAGAGGAACCACCATGAGCGAAGAAAAACGACTCTTCCGAAAGAGACCCGTCAAAAAGGAAAGTGCGGGGGGGTAGAAGCTGTCTCACAGGGAGGGGATTCGAGATGAGACCTAGAGAGCACAACACAAAGGGGGGGGGAAAAAAAAAGAAGAGAGATGGAAAAAAAGCGAAGAAAAAAGGGGGGGGACCCGAGGAGACCCCAAAATCCTGGAAGTTTAAGGGGAGAGTCGAATTAGGACGGCTGGAGGGGCCCGTTCGAGAAAGGGGGTGAGGGGAGTCCTCCATGCGATCCTCTCCAAACAAAGTTCTTTAAATCGGGTGGGGAAAGTCAGAGGGGAAAAAAGGACGGTTGTTGGATATAGTATGGGACGGGATCGACAGCTAGAAGGGAAAAGACGGAGGGTAGGAAAAATTCGAAAGAAAAAAAGGCGATCAACATCGAGGTTTTGGACTATAAACCAAGGCCATATTGGACGGAAAAAATAAGGGGAAAATTGACCACGAAAGAAGGGACCCGAGGGTTTAAAAAAAAAAAGGAAAGAACAAGGCGGAAGAGTTGTTGAGTTCGACCCTCTCGGCCAGAGCGTAAAAGAAGGAAAGGTAACAATTCATAAAAGGGTAACGGAAAAAAATTGAGGAAGGAAAAGGGAGACCTGGAAAGGGGACGTCTTGACGGGAGCCTACTTTGTTGCTCCGAACAAGGAGGACAGAAATCTGAAGCGCATAAAAGGAGGGATCAAGAGTGAAAATGCAGAGGAAGCAGAACTTGTACTCATTATCCTTGGCTCTAATAAAAACGCCGACAGCGGGAAAATACTGGGGGTGAAGAAGCTATGTTGGGGGGAAAAAGGGGGAACACGTCAGCTGGGTCCGAAAGCGCAGGGAACTCGAAAGGAAGCAGTGGGGGAGACGTGAAATGCGTAATATTTGGGTGGGGGAGAGGGACGGGGGTAAGGAGCTCCGGGAGCTCGAAAAAAAAGAAAGAGGGCAACGGGGGTAGTAAAATCGGGGGGAAAAGAGGAAAGTGATTGAGGAGACGGAGAGTTCTGGGACACAAGCAAGAGCGGTGGGAAGAAGGAGTGGGTCACAAGACGATAGCGTGGAAGAAGTAAGCTCGAAGCTGACGTTGCGAGAGGTTGGAAAACGCCCCAGTGGCTAAGAAGCTGAAATGGAAAAGTTTACAGTGACGTCGGGCGAAAAACAAAGAAACCGCGCAACTTTGGAAGGACCTGTCGGAAGAAAAAAAGAGGAACGGAAACCGGGCGAACGACATATGTGATTTTCTATCAGCGAAATACGGGGGAGGGCCGGGAGAAAAAGGAAAAATCGGGGGAAAACAGTGTCGAGAAAAAATGGCATTCAAGATGAACGAAAAAATTAGAGAAAGAAAAAGAAGGAAAGTTGGTAAAAAAAGCTATTGAAGAAAGTTGTCATGAAGTTGTTTGTGACGTAGAAAGAAAAGGCAGAGCCTCTAAAAACCTATGGGGTAAATAAAAATTCTTTAAGGAAAATAAGTTAGGGGAAAAGACGGGATGGCGTAGAGAAAACTTACCCTCGAAACCCCTTATGAAGAGGGCTAACTTCACAGCTGAAAATGGAACCGAATGAGGGAAAAGGAAAAAAAAAAAGGACCAAAAGTCCTCTCTAGACATAGGGAAATTAATACGTTTGGGAGAAAACATTATTGAGAAAACGGAAATAAATTACTCCGGAGGCCATGAGAGGATCTATTCATATTTAAAAGGGAAAAAAGGTCGCTTGGAATATAAAAAAAAGGAACAAAAAAGAACGTGTCTAGTTTATCTTAAAAAAAAGGAAAAAGAATCATATCGGGGAAGAGGGAATTCTGGGAAAGGTCACCCTGGTGAGGATGCCATTCGGTCCGATAAAGCACCATGATGAAGAAAAGTCTAACGAAAAAACAAACGAAAAAACCTCTAGGGAAGGGAAATTTGAGGGCTATCGAATAAGGGAGGTTTCCAGTCGAAAAACAAAATCAAAATTCGATTAACCAGCGTGAGGGGAGGAGAGGTCACCTTGGAATATTCCAGATCAAAGAAGGAAGGGATTTGCTGAAGAAAAGAGAAGAAGTGGCGGCTACTGATTTAGGGAAAATCGGGGAGGGGCGGGGTCCAGAAAAGACCAAGGGGCGATGTGCCATCCCAAACCGAGAAGAGGAAGATACGAGGGAGGAGGGGAGAGGTTAGACGTCGTTTCTCGGGGCTCTAGATCTGCAAAAGGACAGAAAAACATGGAAGGCTGCCCTAGGGATATTAACAAACAACAACCACTTCGATGGGTGAAAACAGAGGGGGCAGTAGGTAAAGGGAGGGAGGTGCAACTGAGCTAGCTATACCTGGGAGAACAAAATCTCCTCCTAAAAGAATGGGAGATCAATTAGTTCTGAAAGTGGGTTTAGTTATCTCACAAGGAACGGGGTCGTTGATGTAGAAAAGGAACATAAAGGGGGGAAAGCCATCTGACTGGCGACATTATAGGGGAAAAGAAAATCAATCCGAACGGGAGAGTGAATGGCAATGCAAAAGGTTCCAAAAAAAAAAAGGAGGTTCTATAAATACGAAGAAAAGGTTTCGGGGAGGAAAAGGTAGGGACAACCTCTTAGGGAGCGGTCCCATAAAAGCGGGAAACCATAGGCTTTGTGCTCCTTGCTTAAGCAACATTGAGGGAGGTGCAAGGGTGATGAGAAAACCCCTCACTAGAAGCAATCTACCAAAAACAGAAAGAGTAATTACCGAGTAGTCAAGCAACAAAAAAAATTCGGGAAGATCAGCCGGTTGCTCATGGTCAGCTCAGTGGTGGGCTGTCTGCTCTCAAACAATGTCGCGACACAGTAAAGCTGGGCCACGGTCCTGTTGTCGGCGGCTTTCTGTAGAGAAAAAGGGGGGGAGAAGGCGTTTTGTTCCGCGGGTTGGCTTAGGGGGGGGGGGGGGGTGAAAACTACAGAGATCAACTGAAGCAGACGGGGGTGCTCCTGCGGCGCAAGGGGAAACTCCTGGGAAAGGGCCACTGGTCTTCTCCCTCCGAAAAGGGAGAGAGACGTAGACGGTGTTGGAACGTCTAAGAAAGGTAAAGGGTGCCTGTTTGGAGAAGTTTTTTCACGCCCGAACTCTAAGGGAAAAACGGGCTGAGGGAATAGAAATGACGCCGGGGGTCCGGCGTGCGGGGAGAGAAAAGGGGGTCTAAGTGGGGGTTGGTGGGGAGGGGAGGGAACGGGGGGGAGCAAAGGAAGATCAGGAACTCCTGTTTACCATTCAAAGGGAAAAAGTGTTCGGGGATTTGAAACTGAACTTTAAAAGGGTGGGAAAAAGTGAGGGGCGAGGCAAGAACGGTGTGGGTCTAGTCATACCATCTCACTATGGAGCAGAGTGAAGGCGAGGGGGAGGGAGGAAAGGACGGAGAAATCGGAAAGCGGTTATTTTCGGAGAACCGAAACGGCTAGGGAACATCCTTCTCGAACTGATCAAAAAAAAAATTGGGGACTTTGTTCCAAAAAAAAAAACGAATAGAAAAGGGCGAAGGAGAAAAAGAGAAAGGGCAAAAGATATCTCCAAACAAGAATCTATTCAAATGGTCGAGGGGGGGAAGCATGAGGGGTATCGCAATAGGGAAATATCACAGAGAAGGGTCGAAAAAGAAGAAGTGGAAATAGTACCTTCCGACTAGTCAAGAATGAGAGGAGAAGGATAACCTGCAGATTCAAAAACCGAACTCTTTAACATCATTCCAAGGGGCAAAGAAGTATTAGGAGGAAGAGAGGTTAAAAGACAGCCGATTTTTCAGAAACCAAAAAAAGGAGTCTTCAAAAAATTGAGGAGAGGCCAGAAGCGGCGCATCTCGAAAAGTCAGAAATCCTCTGATAATATAGGCCGGTGGAATATATTCCTACCGCTCCTTGAGGCCAAGTATAAACCAACCGCAAGGAGAAGTTTGAAACTAAAAATAAAAAGGTTCGCGTCCTTATCCAAGACGGCACGAACTCGACAGGAAAAGCAAAGTAAGGAACACTGCTAAGCAATGAGAGAAGGCGCAGGAGTCAAAAAAAAAAACGAAGGGTTAAGAGAAAAAAAGAACAGACGAAGGGAGCACAATCTTAAAGGGACAACCTCCTTTGACAAGTTTCTTGGGGACCATGGGAGAAGGCATCGGGAAACCGAAAGGAAAAAGAGGGGAACTTGGTGCGTAAAGAAAAGCTGATGCCTGGAGCCGCCGGATCCAAGAAGGAGAAGCCGGGAAAATAGTGGCAGAAGCCGGAGGCGAGATACCTGACAGACCTATACTACACCAATCGGATTTCAGGGGTGGGTCCAAGAGGGACAGGAAGAAAATGTGGGAGGATAATAGGAGGAACCTCACTAAAGAACGGGACGGAAACAACTCGCGAATGTCCTACACGAGAACTGAACCTGAAAAGGAGGTTTCAGGCTATAAGACTGAGGAAAACCTTGACTGGGGAGGCCGATGGAAAATATCTCTCAAAAAAAAAACAGGGAGGAAACTATCTATCATTTCTCAGGCGGGAGAAACAGGGGTGAGAAAGGAGGGGGAGGAAAACAAGAGTGCCGGGTAAAAAGGGTCGTATGTCGAAAATTCTTAGCGGGGAAAGAGAAGGCGAGAAGGAAATTGGGGGCAGACTGAACGAATAGATAACTAACTCAGACACAAAAGTTTATGTATTGTTGGGTAAGGGGGGTCATAGTAAAAACCGTAAAGAAAATGTATTTGGGGGGGGGAGGATAGAGGGGCCGGGGGAATCGGGGGGATCTCGAAATAAGGTTAAAATAATCCAGGCGTCGGAGAAATGAGTTGAAGAGGAAGGAGGAATCCAAGAAAAAAGTCGCGGAAGGGGCCGTAAAAAAACCACCCGAAATAGTGGGTCCTTTCACCATTCCAGGGAGGAATGGGGAAAGGAAAAAAAAGATAATTTGACCCCGGATGTTCAGAAAAATCTGAAAAATGCATGAAGGGGGGGCTTGTTACCGGATTCCATGAGACGGGTGGGGGCAAAAGGGGAGAAAGGGGGGGAGAGAAGAAGGTAGCCAGGTCGTAACAAGGCGAAGTCTATTGGGTAAGGAAGGAGGGTAGCACGAAAAGTTGGGGGTTAGAACATCGAACTGGGGGTAACGGAACGTGGCATGCGAAGAGAGGGAGTAATTCATCGTTGCAGAAAAGGGAAGGGAAGTAGAATCCGGTAGAGGAAAAGGGGCTGGAATACGCCGTCAAATGTCTGCCGAACCGGGCAAGGTGAAAGAGAGAGGGTGTTTTGTCATGTGAAAAAAGCTATTGTAAGGTCCAAAAAGGAGTGAAAGACTGAAGGAAAAGAAAATGTTGCCTCCTGCTGAAAGGTTCGGTGGGGAGGGAACGGTGGGGAAAAAGTAAAACTCGCACAACGCGCGGAAAGGGGAAGTACGACCGGGAAGGGCAGGGGTTAGAGGTCCATACGAGTGGGGGTATGGCCAGTGGACGGGCAAGAAGTTTGTAAAGGAAAAAAGACATCATCTCTTTGGGACGGGGACGCGTGGGGGGGATGTAATGCGGAAGAACTTTGGTCCAAACTACGAGAGAAAAAAGGGCGAGAGGGGGCAAAACCCCCAGAAACCATGTTTCGAAGAAGAAGTGAAGAAGAACGTAGGGACAGATGACGATATGTCAAAAAGGCCATCCCCAAGAGAAAGCTTGAAGGAAGAAGGCAAGTTCTTGAGAAAGAGCCTGACAAACGCGGGGAGAAAATAGGTTATGAATTAAATAATCTAAAAAAAAAAACTTTAGGGGGAGTTGGGAGGGAGAGCACAGGAAGGGAAAAGGACAAAAATAAAACGAGGAGACAAGTAAGGAGAAGGGAAAAATGACTCTCACTACCCAGTTCCCGATGAGCCGATGCGGAAGTTGGGGCGGGAAGCCAGATACAGATTACCAACAAAAATGTTCCCGCTAAAAAGAGTGACAGGAAGAGGAGAAAAAAAAGGGAAGGGCGGAAATATACTAAAAGGCCCAGTCTTCCCTTATATCAAAGAGGTTCTACCACCATAAATCCAAGGGTGAAAAGAAAAGTATCAGGAAAAGAAGGGAAGCGCGAATCAGAAGACTGGGGAAGAGATTTTTCCATTTAAAAAAACAGGGAGGGAATGTCAAACGGGAGACGATTCTCCTTCCTTAAACTTCTGGATCGAGAGAGTACGAAAAAGGAAAAGGACCGGGTGCCTGATATACAAAAAAAGGGAAGTAAAGGGCAAGGCATAGGAGGGGTGATCGGCAATGGATCCGCTACATACAGCGAAGCAACGGGGGGAAAGGAACCCGGTGAAAGAAACTTATGCCGGAGGGAGAAAAAGAGCGAGGAAAAAATGACCGGAAAATGCTAATGCAACCTGACTGCACACCTCGAAGGGGATGGAACCGTTTAGGGGATAGAGAAATGGAGTGTTGTAACAAGAGGAAACAACCAATAAGGCGATCTTACCAATTTCATGGGGGGGGATACGACGGGCACCGGTGTGGAATTGGACATAAAAGAGCCGTGATATGGGGGTAGAAAAAATCCAAAATCACCTAAATTTCAAGGGAGGGAAGGAGGGTGAGACCATTAGTTCGTTCTTGGGACGCCAATACAAAAAAAGGGTTTTTTTGAAATTCCGAGGGGGGGACAATAAGAACAACAGGAGGAAAATAGGGACTAACGCACTACGAAATTTCGGACTCGAAGGGGAGAGGCGTAAAAGAATCTCGGAAAGCGCTCCCGAACGGCTGGAGCAAAAGGAGAGCTGAGAAACAAAAAAGCAGGAGGGGGGTAAAATAGAAGAATCTCATTTCTCTTCAACAGTTAGGGAGGAGATGGATCGGTAAGCACGGAGAAATACGATAATAAAATCGCAGAGATGCGTAGGGCGCGAAAAGAGTCTTCGTTTCGAGACTTCACCGGGACCTGGGGGAGTGGATGTGAGAAAAAAGGCAGCAGAAAAGTTTCACCGGTCAGAAAGTCGGGGAAAGAGGTAGTACTTCAGCAATCCTAACGTAGCGGGAGGGCATATGAAAGGGCCAGCACGCAACTTAAAGAGGGGAGTATCTCCATTATTTGGGGAATGGGAGGGAAAACGGCATTGGCGAGATCACTCAAAGTACATCCTCGAGAGGGTGGGGAGAAGGTGCTGCCTTTCGATTCAGAGGAACAGGGGAAAACGAGCTCAGGATCTCCCTGAGAACAAAAAGGGATGACAAGAAACACTGTACTTACTTAGATGTCGGCGGGGGCGGGAATGCCGTCCACCTCAAAGGAGAGCTGGTGATAGTCATCCCTTGGAGAAGCGCTGCCATCGGCCCTTTTGTCAAACTGGTAAGCTGTCGAGAAGCCGCCAGGCCGGACGGCTACAGTCGCAAAGGGGGTCAGACGCGCAAAGGGGGGGGGGTGGAGACAAATGGCACATGGTCAGAATCCACGAAAGGAGTGGCTTACGGTCTGCTTTCCTATTGGGGAAAAGAAAAGAGGGTCAAGGGAAGGGATGGGGGAAACTAGATATAAGTGCGCGAGAAGGGTACGCCGGATAGTAGTATATGACGACTTGCAACCGTAGGGTTGCGACAGAGAACAAAGTCCTTGGTCGGGGGGGAAAGCCTGGGTTGGTGTGGTAGGTCATTCTTTACTTTCTTACACGAAAAGGAGCAATCGGATCAAATGGAGAAGGGGGGAAAACAAGGTCGTGAAAAGCAAGTTGGTCGTGCATTGAAAAAAGGACGTAGAGCGGTTTTAAAGGGAGAAAACGGGGGGCGAGGAAAGGGTCCGAGGCGCGACAGAAGACAAAGATGGTCAACAATTTGCACGTGTCGGGGAGAACGAAAGGGGGCCTGAAAGGATTGAATGGGGGGGCGTGGAAAGTGAAACTGAATTGCGAGGCCCACGAATCGCTGAACAACCTAGAAAACCGGGTTTCTTGGTGGGAACCCACAGGCATGAAAAAGGGCAAGGAGTGAATCATCTAAAACTCTAAAATAAATCAAACAAAAGCTACGGAGGCAAAAAAGAGACTCAGTCGCAATCGACGCGGAGGGATAGAAAGAACAAGGGGAAGTAAAAGAGAATAGACGAGAACCCAGTCAAGTCACTTCCTGGGTAACTATTAAAAGGAAGGAAAGGAGGGAGGACAAAAAAAAGGCCACAAGCTAAAAAACAGAAACGCCGAAAACAGAAGGGCCGCGGAAACATGGAGCTTTGAATCTCGTTCAAAAAATCGGTTACAGAGAGGACGAAGAGTGGTCACAAACGAAAAAAACTTAAGGAAAAAGTGGGACCGTTTCTTTAAAGACGTAGGAGGAATGAGAGAAAAAATAAGTATCCGGCAAATATGAGCTTGGAACGGGTCACGCTGAGGCACATCCCTCTGGCAAGGATCCTTGAAAAGGCGTGGAAACGAAACCTGTGGAGTTGGGTCGCCACATCCACAGGGTTGGGGCGGTCCGTAATCCAAACGGAAAACAGACTCGAAAGGCCGAAAGTTTGGAAACAACTTTCGTACTCTGCCGACGCGCCGAGGGGGGGAAAGCGCTGAAGATACGGGTGCTAGGAAAAACCACTCCTGACAGGGGAGCGAAGTCGGACACAACCAGAAAGGGGTTGCAAATCTATGAGGGCAATTGGGGGACGAACGCGACGGGAAACAAAAAGAACACTATTCCGGGTGGGAGCAGAAATAAAAAGAGCTGTGCCTGGAGAAAGGGAATGTCTAATCCTACTTCATACCTTTCCGATTGGGACCGGACGTAAACGGAGAGGGGACCCGGACAACCTATCAGTCAAAAATCGCTTGGACGTTGAAAACGTCTGGATAAGGGACAAAATAAAGAAAGGTGAGGGAGAGGATCAAGGAGGAACGGTCGGCACCAAAAAAGCCTGCAGCGAACTGTGAAAAGAACATCTTCTAATTTGCTGAACTACTACAACGGCAAACTGAAAGGGATGGGGGTGTCAGTGAGAACGGTCGCAACATGGCAAGAAGAACGGGGGGTCCTCCATCATATCAAAAAACACCAAAAGGTAAGAGGAAAAAGATATAGTGAGAAAGACTGCCTCCCACAGGGGTAAAAAACCTATCATACACGCAACAAGGGAAATGAACGGGTCGTAGGTAGTCACCTGCGGAAATGAAGGTCGGAGCTCAGTAGTGGGGGGGGGACAAAGTCATCCGACCCTGGAGAAGACAGAATAACCCGTTTTCAAAAAGGAGGTGGGGACCGGTGGAAGAAAGGTCGGGGAAAAGGCACGGGAAAGGTTGGTGGAGATGGTGAGGGACTTATCTGCTGGGCCGTCTAACTAGGAAAGAACGGCCGTTTCCGAATCGTAAGGAAAAGAAAAAGAGAAAGCCACCGTCCCGTATTGGAAAGGGGGATAAACCCGTCCATTTGGAAGGTAAGAGCCGTTAGAAATAAAAAACAAAGAAGTGCAAAAAAACTGTCGTGGGGGGGGGCAGAAGCTGCGACACAGAAGAAGGGGGTTTCTGAGGACCAAGGGCAGGACATCTTTTTAAAAAGAAGGCTAAAGGTCAAAGCAGTTAGCAGTGGTACGGAAAACTTTCGTAATTAAAGAGGGTTACGTTGACGTCGGGGATACTGGACGCCGACCAAAGGGGATGGGTTGGGCGAAAAAGACGGCGTGTAAAGTGAAATGGGCAGTCTTCCGAAGCGTGCCGTCATAGGGCAAAAAGGCAAATAATGGGTCCGCCGGGTAGGAGCCGGTTTTCTAGATAACCTGTCCGCCGTATTTACTTAAACGTCAAGGGGGGGAATAAGCTATGGGGGGGGGGGCGGGTTGAAAAAAAAGTACGGCTTGGGCAGTCACCGAGCCGACTCGAGGAGAAAGCTCCGTTTGACTTAAAAAAAAAAAAAATAGGGGGAAGAGTTTTCGGTTTGAAGGGGGAAGGTCATCCTTCCTCGAAAGGAAGAGACTGAACCGGACATTACTGAACAGGGCAGTGGGGGGGTCTAACAAGGGGAGAGAGGTGATCTTACCATCTGCAAACGGATAACGGTCTAGAAGGGAAAAGGAAAAGATTGGGGCGGAAGTCTGTGGGGTCAAAAAAGGGAGAGGAGAGAGGGGGGGAAGGTGAGAAAGAGGGGAACAGTTGGATGCGGTTGGGCAAACGCCACTGGTCTCCTATTAACGCCGGTGTGACATAAAGGACGGTCTACACTGCCCAAAACGTCTGCAAGGATGACTGGCCGGTCCGGGACTAAATAAAGAAATGGTCAACACCTCTAGCCAGAGGGTTAGGACAGAAAAGAGAAACCGGGTCTTTGAAGGCGCGAAAATCACCTTTCAAGCAAAAACAAAAGAGAGAAGTAACAATCAGGAATGTAAAGAAAACTAGAAGGGGAAAAGAACTGGTTCCACAAGGAGATTTGGAAATCCGGAGGGGTCGGATCATTTGGAAGGTCCTCACGTACCTAAGGACAACTGACACAACCAACAACCGAGGGGCAACTACAGGCGGGAAGACTAGGGAGCAACCGCCGGGAGGCGTCATATACTCCAAAGCGGCAAATTCTTCCCTTACGCCAGGGAAGGAAAAAGAAAGAGCAAGGACCGCATGCTGTCGCAGGGCAACCCGGAAAAAAGAATCAAGCTAAAGAAAAAGGAGGGAAAACAAGTTGCCAATTGGGGGGGACTCGCACCCGCAGGGCGGGACTCAAAAAAAAAAAAAAGGGGAGAACGAATTCGCCGGAGGAATGATAGTCTCTATCAGATGAAGGCTTAACCCGGGCCCGGTGGCAGATAATCCGCAAGCGGAAAGAAAGATATATTGGGAGGGATGGTCTCTTCAATGGGCCGCCGACGAGGGACGGGAAGATGGTTGGGGGGCCAATTATACAGGAAGGGGTTCCTGGAGTCACAACGTCAAGAGGAAAAAAAAATCGCACGGGGAAGCCAAAGCACGCCAACCGCTAGAGACGTTACCTGTGAAGGCTATAAATCCGAGGTCCTTCGCACAACAAAAAAAAAATCCCTGGCGATCTAACGACAAGCGGGGTAAGTCGTCTCTGGCAAGTGGAAGAGCAAGGAGGGACGCATCCGGGAAAGAATTGGCGGAACAGGGGATAATCCTCATTGAGACGAAGGGAGGGGGAGGGGGACCCATGGAATAAGGGCTGCGGTGGGGGTATGCCATCAACGCCACCGGTGCAAGCGGTGGTCAACGGGGTCAGAAGACCTAAAGAAGCGGGCGGCAATAAGAATGTCTAAGCAAGGGGTGGATGAGCTTCTTTCTGGAAAGCGAAGTGAGCCCGAAAATTCAGGCTGAACTGAGAGCGAGAAAACACAAGGGAGTAGAAAATAGGGAAAATAATTCGGGCATCAGAATGCTGAATGAAGGGATCGACACCATATACACGAAAGGGAGTCTAACCATACCTAAGAAAGAGGGGGGAGTTCACTGACAGAGACTGCCTGTTGTCTTACGCAAAGGGCTTTACAGGGGTTGTTTTATTTAATAACCCAACCGTAGAAATGGGTCAACAAATACACTCGTCGAAGGAGGATTCTTCAGCAAATAATCGAGGGAGCTGGTGAGGAAGAATTCCACGGTGCCGGGCGGACTCAAAAGGCAAGCATGCTGTATAACCATGATGTTTACGGGGGCCGACGTGAACCACTAATGGGACGTAGAACTCAAAATTGTAAAAGGACAGTAGTTCGTGGGGAGACAGGGGGACTTGACGTTCGATTGAGGGCATGTTTGCCAATCTACTTCGCCTCAATGGAGAAATAAAAAATGAGTTCCTTTACAATAAAAAATTAAGGGAAAAAAAAAACAAGGGGGGGGAAAAAAAAAAACCTCATCCTCTACGTGTCGTCGTCGGAACGATCACCTCGCCAGACGCTTTATCGGGCCGACCCGGGTTAGATATACGAAAGGAGACCTTGTGGGGTGGGGTGGGTTCCATGCTTAGAGGGATCAATCACGCAGCAAGCAGGAAAATTCGTCTCACGGGGTCAAAGAAGACCTTTTTGGGGGCAGACCTGGGAAAAGGGGGGGTCATGGAATAACGCAGTCCGGGGTATACGAAGACGGATCGGCGGGGGCTCATTTTGGAATGCAACGAATATAAAGGTCGGTTGTAAGGGGATAGCTGTGTGACACCCCGAGGCTCGAAGGGGAAGACGGGAGGGAAGGAGAATATGCACAGGAAAAAAAGAGTGTGAGAAGAGACCGGAAACGCCTTTTAAGATTGAACCAGCCGTTTGGTGTGTCGGCTATTTGACGGGAAGGGAACAACAATGCAGAAGAGGGGATGACAATCGTTGCCGGGTGCCATTTTCTGGCTCGGAGGGTTGGGGAAGGGGGGGGGCATTGGCCTGACGGGAGAGCGTGTAAATGTGTGTGCGGTCATCGGCAAGAACGGTTGCGAAGACGAAAGCATCACCTATTCAAAAGGGGGAGGACTAGTGACGAGAGCCAAAAGGTTAAGGAAGCTTGCCGACAGGGTTGATGTTCCGTTGTAGGCACTCGAAGCTAGTGAAGCTCCTTTCGATGACAAGAATCAAACGGTGTTTCGTTGAAACACTCATTGCCGAGGGCGCTTATAGCTCGCACTAAAAACAACTCTATAAGAGAGACGCAACGACGAAAGGAAAGGGGCATGAGGGCAGCGCCATCACTTGGTCAGACAATAACGTAAGGTCACCTAAGGTCGAGAAAAAAATGCACTCGGAGTCCTGTCCTATGTAAGAACGGACTTCCTGAGTAATCCTACCAGCAAAGAAAAAACACCGGACAGCGAAAAACAAAGTCAAAACGTCACATTTAGACGGGAATCTCTTTCCGAGAGGGGGACCTACAGACACTGGGCAACCTTACACAACCAGAGCTGCTTCAAACCTTGAAAGCGATGAAAAGTCTTCTTCATTTCATACCCGGAGAAAGGAGAAAGCGGATAAATTAAAGGACACCGTTCACGAGGGAGGAATACAGAGGCCTAAACCTGAAAGGGAGGTAAGACCCCGTGATGTTCAGAATAAAATCCACCTTCGGACCCGTGATCCACACTGCAAAAAAAGTAACGACTTCCGATGTGGTAAACACTGCTACTGACCTTCGCAGACCGACTGTTGCACCTCTACGTGCGGCGTCTGTAGGAATACCCCCAAAACGAAAAATCTGGATCAAAGGAGGAAAGTGACCAAAAAGCAACCGTTCAATTCTTATTCGGGAGGTAACTCAACTACAAATCACGGGGAGACGGGGAATTTGGGAACCTTTTTTATCTTAACAGAACTAACGAATTGATGGAGCCGGTCCTAGAACGAAAGAGGCGAACCGGCCGATTTCAACAGCGTGACGTCTCTATAAAGAAAACCATATAGAAACAAGCGGGGAGTTGCCGGGGGGGGGGGAACAAAACAG
>Ga0179593_1547392_pt1 | contig 14206 bp, 13 predicted proteins | sample CZODoug2_1_08_16_FD_185931 | JGI IMG/M metagenome (GOLD analysis project Ga0179593, IMG submission 185931) | Vadose zone soil fungal communities from Angelo Coast Range Reserve, California, USA - CZODoug2_1_08_16fungal (PacBio error correction) | ecosystem: Environmental > Terrestrial > Soil >...
CGAGCTGCGCTCACGGAAGGACTACGGCTCCTACGCCTATGCCTCGACTTTTGCGGCAGGCTGGGGAGAGGGGGGCCTGAGTTCTTCAGCCTCACAACCTTACAAGGCAAAGAAAGCGGCTCAAACAGGACAAGGGGACAGAGAATCATCAAGGGAATTTCCACCCGCAGCACCCAGGCGCATCCATGATCAGTCGCGATTCGAGGCAACAGGCCAGAACGAGCCGCACACGCAGCTAGCCACATCTCGAAACTTCCCGCGTGAAAGTCCTCCGCCAGGCAGAGAATTGCGCCCTGAATGGAGCAAGTTCCAGATAAAAAAGCTCACCTTGCACCGGAGAAAGCGAGAGACTTTTCGTCCCGGGGGGGGCTGACTACGAAAATCCCCGGGGGGAAGCTGGCCGAAGATAGTTCACCTTGCAGTGTGTATATCGGCGTTCTGCTCGAAAAAAAAAAAGAAGTCGGAGATCCCGACACTAAGAGTGCTCTGAACCCAGACTCAACCCCGCGAATCCTCCTTAAAGCTCCGTTTTGGGACGCGTCGCAAAGGGGACGGGCATGTCTAAAGGTCACCTATAGAATTCCTTCGTGGGGGGGGAAGCTGGAGTTGGTGGCGGGTTGGGTGACCGGAACTAGCCCGATAATGCAGGATGCCTGTTTTGTTCACAAGGAAAAGCAAGCCTGGCCAGGAGCGCCTGGAAGGAGAAAGCATGCAGAACCGCCGGGGGGGGGGATCGAAGGAATCATACACACTTGCTTTTTTTGCAACCAGGGCTGCCACGCAATACGAACTCTGCATGGGTGTATTGTACGACCAGGGAGGGAGGGCCGAGGACGTCCAATGGAAACGACTCATGCTGCTCCTTGGGGATAGGGCGACGGACAGTAGTCGTTCGGGACAAGGGGGGACTTGAAAGATCGGAAGAGCAGGAGCAGGTAATCGCCAGCAGCGGAGCAGGAGTTTCACATACAATAATGGGTTCGCGCAAAGCGAGCGCAATAAGCAATGGCCCGAGTTAATGAACTGACGGCAATGGAACCGTACCAATAGAGACATCGGCACTCCCTAATAGCACAAAGGGTCCTTCAGGTGCACAGAAAAGCGAAAGCCGCTGATTAGGGGAGGGGAAATCGCTCGGAATCCGAGTAGGGGGGTCAGGAGCCCGGCTCAAGAGGGTCAGTCTACAAGAAGGTTCCTAGGAAAGGGAGGGGGGTGCAGCCCGTCTTCAAACTTAAGTTGGAAACGAGTGCCCGAAACAAGAGGGCGAGGCAGAGGCACTGTCGTCGATACTGGCAATTCGTGTTAACAACCAGGCGAGTGAAGGAGGAAAAACGGCGACCGCAGTTGGGTGCCGGAAGTAACGGAAAAAGTGGGAATGCTCGGGAGGGGTAATGGTAAAAACCTAAAAAAGTCAGCGAGAAAAAAGTAGGCCTAATGAGGGAGAAAGATCTTCCAGAGTTTAAGCGAAGGAGAGGCTTCCCGGAGGTCGTAAAAGTCCCGACTGGGCATGAACGGTCCCTTCCAGCTGTTTTCAGAGTTAACGTCCATGTATGGACCTTTTACATCATTATGACACGCATTTTTGGTTAGCCTCAGAGGTTCACTCATGTGGACGCCACCGAAGTCACCTGTAAAGCTGAGGGGGAGATATCTATTCTCGCAGGGGAAGGCCTTTGTATGCGGACACTACTCTTTTGAGAGGAGACTTAAATTCAGGAGCGGAAAAGGGGGACTTCGGGGTAGTGGCTGCCAACAAGGTAAAAAGGGTCGTAGATGCGAGATAGAAAGACCCAGGTCGTCACTCTTAGCTCTTCTTAGCGGTCGAGATGTCACGAGAAGCATGAGGGGGAGGGGGCGGGGGGGAGACGTTCGTTGTGGGGGAAAACCTTCGCAGGAAGCACAAGATACCTTGAGACAAACTGACACAACAAAGAGTCCATGCCTTATACTTAAGGAGCTGCCAAGCCTAACTGAGAGAGAGGAGCACCGTGGTCTCAAGCGGGGATCTCCCAAAGAGCCATTGATCAAGACGAAAAGACAGACCAAGGTCAACGAGTGAAGATGAGACCTCCTTATCGGACCGGCGGCAAACACACGTGGTTAATTCTCGGTGAATGATGGTTCGGACTTCGACAAAGGACAAGGGGTAGCGGGTCTGTGACGTAGGCGGGGGGAGGGGGTGTCCTGGAACCGACATGTGCAGCCGGCCGGGCATCAGGACTGCTTGTAGGCCGTGGAGGCTGGCCCGAGACCTGTTGCGAATCCCTTTAAAAAGAGGGTAAAGCAGTCAAAGGGTGTTCCAAGTGAATGGGATCTTCGCTGGCGCCGCGCAGTGATGAAGAAAACTAGAGAACTAACCGAGGAGTGAATTCAACGTTCGTCCATAATAAGGGCCAATCGCTGGCGGATCACTGTAAAAAAAGAACCTGATACGGGACCAAAGCAAGGAGACCAGGACGTAGAAAAAAACGCATCACGGGGGTGCAGGGGTGGGAAACACATACCAGGAGGATGAAAAGAGATAGATGGGTGAATGTGTTCTGATCAAAATGGAGAAGCACCCCGAAAAACGTATCACGCTCTTGTCACAATAAGGCGCCGGAGCAACTGCACGGGTAGGAAAGGAGAAAACAGGTTGCAGTCCTGGACGACGATGAGGAACGTCGGCGCTTGATAGCCCCGAGCAAAAAGGAACACTGGTACGTGCAGCTCGCCAATAAGTCTCGGGCTTATACGACCAAGGGATACGAGGAGGGTCGTTCCAAGGAGGTGTCTTCCACATAGCAGTGCCAAAGTTCAGGGGGATATAGCCGTCGGACGCTCTCAACCGAATAGGAAGGGAACCTGACCCAATGACCGTCAGGAAAGTAAGGCTAGGACTAGCGAAAGAAAGTTCTCCTGTCACAAAAAGTCCAGTGGGTAGTAATGGGGGCCAGTGCGTTGCACTATGTTGCGGAGTCTTGGGGGAAAGCAAGGGCTCTCAATAAATCGATTATTAAAAAAAAAAAAAAAAAAAAAACCACGGTACTTTCGAATAAAAGGGTCGAGTGCGAAAAACGGCTCAAGGGAGTGAAGAGAGCAAAAAAAAAGAGACGAAAGTGCATTTCGGGAGAAAGGTCGCCCTCCATCATCAATGAGGGAGAAAGATGAGTTATAGAAGGTACATGTTTCCCTAAAGGAGCAATCTCAGAACGGAGGACAGGGTCTCGTGTCACGAGGGTAGTGCAGACAGTAAGGGTAAAAAAGGAAGGAAGCAGCAAGCGGGCGTGCTAAAGTTGTTCCAGCCAACGACACTTCACCGCGATCTCGGGGAGTAAAGAAAGTCCCAAACCAAGGAGGGAAAAAACAGCGCGGGGAAAGGGACACGGGGGGATGGAGAGGTAGTCATACTGTAGAACCGTGCAGGGGAGCAAAAAATGCTGCAAAACCGCACAATACTGGGGGCCCATAGAAGAAAAATAACACTTTCGAAAGGGGAAAGGGAAAGAAAACAAATTCAAACTAAGGCCGACCTTTAAACACAAAAGTGGGCGCGACTACGACACCTTGCGGCGCCTGTGGAGTCCGGTCATCTACAAAGGGGGAGGGACGGCAATGGCATAAAAGGAATTCTCTTCATAAAGGGAGAGGGGGGGGTGGGGGACGACTGTCACGGCGCAGGCACCACCAGTAAACCGAGACTGAAAGACCGAGCGGTCCGCGCTTGAAAAGCGAGGCCAGCGGGCAGAGGGGAAGAAGGCAAAGGGGCCCAAATAAAAAACAGGATGCTTAACTGAAGGGTAATGCATGAGGGGGGGGGGAGGTTAAGGCTCGTGTAATCGGCGGGTGTCAGGCTCGGCAGCTAAAAGGGAGGGACCTCTTTAAACTAGAATTCCTCCACGGGTATAAAAACAAAAACCCAGACCCGTAATCTGGAAAAAAGGGTAACCAAAAAGATTGCGCTTCGTGAGGTTCATACGATCGAGTATGAGAAGAAGACGGACGCGGCAACGGCGAGTGCGGGGGTTATGAAACAAGAAAATTCATAAAAGAAGAGACAGGACTGTTACTCAATCCTGTACAGCCAGCAGCGCTCAGACCACAAAACTAATAATTGAGAAGGCCCTTCGCGGGCGCATAAAATGAGAGGCAACTTGCCGTTCCTGACACGAGTACTCGGCATTCGTAGCGCCATGAATCAGTCAGAGTTTTGGGGAACCCACAAAGACCACCGTGGGTCAGAAAGAGGTTCTTTACACAAAAATACAACATACCAACAACAAAATCCAGCCACTAAGGGGAGTCCTACGAGGCCAGAGCCGTGGAGGAAAGGGGAGAGAGCGTAGCGGGAAAGGCGAGCCTCACTCCAAGGAAAAGCAAAACGAGGCGGTCGGCCAACATGTAGGCAGCTGTGAGGACACAAGAACAACGTATAAAAAGAATGACGGGGGGAAAAAATCCGCCAATCTGCGAAAAAGGAATTCAGGTAGGAAGAAAACCCGGGGGTTAATTGGGGGGGGGACTGCCGGTCCTCGATTAGCGGCGAAAAAGCGCTCTGGGGGGAGTACGTGCGACTGGTAAGGCGCAGGAAAGATCGTACAAAAGTAAGTGCGTGATCGTTCCCTGGATGAAATCGGAAAGTAGGCTTAGCCGGCCACTGGTGAGTCGGGAGGAACCGGCAAGAAGCGCGGGTCAGGGGCAGCAGAAGACGAAAAAAGTTGAAAGGATGAGCGTGAAGAGTGTCCCGTCCAGGACAGGTAATTCCGTGCCTTTAAACACGGAAGGTAACCCTAGCCTTCTAGCAAGCATTTTTGTAAAAGGGAGGCGTCCTAACTCCGAGTGAGGAGACGGGGGGCAAGAAGGGGGGCGGCAGAACAACAAGGTCTCCGGAACACCTTTGAAAAATCTGACTCGTAGGAGTGGAACGACAGCTTTGTGCCGCCTCATATATGGGAAAGAGAGAGGAGTGGAAAGGCACAATTAGAAAAGAAGGGGCCTAAGACAGTGAACAACGAAATCAACGGCTGGCAGCTGCGTGCAAGGTAAATTTACATTAGTGAAGGGAGCGCGCGTAGATCCCATAGGGGTCAGGAGGGACCACATGGAATGTTAGAACGATAATCTGTCCCCGGGGAAAGAGAGACATTCGACAACGACTTCAGGGAACTGAAAAGCAGAGGGCATCTACAAAAAAACGGGGAAACCGCAACGGCCCCTGAACCGGTCGAATGGAAAAGGCACACGACGGGGAAAAGTGAAGAGGGGCCGAGGAAACAGGGCGGCCTGGCGGCGCACGGATGACACAGGGGAAAAGTCTTACATGCAACTCCCTGAACACCTACGGGCAAGGATAGCGCAAGCAAAACTCTCCCAGCGGGCCTTGGACGCGGTCAAAGGAAAGGTATAATCCATTAGCGGCTGGGGGACTCAACCGACATAGAGAACGGGGAATACTACTAGGAAAGCGACTCTTGCTCCAAAGAGCCCTTAATGTGTGAGAATCTGAGGGCGCAGACGACGAAAGGGATCGACATTTCGGTTGATTAGAAAAAAGGAGGGAAAGCAACGCCCGCGAATTGATCGATAAAATTAAATAAAAAGAGGCCAATGCAAATCCGTAAAAAAAAAAAAAGATAATTCCTTAGAGGAAAAAGGATATAACAAAGGCGAGGGCAACACTTGTAACCCTAAAAGTAAATTCAAAGGCTCCCGCGCAAAGTAATCCATGGGGGGAAAAAAAAGAAAAAAACGCTCGACAGAGGGATCGAGTGAACAACGCGTCGTAACGGAATCTACATTGTGGGTGGAAGTTCAGTGCCAGTCAGCGGGGATTGACCACAAGCTCTAGCTCTAGTAAATGAACTGAGAGACGGGGACGATGGGGGGGGGGGAAAGAATCAGAGTTAACAAGAGGGGGATGGGGGGCCCATGCCGCAGGCTCATTGGAATTGAACTCTGAAGCAGGATGAAGGGAGATCTAAATCTCCAGATCGGGCACGGTTTGAAGGAAAGAAGGGCTAGTCTGATCATCGAAAGGGGACTCGGGTAGGTGGGAGGGCGGTTCAGCGTTCCTACACCACGATTAACGCTCGCCTTGCCACGCGCGGACAAGATGGGCAAGACGGACGGGGTGGTGCCCTGAAAGGGAACCGTCCCGAACCGTGACAAAAAGCGATCGAAGACCAAAAAAAAAAAACGACGACACAAAGGTGTGTGGGCGTGATATTATAGGAATAAGGCAGACACGAACAACCAACAAGGGGGACCCTCCAAAATCCCCAAAAAAAACAACAGAAACAGATTTCTTGAAATAAAAGGGGTAACCACAGGAAGCAGGAGGCAACAGACCCATAAAGCGACAACTCTTATGGCGGGCCGAACACCCAAAAGGGGGGATCCCAAAAAAACCCTCATCGAAAAGGTGAACAGAAAGAAGGCCATAAATAAGTGAGAACCATGGTTTTCTAAAGGAGGCGATGGGCGTGAACGCATGTGAGAAAAAGCAAAGGATCAAATCACACACGGCGCACACCCATGAACGGAAAATCCAGGAGGAAGAAAGAGTGAAAAAGAGTCCAGGAGGAATTTCTTTCGGAAAAAAGAACTCATAATCGTTGGACTTTCCAACCGACTTGGGAACAGGCATAGGGGGAGAGCGAAAAAAGCAAAGGGACAAAAGGAGGCTCATCAAATCCTAAGCCCAGAGAGAACCTTGCAGGGTCCTTGAAAGGACGGGAAGGGAAGACAATACCCGCAGAGGAAGGAGCAAAGGACGGTGCTATGGAAAAAAAGAACGCGCCCGGAGCCGATTTACAATCACCGGGCGGAGAAGCGACTAAAAGAAAGAGGGCAAAAAATGATCTGGCAACAAAAACGTGTGGCACGAGGAAACACGGGACCCAACAACTCCAGGAAAAAAGGGAAAAAAAAAGGAGAAAAGCGCCGGGCATGGGTAGGGAAGGGAAAGGAACGTTGTTTCGGGGATGTGGCTCTCGCGAAAAAGGAAAGAGAGGGGGAAAAACACGGGGCTGGAAGAAGAAACAATAAAATAAGAAAAGAAGACATCGATATCAGGGTACGGTTGTAGATGTTGGAGGGCAAGGAAAGGAGAATCAGAAAAGGAGGGGGGAGGTGGTGCAAGAGTAAATGGGGGAGGAAATGCGTGCAACGGGCAATGGGGTGCTTCTCGCGGAATATAGAACTGTGAGGGCTATACGGTTAAACAAAAGAGGGTCGGAAAGACTGGGCCATTGGTGGTGCACGAAACAGACGAAGGGCAAGGGGTATACATTCGCCTAGGAGTTTCATACTGGGAAAAGAGGGGCTGCAGAAGAGAGGTACGGGCCTGAAAAGGAAGAAGTAGCTAAACCGCCTAACAACTTAAGGAACCAGTGTTCACTGTAGATTTTGAGGCGAACAGAATTTAGGTTTCTCTAAAGAAGAAAAAGTTATTCGATGAAAGGAAACCGACCTTAGAAAACAGGTAAATGAGGAAATCAAAAAGGGTTAGAAGTCAGAAGTCCTACAGGAAGGAAGGGATTGGGGGGGGATCTAATACATACGAAGGGGTTCAGGTGTCCGTTCGATTAATTGGATGAAAGGCCTCAACTGGAGGGGGGGGGGTGATTCGAAGGACAGAAGCGCCGTAGGTCTTGAAGAAACAAGCGAATATCGAGAAATCTGCAAAGGAAGGACGACCAAAATTCCCCAACGGCCGTTCGTAAGGCTTCTATTTTTGTCTTTCCGTTACCGACTTATTGGGTAACTTGCGGGGAACTATCAAAAAAAAAAATCATCAAAGATAAAGGGCGCTCAGCAAGTGCTGACGAATCGAATACCATGAAGGGGTCGAGAAAATTACCGAAGAGGGAGGGGGGGAATAAGCAGCATTGGGTACAAGAGGAACGGGAGAGATGTTAAACACTGGAGACTAGGGAGAAGCCGAGGGGGGAGGAAAGGATCGACGGGGAGAAATCAGAAAAAAAAGGGGGGAACTGACTCAGGAGAAGGGGATCCAACTTGGCGAGTGACCGACGCAATGGATTGAAGGGAGGGGCGAAGGGAGGATGTGAAAGCAGGGTATCGTTGCCGTCGTCACAAAAAATGTCGCACTAGGGGACTGTTATCCGGGGCTCGGAACAGGTCGGTGTGGCGCCACTGGCTACCATGATCGGGAGAGTCGTCAGTATGCATAGGAAAGCTACTTTGTGGGCGCCCATCTTGGGAAGAGAGGATGGTCTAAGAAAAGGGCCAGGGATATGAGAGCAACGTAAGATAGGGGGGGGAGCAGTCTGTAGAAGAAAAAAAAAGAGGAAGAAGGGGAAAAAAAGGATTCGTCCATGACAGAGGCGGCGTTTGGAGGGGGTGGCACCATGGGCGAGTGAGGGTCACGAACTGCGGCGTAGACAAGAAGGTGGCAGGGGTTTGAAACGTTTCTGAGAAGCTTGTGATCAGAGGGGGAGCCAAACCACTGCCTGATCAACGAGGGGGAGGCAAGTGTTCAAGGGAGGTTGATAATCAGAGGAAAAGAACTCCAGGAGTCGTTAGGAGGGAAATCACCTCCATCGGGGGGGGCATCTATCGTCAAGAGCGACGCCAAGTGGATGAATGGGAAAAAAGGGACTCCTCGACGATAAGAAGGGACTATTCATCTGCACAGGGGTCGAAAGACGCATCAAACAGGCGGGGGGGGGACACGTTGCTTAAACCATCAGTTCTCCTAAAAAGGGGAGAAAGGGGAAAAAAGAGAGAGTACACACCAAAAAGGACACATCAATTTTCACAGTACATAGCGAGAGGCTGTATATAAATCGATACCAACAGAAAAGATACTTGTAGAAAGGAGGCTGTAAGGATCAGAAGAAGTCCAGCGCCAAAATAAATCGGGATGATCGGTAAAGAACAAAGGGACAACAAAAACCGGAGAGAAGACAGAGTTCCGCCAGTGGGCCTGCAAATCTCCCTCTGCAAAGTGCCGGCGGATGGCTAAAGTGAAGAAAGCGTAATAAGGAAACACGTAGAAAGGATATGGAACATTGGAGGAAGCATTCTTATACAAATGGGTGCGTCCATTTATAGGAAGGTTATCTGAAGAGAAAGGGAGGGTCTTAAATGAGGCTTGGGAGAGGAAGACGTACACCGAGGGAAAGGATGGTAGGGTAGTTGGCCAGTTTCCGGCGAGTAACTCCCGGTCCGTAGAATTTCATCGTGGGGCTGGGCGCCTCAGTCAATAGAAAGAAATGGAAGCTAGGGTAAAAGTAGCTGAAGGGCATGCCAAATGAAGGACAGGAAAAAAAAACAAAAGGGTAAGGGGAAGTCAAAAAGCGGAAAGAAAGCAGCAAATCAAATTCCCAAACCCTAGACGAAACTCGAAAACGCGAGGGAAGGAGCGGAAGAATCAGGGAAGACAGGTCCACCAAGGGCCCCGGCAATACCACTTCCCAAATTTCCGGGAAGAGGCTCGCACTAAATTTCATCGTACAGAGAACGAACGTGGGCCCAATGGTCAAAGGGAAAGGGGTGTCGCTTGAGGGACCTCCGGGCCCTGAAAAAAATTCAATAGTGTCGTGTCGAGGGAACCAGGCATTATAAAGTGTGGACCACTTGATCTAAAGGCGAAGAACTAAACTTCGGAGCAAAAGGAGGGTGCAACGGACAAAAACAAAACGCGAACGCAGGGGCGCTAATTAAAATAGAAAACAGTCCAAGCTCGGGGGGAGGAGCATCATTACCAAAGAGAGAATAAAGAGCAGCCGGGGAAGATGCAGACGGAAAAAAAGTCGATACCGCAAAAAAAACAGAATCTGGGGGGTGGTAAAAAGCCTAATAGGCGTCGGGGTCCTAAAACATACGACACCAAAAAAAAAAAAGGAAACCAAACTCCACGTGAATAAAATTTCACTGGAAGTGATGAAACAAAAAAAGAACAGAAAAAAAAAATACCACGTCGAGCACACGGGGTATGGTATCAGAGGGAGGCCGGGCTGCGGTGGAGAAGAAAGTCAGATGTGTTGAACGGCGATACTAGTACGGTCCAGGTAAAGAAGAGAGGGGAAGCCAAAGGGAAAAAAACGATCCCAGTGCGAACAAATTGCCAACGACCAAAACCTGAAAAAACCCCCCCGGAAAAAGAGGAAAATAAAAAAACGGTGAACGGAGGCAACGCAAAATGGAGACACGTACAGCTTGTGCTCGACCAATAATGAATATTTGTTCCTTTGAAATTTGGGCGGTTGGAATTTTGCAGAATTGAAAAGGACAAAAGGCGTGCGTGCTTTATTAGAGGGGGGAAAAAACTCAGTATGTTGGGGAGAAGGGCGGAACGCAAGTTATGGGGTGGAAATCCATGAGCCCATAGTTGTGGCAAAACAATATATTTTACTGGGGGGAAAGTAGTGGAGTAGTCGGGACCGAAATAGGACACGAGGAGAAAAGAAAAAGACGTCGGAGGATGGAGGCGCAAGCACGAAGAAAGATCGGGCAGTGGGGAAGATTCGGTCAACGAGTGGCGTGCTAAGAACAAGGTAGATTGCGGGGCAGGATTTAATGTAGTTCGCGGTGAAAGTGGGTGGGGGGGAAGTAACAGGAAAGGGAGAGGGTCCACATGGAAAAAATCACTGAGTTCACCGTCACGTACTTGGAGGCGTTCGCCAAGGATCATCCCTGAAAAGTGCGGGGATCATATACCGCGCTTTGACGAAAAGGAAAAGGACGGTGTTTACCACAGGAGGTGAAAAGCTAGGGAGGAGAAATCAATTATGTCTACGTAAGGTACATTAGGAGAAAAAGCGTCGTAGGAAAGTCACAGCGAGGAAATACGCCCCTTTATCTCAAGAGAAAAAAAGAAGGGAGAAAAGGGGGCGTCAAACCCCGATGAAATGGGAACTGGTGATGGAAGCGGTCACCGACTCGAATGGGGAGTAGGAAGGGACAGGCCATTCACCAACACCATTCAGTCAACTTATGCATTGTTCTGGTAAGTCCACGGAATTGGGTATGACATGGGCGTGGGGAAAGATGGGGACTTCATCAGCCAAAGAGGAGGAAGGGCAATGTTGTGGAAAGGAAAACACCTGGTATAAAAAGAGCCGACTCTCGTGAGTGATGGGAGGGACGTCGTGATGTAACGACGCAAGTGGGACGAGTTGTAAAGACGGCAAAAGAGGTTCCAAAAAAAAAAGAGTGAAATAAAACTTTAACAGGAAGAAGGGGGGAAACGTTCAAGGAAGGGGTCCACACACCGAAAATGACAACAAGTTATGGTTATATAAGCGGGTCTGGGTCAAGTAAAAAAAAGGGGGGATCATCTTAGGGGGTAACAGACAAGACGATGGCGGAACTGTCCAACTGCTAATGGGCATTGCATCCATCAAGGACGCTACCGGGAACGTTCTGAACGGGGGGTGTCAGAAAAGGCACAACAACCAAGGACGTGAAGGGGGTAAAAGTAAGAAAGAAGGGGGAGAGCAAGCAACAGACAGAGGAGGGATTCAACGCACGCAATCGGAGAATAAGGCCGTTGTACTGAAGCCCGTCTAGTGTACGCGAAAAAACTTCAGTAGCTTAAATGTATGATGAAGAGGTAAGACCTAACGCAGAAATCAAGACACATGAACAGGGAAGGTCAGAACAAGGCCGGACGGAGAAGCCTGATTCTGGAAGATACGCTGAGGGGGGTGGCCAACTAGTGCGGTGAATGCGACAGAGGGAGCTGCGTATCGGAGGATAGAAAAAACCGAACCGTAAAAAGGGAAAAAAATGTTACGAATGAATCGGTCCTTTGGTTGGGACGCGGTCATGAGGACCTTTGCCCTGCCACCGGGAAAGGGGGAGGGGAAACCTGACGGTCCACCTTCGGATAAAAGAAGCGCTGAACTAAAGGAGAAAAAGAGTGCTACAAAGGAACCTGAATGCCAGTACTTGGGGAGCAGGTTAGGCAGGAAAAAAGCTGTCAGGTCAAGTCCCGTTCCATCCGAAATTTGGACACGAGAGGTAGACAAAAAACACAAAAAAGGGGAAGAGAAGGTCACGTACCCCAAGAGAGGTACCGGAACTGCTAATGAAAAAAATTACCGCCACCCATGGACCAGTTACTGTGGGGGGAATGAAGGTGAAAAGAAACAAGAGATAAATGAGGGCGATAGTATGGAATAGAAAAAAAAGGGCAATTGGGCGTTAAAAGCACGACAAAAAATACGCCTGAGCCACAACAAAGGGAAATAAAACCAGAGGAGACAATTAGAAGAAAGAAAATCGCGGAATTGAAACTAGAGCTGGTCAAGACGGTGCGGGGGCAGCAGGAAAGTGGCTCTTCGGTCTCCAAAAGTATATGCAAAAAGGTAAGCTGGAAGGGAAATTTGGGTCCTGGGGAGTACACTGGTGCTAAAAAAAAGCGACCTAAAACGGGGGTGGAAAGAAAAGAAAACAAAAAAATAAGAGGGGAGGGCGCGTAGGAAAAAAAAAAAAATTGGTGGGGGGAAGCGGAATGAAAGCGGAAAGAAAAACGGAAAAGGGGGTACGATTCGCAAAGCGGAACTCAAATCACTTCGACTAGTGCGGCTTTAGGGAAGGGAAGAGAAAAGGTGGAAAAAGGGGCAAAAGCTATGATAAATCGCCAATGATCATGGCTGAGTTTAGCGGATGGAGCTTCAGATCAAATTGCCGAACGCAAGAACACGAAGCCCGCGTGGTCAGAGAAGAAAAAACAATGGAGAGGGGCCTGGAAGGTTCCGTAATTCGTGTCTTCTCCTTCATATACCGCTGAGGGGCCAATATATAAAAAAAGTAACCGCGTGGCGCCATAGTTGTATAAACGGAATGGCATACTGAGCGCCTATAAAAGGGAGACAGCAAACAGGAAAATCTCCGGATAAGGGGGGGGAGGCTGATATCGCCAGAGTATGTAGGGTACCAGCGGAGGCTCGAGCGTATGTGAAAAAAAGGGTGGTTGGAAATATCGCTTGTTTCTTTGGGGGGTGTCTGCATGAGACAAGTAGAAACACGCTCTAAATAAAATTGGGGGGATGAGGAAGGGACGGCGGAGACGCCGGAATTAATCGTGGGAGATTTCCTAACATCGGGAGAACAGGAACGAACAAGAAAGGCCGTGTCTGAAGAGATAAAATAACAGGGCATCTTCAGCGCAAAATTCGCGCCCACTCAACAGCGACGACAAAATCCCGAGGAGGGGGTTTACAAAAAAAATAAGAATAATCACTAGGGGAAGGGGCTATGACATAAGGTCCGAAAATTTTACTGGGCGGATTCCGCATCGTGTGGGAAATCACTCAAAAAAAAGACCCGGTGGCAAGTCTATCTCGCCAGGTAATAGTATTCGTACGGTGCATTTGGAGGAAGGGACGAGAGAGGAACACGCTAAAAAATTATGACCAAAATGGCACAACCGGAAGGAAAAAAAAAGGGAAACCTGCGTACGAAAAGCTCCGTCCTTTAAACGATTAAAAAGAAAGGCGGCTCTGCTCTTAGCGAACGTCAAAAGGGGTAAGGCAGGTGGAGGATGGAAAAGGGGACAAGGGTGCTAATACCTTTGGCAGCCGTGGACACCACCTTGCGAGGATGGTTGAGCCATGTCGGATGCGGAGGGGGAGTACGCGCAAGTAACGAGACTATAGGAAGGGGGTAGCTACAGAGAGGAGGTGCCATAGGAAGACGGGCACGGCGTTTAAAGAAATCGACCACTCTAATAAAGAAGATACTTGAAGAATGGTCCCATACATAGGTGGGGGGTGGAAACATGAGGGACGTAGTGTTCGGGAGGATAACTGCGGACGGAGGCAGGGCACAAGACGGGAGATAAGATCTTGGCAAAAGGTCGAGGGTCACCGGAAAGACGCGAATGGGGATAATGGATTGCCTACACGAAGGTGAAAGTTCTCAGGGGCCAAAAGAAAAAAAAGAAGGCGCTTAAAAAAAAGGGGGGAGGCGAGTGAATGATCATAATTTGAAAAAGATGCGAAAGAAAAAAAGAAATCACAGCCAACGAGGGGATGGAGAGAGGGGGTTGGGTTAACATAGAGAAAGAGGCAGACTTGAAGGGACCGTCCAATTGAAAACGAGCCGGATTCCTCTGTCAAAAGTAAGAAAGTAATGGGGGAGTAGTAAACAAACTAATACAAGTCACGTTGCCAATATGAGATTGCCACTCGCATGGCAAATCACAAGAAACTCGGGACAGAACAAAGGATAAAGGGACCTTGGAAGGAAGACT